>Ga0315537_1002317_pt1 | contig 14586 bp, 12 predicted proteins | sample SalMarSW160270MG_FD_203091 | JGI IMG/M metagenome (GOLD analysis project Ga0315537, IMG submission 203091) | Salt marsh sediment microbial communities from the Plum Island Ecosystem LTER, Massachusetts, United States - Salt Marsh Sediment SW1602-70 ... | reverse complement strand
CGGGACAGTGGATATGTGGCAGTATGCATGGAAACGAATACACCGGAACTGAAGTTTGTCTCTACATCATCGACAAGCTGGTTACCGGTTATGAAACAGATCCTCAGATAAAAGAACTTGTTGATAAAAAGGTTTTTTACATCTGCCCGGTCGTTAATCCGGATGGTGTCTATAACAGTGTTGAACTGGGAATTGCCCAGCGGCAAAACAGCGAGAAAATAGACAATGATGGTGATGGAAAGATCAATGAGGATGGCCCTGATGATCTGAATGGGGATGGATATTACACACAATTCCGGTATAAAGATCCCAACGGCAGGTATGTGAAAGATGACGTGGATCCGAGGTTAATGGTAAGACTCGGCAATAATGAAAAAACAACGAAAGAAAGGTATTCCGTGATAACCGAAGATAAGGACAACGATAAGGATGGTAAGCGGGGAGAAGATTCAGAGAGGGGTATCGATGTAAACCGGAATTTCCCGGAAGTATGGTTCAGCGAGGATGGTATGCAGGGTGGTAGCGGTAAATACCCGACCTCATCACCTGAAGCACATGCAATCGCAGAATTTTTTACAAACCACACCAACATCCTCATGGGACAGTATTATCATACATCCGGTGGCTTTACTTACAGGCCTCTGGGTACCTCGCCCCACCAGAATCTGCATCCCAAAGATGTGGCTGTAATGGACATGATCATGGGGAAGAAGTACCTGGAAATTCTTGGAGAGGAAGTGCCCAAAGCCTGGTTGTATCCGGATTCACTGGCTCATTACAGGGAAGAGCTGCAAAAGACCTCGGCTAACAAATATGCAAAACAGCGGGGGTATGAGTTGCCTCGTGGATGGAGAGTAAGCTATAATGAGGAGAGGGATCAGCGATACAACTACGGAATGGCATCCGACTGGATGTATATGCAATATGGCCTTTATTCCGTAACTACTGAACTATGGAATCCCATGAATGATATCGATGATTTTCCTCAATTTGAAGGGGACGATGCTTATTTGAACCGGAACAGAGAACTGCTGAACTATCAGGACGAACATTACGGAGGGGATTATTTTATCGATTGGAAACCCTTTAATCATCCCGAATTGGGTGAGGGAGAGATTGGCGGATGGAAATCACCCGTTGGGACGAACAATGCCTTTCCGGGCAAACCCTTGATGAATGTTTGTGAAAAACACTGGCAGTTCGAATTATTCCGGGCTACCCTGCTCCCGGAGGTGGAGATTACGGATGCAACAGCGAAAATACTTTACACTACCAATAAAGCTCAGATGGCTACCGCTTCGGGTAATGAAGATAATGTTGTTGTAAAGAAAGGTAGTGGAGCTGGTAAATATAAGGTGGTTGAGGTTACGGTTAAGGTTGAGAACCAGGGTAAACTGGCAACACATATTGGCCAGGGAGCGGAGCTGGCAGGCAACCGGCCTGATGTGATCTGGCTGGTGGGCGATCGTGATAAAATAACCTTTCTTCAGGGTACACCTTATCAGAAATTGGGAGTGCTGGAAGGGAAAATGAGAATCCCGGGATACAGACCCGGGAGGGAGCCACTCTCTACCAGTCAGGCCCGACAAAGAAGCTTTACACCCTACTCACCCATGATGTACCAGTACATGAGACAACGTGTAAGTTATGACCAGCCAGGAGAGAAACAGACCGGACCCGGACGGGTGGTGAAATGGGTAATTGCCGTAGAAGGAGATGTCCCGTTACAGGTGATCCTGTCATCCCAGAAAGGCGGTACAAAGGTTAAATCAATAATCTATTAACAGGAGGGCAAATCATGAAAAAACGAACATATTGTCAAAAAAAGGTTGTTTATAACATGCTGATCATCCTTGCCTTTCTGATGGGTATGCCCCTCTTCGCACAGGATAAAAAGCAGGAAAGTCCGGGCGGGTATCACGGGGAGCTTGATTTTCCGATAAGCTGGAAACGATACTATTCCTTTGAGGAATGGACCGGGATAATGCATGATATCCAGAAGAAATATACACATCTTTCTGACATTGAAAGTATTGGAAAAAGCAGGATGGGAAGGGATCAGTACCTGATTACCATCACAGCAAAATCCACCGGTGATCATCGTTCGAAACCAGCCATGTGGGTCGATGGCGCAATCCACGGGAATGAAGTGAACGGTATAACCTGTTCACTATACCTGATGTGGTACCTCCTTACCCGCTATGATTACGATCCCTTTGTCAATGAACTGGTTAAAAGTACAACATTTTATATCCTTCCGGGATTAAATGTTGATGCCAATGATTCCTATGTCACACAGCCGAATACAGCAAATAACCCAAGGGAGACCTACCGTCCTGAAGATAATGATGGGGATGGTTTATATGATGAAGATCAAACAGAGGATGTGGATGGTGATGGGGAATTGTCAGACATGTATATTGAAGATCCGGATGGTATGTTTAAACTTTCACCGGACAAGAGGAGATTTATACTGGTAGCTGATCCTGAAGAGGAGTGTATGAGGTTTCGTAGAATCGGCTCTGAAGGTTTTGATAACGATGGGGATGGGATGATCAATGAAGATGATATCGGCGGACCCGATCCAAACAGGAATTTTCCCTATGGATGGGACCTGCAGTCAGGTAACCCATATCCCATGTCGGAGTCAGAAACCCGGAATGTGTTTGAGTTTCAGCTCGTACATCCAAATATATTCGCTTCTTTCCATTACCACAACACCGGTAGATTGATCATGTTCCAGGCACCACCGGAAAGCCGGAGAAATCTTTCCCGGGAGCAACGCCAGGAAGCAGATGAACAAATTGAGCAGAGACTGGAACAAATGCGCAAAACGAATAAGTATGCCCAACTGTTCAACCGGCAGGTAACTGCTGATTATCAGCACGATATGGATGTTCAGACAGACATAGTGACATCCGGTGCCCGGATATTAAAAAATTATAGTCCCGTTATTGGAGGACTTTCCGGTCAGGCGCATGCAGCTACCTATTATATGCTGGGTGCATATTCCTACCTGATTGAGTTGTGGGGTACTCCGGCATTTGATGCAGATCAGGATGGTGACGGAAGAGTTTCTGATGAGGAAATGTTAACGTGGATTGATCTTGAACTGACCGGTGAAGGCTGGATAGACCCGCATAAGGTTAACCACCCCGACTTGGGAGAAATCTGGATCGGTGGATCACCCAAAAAACACATGCGAAGAACGCCACCTTCCAGGTACATTGAAATGGAAGCGGAAAAGAATACAAAATTCGTCCTCTACTGTGCCAGCCAGTTTCCTAAAATAGAGATAGATAAGGTGCTCATTAAACCCGAAACAGACGATCTTTACTGGCTTGAAGTGTGGGTGAAGAATGACCGGGTGTATCCAACCGCATCAGATCGGTCCGTGCAACTCGAAAGAGCAATAAAAGATAAACTGACCATCAATTCATCGGATAACATTGAAATCGTTGACCTGATGAAAGATGTTACGATCTTTGATCCGCTCGATAACAGCTCAACCTATCAATCCATTGCAGGAAAGGATACAGAATTCCGGCTAAAAGGCAAAGAAACATTGAAATTCCGTGGGTTGGTAAAGATGAATGGTTCAAACGGTTGGATAGAACCATCGGTTGAATCAAAAATGGGAGGGAAAGATTCAAAAAAGATAACTATTAAGGTTGGATCATAGACACCAAAGAAGCGAATAAACTGAAGGTATATTTCGAGTAAATATATGTCGTCAGACGATTTGGATTCGTCTGACGACTATTGTAAATCTTTTAACAGAATATAATATTATTGAACGAGAACATTGATAAAGTCCCTTAAATTTCATATTTTGTTTGACCCATTTAGAATGAATATCATTGCATTTATTAATCTTAATTTTAATTAACGATGAAGAAAAAACAAACCTGCGGCTTACTGATACAGGCAGTCCTCTTTTTGCCGGTGATTTTTTTCCTGGCCGGTTGTGCTGCGAAAAAACCGCTGGCAGAGAGCCCGGAAACGGGTTTAACCCTATCTTATAAATTACCACCGGAAACAGGACTCTCTTACCGGTCAGAGAGTGATATAAAGCAGACAATGGAAATCCAGGGTCAATCAATTGGTGCTGATATTGAACAGATTCTGGCGTTTAATATGAAGCCTGTATCCGTCTCAGAGGGGAAGCTCAGACTGGATATCACCATCGATACTATGGGAATGTTTGTCAGAAGTCCCATGATGAACATTTCAGCGGATGTAAGCGGAATACTGGGGAAACGGTTCAAGATGGACCTGTCGGATAAAGGCGAAGAGCTTGATCTTTCCGGGGCTGAACCGATCAAATATTCCATTGCACAGGCAGGAAGCCGTAGCATCGCACTTCATTTCCAGGAATTTTTTCCCGATCTTCCCGGAAAGAAGATCAAGATAGGGGATACCTGGTCTGAAACCGATACCATCACCGAGGTTTCCGAAAATGAGGAGGTAATTATGATCCTTGAAAGTAACAACACGTTTGAAGGAATAGAAAACATTGGCGGCTATGAATGTGTGAAGATCGTCTCCCAGTTAAGTGGCTCCAGGGAAGGTTCTCAGAGTGCACAGGGGATAACACTTACCTCGGAAGGGGATGTAGAGGGAGTAATAACCTGGTATTTCGCCTACAAAGAAGGGATATTTGTGAAATCTGCCATGGAAAGCACTTCCCCAAGTACGGTTTCAACATCGGGAGCACAAACGTTTACGTTTCCGATGAATCTGAAGATCAGCTCTGTTGTTGAGCTTTTGAAAAAATGATCTTTTGCATTTGTAATAAGAAGATCATTCAGCTAAACCATTAAATTACAACCAAACATTCAATCGTTATGAATATTACCTATTTTGACGCACTATCACGCGGCTGGGACCGCATGAAAAAAGCACTCTTTCAGCCTTTCGATCTTGGGAAATGGTTTGTTGTCGGATTCACTGCATTCCTTGCTATGCTGCTCGACGGACCTGGAGGAAGTGGAGGAGGAAGCAACAAATGGGACCACCATCACGGTTTTAAGGACATTGTAGATTTCCCATCTGTCGCATGGGATTGGTTAATGGCACACCCTGCATGGGCTGGACTGATCCTGTTCGGGGTCCTGTTTGTTATCATTATCATTGTGGTGTTTGCCTGGCTCTCATCACGCGGAAGATTCATGTTCCTTCACAATGTAGTACATGATAAAGCGGAAGTCACCAAGCCATGGCATGAATACCGGAGAGAAGGAGATTCCCTCTTCCTCTGGCGCCTGGTCTATGGAATCATCGTGTTTGCAACAATCATCCTGATCGTGCTGTTTTTTTTCAGACTGATCGCTCAAATGATTCAGGGGGATATAACCGGTGCACAGAAAGTCTATACAATCATGGGAATGGTCCTGCTCTTTTTAACCTTTTTTATCATTACCAGCTATATATCCCTGTTTCTGAAAGACTTTGTTGTACCGGTCATGTTCAAACACAGGATATCCGCTACAAAAGCATGGGGACGGTTTCTCCCGTTAATGAGCCGGTATTTCGGCTATTTCCTCCTCTATGGGATCATCATCTTCTTTCTGATCCTTGTTACGATCTGCTGTGTTCTTGTTTTTGGATTAATGACCTGTTGCATCGGTATACTGTTGCTGATTATTCCCTACCTCGGATCCGTTGTTTTCCTGCCGGTTTCCTATACCTTCAGGGCATTCAGCGTGGAATTTCTCAGTCAGTTCGGACCCGAGTTCAATGTTTTTCCGGCATCGGAAACAGGAGGAGAAGTTGAAAAAACCTGACACAGCGTAATATAATAAACTGGACTAAAGCAACCGGAATGATCTCAACCGACCTGCTGACCATACGGATTAAGGTGCGGAATAATCGAGCGCTATATATTCCAGGCAGGTTATTGGCTATTGTCTTACTGTTTTTCATCCTGGTGGCACCTACTGTGGTAAATCCGGACCGGCTTCCTTTACCTGATTGTTATTTCAAAAGCCTGACCGGATATAGCTGTCCTACATGCGGACTGACTCACTCTTTTTATGAAATTGCCCATTTCGATCTGAGAAGCTCTTTTTCGCATCATTTTTTCGGGCCTATCCTCTATGCGGTATTGCTGATCGTTCTTCTAATATTGATTTTTGAAACGATCACCGGGAGGAAGATTAACGTAAACCTGAGTTTAAGGATAAAAAAACTGACCCTGATCATTGCTGTTATCGGATGGATCGGTTATTGGATTATCCGGTTTGTTCATGAACTTCAGGGGTAAATACAAGTCTAAAGGGAATAATAAACTAATAACCTTAACATGATGGAATACATTGGATATTTCCTGCTGGCAATTGTTGCCATCATATGGATCATTGCCATGATTGTTGGCTTGATCATTGCCTTTCCGTTTGGATTGATCGGCCTGGTGGCAATACTGGGCCTTGGTCTTCTTCTGATCAAGGTGATCACTGACCGAATGAAGAATAAAGAGGATGATCACTATTCAAAAAATGTTGACAAATAATAAGCAATCGTTAACTATCAAATCAAAGAGAAATGCATATTACCACACAAGATGAATTTGCTGATTATTCAATTACCCAGACGTTGGGTATAGTCAGAGGGAACACCATACGTGCAAGACATATTGGCAAAGATATTGTTGCCGGTCTCAGAACCCTTGTTGGTGGTGAAATTACTGAATATACCAAAATGCTGGCGGAATCAAGAGAACAGGCCATCGACAGGATGATTGCTGAGGCGGAAACGCTGGGAGCCGATGGAATCGTCTGTCTTCGTTTTACCACCTCAACCGTGATGAAAGCAGCAGCCGAATTGCTGGCATACGGTACAGCAGTGAAGATGGAGAAAAGATTAAGTTAAATGTTATCCGTTATCAGTTAATAGGTTTTTGGGACTTCGCCTGGAATTGTGCTCCCCATGTAGGGTTTTCCTGCAGGAAAAATGTTGTTCATGGTTTGGTCACGATATCGCCCAGACCAGGCCCGGGTCGTTATGCGGTAACGGATTTTGGTTTTTGACTGCAAACATTTATACTTGTAACGCTTCATACATTCCCATGCTCCTTGCTTTGTTAGCCGAATCCGCCAATTGGCGGAGAAGGCTGGTCCCTTGACCCAGTAACGTGCAACCCCACCCAACCTGCCGGCAGGGCGTCGAGGTATTTTATTTGAATTATATATCTAGTTTGATCTTTCACCGAGCACCGAGAAACGAGGACCGAGCACCAGTTAACACTCTCACATCCCATGACTTCCTCGTCTCACAATCTCCCAACTCACCTCTCCATACAACCTACTGCCTACTGCTGATTTTCACGGCAAACTCCCGGATAGCCTCCAGGTCCATCATGGATTTGCTTTCCGTAACATTTGCCACCTTTTCCACGATTTTCTGTTCAAAGAAGCTCATCCGTTCGAAATTAAATTCACCTCCGAATAACCCGCTGGCAATGGCATGATCTCTGAGCTTCTCGGGAAAAGCATCGTTAAACTGTTTCCAGGCAGTGTCACCCTGTTCCATGCAACAGAGATACAGCCCCACCTGCACATGAAGCAAACGGTCCATGTTTTTCTGACAGAATTTTTTAATCCCATCCTGGACCTGGCCGGCATGGATCGATCCACCGATGATCACCGATGTGTATGTTGAAATATCCGGTTTTTTTTCTTTTTTCAGGTTAATCACGGAGACCTCTCCCTCCAACTTTTCTGCGAGCAACTGCGAGGCTTTTTCGGCACAACCGTGACGCGATAAATAAACAATAAGGGTTTTCATAGAACAAGATAAAAGATAAAAGTTCAAAGATAAAAGATATAAGAGAAGAGTACATCGTTTGCCTTGTATTTATGAAAATTGTAATCCCGTAGGGACTTATAGAAAACAGGCAGTCACTTTAGTGGCTGCGATTAGTAAACGAATGAGATAACAGTCCGTAGGACTTGAAAGGGAAATAGTAAAAATGCTTTCTGATAATATAAGGTTATGGTTTTACGGTCAATTTTGCAGGCTTTAGTTTTAGCCAATAGAAGCAGAAACTCACAATAGCAAGACCTGTTATGATGATCAGTGTTAATGGTGAACCCAGGTACAGGTTGAACCGTTGGTATTCCAGGAGTCCTTCAAGGTTGTCTGTATAGTAGTGATACGTGCCAAACATAACTGCCATCCAGCTGGCATGGAATGCCCAGGAAAATCCGATGTGACCCGTTGTCAGGATCAGGTTGTTCCTCAGAATGCCTACCATGATAAGGGATGAAAGCGTTAACCAGCTCAGGATCCCATTGTCAAGGAAAATCCAGCGGTAAAAAAGATAGTGAACACCGGCAAACAGGATAGCCACAAGAACCGAGATTGCAGCCGGTTTCAGGTTCCTGAACCGTTGTTTCACATAACCAAGTAATACAGCTCCAAGAATAATTTCTTCGTTCAGTGTGTAAAACAGGTCATGAATGAAATTCCTGTAATCGGCATACTGGATCATTACTCCATTCCTGTTCGCAATGTATTTCATCAGCCCATGCGCACCAGTGGTCAGGCTGAGCATCAGGAACAACACCGTAAGAAGGATGACTGCGTTCATTTTTAATCCAACCCTGAATAAAAAGTCCTTACGCCATAGCAGATATGCAAAAAATACAACCAGCACCGTACCAATACCCGAATACCACCAGCCGCTGAAAAGGTTGTAGGAGAAAAGCAGGTAGGAGAGGAGAATCAGACTGCCCCAGAGGAGTTGCAGGTATCGCTGCCAGAAAGTCAAGATAAACGAAGTAAGTTAAATGTTAAACGTTAAACGTTAATTGTTTACTATACATCATTTTGGAAGTTGTGCCACAGGCACGCCTTTGGCGGATGTTGAATGTTCGATGTTGAAAGTTGATCCAATTATTCTACCTGTTCGTGCAAGATAAGAAATGCTTGGATAATAGCTAGTGCACAATTATCACCCCTTTACCTGACAGTACCTCCAGTTGATCAATGGGAACAGGGTTCCCTTTAATATTCAGGTATTCCAGGTTATCCAGGTGATAAAGCGAACGAATGTCTTCAACCCGGTTGCCGGATAGATCCAATACCCTTAATCCGCCCAGCTTGTAGAGTATTCCAATCTCATCAATATGATTATTTGAGAGATAAAGTTCTTCCAGTTGTTTCAGTGAATGCAATTGGTTAATATCCATAATGCTATTATCAGAGAGGTCCAGTGAAGTGATATTCCGACAATATTCAACTCCGGCAAGGTCCTCGATCTCATAATCTGCCAGGTTGAGCCCACCTTCCATCTCTTCCAGGTGGTAAAATTGAAGGTCTATCTGCAGGTTACCATACTCTTTTCGTTTCAGTGCTGATAAGAAATCACTGCTAATGGTCTGATATTCTCCCCAGTCGTCCGGCTCTTCTCCATCATATAACTCGCTGGTTTCCAAATCTGTAAAATAGATCAGGTCTTCTTCATCGTAACCCCATTTCTGTCCGTCAGGGAACAGGTCATCAAAATCCAGTAGCGGAGTGTTGAAAACATCATCCTCTTGATCGAGCATGATCAGAATGTGTGAATAGCGGAAGAGCGCTGTGGAATCGCCGGTGTTATATAACCGTTCAATGTCCTGTAAATAAAAATTGAGCTTGTCGGGGTGATAGAGCATGATCAGCCGGGAAAAGATCCGGTTTATCCGGTTTTCGCTCATCCCGATCAGTATTTTTATCCGGTTGGCAATCGATATGACGGTTTCATACTGCCCCTCTTTGTAGAGACGGATCAGCCTCGAGGAGATGAGGTTCAGGTTTTCCTCGGTATAGGCATCTTTCAGTTTACAGTATAGATCATGATCAGTCATCTATACAAATTTGCATTTTTTTACGGATTTATTGGATCATTTTATATAAATTGTTAAAGTGCTTAAAAACACAAATTTTCTGCAATTTTTTTTTTAACAATTGACCATTTCAATCGTCTTTAAAGAAAATCTCCTGATATGGTAAGAAATTATATCCTCACAGCTCTCCGCACCATTCTTCGACAAAAAGGCTATTCATTCATTAACATTTTCGGGCTTGCACTTGGTTTAGCCTGTACCCTGCTGATCCTGTTATGGGTTCAGGATGAGGTCAGTTACGACCGGTTTCATGAGAACCTTGACCAGTTGTACCGGGTGGTGGAAGACCAGTACTATTCGGGTGCAACCTATCATGTTACGGTTACACCCTATCCTTCCGGGCCCGTCTGGGCAGAAAAAATCCCGGAGATCAGGGAAGCAGTCCGCCTGCAATGGACAGGAGGCATGCTTTTCAGGTATGAAGACAAAGCCTTTTACGAAGGGGGAATGAGGGCTGTTGATTCCAATTTTTTCCAGGTTTTTACTTTTCCACTGATAGAAGGTGACCCTGAAACAGCTCTTTTAGAGCCTTTTTCAATGGTATTGACAGAAGAGATGGCAGAAAAGTATTTTAGCGATGAAGATCCGATAGGTAAATCATTGCAGGTTAATGAATATCAATTTACGATTACAGGTTTGGCAAAGGATCTACCAAATAACTCATCTATAGGGTTTGATTTCCTGGTTCCATGGGATTTCATTAAGACGATTGGCAGGTATACTGACCACTGGGGATCCAATTCAATTCAGACGTATGTAAGATTGGAAGAGAATGCGGATCCCGGACCGGTTGATGCGAAACTTACTGCGGTATACAAGGAAAACGAATCTGAAGGAACAACCGATTTTATGCTGGAACCATTTAAGCGGTTGCACCTGTTCACCTACTGGGGATATCAAACAAAACCAGAGGGTATTCAATACGTTTATATTTTCTCTATTATTGCAGCATTTGTGCTGATCATTGCGTGTATCAATTTCATGAACCTGTCAACAGCCAAGGCCTCAATGCGGGCAAAAGAGATAGGAATAAGAAAAGTGGTGGGTGCTAAACGAAAAAACCTGATATGGCAATTTTACGGAGAAACCTTGATCCTTACAATAATTGCTGTGCTGCTGGCTTACCTTTTGCTGGCGGCATTCCTTGGAGGGTTCAATAAACTTTCCGGCAAAGAGGTTGGTTTTGAAGTACTTCTGGAAGGAAATTTTTTAATTGGAATCCTGATCATCACAATAATCACGGCATTTATTGCCGGAAGTTATCCTGCCCTGCTTCTTTCCTCTTTCAAACCGGTGGTGGTAATGAAGGGAGAGACTGCAGGGGGAGTGAAGAAGGGGACACTGAGAAAGATTCTTGTTGTTTTCCAGTTTACCATCTCAATATTTCTGATCATTGGTACTGCAGCAGTATATAATCAGCTGGTATACATGAGGTCCAAATACCTGGGGTATGAAAAAGAGCACCTGGTATACATACCCATGAGGGGTGAGATCAAAACTGCGTATGAACGGATCAAAGGGGCATTTGAGAAAAGCCCAAATGTGGTTAGTATTACAGCGACCCAGCAATCTCCAACAAATTTTGGCAGCAACTCCGGCGGAGCAACCTGGCCCGGAAAGGATCCCGAACTTAGGACACTGATCACAACCAATGCAGTGGACTTCGGATTTGTCGAAACCATGAAGATTGAAATGGCTGAAGGCAGAGATTTTAACGAGGAATATGTATCGGATTTGACCGATACAAGTACCTATGAGGGAGTGTTCCTGATCAATGAAACATTAGCTGGAATTATAAACAGGGATACTATTGTGGGGCTGCAATTTGATTTTATGGGTGTTCACGGACCCATCATAGGTGTTATGAAGGATTTTCATTACCATCACCTGAGCAATGAAATTATGCCCCTGGCCATGGTCATTGCACCGGTGTACTGGCTGAATTACATCCTGTTCAGGATACAACCGGGTGATATAACCAGGACCATGAGTGGTCTTGAAGAAATTTGGAAAGAGGCACTCCCCGGTTATCCTTTTGATTATTATTTTGTTGATCAGGAACTGGAAGAAAGGTACAGGGGACAGGAGGTAGTTGGCATCTTACTTCGGTATTTTGCAATCATTGCCATCGTGATTGCCTGCCTGGGACTGTTTGGACTTGCATCATTTACAGCTGAACAACGGACAAAAGAATTCGGAATAAGAAAAACTATGGGAGCTGATGGGAAGCATTTGATACTGCTGATTTCCAGGCAGTTTACCTATCTTGTGCTGATCTCAATTGTTCTTGGTTGTCCGATTGCATGGTACCTTCTTAATAAGTGGCTCCAGGATTTTGCCTACAGGGACACATTACACTGGTGGATATATGTATTGGCTGCATTGCTGGCGCTTATGCTGGCCCTGATCTCAGTAATCTACCAGGCCATCAAAGTATCCCGTACAAACCCGGCTGTTTCACTGAGGTATGAATGAGAGGTGAGGGAAAAGACAATTTAGCTCCATAGGCCGTGCCTGCCGGCAGGCAGGAGCTACATATTGGTAGCCCAGGGTAAGTATGCGTTAGCGTGAGCAACCCTGGGTTTGATCACATCTTCGAATTGGTGACAAAAGCAATTTTTTTGCTGTCCGGTGACCAGCTGGGAACGTTGATGGTGCCTTGTCCACCATATATATACCCGATAACCCGGGGTTGCCCTCCTGTAAAAGGCATAATGCGTAACAAGCAATGCTTGTAGAAAGGATGCTCACCCGGTTCTATTTCTTTTGGAAAGGATAAAAACACAATCCATTTTTGATCCGGGCTTACATGAGGAAACCAGTCGTTGTAATTGTCAAAGGTCAACTGAGTTTGATTTTTTCCATTTGTGTCCATCCTCCAGAGTTTCATTTTTTGGACGATTTATCATGTTAATAACTTGTCGACTGGGATTTTCTTGCACTTCCTGAATATACCTATTTATATACTTTTATATTATCCTGCTACTGATAATTTGCCTTTCTTACTGATGTAAATGCTTTCCCTGAACATCAAATCAATGGTTTTTTACAGGTTCAATTAATAAATTTCAGGATAGTACGGTGATTTTTATTATTGAACGTTGATCGAACGGTGGAACTAAACTGCCGAAGCGTGGCGTAGGCTTTGCCATTTCTGCAAAGAGTGTGACACGCGTTTCGGTCAGCTTTAGTGATTTGTTATATGGGTTAATTTATTGTAAAAAGAGATTACAGTGTGGGAAGATTTAGAATGTAGTTTGTACTTCTACCTCCTTCACCTGAATCCGACAAGATACCTTTCTCGATTAAGTCTTGAATATCTCTTCGGGCAGTATCTCTGTGCACCTTTGTCATCTTCGCCCATTTGGACGAATGCAACTTACCGATAAAATCACCAAGAAGTATATTAATCATTTTGACTTGTCTCTCATTTAGCTGGGTAGTTTTATGTATTTCCCAAAACTTTGCCTTTACCAAGACTTTCGACAATGTTTCATCAGTTGCCTCAAGTGCCTCAGTTAGACGTTCAAAGTACCAAACCAGCCATTGGCTGACATCCAAACTTCCCTTTTGGGTAGACTCCAATACGGCATAATATCCCTTTTTTGATTTCATTATCTGAGCCGACATACTATAGAATCTTTGGTTGGTACTGTCCGCTCTGGCTAATTGAGAATCTGCAATGGCTCTGGCTATTCTTCCATTACCATCATCGAACGGATGGATACTAACGAACCATAAATGGGCTATTGCTGATTTAATCACAGGTTCCATGCTATTGTCTGTATTGAACCACTCGATGAATCGATTCATTTCTACTTCAAGTCGTTTAGCCTCAGGTGCAGTGTAATACACCTTTTCTCTTCCCATTGGACCAGATACCACTTGCATTGGGCCATGCTCATCATTTCTCCATTCACCAACCGTTATCTTATACATCCCACTCCTTCCTGTTGGGAATAGAGCTGCATGCCATCCACATATTCGATCCTTGGTTAAGGGGTCTTTATACTTCTGAGTTGCATCCAACATCATTTCTACAACCCCCTCTACATCACGGCTTGCATCGGGTAATCCGGATATATCCAAGCCTAATCTTCGAGCTATGGAGGATCTTACTTCTTCCGGATTTAAAAACTCGCCCTCAATTGCACTTGACTTGACAATATCTTCGGTCAATGTCTCAAGTACAGCTTCTTCTCTAAGTTCGAACCCTAATCCCTCCATTCTTCCTATTAATCTACCTTGCAGATTACGCACCTTACTAAGGTATGGGACTAGTGTGCCGTTATCCCAGAAAAAATTTGGCCAATACTTGCTTTGATGTATATACATATCGGTTATTTAAATGACGCAATGTGTACGGCAAATATAGGATGTATTCGCCGTATTATAAAATAAATGACGCAATATTTACGTCGAAAAGGATGAACAATTGCAGGATTCCTATTTCGCCTCCAGCCACATAACATATATTCTACTAAGGGAAAGGTAATTATCTATCGTCTACGACGAATTATTTTTATTTGCGATAGTATTCTACAATAATGTAACCCCTGCCTGCCAGCCACAGGCTGGTGAACCCTGCCCGCGGCAGGCGGGCGGCAGGCAGGGCTACACGGTAGAATAATTTTGGCCGTAGGCCATACATTATGGTAGATCTATTAAATCAAAAATCAACTTATTCCCTGTAGGGGAT
>Ga0315537_1002315_pt1 | contig 14590 bp, 13 predicted proteins | sample SalMarSW160270MG_FD_203091 | JGI IMG/M metagenome (GOLD analysis project Ga0315537, IMG submission 203091) | Salt marsh sediment microbial communities from the Plum Island Ecosystem LTER, Massachusetts, United States - Salt Marsh Sediment SW1602-70 ... | reverse complement strand
GGGCCAAGGTCGCCAAGGGGTGCAGGAGTCGCCACGTTCAGTTCAGGGACCTTTGGAGCGAATTCTGTAGTTTCCACCACATTAGGGTCGTCTGGCACAGCAGGGGCGATGTCAGGCACGTCTTCGGACGCAGGGCTGTCAGACAGTCTGACGAGCGTAGCCTTCGGGTCTTTCTTAGCACACGCTGGACACAGGGCTACCCGCTTCGTCGGATACCCGGAAGTGTTCGGATTGTAGATGTTGACTGGTTTGCCAGGTTCAGAAGCGGCGCCACATCTTTCGCATGTAGTCGGGTTTTCTTTTTGTTCTGCCATTTCAGAAACTCCTTTTTTTAGTAATTTTCTAAGTTTTCTTAACATTGTTTTTTGCTGATTTTGGTATGACCCACGCTGGGAGCCCACCTTCGAGTACAGTATTTATCTCTTCGTGATAAGTAACGAAGTTGTTTTCTACAGAACCGCAAAAGGAACACATAAGCTGCAAATGCCCTATCCAGACTTCTGCCAACATTGCTATTATGCCTGCGTTTTTGCATTTAATCCAGAAATTCACATCGGCATCTTTATGGCCTCGATGCCAGTTACCTTGTTCGTTCGTTTTGCTCTCGAACCAAGGTTTTTTGAGTTTGCTCAGTTCGGACAGTCTTATCATTGTCAGGCCGAAGTGGGCGGTATCTACCGGCTTTATTCCGTTTTCAAAAGGGCCTTTTGAGACAACGACATTGTGGCCTTCCGGGTCCTGAAATAATCCCGACATCGGATATTTGTTTCCGCGTCGGGGCTGTAACGGCACGACGATGCCTACTCCAGGGTTCCTCTCGGCAATGTCGTACAAGTCAAGAATGTGATACTTCGTATAGAACGTATCGTAGTCAATGGCTAAACCATACTTGTAGCCCTTTTCAATGGCCCTTTCCAGCAGGTTCTCCATGCCCTGCTCCCAGAACGCACCACTGAACCGTTCTCCATATAAACCCAAGCCCTTCACCGCGTTGACGGCACTGAACATATTGTCGGTAAACGCCAGTCTCGGCAGTGACATGAAGAACATTACGTCTCTCTGGAGGTTGCTCTTCACCTCCTGTTCCACGGGTGGATTCCCGACCTCTTCCATCTTCCCTTTGTGGACAATAAGGTTGAGACTGATAAGCTGGCCGTCGACTTTTATTTTGCTGCAATCGTTGAAGATGCCAAGCTCTTTAACTACATCACACTTGGCAAAACCGGCCTGACGAACCATTTCTACGAGAATATCCCTGTCGAAGCCTATCTGGTGGATGTCATGCTCATCCACATGACCGCCGTACATCATCTGGATAAATTTTATCCGTTCCTGCGGCTTATACTTTTCTTTATCAAGAAAGAGCCGGCTGATAACATCCAGGTCGGGCACACTCAGGAATAATTTGCCCTCTGAACCCAAAACCCGATGCCATTCCTTCAATGCTATTGGCATTGATTTGTAGTCGAAATGCTCCAGAATGTGAGAGGCGTATATTTCTCCGAAAGTCCCATCGCCAAACCTGGACAGGTCACTGGCGTCGCCTAAATGGTCAACACCAACTCTCTCTTCGATGCTGAAAAGCTCCCATCCATGGGCGGCTACATCGCCGCCGATATGCAGTCTTCTCATTTTTCTTTCCTTTCCAAATAACGGGGCAAGCTAATCATAAAGCCTGCCCCGTGTCAAGTATAAAATAAAAAAGTCTACGACAGAACAGTGCCAATCCAGTTGGTTCCGCCAATATTAACCCAGAGCTTACTGGCGTCAGTCTCGAACCAGACAGCACCTTCGCCTCCAGCGCCACTTGGGCTTGATGTTCCGTGGTGCGGAAGAATTAAACCGCCCATGTTGGCGGCCGCCGAGTTACAAGTAAAATTCGCCGTTCCGGTTTGTGTCATTGCACCGGCAGAGCTAATACTGACATAGTTGGTCTTATCGCCGATGAATACATTGCTCGACGGCACAATCTGGAGTTGTGTCTGGTCCCAGGTTATATAACAATCTGTGGTTCCGGCATCCCCAAACTGAAGAATATCGTCGTCACTGATTTGCAAGTCAAAGCCGTTGAGTGTAGCAAGCTCGGCAGAGGTGTCGAAAGTAACGGCGTCAGTGGTCGTATCGCCATAGATGACGATATCAAGGTTGTTGGTTTTACCGATGCCTATGGCCGTGTCGGCCGCGCCCCCATCTATCAGAAGAACAGTGGTTGCACCATCGTGGACGATAGTGAAGTCGTCACTATCTCCGAAAGTCAAAATGTCACTGTCGCCGAGTGTAAGGTCGTAGTCATCCAGGATTAGTGCGGCCGCACCGGAGTCGAAGGACGCAATCTTGGTATTAGTATCACCATAGAAATTGAAATCTATTCCAGCAGTGGCCCCAACCTTGATTATACCTACGCCTTGAGTTGCCGGCTCGATAAGCAGGTCCGACTGGTCCCACGTGATGGTAACATCGCTGGCATCGCCAAAGGCCAGAATTGCATCATCCTGGAACTCAAGCATATTTGAAGCCTGAACCCATTCCAAGTCAGCGCCGGCAGTATCACCGTAGAATATGACGTGAAGGCCCTTACCTGATTCACCGAGTTTAAGATTCTTGCCGGCGGCGCTAACCTCTTGAATGAACAGGTCTGTATCGTCGGCATACATCTTGAAGTCACCGGCATTAGACGTTCCAGTGCCGAACAGAATCTCGACATCATCGTTGAGGCTGATTGCGGCGCCACCGGTTAACAGAAGCATATCGGCTGCTTCGGCCCAGTACATATCGGCACCGGCGGTTTCGCCGTAGAATATTACCTGCATACCCTCGCCGCTGGAACCAATTCTTATCTCTTCGCCCGAACCTGTGATGTTGAGACGCGTGGTATCCCACGACATTTCAATATCAGGCGAGGCAGCAGTGTTGCCGAAGGCAAGAACGGCGCTGTCGAGGAAGCCGAGAGTGTTCTCTGAGGAATCCCAGTGAACATCGGTGCTTGCCGATGCGCCGTGAAGAATCAGGTCGGTCGCTACAGACGAACCGAAGTCCACGATGTCATTCGCAGCGGCAGCGTCAATCAGAAGATTACCGGCAGATGTATCATAATGTAACACGAAGTCATTGGAAGCGCCAAACCTTAACTCTTCATCATCGTCCATCGAGATATTACCGATGTTCAGGGCGCCCGAGATTGCAAGCGTCCCCGTTATTGCGATATTGCCGACAACATCAATCATGCTGTTGGTATTGTCCCAGGCGAGGTAGGCGTCGGCATTGGAGCCGAAATATAGGCGAGCATCGTCATCGAGTCGCAGGTCAACGTCAACCATATCCATCCGGGAATTGTCTTCGTCCCAGAAGATGTAGTTGCCGGTGTCCTCAGTCATCCAATACATATCGAACCCGGCGCCCGTGGCACCAAAGTCGAGTCTCAAGTCATCCCCCAGAATCCTGAGAACGCCTGAGGCCCCGATGTACTGAATAGTCATATCGTTGCTCGTACCGAACCGCAGGAGAGAGTCATCGTCGAGGTCAAGGTTGACATCAATGAAATCAACCAGCGAATTAGACTCGTCGAAGAAAACGTAGTCACCTGTGGCTTCGGTGTACCAGTAAACGTCCATGCCCTCATCGTCCGCTCCGATAGTGAGTCTTTCACCAGAGCCGGTCAGGATGAGATTGTTGGGCGAACCAGCGGTTACGCCAAGTGTGAAGTCGTTACTATCGCCGAGCCTGATAAGGTCGCCGTCGCCAAGGTCAAGGTCGGCATTATCGAACACAAGGGCGCCTACGGAGTCGGCACCGCCGTCCAAGTCCCATTTCATCAGGTTCGTTACCGCGGTATTGCCGATGAACTCGACATCGTAGGTATATGCAGCAGCACCTATTCTGAGTACGCTGTCTGCTGCGGCGCTCAAGGCAAGTCTCGACTGGTCCCACTGCAATACGGCATCGGACGAACCTCCCATAGTGATTGCGTTGTCATCGCCAAGGGTGAGTGCCGTGCCTGTGATAACACCGGCAGATGTGATTGCCCATGTATCGCTTGTTCCCTGGATGTCATCGCTGGCCTGAGCGGATGTAATCTGAATAGAGGCCGCTGTGCCTGCGTCGGTAATCTCAAGGCAATGAACGTCTGAGCCCGTATCGTCGTTGTCGAGCAACAGAAGCTGTCCGTCGGTGCCGATATAGCCATCGGTCGCTTCAATCTCAACGCCGGCGGTCAGGGTACCGTCTATAGTAACCTTGGAGCCGAGGTTGACAACAGCATCCAAAGAACCCAGACCAATCCCTGACATGCCGGCAGGTGACCACACTGAACCGTTGTAAGTCACCAAGACGTTGTCCGTTGTATTGTAATATGCGTCGCCCTCTACCGCAGCGCCGCCGTTTCTACGGTCAGCTAAATAATCTACAGCCGTAGCGAAAACGCCCGGAAGGATGTAATTGTCGTGAACATTTTTTCCTTTTATAGCCATTTGAAATTACTCCTTTGTAACATGTGTTTAGTGAATTCCTTCCCAACGAAGCACACACCAAGACAAGCATCGCATAAAAAGTCAGGTGAGATGTTTTTACACACCTCACCCGACCGCCCTGGAAAGGAAAGCGTATGAAATTCGAGATTAACTTTCGGCGATGTCATACCCCTTTGCCTGGCGATAAGGGTCGAAGCAAACCAGATTCACATAGTGAACCGCGGAGGCAAACTTGTTGTCCCCGGTATGGCTTTGAATCAGTGTGTTTCCACCATCGCCGAGTACCCAGTGAAGGGGACTGTTTTCGCAGAACGCAAAGTCGGACGTGTTCATCATAAACATCGTACCCTTGGGACAGGCGCCGAGTGAAGTCAGAATCAACTGCCAGTCACCAAGCTGGATTCCCATTCTTTTACGACCGCCGATGAAGTCCATCGGGCCGACGTTATTGAACCGCCTGTCATCCTTTTTGTTGAGGAAGTAGCGGTTCTCCGCCTTCGGAGTCGTCAAAAGCAGGTTCGGCTGGCCCTGGCGACTGAACTGCATATCCATCTGAAGCTCCAGAAGGTTGTCTTCGGTGAGTTCGGCATCGGCATAATCCTTTGTCAAGCTCTGGAGATTGCCGTAACTCGTTCGAAGCAGATCCCAAATGTATGTGTAGTTAGTCGTGGTTTCCGAATTGTTCACACCGTCCGAAATGAGATTTGATATGCCGTTAATCGCTCGGTTGTCCGCAAACAGGACCGCCGAAGTTCCGGCAGCGCCATAGGTTCCTTCACGGAAGAAAAAGTCACCTACAGCCAAATCAAGTGTACCGCCAGCGGCGTAAGCCGAGCCAGTGGAGTCGGTCAATACGAGTACGGCTGTACCGTTAGCCAAGTCCCTCGATGTTTCGCTGGCTACAATGAACGTTGTCAGGTCGGAACCGGAGTTGTTATGCCCGTCGCTGTTGAGTCCGGCTGAATCGAATGTTCCTGATTCGAGTCTCGCACCAACCGGCATATACATACTGGCGAAATAAGGCGCCAGCGGGAAACCGTCATTGGTCACTGTAATCGACGAGCCGGAAATCCCAGAAACTCTGCCGACATAGCCGCTCCTGTCGCCCATTATCAGGGAGTCGAAGAAATTCTTGTACGCCCGCATATTGGTCTGGAAGGAATCCGTTACTACATCGACGGCGGATTTTATGCCTGAGTTGGCGGCCGCGATAACGGGGCCGGTCAGCGCGATATAGGCATTCAGGAACTTGACATTTTCCGTCATCTGCTTGCCCTTAACCGGCACGTTCTCAACCCAGTTTCCGCCTTCGGCGATAAGGCCAACGCCTTCCGCTCTTTGTGTGTGAGCGCGGTGAACAATATGATTGCCGCCGCCGGGGATGAGGTCGGTCCTGGTCTGAATCAACTCGCTGAACCGAGTGTCATCGTAGGCCGTCTTCTGCATTGTCGGAAGATAGACCTTGTTCAACAAGCCGTCCAGACTCGTTGAGTTAGTTAAATTTGATATGGTCGTTGCCATTTTTTATATACTCCTTAAACCTGACGCTGTGTGCCCGCCAAAAACTCTCTCACGTTGGCGTCAAGGTTTTGCATTGAAAATTTGCCTTTATCTACGGGAGGGGGAGGCGTAAGGCTGCCTACTCCCGGTGCAATGGGATTAACGACCGCCGTTTTAATCGTTGGATTGGCTTTCTTGATGGCCTTGAGGGTTGCATCGCCGCCAGCCTTAAAAATGGACTGAACGAACTGGTCGAATTTAGGGGCGACTTGCTGTGCTGCGTATCTGTATCCATCCTTGGTGAAAGCCTTTTCCCTGCCGATTCGACGGGCAAGGTGTCCAGCGGCAATCTCCGTTCCGCCAATATATAGTCCTTCTGCTATTTCACGGACGTCTTCCGGTATTACGGATTTCACGTCCGATCTGAATGTTTCTTTCGTCACATTCATCGTTGCGGTCAGGAGATTATTGAGTTCGTTGTTCTCCATTGTTTGATTTATATTCTGGTTCGCTTGGACCACATCCATTATCACATCCAATGCCGCGCTCATATCTTCTTTGTATAGTGCGTCGGTAACGGCCCCTTCACGATTGAGCCTGTTGCGGAAGTTGATAATCTTTTGGTCAAGTGGAATTTGTGGCGTAGTAGGCTCGGGAGTCTGCGTGGTTGCGGGGACGGCAGGCGTTCTTGCCCTGATAAGATCGTCAACGGTGATAAGACCGCTTCTCAACTGTTCTGCCGTGTCGCTGTCAGGGTCTACACCCAACTTGATTAACGTCGTTCTAAGATTGGCGTTGTCCTGGCTTATGCGGTGCATCGTCGCTTCGTCTACTACTTCGGCGTGTTTTGTTTCATCGACTTTGGTGTCCGGTGCCGCTGGCGGTTCACCTGGTGCATCGGTCGCTGCCGGTGGTGTGGTAGCGCCTGTACTCTCGTCTGATAGCGAATTAAGCTGGTTTGCTATGTTCACCGCCAAGTTTTCCAGTGTGTTCGCGGTTCCAGCGCCGCCGCCTGCGGGGGGGTCGTTGGCCGTAACTACTTCTGCATTTGCTTGAATTGTCGGTTCCATTTTAACTACTCCTTTGTGATGTATCGTTATGGACGTCGGATTAGTCCTTCGATGAGGATTTCTCGCTCGCCCGTTTTTCCTTTGATGATTCCAGGTCTTCTCTTTTGATTTGGCCGGTCATATGCTTTACCTTTGCGTTCGCCATAATTCAATCTTCGCCCAAATAAAGTTCCAAAGTTTTTTCCACCGCCAGAACAAATGGACCACGAGCCAAACGAAAAAGGCAATGGTCAAAATTATGATGTAAAAATGCCTCTGCCCGGCATCCAGGGCCATCTGGCTTATAGTCATCTGCTCCTTCAAGCTGTTGAGTATTAAATCGAACAAAGTCAGGCCGACACCAAAGACTACCAATCCATAAAAAGCGATTTTGCCTTTTTTCATTCCCTTAAATCCCGAATACAATTGATAAGCAAACAGACAAAAAACACAGTCGAAGGTAAGGATAAAATCAAAAGAATACTCAATGCAATTATCGTAAAAATACTCATCGATTACTCCTTTGCCGGCAGGCCGCGAAGCCCCCGGATAATATTTTCGATTTTGAGATAGTCCTCCGGCTTGACCAATTTAGACTTTACCTCCTCTAATTTGGCCATAAGCTTATCCCACTCGGCAGGAAACGCCTTCTTGAACTCCTCGATACCCAAGACGGACGAGGCGGCAATGGTATTGTACATCTTGGCTTCCGATTGAGCTTCGATTAGCTGAGGCTTAAGTATGCGATACACAGTGACGATTCCGCCCGCTAAAGTAACAAAGGGTGTCAGCCACGGCAGAAAAGTGGATGCGACGGCCCCCAGCGTAATAGCTCCCTCTACCGGCTGTTCGATTTTAGCAAGGGCATTCGGGTCTACGCTAACTTCCTTTTTGCCTGTTACCGGATTCGTAGAGGTTATGCACCCGGCAAAAATCAGAAGGAAAATTGACAAAAAACCTAAGACAATAATTGACTTTGTGATTGATTTGCGGTTCATGTTAAACTCCTTTGTGATGTATCGTTATGGACGTCGGATTAGTCCTTCGATGAGGATTTCTCGCTCGCCCGTTTTTCCTTTGATGATTCCAGGTCTTCTCTTTTGATTTGGCCGGTCATAATGGCTTGCTGTAACTGCTGTGCCGATAGAATCGCAGAATGGGCGTCCCAGTGCGCTTTCATAGCATTCGCAATCATTATCATGCCTGGATCGCCAGTGGCTAAATACTCGAAGAATTTGTCTTTTATGTCATTGCCATGTTCGATTATGTGAACGTCGTGGTTGTCGAAAGTATTGGGAACTGGCAGGTAGATTTGCTCAAGCATTTCTTCGCTTATTTCCATCCCGGGACTTTGTGCCTGTTGTACCATCTGTTGATATTGCATTACAGGCGTCTGGAACTCCTTCTTTGCGAACGCCACATCCTTTGCATCGTCTTTGAGGAGGTTATCCATGCCGCCGATGTCAATGACTTCGAGGAATCTTTTTTTAACCCTCGGGTCTTGAGGATTGAACATTCCTGTCTGAAGTAGTCCCATAGCCATTTCACGCTCGATGGCCTTGCTGACCGGCATGGACGAACCGCTTCGTACAACTACGTTGAAATTATTATTGTATGACTCCGGGTCGAACTCGAACAGGGTCCACTGATTGTCCTTGCCGACTATATTTAAGGTTCTCTTCTTGTAGTTTGCAAAGGCCACAGACAGCAATTGGGTCATTGCCCTCTCATCTTTCCTGTCCATCTCGTTGATGATAGGCGAATGCTGTGTCTGGGTGGCTTCCTGTAGTAAGGCAATACCGACACCGGACTTGGGGCCTCCGGCCGGACGCTTGCCCTGTGCTACCTGTGGGAAGCTGAAAACATCGTTCAAATCCTCAACGATGGTAGCGGCGTAAATAAATAATTGACTGGAAACGGCTACGCCCGCTTCTCTATGTGGCTCGTAAGGGCCGTCATATTCAACGAACAGGCCGACTTTATTGTCCATCTGGCCTATATTTATCTTGCCCCCTCGCGGTATTTTCCACAAACCACCACCGAGAACTGCCGTGTTCTCTTTGATTAGTGAATGTATATCATTGAGCTCGTCCTGAAGCGGCCTTGCCTGTGATATCCTGCTCGCTGTGCCGGCAACGGCTTTGTCGGCACCCAGCATATCGTAGACGGTAAAAGGCACTTCGCCATGAGGATATTGCTCGATGGGATACGGTTCGTTCTGTAAAACAAAACCCGAATCAAGGCCAGCCATAACAGCAAAAATGCCAAGCGGATAGTTATTGTCCCTCACTTGCCAAAGTTCGTAGATCATAACCTGACGTTCGTTATCGCCCATTTCCTCAATGTCCGGCTTCACCGTGTCGCCAGCAATTTCATTAGCGAAACGGGAGAACTCATTGAAAATCTTCATCTCGAACTGGTTTTCAAGGCTGTTGGTTGGGTCAATGTACTCGGATTCGGGTATTTGAAGTGCTTTCTCTTCTCCGAATCGAATCTTTATTTCGCTCAGGTTCATCGGTCTTGGATGTATTATCCAGGGTAAATGGTCGGTGTCCGCACGCCAGTCCCAAATCAGTTCGTTGGTCGGTGTATGCTTACTGAGTGCTTCGCCCTGATAGACAGGTGCGCCCGGGGCCATTGAAGGTTCGTGTCCTTCCTGCTCTGGTTCGGGATTGTGGCCGATGACTTTATAGAACGGGTCCCAATACTGCTTGCGGAAAGCGATAGAGGCAATATCGTACCAGATTATGATCCGCCCTCTTTGTTGGTCGAAATTGTTTATTCTCCGCAGATAGCCAGCCATCTTTTCGCCGGCAATAGCCGTGGCCCTGTCGTTGGCGTCTGTGGTATCAGGCACTACATCGAACTTGGGCGGAACCTTGGTCGCCATAGCGACATCGTTGCGAACCGCAGGGCCTATCTTATTGACGGTACAGGAGAATGGGCCTTTGCCCCCTGCAACTAAAGTCCCGCCCCGCATTCCGACGTACTGATGACCGGCCAGGTAAGCGATATTGGCGTTCCACTCGGTTATTCTATCGCGCCTGAAGGGATTAAACGTCTTTACCCTTGACCGTATAATCTCTTTGACAGCCTCATCGGATGGAGTTGCGGAACTACTCGCTCCCGTTTCCAGGTTCGCTGGTTTTGGTTTGAATTCCTGTGGTGGCATAAGGGTGCCTTAATGATTCTATAATTCCTTCTTCGGCGTTGATTCGATGTGTCGTATTACAGCCAAAGCAAGTCATGACCATACTTTTTGTGAAGATTTCCGCGTATCGACCTTTTCTAAAATGAAGTATCCAGTTGCCCTCGCTGATAATTCTGTCGCAAAGCCTGGAGTGGCATTGAGGACACCTGATTTTGATGCGTTTAGACTCGAACGAACTCTTTATCGGGTTCTCTGGCATATTGGCTTCCCTCGCTCTTTTTGACAGGCGATGATATTGTAACTCTGACGCTCCCGGCGGCACATTCAATTTCGTTCATCTGTTCCAGGAGTTTCTTTTTTCTCGTAGTTATTGACGCTGCCTTCAATGTAAGCCAGCAACGTCTGAAAAACGCTTCGTTCTCATTCATACTCTCACGAACTTTCCTTTCTTTCCAGGCAGCGGCTTGTTCTTAGCCAGCAGATACCGCTTGTGGGCCAAGTCTTCCTCTTGAGGGTTATAATGCTCAATTTCCTGTCTCGGGGCTTGTGGACGCAGTGAGCAGCCGTGTAGGGCCAGCATAGCGGCCATCACGGTGTCGTCAAAGAAGCCCTCTCCGGCCCCCATCTTCCTCTTGTCCTCGACATAAACGTAATTGCAAAACTCGTTCAGAAGAATCCCGTCGTGAAATATGACTTGAGGCCCGTCAGGATTTTCCATCAAAGCCTTTGTCTGATGTACCAGAAGGTGCTTATCGGCTTCCGTTGTGCAGATACCGTATTTACTTGAAACCGTAGGGTCTTCATCGAGGACCTGTTTTCTTCGATAAAGATTGCCATAGCCGTAAACCTCAATTAAGTTATCGACGTAAGCGTTTCCGGGGTGCCTTGTCTCAGGAACGATGAATGCTGTGTTGTAATATCGACCCAAGGCGTTAGCAACTTCTGAACCTTTGACTGTTGTTATCCGCTTGCTTCTGAGCCAGGCGACCTCTTCGAAGGGCATCCGATTACTGAAAACCTTTAGCGAAGTATAGTCCGCCCCGAAACCTGTCGCTGCGTCTATGCCCAAAGTATATTTTGTATCCGGTTCCGGGTGGTGGTAGATAGTAACCAAATCCGGCCTGTGCTTATCCAGGGGCGTTGCAAGTATGAATCTTGGTTTAGGCTGCGGCATTGCACTGAATTATCCCTACTGATGTTGGCTCGTCATTTTTCAGGTTTTCAATCATCTTGGTCAGGATTCGGATCTTGAATACAGGACTGCCACCAAAGACGATATACTGACCCTCGATACGAACAAGGCGTTCCTCTTCGCCAAGCTCGGCTGCCGCCTTTACTATTTCCTCTTCAGGAATGTGTGGGTTATCCCACATTGCCCCTGACGTAACAAAAATGTCATCTCTTTCCGAAAGCGCTTTGAGCCAAGCAGTTCCGTTAATTGGCGTGGCTGTCATCCACCAATTGCCTGCCCGGTCTATTAATCGCATCATACATTCGTTGAAGATATCTACTTTTTCAGGCTCTTCATCGAACCAGATGCAATCAACATCATCGGCTTGGAATTTCGCCCGGCCGGAGTCAGAAGATTTGAATTGTACTTTCCATTCCCTGTCCTCGCCGGTTACCCACCAGATTTTATCGGCTTTGCTGTACTCCGATTTTACCCTGTAGTTTCTCGGCAGGAACTTGTCAAATTTCGGGATATTAACATCCCGAACCATATTGAAATCGAGTCCGACTATCCAAATCTTTCCATTTTTGCGATATCTTCTGAATGGGTGTTTGTCCGTTATGGCTAAGGCGCATTCGTAGGCTCCTTGGTCGGATTTACCAATGCGATTGCCACCCAGAGCCAAACGCCCTCTATAATCTTTTGCCGCCTTCAAGAATTCCCATTGCCAACTGGGTTTGCCATCCCTTCGATTGTAGTACGGTTCGTATCTGTAAAAGAATTCTTTAGACCTCTCCACTATCTGCTGGGCGAACTGCTTGTTCTCGGGGTTGTTCCACCAGTTCGGATTCTGCATTAGCGATTGTATTTGCAACAATGTTTTCCGTATTTGGTGTACTGGTAATACGATGTTGGACGTTTCCATTTAGTAGGTCCCTCGCAGAAGCATTGACCGCCTCCTGCAGTTCCTCGTCGCCCATTGCGGCCATTGTATGCTTGAGGTCGAATTCTTTCGGGGCGTCAACGCCCATGATATCGCCTATCTTCGCCGTAGCGTTGAACCGCACGATATTGTCGCTAACTTCCTGTAGCCCCTCGTTCTTGACGTTGATGTGCTTATTGGCCTCCATTAAGTTTTTAAGGCTCTCGGCAACAGTTGCCGCTGTTACGCCCTTCTCCTCGAGCGCTGCGATGACAAGCTCCCTGTATGCAGCTTTCTTCTTTGTTCGGCTGATTGTCGGCACGCTGACATTGAGCAGGTCTGCGGTTTGCTGGCGTGTATGACGTTGAATTTCCTGAGATTCCATAATCTGAAGGTCCCTATAGGTCAAAGGTGCGGGTTGAAACTTTTTTGCTCTCGAAGTCATCTTAGTGATACGCTATCCAGGCCCTCGCATTGTCGCCTGAAGAAAGTGCAGTGAACAGGCAGAGCAGATACTTGTATCCCCGCAAGTCAAATGTAATCTTTGCAACACCGTCTGCGCCAGCAGAATCCGATTCAGCTACGGTAGCGGGCCATACGCTCGTCAAAGTGCCAATTGTGTCGGCGTAGAAACGGGCAGTTGAATCGTCCGTCTGTTGCTTGCCGGAAATCAACGTGCTGTCACAAACCTTCTCCGCCGGCCCACCCTCTCTGTATGCGTAAATAATGAAGGACGCCGTATCTGTATCTGCGTTCTTGTGGTCGAAGATGATTGTGGCTTGGTTGTGCCGCGGATCTGTTTTGATTGCTATTGCAGAACTTCCGCTCTCGGGATGATAGGTCGAAACGAAAGTGGCCCACGTTTTAGTATCAGCAGCAAGGTCGGTATCTGCCGAGGAAACCGTATCTCTTAGAAGACGATACTTCGTCCGTATTGTACTTAATGATTCACTCATAGGTTTATCCCTTTCATTTATCGACCAGTTTTTTTCTTGTAACGATTCTTGTTGTTTTAGCCCGCCCGATATTGCAGGCAGGACAGATATGTTGGATTTTAGGTTTTAGGTGAAAGAAGTTGCGGATGCGTTCTGAGATTTTAACTTTCCCTTCAATTGGCACATAGAACGTATGATTGCAAAGAACACAAGTCATAAGCCACAATCGCTCTTTAATGAGAGGTTTGTCAAATTCAACCATTTTGTCTTTCCCGTAGTCTAAGGTCTGTAATGTCGATCCGAATGGTCTTGTTTGAGGCCGGTGGAGCCTACCGCAATGTGGTCGGCTTGTGATTCGTCCCATACCCCATCGACTATATCGGCTATATCACCGGCAGAAATAGCACCCGCCGCCGCGGTAGTCGCATAAGAGACATTCCAGATTACCACCCTATCACCGGCAGCCAACGGGAAGGCTGTGTCTGCGTCTATCGTTAATGTCTTGGATGCGTGAACGTAATCAGACGCCCTTCTCGGTCCGCTCCAGATTGAGCCGGTATCGTCGTAAATTGAAACGACAGCATTATTCGGGTCGTCATTACCTGTTAAGCCGGCGGTCAAGGTAAACACCGTATCTGGCGTGGTAACAGAGGCGATTGTGGTATCCAAGACCTTCATATCGTCTGTTACGGCCTTCACGGCATCGACCTTTCCATCCGTTGTCGCATGTAATGCCGCCGCCGTACCCGCCGCGTCAGGCACAGTAGTATTAGCCCCATCAGTTCCCCTCATTGCCGTTCCCATCGGTGCTGTATTCGCAAGCCTTTCAAGGCTGTCAGTTGTCGCATCAAAGCTTGCACCACCATTGTCATCTGCAATCTTCTTCAGATTATCCGCCAACGTAGAACCGCCCGAATCTATATCTACCGGAGTGCCGATTCGTGATAATATCGCATCAATTTCGTCAGCATCAATGTCTTTACCTGAATCACCTTTGACTAATTTCATTCCGCAGCCAGTTCCAGTACCGGTTGATATTATTCCATCACCGTTAGTTAGACCAAGAGCATAAAGCCCACCAAGAGCGCCTCTCATATAAAGACCAACGCCTACCTCACCGCCATCGGCAATTATACCGTGCCCTTGACCGCTACCACTGCCGCGTGAGTGTATTCCGTGTTTAGCAGTTCCTCCCGCATAAGCGTTGATTGCATTACCACTACTATTCTGTATGTCAAGTTGCTTTAATTGCAGGGTAGCACCATAAGAATCACCATCAATCGCCTGGCCCGAAATCTGTTTAAGATTAACTTCTGGGAAAGAATAAGGGTCAAATGGTACAACCTGTAATGTTGTCCCTATGGCCTCCGCCGTATTGGCACTCTTATATCTTCCT
>Ga0315537_1002313_pt1 | contig 14596 bp, 20 predicted proteins | sample SalMarSW160270MG_FD_203091 | JGI IMG/M metagenome (GOLD analysis project Ga0315537, IMG submission 203091) | Salt marsh sediment microbial communities from the Plum Island Ecosystem LTER, Massachusetts, United States - Salt Marsh Sediment SW1602-70 ... | reverse complement strand
GCTATCGGCTATTGGAGAGCGAACCGAAATGCCTAGAATAAGCAACCAGATTCGGCGGCTGCGCTTCGACCACGGCGAGATGACACAGGAGGAGCTGGCCCAACGCGCCGGCTGCACGCGCCAGACCATAATCGCCCTGGAGCAGGGCAAGTACGTGCCTTCCATTGAGCTGGCCTTTAAGATTGCCCAAGCTTTCGGCGTATCGCTGGAAGAGGTCTTTCAATACGAGTAGTGAGGGAGACAAAAGATGAACTTTAAACAATTCACCGCAATAAGGATATTCATTCTCATTATTATGGTCGGGCTTATAAGCTGGGCGATAGTCAGCGGCAACGCCTGGATACCGATACCGGTAATCATCGCCGCCCTGGTAATACAGCTCTTCGTTAGAAGAAGAGTCAAGGAGGTGGTCGTCGACGAGAGGGTCTACAGCATCGCCGAAAAGGCGTCGCTGGTTGCCTTCCGCATCTTCGGCATCGCCGCGGCGGTAATCGGCGCCACCCTGGTGGCCCTGGGCTGGCAAAGTGCGTCCGACCTGTATAAGATAGGCTTAACGCTGGCCTACGCCGTCTGCGGGCTGCTGGTGATTTACTATATCGCCTACATTTACTACAATAGGAAATACAGCGGTAAGAAATGAAAAGGCTTTTAGTCCATAGCTGCTGCGCCCACTGCGCCGCCTATACCGTAGAGCACTGGCGGCAGCAGGGTTACGAGGTCAGCGCGCTCTGGTACAACCCCAACATTCACCCCTACACCGAGCACCAGCAGCGCCTGGAGGCGATGCAGGCGCTGGCTGAGGAGATGGCGTTGCCCCTGATAAACACGGGCGGCTATGACATCGTCGAGTACTTCCGCGGGGTGGTGGGGCATGAAGCCGAGCGCTGCCGGCATTGCTTCAGGTTGCGCCTGTCGAAGACGGCGGAAACGGCCAAAGAGATGGGCTTCGACGCCTTTACCACCACCCTACTCATCAGCCCCCACCAGAAGCACGACTTACTCAAGGAAATCGGGGCGGAGCTGGGCGGGGAAAAGGGTGTGGACTTTCTCTACGCCGACCTGAGGAAGCGATACTCGGACAGCCGCCACATCACCAAGCCAATGGATTTGTACCGCCAGCAGTACTGCGGATGTATCTATAGCGAGTGGGAGCGCTACGGCGAGACAACCATAAAATAAGAGGGAGTCCTTCCGAGAAAGACTCCCTCCCGATATCTAGCCTTAGTGGTTGGTTAAGCAGCCGGCTTTATAATCAGCACCACCCGCGCCAGAGCCAGTATTGATACTCCGGCCAGGGTTAATACTTTCGGCATTCTACCCTGACCTCCTCCATTTCAGGCTCCATCTCGCCGGTTAAAATCAGCCAGATAATGGCTAACAACTTCTTCATCTCCAACCTCCTGATTAAAAATCTTTGTTATTCCTCGATGGCGTAAGCCACCTGGACGGTGAGGGTGATCTCCAGCTCTCCGGGGCTGATTGATGTTTGATAATCTTCACCAGCCGCGTCCAACGCCATACCCGCGTCCCTATAGACTACGGGAGAGTAAACGTTGCCTTCCGAGATATAGGTCGCCTTACCCAGCTCGATTCCAGCCAGGTCGGCCAGCTGCTCGGCCTTGTCTTTAGCATCAGCCATGGCCTCTTCCCGCGCCTCTTCGTAGTATTCCGAAGGGTCGTCCACGGAGAAGGCGACGTTGTTGATGCGGATTAAGTCTCCGCCAGCCTCAGCCACAGCGTCAATAATGGTGCCGACGTTATCCATATCCCTTATCTTGGCCGTCACCATATTGGTCACCCGGTAGCCGATGACAACGGGCTCGTCGTCATCCCAGCGGGTAACCTGGTCGATGCTGAAATACTGGGTCTGGATATCGTCATCGTCCACGCCGTTATCGGTCAGGGCGGCCATTACGTTGTCCATAGCTTCCACCGCCTGAGCTTGAGCCTCGGCAACCGTGTCGGCCTGGGCCTCAACGCCTAACCACAGGGTAGCCAGGTCGGGGATGACGATGATTTCACCCTGGCCACTGACCCAGATACCCTCCTGCTGGCTGTTTACGTCCACCGTGCCGATGTTGGTCGGGCCCGCCGTGCAGGCTGAAAAACCGACCAGGGACAGCACCAGTGCCAGACTTATAACCACCACACCTACTCCTAATAGTAAATTCCTTTTCATGATTCACCTCCTTTCCCTAATTGCTTTCGTTGCTTCCACCTATATATAACGAAAAAGTCGCCGTTTGGTTAGCGGCGACTTTAGCCAATTTGGGGCAATCGGGGGTTACTGCAGGGCTTCGAGGACTGCTTCGTAGCCGTCCTCCGATACGGCGATGGCCGCCAGCAGGGCTTCCCGCACCGATTGGGGCACGTCATCCAGCAACGCCTTGAGCACGGCGGGGTTAGTAACCGCCGCGTCAAACATCGCCGCCCTGAGCTCAGCCTCACTTTGAGCCTGACCCCTGCCACCCCATATTCCTCCCCCCTCCTCTACCGTTACCGGCGCCACCGGCTCTGTAGGTTCCGGCGGGGATTCCGTTGGCTCTGCGGGTTCTGCCGGAGGCACAGCGGCTTCTTCACCCCCCGACGTTACTGACAACATCGCGTCGGCACCATTCTTTTCCCCGTCCAACTCCGAGACCAGCATCACCAGCCTCTCCAGGCGGTCGTCCAGGCGCTCGGTGAGCACTTCTATTTCATGGGCGTCGCCCTTCTCGGCCATATAGATTATTTCGGCCACCCTCCTATCGGCAAAGCCGGCGCAAAGCTTTACCCTACCCAGCTCGGAGGTGGTCAGCGCCAGCTGCACATTCTCGGTAGCCAGCTTGACCGGGTAGAGGATGCTATCGGGCATGCTGTTTCTGGCGGCGGCTATGGTGCCTCCCCCCGCCAACAGCACGACGAGGACGATGGCCAGCGCTGTTGCCCACCCTGGCAGCCAGCCGAAGAAGGGGCGGCGTTTGGGGGCGGTTTTCTCCCCCAGCGCCGAGCGGAACTGGTATCTTGCCCTGGCCTTGAACTCGGGCCTCGGCTCGACAGCCGACGCTGCCTTGACCGCCAGCACCGTCTCCAGCAAAGGCTTGAGCTCAGCCGCCTGCTCCGGATAATGCTCAAGGCACTGCTCCAGGGTCTCGCCCCCGAGCACTATCCGCTCCAGGCACTCGTCTAAGATATTATTGAATTCTTTATCCTCTTTCATTGTTCCGTCACCAACATTGTCCGTCGCAGGGCGACGATGGCGCTGTGCTGCAACGCCTTTACCGCCCCCTCGCTCTTGCCCATAACCTTGGCTACCTGAGCGATGGATAGCTCACTAGTAAAGCGCAGCGAGATTACCTCGCGCTGCGTCTCGGTCAACCGCCTGGTCGCCACCAGCAGTTGCTCGATATCAATCTTGCGCTCGGTGGTGGAGTGGGGGCTATCCCCGCTGCTTACCAGCGACTCATCCAAGGGGACAGAGGCGCGCTTTTTCTTTCTTCTCAGGTGGTCAACCGCCTGATTGTGGGCGATGCGGTACAGCCAGGCGGAGAAGGGTACACCCTTCCACCTGAAGGATGAGATTGACCGGAGCGCGTTAAGGAAGACCTGCTGAGTCATATCTTCCGCCTCCATCTCATTGCCTATCCTCAGAGCTAGATAGCGGTAAATCTTATCGAAATACTCCTCGTACAGCTGGGCAAACGCCTCCTGGTCGTTTTTCTGCGCCCGCTGAACCAGGCTCTCTTCACCTTGCACCTGACAACTCCCTCTAGATTAGAGCAACTATGGCGTTATCCTGTGCATATAGTATAACGAAGCAAAAAGCAAAAAGATAGCTCGTAAAGCTCACAAATTACCCCCACCACCCTGATTTTATCTATTCCCACCCGCCACCCTTTTAAGGTAAAGAGGGGGCATAGCCCCCTCTTAAACACCCCCAAAGGGATTAGCACTCTACTCCACAGGGTGGGGTGGTGAGTAACGTGCCCCCAGGTTAAGGAGTTTAACTCCTATAGGGTGGGTTTTGGGTGGGACAATAATACTTACGCTAAACAAGGTGGTGGGGAGGGACGAAAAACGCGGGGGGATATGATAAAATAACCCCGACACCATAACCTCTCCGAGGATGGGATTTAAACGTGCATCTGCGTTTGATGAGCCAGGAAGACGTCCTCCAGGTCACCGAAATCGACCGTGAAGCCTTCCCTACCCTTTGGCCACCAGCCAACTACCAGCGCGAGCTCAAAAACGGCCTGGCCCACTACATCGTCGCCAGTAATGAGGGGGAAGAGAGCCAAGCCATCCCCGAGAAGGGCTTTGCTGGGCTGTTAGCCCGGATAAGGCAGCTCTTCGGCAACGGGCCGGCCCCGCCGGAGGAGCACTATATCATCGGCTTCGCCGGCCTCTGGATGCTGGTGGACGAAGCCCACATAACCAACATCGCCGTACGGGAAAAGCACCGCCGTCAGGGGACAGGAGAGACGCTGCTCATCGCCATTATCGAGCTGGCTATCGAGCTGGGGGCTTGCCTCATTACCCTGGAGGTGCGCGCCTCCAATACCGAAGCCCAGAAGCTCTACGCCAAGTACGGCTTCGTCAGGGTGGGGTTGCGCCGCGGCTACTATACCGATAACCGTGAGAACGCGGTGCTAATGACCATAGAGGATGTCAAATCAGCTGAAGTGCGGGAAAAGCTGGAGCACTTGAAGCGGGCGCATGCCGAGGAAACGGGCACCAGCCTATTGATAAAAAAGTAACTATGAAGGCAAACGAGCCTCATCTTCGGGGGGCTTTTTTCTATCCTTATTCAACTGGTACCATTCTTCAAGCCCCTGCCGGCTTTTAGCCAGCGGGTCTCTTAATCTATCCACCCTGATACCGGCCAGGTAACTCACCGACTTTTGCTTTTTAGCCGTCTCTATTTCTCTATTGAAGCCCTCGACGATTTCATGGGTGCTCGCCAGCGTAGCGCGCAAACTCTGGTCGATATAGTCCAGCTTGTTTTTATTCCTCTTCCAGTTGCCCGTCTTGAACTTCTTGTACTGCCACTGGAGGAGAAAGGCTTCCATCAGCTTTTGGTTGTGGTCTATATCGGCCATCAGGCTCTTAACCACCGCCAGCCGCCGCTTCTGCTCCTGCTGCTTGCGCATGAAAATACTGAAGATGACGAAGATAGCCACCGGTAGCAGGTAGGAGAGAATTTTAGCTATTTCTGCCCAGTCGAAGTCCACGAGCCGCTCCTTATCCCCAATTCCAAGGTTAAATTAAATCACAAACCCCGTGCCGTGTCCATTAAGCCCGCGTCGTGTATTAAGAATCGTATTTGACAAAAGCTGATAAAAGCTAATAGACTTCTATATACAGCTTATTTGAGAAAGCAGCTATTTTCTCCTGACAAGCATAAAGCGGGGGTGATTCTGATGACCAGTACCGGTAAAGAAGTCAAGATAAGGCCCATGGAGCGCAGCGATATCGACGCCATGATAGCCGTTTACAGCAAAATCAGGGAAGAAAAGATACCCGGTGTTAAGCGCAGCCGCTTAAGCTACCGGGGCGCCATGACCTTCGACGAGGTAGCCTTGACCAACCCCGGCGGTCCGCTCGACTTAAGCCTGGTCGCCGAAGTCGACGGCGAGGTCGTCGGCTTTATCTGGGGGCGGTTAGCCTTCGCCGGCATACCCGTCGACGAAGTGGGCATCATCCACCTGATAATCGTTGACCCCGACTACCAGAAGCAGGGCATCGCCACCAAACTGGTTGACGCCCTGGCCAAGCGCTGCCACGACAGAGGGGTGAAGGCAGTGCGCGCCGTCATCGACGAGCGTCACTGGGAGCTAAAGGACTATTTCCAGAAGTTGGGCTTCCACCGCAGCGAGCTGGTCATCTATACTCGAACCGCTAAAGAAGATTAACCCCCTTCTTTACCAGCAGGCATATGTTCCTCGAAAAAACCTTCAACGGAAAGCGGTAGGCGCTTTCGGGGAAAGATTTTATTATCTCAAAGCCCGCCTCTTTTACCAGCGTCTCCAGCTCGGCATAACTAAAGAGGTAGTAGCGGCGATAGAGGGTCTTGCCCTTCTGCCGCCAGGGGACCTTCACCCCTTTGGGCTTGAACCAGAAGCGGGGCTGCCAGCGGTTCCAGACCGTGATAAAGGCTTCACCCCCGGGTTTCAGCACCCGTTTTAGTTCCTGCAATGCCTCTCGATGTTCCCCACCCCCCAGGTGGTGATAGGTCGCCACCGAGATTGCCCAGTCGAAGCTCTGGTCGGGGTGGGGCAAGCGGCGGACATCGGCCAGCTTAAGCTCTACGGTAAAACCGAATTTTTGAGCGTACTTCTCGGCGAACTTGAGCATCTCGGCGGAGAAGTCCACCCCGTATAGCTCGAAGTCGTCCTTGAAGGGCAGAAAGTCGGGCCCGTGGGCGCAGCCGACGTTGAGCAGCCGGCCTTTCTGCCAGCGGCGGGCTAGCGCCTCCAGCTCGGTCTGGAATATAGACCAGTGCCGGAAGTTATACCAGCTCGGGGCTATCCAGTCGAAGATTTCTTTATTGTTCACCCTACCCCCCAGGTAGTTTTTCCCACACCAAATCCCACCCTATAGAGGTGTCACCTCTATAAACTTCTCTCCCCACCCCAATTTGTCATTCCCGCGAAAGCGGGAATCCAGCCTCTTTTTCCCCGTCATTGCGAGCGAAGCGAAGCAATCTCACCCCCAAATAAGGGGTCTAGTAGGGGTCTAACCCATACTGGGCGGGATGGGTGGGCTAGAAAGACCTATGCTAACAAGGTGGGGTTGGGAGGTTGCATCCCCCCGCAGCAATCTCCCCAATACTATGTTTCTGTTTCTCGGCTAAATTTGCTACACTGTTTATGGCATAAGATGAGGAAATTTGCAAGGACGATATCGGGGGTGACGCCGGTGGCGGTGATGACCGAGCCGCTGAAATGCCCGGGGCAGTGCATCTATTGCCCCACCTACCAGTCCACGCCCCAGAGCTATACCCCGGAGTCGCCGGCGGTACTGCGGGCGATAAGGTGCGACTACGACGCCGGAAAGCAGGTCCGCTCAAGGCTGAAAGCGCTGACGGAGATGGGGCACCCCACCGACAAGGTCGAGTTGATAGTGATGGGGGGCACCTTCCTGGCCTACCCCGAGGACTACCAATTCCGGTTCATCAAGGAGTGCCTTGACGGCTTGAACGGCCAGGATTCAGCCGACCTGGAAGAAGCCAAGCAACGCAACCAGACGGCAAAGCACCGCTGCACCGGGCTTTGCATCGAGACCCGCCCCGACTGGTGCGGGGAAAAGGAGATAGAGCGCATGTTGCGGTTCGGCACTACGCGGGTCGAGCTGGGGGCGCAGATGCTGGACGACGAAATCTACCGCCTGACCCGACGGGGGCATAAGGTCGAGGATGTGGTCAGAGCTACCGCCCTTCTCAGGCAGCACGGCTTCAAGGTGCACTACCACTGGATGCCGGGGCTGCCCGGTTCCACGCCAGAGCACGATTTGGAGCTGTCCCGACAGCTCTTCGAGGACGAGCGCTTTAAGCCCGACGGCTTGAAGCTCTACCCGACTATGGTGGTCGAGGGCACCGAGCTGGAGAAATGGTATCAGGAAAACCGCTACCAACCCTACGAAATCAAGACCATGGTCAAGCTGCTGGTTGATATTAAGTCCATCGTGCCCAAATACGTCAGGATATCGCGGGTGCTGCGCGATATTCCGGCCAAGTTCATCACCGCCGGCTGCAAGGACTCGCTGCGGGGGGTGGTCAAGCAGCGCATGAAACAAAGGGGTCTTGAATGTAAGTGCATCCGCTGCCGTGAGTATGGCCATAGGGCGCGAGAAGGCCGGGAAATAGGCGAGCCACGCCTGGTGAGGATGGACTACGGGGCGGCGGGGGGCAAGGAGATCTTTCTCTCTTTTGAGGATGAGGGCGAAACACTGTTCGCCATACTGCGGATGAGGATTCAGCCCGAGATTGAGACCAACGAAAATTCGGCTTTGATACGGGAACTACATGTTTACGGGCCCGAGGTTCCCCTCGCCGAGCAGAACACAGAGGCGGCTCAACACAAGGGTCTGGGCAAAGCCCTGCTCCGGGAGGCGGAACGAATCGCCGCCGAGGAATTCGGGGCGCGACAGATGACAATCTTGAGCGGTATCGGCGCCCGGGAATACTACCGCACCGAGTTCGGCTATAGGTCACAGGGCGACTACATGGTCAGAGATTTGGGCTAGAGGTCTTTTTTACCTTCTCCCAGCTCTCTTAAGCGCCCGTCCCCGATGCCAAAGTGGTGGGCTATTTCGTGACGAACAACCCGGCCAATCTCAGCCGTAATCTTAGAATCGTCACGGCATTTGGCTTCAATCGGCCTCTGAAAGATGGTTACCTTATCGGGGGGCACCAGCCCGTAATGCCCGCCGCGTTTGGTCAGGGGCACGCCCTGGTAAAGACCGAGCAGCTCGTAGCGACTCCTTAGCCCTAATCTAGCCAGCTCATGGTGCGCCGGCCAGTCTTCCACCACCACGTCAACGTTCTCCAGCCGGGTGCGAAACTCCTCGGGCAGGCCTTCCACCGCCCTCTCCACCAGCCTTTCGAATCTTTCCCTGTCCATAGCCCCTTAGACCTTTTTGCCTTTGCGAACCCGCCAGACGACCCATAGAATCAGTCCACAGATAGTCACGCCGCTGGCCATAAGCAGGCTGGCAACCAACACGCTAAGTGGCGAAGACGCCCTGGGTGAGGAAACGAAGCGGACAAAGTGGATGGTGCCGCCGACGGTGCCCCCGCCAGCTATTACCGAGGCCAATATCGCCACCGGCAGGCTCGTGAGCTTTTTCAGGCTGGGTTTGATAGCCAGGTAGAGGAGCAGGGCATAGGTGACACTAATAGCCACCATGAGCAGTATTATTATGGCTATGCTGCCCCCGTGGCTGGCGGTGGTAATCCCCCAGGCCAGGCGGATAATAGCTGCCCCCAGCGCCAGGGTCAGCGCCACTATGACCCACATCCGCAGATGCCGGCTGTTCATACCGTTAGTTATTCCTCAGGTAGTCTATGGCCCACTGGATGGCGTCCTCACCCTCAAGCTCGAGTTCATAGTCGGGGTATATACCTTCCCCCTCTATGAGGCGACCGTTGGGGGTAAGCCAGCGGGCGTTGGTGATATACAAACCTGAGCCGTCGCCGAGCTGTTGCAGGATATTGACACTGCCCTTGCCGAAGGTCTTGGTGCCGGCGATGACGGCGAGCCCGTAATCCTGCAGGGCACCCGCCAGCACCTCGCTGCCACTGGCGCTGTACTCATCGACCAGAACCACCAGGGGCAGGTCAGTGGTTATTCGGCCCGGCTTAACCGAGTAGACATCATGATTCCCCTCATTATCTACCACATCAACCACCACCACTCCCTCCTCCAGGAAGAAGCCAGCGACATCGATAACCACGTCCAGCAAGCCGCCGGGGTTGCCGCGCAGGTCGAGGATTATGCCCTCAGCCCCCTGCTGGTTTACCGCCTCCATCACCAGTGATAGCTCTTCGGCGGTGCGCTCGGAAAAATGGCTGATAATGATATAGGCGATTTCTTCCCTCATCTCGAACTCGACACTGGACACCTCGATCACCGCCCGTATTATCGAAATCAGCTCGGGTTCGGCCTCGTCTTCATGAAGGACGAGGAGGTCGACCTGCGTGCCTTCGGGACCCTGGACAAGGAGCACCGCCTCAACCAGGCTCATGCCCGTAGTGGACTGGCCGTCGATTTCCAGAACAATATCGCCCGCCCTGATGCCCGCCTTATCCGCAGGGGAATCGGCAATCGGAGAAATAATCATCAGTTGCTCGTCTTTAATAGTTACATAGGCGCCAATGCCCTCGAAGCTGCCTTCTAAGCTCCTCAGGCTAAGCTGGTAGGCTTCGGCATCGAGAAATGAGGTGTAAGGGTCGCCCAGCGCTTCCATCATGCCCCTGACCGCCCCCTGGGCCAGGGCTTCGGTGTCAAGCTGGTCGTTTTCCACATAATCCCGGAGTATTATCTCCCAAGCCTGCTCTATAATATCAAAGTCACTATCAAAGTCACTCTGCGGGGTGGTATTGTCACCGATAAAACAGCCCGCCGTGAAGGCCAGGGCAATAATTACCGCCAGAAATAGGCTCAGCGCTATTTTCACCTTCTTTGACATCGGACTCACTCTCCCTTAAAGCTTTATACCATTAAACAAGGCTATCTTATCAAAGAGGGAGAATAAAAGAAAGGTAAAAGAGCGGGCGGCTTAACTGGAGGCAGCGACGGTATCCACCAGGTGGATGGTAGCATCGATGCTAGCCAGGCTGAAGGAAAGCCCCCGTTTTCTCAAGTCGGTATAGCCCAGCCCCCGGAAGAGCCGTTGCCCCGCCACCCGACACATCTCGTCGTAGAGGGCGGGCCAGCCTTTCCCCTGACGCTGAAGGCAGAAGAGTATAAAATCGCGAACTATCGGGTCTACTGTCTCCATACCGGCTTTCTTAAAAAATTACCCTTCTGACATTCAACTATATGACCAACCCAACCCGACTTACAAGCTCATTGAGGGCAACTGGCATCACATTTTTAGCCCCGATTACGCTTTAAAATGAGGTTTTACTCCCCTTTTCTCAACGCCAAGCGGAAAGGGAAAGAGTTGCGGCAAAGAGGTCAAGTAAACCTGTAAGCCGAGTTCTGTGTCCTTCACAAGTGAAGGACGGCGACCATCTATCTAGCCCTGATGTTACCACCAGGGTCAAGCGACCAACCCGGGGACAGGCCGGGCGTCCTTATGTCCCTCTATTTGGTCTTGCTCCGGATGGGGTTTACCCAGCCGACCGGTCACCCGGCCGCTGGTGAGCTCTTACCTCACCATTTCAACCTTACCCCAGCGTTCACCCCAAAAATCAAGATTTTCGGGGACCCCGTCAGGGCGGTATGTTTCTGTGGCACTCTCCGTAGGGTCACCCCTCCTGGCCGTTAGCCAGCATCTTGCCCGGTGGAGCTCGGACTTTCCTCCCCAAAAAATTTTAGGGCGGTCACCCGGTTTACTTGACCTAAGGATAGTGTAGTGGAGAGTCGGCGGTTAGTCAATAAGAGCTTTGTTGGCCAGTCTATCCGCTTCTCTGTTTTGCTCACGGGGAATGTGGGTTATGGTGAAGGCTTCCAGCGAGCCGATGAGCTGAACTGCTTTTTGATATAAAGGCCTGAGAGTGGTTTTCTTTACCTTATACCGGCCGTTTATCTGTTGTACCACCAGCTCCGAGTCTGCTTTTAGCTCAACATGTGTAGCGCCTATTTTAATAGCTTCTTCCAGGGCGACGATGATGGCCTGGTATTCCGCCTGGTTGTTGGTGGCTCTGCCGATGCGCTGAGAAATGGTGCCGGCTACTTTGCCCGTCTCGTCTTTAATAACGACGCCGATAGCCGCTGGGCCCGGGTTATTACGGGAGGCGCCGTCGGTATAGATTATCAGTCTTTTTGGATTCATTGTGCTCTAGGGCAGAAAGAGGATGCGCCCGCAACTGCTGCACTGTACCAGGTTGCCGCTTCTCGCCTGCTGCAGGTCGGTGGTGGGCAACGATATCCGGCAGCCGCGGCATATCCCCTGCTCTACTCTAGCTACCGCTATCCCCTTCCCTTTTCTCAAGCTCTGATAAAATTCGAAGTCCGATGGGTCGATCTCGCCCGCCATCCGCTGACGCTTTGCCTTGAGGTCGGCGAGGGTGGCTTTGAGCTTTTCCATCTCGTCGGTCAGCTGCTTTTGCTGGCGTTCCCAGTCGGCGGTGAGCTTCTCCAGCTCGCTGTTTATCTTAGCCACACTGGCTTCGGACTGCTCCACCCGGTCTATTACCTCCAGGGCTTGCTCTTCGAGCTGGTTGCGCCGGGCTTTGAACGCATCAACCTCGTGCTGGAGATTGGTCAGCTCCTTGGGAATCTTTATCCGCCCGCTGAAGAGCTGCTCTTCGGCAGCCGCCAGCTTGGTGGTGACGTCGTCTATTTCCCATTCCGCCGAGCGCTGCTGGCGGCTCAACTCTTCCAGGCGCTTTTGCTCCAGCTCAAGCTGTTTCTGGGTTTTAATGACCGCCTGGCTGTCCCCAAGCTGGCTGGTAACCTGCTTCAGCGCCCGCTCGCCGGACTCAATCTCCAGGTCAACCTCCTGGAGCCGATAGAGCTGTTTGGCAACACTCATTTGACAGCCTATTCTATAACGCCGATAGCCCTAATAGCAATATATGACAAAGGCTTATGGTTATATTAGAACATCTGTGCTACTATTTTTCGAGGGTCAAGGCGTATCGGGGAGATTTGTTTTTTGTGGTTATGTAAAGGAGGGGCTATGAGGCTGCTGAGATTAGCCGTTGAAATCCAGAGATGGGACCTGGCCGCCCATACCATCGTTCTGGCCAGCGCCAGGGTATTAAAGAATGGAGATAGACCGCATGACCGAAAAACCCAAGCGAAAAAGAAACGCCCCAAAGGGTAAAAAACAAGGCTTCTACGCCAAGGTGATGGACGAAGCCGCGCGGCTCGATTTCGAGCTGGCGGCGGGCGTCGAGGGCGTTGACGACGAGATCGCCCTGCTGCGGGTCAAGATAAAGTCCCTCCTGGCCAACGAACCCGAGAATATCAAGTCGCTTATGGATGCCACCAACACACTGGTGCGCCTGGTCAAGACGAAGTACAAAATCAACCAGGAGCAGAAGCAGGGGCTGAAGGAGGCAATAGAGAATGTCCTCAGGGATATCGCCATCCCGCTGGGGCTCGGCATCGGGCAGATTGTGAGTAAGTAGAGGGGATACCTCCTACCCCACCTTGTTAGCGTACGTTTTGATGTCCTACCCAATGCCCACCCTATAAAGGTTAAACCTTTATAGATTTCTTATTTGGGGTTACGCACCCACCCTATTTCGGGGGGTCGTTAAGGGGGGCTTCGCCCCCCTTAGAAAAACGTTTATAGGGCGGGTCGGTGTGAGTAGAACAACCTGGGGGTGGGGAGAATATCATGACAACTAACAGCATAAACCGGCTCCGCCCCTACCAGCGGGAGGCGGCTTCGGCTATCCTGGACAGCGTCCTGGGCAGGAAGGGGCTTACCTTTTCCATAGAAATGGCCCGCCAGGGGGGCAAGAACGAGCTTTCGGCACAGTTGGAACTGCTGCTTCTAACCTTTTATATGGCCCAGCCCCGGAACCTGGTGAAGTGCTCCCCTACCTTCAAGCCGCAGACGGTCATCTCCATGATGCGGCTCCGGGACCGGCTCAACGACGCGGGTTTCAGCGGCATCTGGGCGGCGGGGTTGGGCTACATCATACGGCTGGGCAACGCCCGCGCCATCTTTCTTTCCGCCGACGAGTCCGCCAACGTGGTCGGCAACACCGCCCACATCCTGCTGGAGATTGACGAAGCGCAGGACGTGAGCCGGGAGAAGTACAGCAAGGAGTTCAAGCCGATGGGGGCGACGACCAACGTCACCACCGTCCACTACGGCACCACCTGGGACGATTCCACCCTGCTGGAGGAGGTCAAACAGACCAACCTCGAGCTGGAGAGAAAAGGCGGGCTAAAGCGCCACTTCAGGTACGACTGGGAGGAGATAGCCGGCTATAACCCCGACTACCGCGCCTATGTCGAGGCGGAGCGGGAGCGATTGGGCGAAAATCACCCCCTCTTTTTGACCCAGTACCGGCTTTTGCCCCTACAGGGGGGCGGGGGGTTCTTGAGCCGCCAGCAACTGGCGCAGCTAAGCGGGGAGCACGCCAGAAAACGTCACGCCGAGAAGGGCAAAACATATATCGCTGGCATCGACCTTGCCGGCGAAGCCGGGGGGGATGATTTTACCAACACCCAGCCCCACCAGGACTCCACCGTGGTCACCATCGGCGAGTTGGACTTCTCTATATGCGACGACATCCAGAAGCAGCCCCGCATCAAAGTGGTCGAGCACTACCGCTGGACGGGCCGCAAGCACGCCGAGCTCTACTCGCGGCTGGTCGATATCCTCAAAAATGTCTGGAAATGCCGCCGTGTGGTTGTTGACGCCACCGGGCTGGGGCAGCCGGTAAGCTCTTTCCTGCGGAAGGCGCTCGGCTCCAGGGTATCCCCCTTTACCTTCACGGCTAAGTCGAAATCCGAGCTGGGCTTTAAGCTTTTGGCGGCAATCAACTCGGGGCGGCTCAAGGTTTACGCCAGAGACGGCTCAGACGAGTCCAGACAGCTATGGAGGGAGATGGAAAGGGCAAAGTGCCACTACCGCCCCTCCCAGACCATTAATTTCTATGTCAGCCCGTCTGAGGGGCACGACGACTTCCTGATGAGCCTGGCTTTATTGGTGGAAGCCGCCGAGAGGTACGAGGCTAAAACTGCAGTGGGGAGGTGAGGGGGTGATTATGCTCCTATAAGTTTGCTTGCTATGGAATCCAATAATGCCAAGTTCAAGTTCCGGAGCCGCTTGTATCCCGTCAATGCGTCCTCAGGGTTAAAATACTCAAAGTCCTTCTCGTGGTAGATTTTGCTTGCATCTCGAAGCGTGTGCTCTTCTTCTTGATTAAGGACTTTTTCTGCTGGCTCTAAGGCATCGTATGCTTTTGCTAAGTCATGCCTAAACT
>Ga0315537_1002312_pt1 | contig 14598 bp, 12 predicted proteins | sample SalMarSW160270MG_FD_203091 | JGI IMG/M metagenome (GOLD analysis project Ga0315537, IMG submission 203091) | Salt marsh sediment microbial communities from the Plum Island Ecosystem LTER, Massachusetts, United States - Salt Marsh Sediment SW1602-70 ... | reverse complement strand
AAAGGGAAATGGCATCTTGCCAGACCCTGAGTTTTTTAAAACCTCTATTGATGTTTTTTCGACCCATGATGGGATTATCTCATAAAACATAATTTTTTTCAATGCGATGCAAAAAAGACCCAATATTCCAGTATTCCATTGTTCCATTATTCCAATTGTGAGCGAAGCGAACTAACTTGCAATTGATTATTGATTGTTCGATCGGGGTACGGGTGCCGGTGACCCATGAACAGCAAGAGTGAAATATGCTTCACTGCGGAGCCTACGCTGGGCAAACTGGCAAAATGGCTGCGGATTCTCGGATTTGATACATCTTATGAGCCCGATTTTTCAGCTGAAAACGTCGTGGATTCGGGAAGAAAAAAACGTATTTTGCTTACTCGCACCGAGCGTGTCCGGAACGGCAACTTGCCGCAAGAGTTTATTTTTATAACGTCAAACAATCCATTTGAGCAGCTTAAAGAGGTGATTCACACGCTGGGAATTGTTTATAGGGATACGCTTCCTTTTTCACGATGCATCCGGTGTAACACCCGTATCCAACCGGTGGACAAGGATTCCGTGCGGGGGAATGTGCCTGACTTTATCTGGGAAACCTGCGATATTTTTCAGACATGCGGCCGATGCCGGCGAATATACTGGCCGGGAAGTCATACCGAACGGAGCCACGATATCATTATGAGGCTGTTTGACCGTAATGAAAAACGTTAAAAAAGTCATTGCCTTGGAAGCACGGCTTAAAAGCTGTAAAAATGTTGTAACCTTGGGGGTGCAACCTAATTTTTCAAATTACAGCCGTACGGAGGCGGATCTTATCCGAAATGCCGAAAAGATATACTATCCCACCGCTTTCTATGCCGAATTGTTCGATGCCGTGGGGAAAAAAACCTTTCCCAGTTATCATAATTATAAATGTGTTCAGGACAAGATCAAACAGACCGCCCTGTTTAATCTTCTCGAAATACCGCATCCCAGGACCCGGGTGTTTTATGGAAAACGCCAGAAGAACTCTATTTGCGAACATTTTCAATTTCCTTTTATCGGCAAAATCCCACGGGGATCCGCCATGGGAAGAGGGGTTTATCTTATCCGGAATCGAGAAGATCTGGATTCCTATATCAGAGAGTCGAATGTTGCCTATATTCAGGAATACCTGCCGTCAGATCGCGATATACGGGTTGTTGTTATCGGAGATCGGGTCGTTCATGCTTACTGGCGCATTGCGCCTTCGGGTGAATTTAGAAGTAATGTTGCCGTGGGTGCAACCATCAGTCTGGATCCTGTGCCTAAAAAGGCTCTTGATCTTGCCTTTGATACCGCTCAAAGATGCCGGTGGGACGACGTGGGGATCGATATCATTGAGCATGACAAAAATCTGTATGTTCTTGAAGCCAATATGAAATTCGGTAAAGAAGGATTCAGAAAGGCGGGGATAGATTATATTAAACTCATGGAGAGCATGATAGAAAATGGCCAGATTTAAAGAAGAAAACCTCGATATGCTCAGTGTCGCCCTAAAACACCGGGAAACGGAAAATTTGTCTCCCATTGCTACGTTGAGTGTCGCAGGGGTGCGACGGTTTCATGAGGTGCGTTTAGAGGAAGGGTATCGCCTGAAATTTTCTGTGGATGCGGACCGGATTCTGCATTCACGGGCCTACACGCGATATATCGATAAGACCCAGGTCTTTTATCTTATACACAATGATCATATCACCCACCGTGTGCTCCATGTTCAACTGGTATCGAAAATTGCAAGGACCATCGGTCGTTATATGGGATTGAACCAGGATCTCATTGAGGCCATTTCTCTGGGCCATGATATCGGGCATACACCATTCGGACATGACGGTGAACGGTTTTTGTCAGAGCTTTGCCGGTCAAACGGTATCGGTTATTTTCAGCATAACGTCCAGAGTGTTCATTTTCTGGACAAGGTGGAATGTAAAGGCAAAGGATGGAACCTTTGTCTTCAGACTCTGGACGGTGTTCTTTGCCATGACGGAGAAATCCATAACCGGACACTTGAACCAGATAGAAATAAGACATTTGAAACATTAGAAAAAGAGATGTCATCTAAAAAGGATGATCCTTGGATTAAACTCATACCCATGACGCTGGAAGGATGTGTTGTCCGGATGGCAGATACCATCAGTTACATCGGTCGTGACATAGAAGATGCCATCCGGCTCAAAATGATCAAAAGATCCGATCTTCCCAAGGACAGCGTGGATATCCTTGGAGATACAAACGGGACCATTGTCTATAATCTTGTCACCGATGTTATCAAAAACAGCTTTCAAAAGAGTTATGTTGCTTTCAGCCCGGAAGTGTCCGACGCCTTAAAGCAGCTCAAGGATTTTAACCTTGAACGTATTTACATGAATCCGAAAATCAAAAAACATACGGGCACCATCGAAAAACTGTTTGGGATGCTTTTTGAAAAATACCTTAATGATATTGAGACTGAAAACCGATCTTCAGTGATATTTACCGGTTTTCTGCAAGATATGTCTGAAGATTATATTGAAAACCATCGCAAAGAGGAAATCGTCAGGGATTTTATAGCCGGGATGACGGATCACTTTTTTTTGAGACAGTGTCCGGAAGAACTGCGTCCGAAAACGCAATTCAAATAATGCTATTGGTTCGGAGTAATTGAGCGTCCCGGAATTTCTACAACTTGATGAAGATACGGGACATTTTTTGAGGCTTCAACGCTTGCCTCGAATATGGAATATTGGAAAGTTGATTTTTAAAAGGATATTAGCCAGTTTTAATTTTATCGTTAACACAAATTTTAACATTAAACCAATATTGCATTAACTCTATGAGCCATAGAATCTCCGAGCCGGAGGCCGGAACCCATTATTCCATTATTCCAATATTCCAATTGTGAGCGAAGCGAACTAAATTGCTAAAGATGTATCAAAAACGATCGTATCGGAATCTGACGGCCAGGGAGAATCTGGTCGCTTTCAGGGTGGCCGTTAAGGAAACGGATCTGTTTGTGCATGCGGTAAAACCGCTCGAGGAGATAACAAGGGAACTGATCCTGAAGCACAGGGGGGTTATTGAGGCTTATATAAAAAGGTACCCTGAATTCGTAAAGACGTTGAAGCCGTGGCGGGTCAGCGGCCCGGCGCCCATTATCATAAACGACATGGTATCAGCGGGTGAAAAGGCCGGTGTGGGTCCTATGGCGGCGGTTGCCGGTGCAATTGCCGAGCACGTGGGGAGTGATCTGTTGATGCATACCGATGAAGTTGTTGTGGAAAACGGGGGTGACATCTTTTTCAAAACAAACGGCCCGGTTACCATCGGTATTTTTGCAGGTAACTCTCCCATAAGTCTGGGAATGGGTCTGCGTGTGGATCCCGGAGAAAAGCCTTTATCCGTATGCACATCATCAGGCACCGTGGGCCACTCGCTCAGTCTGGGGAAAGCGGATGCCGTCTGTGTGCTATCCGGTTCCTGTTCACTTGCCGACGCCGCTGCAACATCCATCGGCAACCGGATCACGTCCAAAGCTCATATCGGGTCTGCAATAGATTTCGGTAAAAATATCAAAGGGGTTGACGGGATTGTTGTGGTTATGGGAAATAAAATCGGCATGTGGGGTGAACTGGAGGTTGTGCGCCTAAAATAGAAAAGGGTTGAGTTTTGGGTTTGAAAAGGATACAGGGTTTTATAGACCATTGATTGTTGAAAATTGATGGTTTCGTAAGGAACTTTGTACCCATGTGTCAAGATCAGTACATTTCGATTTTAGGAGGACTTATAATGAAAACCATGTGGGCTCCCTGGCGCATGGAATATATTCTGGGCGATAAAGAGAAAGGTTGTATATTTTGCAAGGCCCTTTCAGAAGAGGACAATCTAACCCTTTACAAGGGCAAGACGACCCTTGTTGTTATGAATAAATTTCCCTACATTAACGGCCACCTTCTGGCGGCACCGATAAAACACATTTCCACCCTTGACCGGCTCAACAAGGGGGAGATGGGGGACCTTCTTGAGACCGTTGAACAATCTGTGGGCATATTAAAAAAAGCAATGAACCCCGACGGTTTTAATGTGGGACTTAATCTCGGTAAAGTTGCGGGCGCGGGCGTTGAAGAACATCTCCATTTTCATATTGTTCCCCGCTGGTTCGGTGATACAAATGCATTAACCGTCTTTGCCGATGTGCGTGTTATTCCGGAGCATTTAATAACCACCTACAATAATTTAAAGCCTTATTTTGATAAATTAGATATAACAAGCTAATATTGAAGGAGACAACTATGAAAAAACTTAAGATCGTTCTCTGGGCACTTATTATAGGCTTTATCGCAATTATCTTTTTCTCGAATAAGGATTATTTATTGGCAAAACAAGTTCTTAAAATAGATCTTATGTATGGTGAACCGTTTCATACAATGGAACTGCCCAATGCAATCTTTTTTCTGGTTTTTTTTCTAACCGGGTTTTTGATTGCCTATTTTATCAGTCTTTCCGGACGGTTCAAATCGAAAAAAACAATAAAAAATTTAAACGCAGCAGCCACTTCCCAGCTGGAAGAAATTGCAGCTCTCAAAAAAGAGGTGGAATCATTACAAAGCGGTTCTTCGGACCATAAGGCCGAACCCATAGAAACCTTTTAGCCATATGAGTGTTTCGAAAACGACTCCCATGATAAAGCAGTACCTTTCCATTAAGGAAAAGTACTCTGACGCGATACTTTTTTACCGTATGGGAGATTTTTACGAAATGTTTTTTGAGGATGCCGAGCTTGCCTCCCGGCTTCTCGAAATAACGTTGACTTCACGCAACAAAAAAGACGAATTCCCGATTCCCATGTGCGGCATCCCGTATAAATCCGCGCAAAACTATCTCGCCCGCCTCATTAACCAGGGATACAAAGTCGCCATATGTGATCAAATAGAAGATCCGTCCCAGGCAAAAGGTTTGGTCAAAAGGGATGTGGTCCGGGTGGTTACCCCGGGGATGATCGTTGATAACGAGTTGCTTGATGAAAGGGCGGATAATTATGTTCTTGCTGTTGCCTACAATAATGATGCCGCCGGACTGAGCTATTTGGATATTTCAACCGGGAATTTTAGGGTGACCGAATCTGATAATTTGCATGCTGTTGTTGATGAGGTCCTGCGTATATCGCCCAGAGAAGTTCTCTTCCCTGAATCTTCAAGAAATGATTCCATTCTTTTACCCGTTATAAAAGCAATTTCTGAAAAATCCATAACCTTTTTAGAAGACCGTGCATTCGAATATGGCGGGGCACGGGAACGGCTTATTGATCAATTCAAAACCCTTTCCCTTGAAGGATTCGGTTGCGAACATTTAAAAACCGCTGTGCAGGCCGCCGGAGCACTTATTTTCTACGTCCGGGAAACCCAGAGACAGAAAGTAGAGCATTTCACCGGCATAACAACGTATTCACTGAGCCATTATCTTCAGGTTGACGAGTTAAGCTGCCGGAACCTTGAATTGGTCAAAAATATTTGCACAGGATCCGGGCAGGGGACACTTTTGGGAATCATGGACAAAACGATCACCTCCATGGGGGGGAGGCAGATTAAACGGTGGATCAGATACCCGCTTATGGATATTTTTGAGATTCAGTCCAGACAGGATGCTATTGAAGAAGCAAAGGAAAATATCCAGGTTCGAAAGAATATCCGGGAAAGCTTAAAATCGGTTTATGATCTTGAACGCCTCGGGAGCAAAATCGCCATGAGGCAGTCCAATGCCAGGGATCTTGTCGCGCTGAAGCGTTCCATTAACAGCCTGCCCGGTATATGGTCTTTGCTTTCCCATTTAAAGGCGAAACTTTTTATATGTGACCAGGATATAGAGGGTCTATGCGAGCTGGCGGAACTGATCGAACGGTCAATCCGGGAAGATGCCCCCCATACCATCAATGAAGGCGGTATCATTAAGAAAGGATACCATCAGGAACTGGACGAACTGATTGTCGTGAGCCGGCACGGAAAAGAATGGCTTGCCAGGCTCGAGGCCAGGGAAAAAGAGGCCACCGGAATCCATGCGCTTAAAGTTCGTTATAATAAAGTTTTCGGGTATTTTATCGAAGTGCCCAAAGCACGTTCAGAAAATGTTCCCCTGCATTATGTTCGCAAACAGACCCTGGTTAATGCAGAACGTTATATCACCGATGAACTAAAGACATTCGAATCAAAAGTTTTGGGCGCAGAAGACCAAAGAGCCGTGCTTGAATATGAAATATTTAATGAAATAAAGGATGAGGTGGTAAAGAATAACACGGTCATTAAACAGATTGCCCAATTTTTAGCCGATTTGGACTGTTTGCTGAACCTGGCTGAAATTGCCGATCAAAATGACTATCACCGGCCGGAATTTAATACCCAGAATTATATTCTATTTGAAGAGGGACGGCATCCGGTGGTGGAAAAAATGATTACCGGGGAACGATTTGTACCCAATACCATCAGGATCGACGATACTGAAAATCAGATACTCATCATCACCGGGCCCAACATGGCCGGCAAATCCACCGTTCTGCGCCAGGTTGCGCTGATGGTCATTATGGCTCAGATGGGTTCATTTATCCCTGCCGCCAGAGCCTCAATAAGTGTTACGGACCGGATATTTACCCGGGTGGGTGCTCTGGACAACCTCTCCCAGGGACAGAGCACATTCATGGTGGAGATGCAGGAGACCGCTAATATCTTAAACAGCGCGACCCGTCAGAGTCTGGTTATTATGGATGAAATCGGACGGGGAACCAGCACATTCGACGGGCTCAGCATCGCGTGGGCGGTGGCGGAATACCTGCATGACTTAAAGGGCAGGGGAGTTAAAACTCTTTTTGCCACCCATTACCATGAACTCACGGAACTCGAACGCTTAAAATCCCGGGTAAAAAATTACAACATTGCGGTAAAGGAATGGAATGATGAAATTATTTTCCTAAGAAAGCTTGTGGAAGGCGGCACCAATCGAAGTTACGGAATACAGGTCGCACGGCTTGCGGGTATTCCTGACCGGGTAATCAAGCGAGCCAAAAAGATTCTTTACACTATAGAAAATGGTAAACACAGTTTGAACAGCCCGGCTTTTATGAGCGAAGACGGTGATGTGTTAAAAAAAGGGCAGGTGCAGCTTAATCTTTTTTCCAGACCGGATCAATTTGTCATAGAAAAGCTGCAAAAGCTTGATATTTCGAAAATGACGCCCCTGGACGCGTTGAACTGTCTGGACGAATTAAAGGAAAAGGCAAAAACCGTTGTTATTTGACACCAAAAAAACATTTTTATTCTGTTTGCTTGCGTTCTGTTTGCTTTCCGTGACGTGGTCACGCTCGTCATTTGCCGATTCAGAAAAGAAAAAATACTACCGGGCCGAAGCCTGTTACAAGAAACTTCGCCACAGTCCAAAAAAACAAAAATACAGATGTTTTTGGCTTGGGTGTATCGAAAAGTTTCAGGCGGTTTACGAAGATAATCCTTCCGGCCCATGGGCCGCTGCCGGGCTTTATATGTCCGGGACGCTTTATGAGGAGCTTTACCGGCGTTCATTTAAGGAATCTGATAAAAAAGCCGCTCTGGACAGTTATGAGCGTATTATCAAAGACTATCCAAAAAGCGCATACAGACACAAGGCGGAAAATGCCTTGGCCAATCTCTTTCCTAAAAAGGCTCCAAAGATCGCATCCAAACGCGAAATAAGCAAACCCAGCCATGTCATGCCTCCGGAAGATGACATCGAAAAGCACATAAAAGAAATTACTTACGCTAAAATTCCGCTTAACAGGGATATCAAAGGACCTGAACCTAAGACGGGTACGGTTGTGGGGCTCAGGTTTTGGTCCAACCCGAGCTACACCCGTGTTGTGATCGATGCGGACAGTGAGTTGTCATATTCACACAGGCTTTTGAAAGAAGATATCTCAATCCGGAAACCCCATCGTTTATATGTGGATTTAGACAACAGCAGACTGGGAGAAGATATTAAAAAATATATTCCAATCAATGACAACCTGCTTAGCGACGCGCGTGCAGGTCAATACACATTAGACCTGGTCAGGGTTGTAATTGATATTAAATCTTTTAAAACTTACAAGATATTTTCCTTAAAGAATCCCTTTAGAATCGTCATCGATGTCTGGGGAGATACGGAAAAGGCAAACGGAACGTTGGTAAAAAGAGATGAAAAAGCCGGTAAGATTGCGCCCGGCGCTCTGGCAAAGCAGCTCGCCCTTGGTGTCAGACGAATTGTTATCGATCCGGGTCATGGCGGGCGCGATTTTGGAGCCCCCGGTTGTTTAAAGGGGGTTCACGAAAAAAATGTTGTCCTGAAACTTGGCCTACGGCTTGCTAAAAAGATCCGCGAAAAATTGAATTGTGAGGTCGTCATGACGCGCACGAGTGACGAATATCTCACCCTTGAAGAACGAACCGCTTTTGCCAACACAAGAAACGCGGACCTTTTTATATCCATTCATACCAATGCCGCAAGGGATACAAGGGCATACGGCATCGAAACCTTTTTCCTGAATCTGGCAACTGATAATGATGCCATTTTGGTGGCCGCCAGGGAAAATGCCACTTCAACAAAAAACATCAGCGACCTTCAGACGATTTTAAGCGATCTGATGCAAAACGCCAAAATCAACGAATCGAGTCGCCTGGCGGTCCATGTCCAGAGGTGCATGTGTAAAGATTTGAAAAAGAGTTACAGCAGGATAAAAAATAAAGGGGTAAAGCAGGCGCCGTTTTATGTTCTTTTAGGCGCCCAGATGCCTGCCATATTAATAGAAACGGCCTTTATCAGCAATTCAAGGGATTGCAAAAGATTAGTCAATTCAAAATATCAGGATCAAATGTGCGATGCCATCGTAAATGGTATCCGGGAGTATATCAGTGAGATAAACCCCACAGCATTTTTAAAACAGAGCCAACAAAAGGGGTTGGCGGGATACGGAGGTTAAGCATGGCGTACAACACGATTATTTTTAAGATCCGGGAAAACATTGCAACGATTACCTTTAACCGGCCCGAAGTTTTAAATGCGTTGAATGAGGAAGCGCTTAAAGAGTTTTCCAACGCCCTTGATGAGACCCATGCAAACCAGGACATCCGTGTGCTTATCCTTACCGGCGCCGGTGAAAAATCTTTTATTGCCGGGGCGGACATCAAACAATTTTTAACCTTTACCCCCCTCAAAGCAAAATCGTTTTCCGAGATGGGACTTTCCTTGATGAATAAACTCCAAGAGTTGCCCATACCGGTCATCGCGGCGGTAAACGGCTTTGCGCTGGGCGGCGGATGTGAGGTTGCCATGGCATGTGATTTTATCTACGCTTCTGAAAACGCTATGTTCGGTCTGCCGGAAATTACTCTTGGGATTATTCCGGGCTTTGGCGGAACTCAGAGGCTGCCCGGACTCGTGGGGGAGAGCATGGCCAAAGAATTGATATTTACCGGTAAGATGATCCCCGCTGCCGAAGCAAAAAACATAGGGCTAGCAAACAAGGTTTGCTCTCAAGAGCAGCTCATGGATGACGTCATCAAGACGGCAAAAACCATTGCTTCAAAGGGGAAAGTCTCTCTTCGAGCGGCCAAACAGGCGATTGACAACGGTATGAATGTGGACCTTACCACCGGCTGCCGCATGGAAATCGATGCCTTTGCCCTCTGTTTCACAAGCCCGGATGCAAAAGAAGGGGCATCGGCGTTTCTGGAAAAGCGAACGCCTGATTTTAAGGGAAGTTTAAAAGAGTAAATCTTTTTTCTTGACATATATTTTTTAATCCATTATAGAGCGCTCAAGTTAACTATTGGTTATTTTACATAAATATTAGGGGTTCCATAGATGAGGTTTCGGTTTTTTTACTTTGGTTTTTTGGGCTTCCTGGAAGGCTTCTTTTTTAGGAAGTCTATCCATGGGCCGGCAAGGTAAAAAATGCCGAACTTGACATAACACAAAACCATGGGTGGACGAAATAAAATGGAACTCATGGTTTTTTAAAGGGCTGTGAGTTTCACTCGCAGCCTTTTTTATTGTTTGAAAGGAGTGTTGGAATGATTCTCGACATCGGATTTGAAACCATGCCAAGGGAAGATCTGGAGGCCATCATACTGCGACGGCTCAAGGCCACCATTGATCGTGTCTATGCAAATGTTCCTTTTTATAGGAAAAAATTTGAAGAAAATCATATCACGCCCAATGATATCCAGTCGTTGGAAGATTTAAAACGAATTCCCTTCACGACTAAAGCGGATTTGCGTGATAATTATCCCTTTGGAATGTTTGCGGTTCCCATGGACAATGTGGTTCGTATTCATGCCTCCTCCGGGACCACCGGCAAACCCACGGTTGTGGGTTATACGGCTCGGGATATTAATACCTGGGCCGAGCTGATGGCCCGTTCCCTTGCCGCAGGCGGGGCAACTCGCGGAGACATCATTCACAATGCCTACGGTTATGGGCTTTTTACAGGAGGGTTGGGCATCCACTACGGTGCGGAGAAACTCGGTGCTTCCGTTATTCCGGTATCCGGAGGAAACACAAAGAGACAGGTTGTGATCATGACGGATTTCGGTCCCACTATATTGACGGCAACGCCTTCATATGCACTTCACCTGGCGGAAGTTGCCGAGGAGATGGGAGTTTCTTTTGAAAATTTAAAATTTAAATTCGGAATATTCGGGGCTGAACCCTGGTCTGAGAAAATGCGGGAGGAAATAGAGCGGAAGCTGAATTTAGTCGCGGTGGATATTTATGGGTTAAGCGAGGTCATGGGGCCGGGGGTTGCCATTGAATGTCATGAAGCAAAAAAAGGTCTTCACATATTTGAGGATCACTTTATTCCTGAAATTATCGATCCGGGAACCGGAGAAGTTCTTCCTTACGGCGAGACCGGCGAACTTGTTTTTACAACCATAACCAAGGAAGCTTTTCCGGTGATACGGTACAGAACTCGTGACATCACCTCGCTGAATCCGGAACCGTGTATCTGCGGCCGGACCCATATCCGCATGAACCGGGTCAGCGGTCGTACAGATGATATGCTGATTATTCGCGGTGTCAATGTGTTTCCGTCACAGATTGAAAGTGTTCTCATGGAAATGGATGAAGTGGAGCCGTATTACCAGCTGGTGGTTGACCGGAAGGATAATCTGGATACGCTTACGGTTTTGGTGGAGGTGGGTGAACGTCTGTTTTCCGATGAAGTCAAACACCTGCAGGAGCGGGAAAGAAAAATATCAAAGAATATAAAAGATTATCTCGGGGTTTCCGCAAAAGTAAAGCTGGTGGAACCCAAGGTGATTGCCCGCAGCCAGGGAAAAGCGGTTCGGGTGATTGATAATCGAAAAATATAAGTTCGAGGTTCAGGGTTGAATAAATAATGGTTAATAATCAATGGTTAATAATCAATGGTTAACAATTAATAATTAACAATTGATTATTGATTATTAGATCAGGGTTCAGAGATTCAGGTGTCAGGAAATAATGATTAATAATCAATGACCAACGATCCTTTTGTATCAGTCCTGCTGGGAGCAGGAATTTTACGGGAAAGGTTAGTGCCCGAACGAAAACTAGGGTTATTTGTTCAGGCACAAATGATAAGGAGAAGGGAGGCAACATAATGCGGGCGGAACAAATCTCAGTATTTTTGGAAAACAAGGCCGGGCGTTTGGCTGAAGTTGCAGCGATTCTTGCAGAAGCGGATGTCAATATCCGGGCGCTGGCCCTGGCCGACACATCCGATTTTGGCGTGCTGCGACTGATCGTAAATGACAACCAAAAGGCCGTACACGCATTAAAAAACCGTGGGTTTACCGTGAGCAAAACCGATGTGGTGGCCGTAGAAGTTGAAGACAGGCCCGGAGGCCTGAATAAAATACTCGATATTTTGCACCGGGCCGGAATTAATGTGGAATATATGTATGCTTTTGTGCAGCATAGCGGAAAAAATGCGGTAATGATTTTTAGAATCGATCCCATCGATGAGGCCGTAAAATTACTTCAAGAGAACAACGTAACGGTGATTGAGGGAAGCAAGGTTTATACCCTGTAACGGGCATTAAAACTTATTTAGTGTCCATCCATAAACGGCATCTTTCGGCCCCCGGCGGCGTTCTCGATCGTTTTCAATCCTCGAAATAGCGCACTATGCCTGCGGTTGAAAACTCGCTCGGGCCTTGCCGGAAACCAAAATTTACCATTTCTGGATGCACACTATTTAACCGATTAATAGAGATAACGCATTATTCTTAAAAAACCAGAAAAAAAGGGAGGAGAAAATGACACTCAGGAGAATTTTTATTATCGTAACAATTTGTTTTTTCGGTATGGGGTTGCTTATCAGCCAGGCCAACGCCTTTGATGGAGCGTATAAAGTCGGGGCCGTTTTTTCCGTGACGGGCCGCGCTTCTTTTTTGGGTGATCCGGAAAAGAAAACCGTTGAGATGCTGGCTGAACAGATCAATACGGCCGGGGGCATTAACGGAAAAAAACTGGAACTGGTTATCTATGATGACGAAGGGGATGCCACCAAGTGCAATCTGGCGGTAAAAAAGCTCATTACCAAGGATAAGGTCTGCGCGGTGATCGGTCCTTCCTTGAGCGGACTCTCCCTTGCGGTGATACCGGTTGCTGAAAAAGATAAAACCCCTCTGGTCTCTTGTGCAGCCAGTTACAAGATTGTTCACGATGAAAAGACGGGCAAGCCGTATCATTGGGTGTTTAAGACCCCCCAGTCTGACAGTATGGCTGTGGAGGCCATTTATACCCATCTTAAAAACAGAGGAATCACTAAAATCGCCATCATGAGCGTAACTACCGGATATGGGGCCAGTGGGCGTTCAGAGTTGATCCGGCTTGCACCCGAATTCAATATGAATATTATCGCCGATGAAAAATACGGACCCAAGGATACGGATATGACGGCCCAGTTGACCAAAATTAAGGGAATGGCTCCGGCCGCTATTGTCAACTGGTCCATCGGTCCCACACAGGTTACCATGATTCGCAACTGGAAAGATCTGGGAATGACAGGTATTCCGTTATATCAGAGCCATGGCTTTGGCAGCCGTAAAAATATCGAGCTGGCTGCAGGAGCTGCCGAGGGGGTTCTCTGCCCGCTGGGCGCCTGTAATATTGCCGAGCTTTTACCGGCAGACCATCCTCAAAAAAAAGTAACAATGGATTATCTGAAGAGCTATACGGCCAAATACAATGAGCCGTTGAGTTCATTCGGCGGACATGGATGGGACGCCCTGACCTTGGTTGTTAATGCCCTTAAAGCTGTAGGTTGTGACAAGGCGGGCATCAGGGACTATATTGAGAATACAAAAAACTTTGTCGGTCAGCATGGTATCTTCAATTTTTCGCCGGACGACCACAACGGCCTGACCAAAGCGGCCTTTAACATGGTGATCGTGAAAGGCAATGACTGGGCACTGGTGGACTGATCTATGGATTTGCAGTAGCAAACGATTGGTGAGGATGATGGGTTCATCATCCTCACTTTTTTATTCGCCTTCGCCGGAATACCCTGCAGCTTGCTGCAGGGATGGAAGGCGAGGTGAACCGCGCCGAAGCTCATCAGAGCGAAGGCGGGTTAATTCCTTTATATCATTTTACGTTGGAATAGCTACGGCGCAATTCCGCTTTAATACCCCGCAGCTTGCTGCGGGGAGCTTCATTCGATAAAGAGATATGGAAAAAATTACGCTGGCAAGCCAGCTTTTGCAATACCTCATTACCGGGCTGACTGTGGGCAGTGTTTATGCCATGGTGGCCGTGGGGTTTAATATTATCTATAATGTGACCGAGATCATCAATTTTGCCCAGGGCGAATTCGTCATGCTGGGCGGATTGATTATGGTTTTTTTTCATGTTTCCATGGGGCTTCCCCTTGTTCTGGCCTTTCCGGCGACAATTATCCTGGTTACGCTGGTGGGAATTCTTCTGGACCGGTTGGCCATTCGCCCCATCCGCCGACCGTCGGTACTTACCTTGATTATAGCTACCATTGCGGCGTCCATCCTGATCAAGGGGACGGCGTCGTTAATTTGGGGTAAGGACCCTTTTGATCTTCCTGCGTTTTCCGGACGAAATCCCATCACTTTTCTGGGAGCCGTGGTTCAGCCCCAGTATTTCTGGGTGATTGGCTTTTTGATCGTCACCGCCGTTGCGCTGTCCATATTCTTTGACCGGACCATTCTCGGCAAAGCCATGAGCGCCTGCGCCGACAATCCGGATGCGGCCAGCCTGGTGGGCATCAATGTCAAGCAGATGATTCTGTTGTCCTTTGCCCTTTCCGCCGCTATCGGAGCGGTGGCGGGGATTACCGTAACCCCCATATCCCTTATGGAATATGACCGTGGGGCCATGCTGGCGGTAAAGGGATTCGGAGCGGCGATTCTGGGGGGGCTGGGAAGCTTTCCGGGCGCTATCCTGGGGGGGCTGATCATGGGAAGCATCGAATCCTTTGGAGCGGGTCTGGTTAGCTCGGGATACAAAGATGCGTTTGCTTTGATTGTGCTTTTGGTTATCTTATTCTTTAAACCCAGCGGACTTATGGGCAGCATAGAGATCAGCAGG
>Ga0315537_1002311_pt1 | contig 14601 bp, 12 predicted proteins | sample SalMarSW160270MG_FD_203091 | JGI IMG/M metagenome (GOLD analysis project Ga0315537, IMG submission 203091) | Salt marsh sediment microbial communities from the Plum Island Ecosystem LTER, Massachusetts, United States - Salt Marsh Sediment SW1602-70 ... | reverse complement strand
CTATCGCAAATGGTCAGATCGGTCTTTCGTTTTTTACTGCCGATAATGTTAAGAACTTCCATATGTTGTTTGCGAAGCAGGTCCTCGACTTTGTTTTTTTCCTCTAAAGTAGCTATTGGAGTGGACAATTCCTGCTGGATTTTCTGGATAATCTGGCCCTTAGAGATAACAGAGGTTGTCAATCGCGGCTTAGGCCGATAGGCATATTCGGTCTGAATTTGCAATTCGGTGGAACCCCTGACGATACGCGAGGTTCTCCCGGCCGGTATTAAATCTGCTTGTGCCATAGCTATAACTTGGGGGTGAATAAAAAATAATTCACCCCCAAATTATATCGGCAAAATCAGCATTTGGAATAACCACAGCCGCGGCAGACCACGCAGCCTGATTCATATTCGATTCGTCCGCCGCAGTCGGGGCAGAATTCCTCGGAAAGATCGGCCTCTTTATGGATTTTCCGACCATTGCCGAACTGATTAAAGAGAACGTGCGCAATGGCGTCCGGAATCGAGGAAATCAAGCCGCCGTTTCCGAAGATCGGCGAGGAGCCGCCGATACCTTTGAGTTGTTTGATGACTTTCTCGACCGGGACACCGGAACGAAAAGCCAAAGAAACCAAACGGCATATTGCCTCGGTGTCGGCCATCGTGGAATAACCGGACTTACCAATCTGGGCGAAGACTTCAAACGGCTTGCCATCGAGAGTATTTATAGTTACATATAGGTTTCCATAGCCGGTTTTAATTTTTTCGGTGACGCCTTTCAAAACCTGGGGACGGTCTTTAACGTCGCGGGTTATCTTCTCGATTTCAATACTCTCCGCATCCGGTTCCCTGGTAGTACCGGTCGAAAGCACCTGCTCGGCGCGACTGCCGTCACGGTAAATCGTTATACCTTTACATCCCGATTTATACGCCAGAAGATAGGCCTCCTCGACATCTTTTAAGGTCGCATCATGCGGCAGATTAATAGTCTTCGAGACGGCATTGTCGGTATGCTTCTGAAAAGCGGCCTGCATTTTTACATGCCACTCGGGACTGACATCATGGGTCGTAACAAAAACACGACGGACATCTTCGGGAATCTCATTATATTCGGCGATGGAATTGGTCTTGGCTATTTTTTCCATCAATTCTCTGGAGTAAAATCCGCGCGCCCTGGCAACTCTTTCAAAAATCGGGTTAACTTCGATCATCCGCGTCTTGTCCATAACCGTTCTGACATAGGAGATGGCAAAAAGCGGCTCGATGCCGGAGGAGCACCCGGCTATTATTGAAATGGTTCCAGTCGGCGCAATCGTGGTTACCGTCGAGTTACGAATTCGCGGCCCGTTTCCGTCTTTATAATAAACGGATCTATTCCAGTTGGGGAAGACACCGCGTTTTTCAGCCAGGTGGCGGGACTCGGTGTGCCCCACTTCTTTTATGCGGGACATAATCTTATCGGCCAGTTCCAGAGCTTCATTTGAATCATAGGGAATGCCCAGAAGAATAAGCATATCAGCCCAGCCCATGACGCCGAGGCCTATTTTTCGGTTTTCTTTGGTATGAAAATCGATTTCAGGAAGCGGATACCGGTTGGCATCAATGACGTTATCGAGAAAATGAACGCAGGTTCTGACCGTTTTATCGATTTTCTCCCAGTCGATTTCATAGCGGGATAATTCATGTGGTGAATCCAGATCCACGACCGCTTTGAGCATCCGACTGAGATTCATCGAGCCGAGATTACAGCTTTCGAACGGCAGCAGCGGCTGCTCGCCGCACGGATTGGTCGATTCGTAAAGGCCGACGCGCGTAACCGGGTTGCCGTCATTCATGTGATCGACAAACATCAAACCGGGTTCACCGGTGCGATGAGCATGCTCGACGATTTTGTCGAAAACTTCGCGGGCGTTAAGGCTCGAAGGCCGTCCCTCTTTCGTATAAACCGAACCGGTTCGCGGATCAATCAATTCATAACGACCATTTTCTTCAACCGCGTGCATGAAAGCGTCGGTAAGCGCCACCGAAATATTAAAATTGGTCAATTCCCTGAGATCATCTTTACAGGATATAAAGTCAAGAATGTCGGGGTGATCGACGCGAAGAATACCCATATTGGCGCCGCGTCTCGTTCCTCCCTGCTTGACCGCCTCGGTGGCGGAATTAATTACGCGCATGAATGATATGGGCCCGGAAGCGACGCCGGAGGTGGAGGCCACGACCGAGTTACGCGGGCGCAAGCGGGAGAAGGCGAAGCCGGTTCCACCGCCCGATTTGTGTATCAGGGCGGTATGTTTGACGGCGTCGAAAATGGATTCCATCGAATCTTCGATGGGCAGGACAAAACAGGCCGAAAGCTGCCCCAGCGGTCGACCGGCATTCATCAGCGTCGGCGAGTTGGGCATAAACTCCAATGCCATCATCATATCGTAAAACGTCTCTTCAAGGTTTTTGATTTCATCGGGCGAGGCGCCATATTTTCTTTCCGATTCGGCAATGGCGCGCGCCACCCGGCGAAACAGCTCATCGGGGCTTTCGATAACCCTCCCCTGGTTATCTTTTTTGAGATACCGTCTTTCCAAGACCTTTATCGAATTTTCCGACAGCGCTTTATTTCTGTCGTCATCCATGATTATCTCCTATAAATCCTCTCGTTTGGCACAATTGTTTTCTCTATCAAGTACGAAATCATAAAACACAATGGGAGCTTTCTCTTTTAATATCTCCAGCATCTGCAGGCAAATCCCGCGAATTTCCCAATGCGCCCGGGGATTGCACCGAACCTCAAAAATATGCCGGTATTCCCTTAGATTGGCGGTAATGACAATCTGCGAAGTCGTTCCGCCCGGGAGAATATAGCGGGCATCCTCCTTGGGAATATCCTCCAAAACCATTTCCGAATAAAGCTTCTCACATTGAACCGCTAATTCAAGATATCGGTCATTGAACTTCGATTTTTCAATGGTCGGCGGTAAAACGACATCATAATCGCGTGTTTTTCCATATTCAACATAACGCTGCGATTCCTGCGACGGTGACATCAGACGGTGGCGGACCAATTCGTGAGTAAACGTTCGCGAGCCGCCTTTTATCCTAAACGTGGCGCCGGCATGCTCCAGGACCGAGTGATGTTTCTTCCTGATCACTTTCTTGATTAAATCTTCCGTAGAGGCAGGAGGATTGTATCTGTGAAAAGAGAGATAGCAGGTCCGGCAGGCCAGTTCAATAACCTGCTCGGCATTGGGAGTTATGGCCATCAATTCCACCGATGGTTTGGCGATGATTTTAGACATATTCCTTTCCTGTTCGGCGGTAGTAATACTTTCCATTTAATTTAACCTCTTTTTCTCCAAATAGTGTCACTTTTTATGGTCATTTTTGAATAAAGGCGACATTCAACCCTTCAAGTTTTCAAAAAAACTCTCAAAACCATATCACACAACAACTTACAGGGCCACGTTATTGTCCCGTCCCCAGGTTGCCCCTTTTCGTAACAGCGGATTTCAGACTACAAAAATGTAAAAAGGCTGTCAACAATAAAACTTAAAAAACATAAAAAAAATCCCAATATGTTGTGTCTCAATAGATTGACATATCTTTATCTTGTGTGATTTCGATCAAATTACGATAATGGCGAATTAGCTCCATTACTCTGATTTATTAGTCGACTGTTTTTATGCATTTATAGACTTTATGTGTCCGGATTTTCTCGATTCGATTGAATCGGATAATATCGCTCTTTATAATCAAAGCTCATTCAAATATTTATCTTGTCCGGATTGACTGATTATTGATTATATTAAATATAGAGTCATAAAATTCCTGTACGATTCATATCAAAGGCCGAAGGGTGTCCGGTAAAAACAGCTTGACATAAATAGAATATTTGCGGATTTTGATTTAAATTGCATGTAATCCCGCGGATATATTTTGTAATGTCCGGGAACATACAAAAAAGGAAGAACGTAAATTAGAAAATAGAAAGGCTGGAGGCTTAAATCAGATGAAACTTACCGATTCCGAAAAGGATGGAATTGCCATACTGGAGCCCAAAGGCAAAATAATGGGCGGGCCTGATGCGACTCTTCTGCATGATAAGCTTCATGAATTAATTGAAGGCGGCAAAAAAAGAGTTATTATTGATCTCGCGAAAGTCGAATGGATGAATTCGACCGGGCTTGGTATCCTGATTTCGAGTTTAACGACCTTGCGAAATAATCAGGGAGAGTTGAAATTGGCCAATGTTACCGATAAGATTCAATCGCTTTTGACCATTACCAAGCTGGTTACTGTATTCGAGGCCTTCGACTCGGTCGATGACGCGGTCAAATCGTTTTAAATTATGACTGGCAACAGCTGAATTACGCAATTCGCTTTCAGGGTAGGTTGGCAAAACAACCTGCCCTTTTTATTAAGATGGTAAAGTAAATTATGAAAAAACCAATTATTACCGACAACATCATTGAAATTCCGTCATCGGAAGACTTTCTGCCTGATGTTGACAATTTTATCGAAGGTAAACTGGAATCGTACGGGCTAAACAGGTCCGATATCGCCGATATTGCCATTTCCGTCACGGAGCTGGTCACCAACGGAATTGTCCATGCCAATAAATTAATCCTCGAAAAAACGGTGAAAGTGGAAATATCGAAAAAAAACTCGGAGATTGAAATCACCATAACCGATCAGGGTGATGGATTCGACCCGGATTCGATAGAGAATCCCATTGAAAACGAGAATCTGCTAAAAGAGGTTGGACGGGGGGTATTCATAGTTAAATCTCTCATGGATAAAGTCGTGTTTGATTCGCAACCGGGGAAGGGAACGACGGTAACCATGACTAAACATTTTTAGAATTTTATTGGTCTAATCTAAGGATGGAAACTATTAATCCCGTATTTACGGCGGCCTACTTTGTTTTCGGCGGCATTTTTTTATTTCTGGCGTTCAGCGTCATGCGGGACAATCTATCCAATCGGCTGAATCGAATCACCGGCTTGATGCTTTTTTTTGCCGCTCTCGGCCCGATTCTTCTGGCATTTGCAGCGATTGTTCGGCCCAATGTCTCGGCCGAGGCGCCGTTCGAGGAGTCGATTTTATACAACATGCTTTATACCTGGGAGCTGTTTTTCCCGGCCTTTCTTCTTTTCTCGATGGCTTTTCCGGTCGATCGTTTATCGGAAATGAAATGGCCGAAATTGCGCTACCTGATTTTTCTTCCCCAGATTTTTCACCTGTTGCTGGTAGTGGTTTTCAGCGATCCGGATAAAATTTTAAATCTGCTTGACGTCGAATCGGGGGAGGGATTTGCCTCCCTGATTATAGAACCGCTGTCTTATGTCCTTAAATGGGTCGTCCTGGGCTTTACGCTTATTCTCAGTTCGGAAGTAACACTCTTTTCGACAATTAACATTATTTATGTAATCGTCGGGCTATATTTCATAAACAGAGGCCGAGGTCAAATAAGGAACGTTGAATTGAAAAGGCAGTCGACTATTTTCATCTGGGGCGTGTCGTTCGCCGTCGGCCTGTATACGCTCGGTTTTTTGATTCCCCGGATGTTCTCGATCGAAATATCCGAAACCTTGCGGACGACTATTCTGTTTCTTTCATTGACCGTCGGCGGCGGATCGGTAATATGGTCGATTATACGTTATCAGTTTCTGGATGTGACAGTACTGGTCAGACAATCTCTGGTGTATACGATTACGTCCGGTATTCTTGTCGGATTATATATATTAATCGTCAGCCGGGCCAATCGCTGGCTGACCTCGATGTTCGGCGAGCAGACCGCTGTCGCCAATATCGCGTTTATCGTCGTCGCCCTGATTCTCTTTCAGCCGATTAATATTCGACTGGATAATCTCATCAAGAGATTTTTTATAAAGAGAAGTAGCGACTATCGCAATATACTCGAACAACTGTCGCGTCGGCTGATATCGGTGCTTGATCCGGTCCAATTAAGAAATATGATTGAGAAGACGCTGAGAACAACTATTTTAGTTGATAAAGTATATTTTGTACTATTCGACGATAAACTCGATGATTATGTCCTGTTGTCCTCCGAAGACTATCCCGACCGTGTTGTCATCGATCGTAATGATATTTTCCTGGGCGGGGTCGGGCAGCTTGATGCATCTACAATGATAAATCGTCTGGGATTATACAGGCACGGCAGTATCCTTTCCGATGAAATGGAGAAACGTCGGGTTCAGTTGATACTGCCGCTTAAAGATGCCGAGCATTTGCTTGGTTTTCTGGCATTAACCGAAAAAGTGTCCGGTTACCGATACAATGCCGAGGACCGGACGATGCTGGGAGTTATATCCAATCAACTGGTTACGGTCTTGACCAATGCCCGGTTGTATATCGATTCACTCGAAAAGCAGAAGCTCGATGAAGAGATGGCCATGGCGCGACAAATCCAGCTTGATCTGTTGCCCAAACGTCCGCCGTCCTCAAGCTCCTGCACCATCAGTGCCTTTTCGATTCCTTCGCGGACTATCGGGGGCGACTTTTATGATTTTATCTTGAAGAAGGATGACACCTTCGGGATGGTTATCGCCGATGCTTCCGGCAAGGGCTTGCCGGCGGCTTTGATGGTGGCGCAGGTTCAGGCGATGCTGCGTGCGGAAATCGACAATGAAAACAGCATCTCCAATATTCTCGGTAACGTAAACCGACATATCACGGAACTGACCGGCGTGGAAAAATACGCAACATTATTTTACGGAGAATACTGCTCGAAAAGCGGCCAATTCCGTTATTCCAACGCGGGACATAACCACCCGATATTGATTCGAGCCGACGGTTCATACGAATTGTTAATAAAGGGCGGGACAATAATCGGTGCTTTCAGCGATGCACAGTTCGAGGATGAAGCTACGGTATTGAATCATGACGATCTGTTGTTTCTTTATACTGACGGCCTCTCGGAAGCGATGAATAAAAATGAAGAGGAGTACGGTCAGGAACGTATAATAAATTACCTGATGGATAAGAGAGCATGGGATACGAATCAAATTATCGAAGGGATACTAAACGATGTCAGACAATTCGATCCGACTTATCCGCCGCAGGACGATACGACGATTATCGTTTTAAAAGTGACGAGAGGATTATAGATGACCGAGAAAAATGAAATCGATGAAGAAGCGCTATTCAAAAGAAAAAACAACTTCCTCGGGTATAGATTCTGTCCGCGCTGCGGGCGGGAGATGGTTAAACAATCGATCGATGGTTATCGGCGGCTTAGTTGTCCGGATAAAGACTGTGATTTTATTTATTATCATAATCCGATTCCGGCCGCGGGTGCGGTGGTGGTCGAGGACGGAAAAATCCTGATGGTTAAACGATCGGTCATGCCGAAAAAAGGCTGGTGGTGTCTTCCGGCCGGATTTATGGAATGGTCGGAGCATCCGACCGACACGGCCGTAAGGGAATTAAAGGAAGAAACCGGCCTCGATGTCGAACTAAAGTCGATTTTCGAAATATATTCGGGGCAGGATGATCCCCGGATGAATGCTGTTCTCATTTTGTATCTGGCATCGATTAATGGAGGGAAGTTAAAAGCCGGTGATGATGCCGGGGAGGTGAAATTCTTCGGTTTTGACGAGCTCCCTGAAAAAATCGCTTTTTTATCGCACCGCCAGGCGCTGGCCGACTATAAACAGCGGTATTTGAAATAAATATTGCAAAAAAAATTTGTAATGCCGACGTTTAATAAAAATGACAGGGATGTTGGTCGAATTATGACAAGGACACATTGCTCGAAAATAGCGAGCCTGATTATACTTCTTTCGTTTATATTTTTAAGTAATAATCTTCAGGCGGAGGAAAAATACAAAAAATACGTCCGTTCGGAGTCTAGAGATTATTTTATTAAATTATCGCTTGCGGAAAAAAAATACACTCTGACTCTTTTCGGTGATGACAGCAGCCGGACTATCATCTTCAATGAAAATGATGTCAAGCGGACGGCAGAGTATGTCAAAATCAAAGACGTGCCGATTCTCGGCAAAGACGGATTTATCCTGGGCGAAAATATTTATCCGATCGATTTGATCGATAAACTGGATATCGGAACCGATGAAAGCGGCCCGACCATATATTATCTCAAAAAAAACAAGCAATCATCCGCTATTTATCGCATCCGGAGGAAAAACAGAATATCGGCATTGCGCGACATAAATATAAAAGCGGGCGAATTTATACGTGGAGCGGTCGCCAGTTTCTGGGGAGATATCAATATTAACGGCGAGGTGAATGAGGATGTCGTGGCTGTCTTCGGCGATATAAAAATAGGTGACAGCGCCGTGGTGCGCGGAGATATCGTAGCCATTAACGGTAATGTCGATGTATCTCAAAAAGCGACTATCTATGGTGACATATTTATACCCAGTTCGAAGAAAGAGTTCAGTCTTAACCGCTGGCGCTGGCGACGCGGCGAGCGGGATATTTCTGCGGTCGGTATGTTTTATTATAACCGGGTTGACGGGGCGGCGCCATATCTGGGAGCAAAATTCACCGATACCGATTCGCTTCTGCCGGAAGTGAAGGCTTATGGCGGATACGGTTTTGCTTCGAAACGATGGCGGTATTTTATCGGAATCGAAAAATCGTTCTTTCTGAAACGACCATTGACGGTGGGTGGCTCGTATTATAAAAAACTGGCCTCACCTGATGATTGGCTGATTTCCGAAAGTAAAAACAGCGCTTTTGCATTATTGGCGACCGAAGATTATAAGGATTATTATGAAGCGGAGGGCGGCTATCTTTTCGCGCGATTTACCCCGTATCAATTCGTAAATTTCGAACTCGGTCTTCAAGCGGAGGAGTACAAATGGCTTGATGCGCATCGGAATTTGTGGTCGCTTTTCGGGGGCTCAAAAATATTTCCGCTGAATTACTCCGGTGTTGCCGGGATAGATCGCCCGGCGTTGAAAGATACTCTTGACGGCCGAAGGCTGGTTTCGTTGGTCGGTCATATCAGATTGGATACTGGAGATGAAGATGATATATTCGGTTCCTCATACTGGAAGGGAATCCTTGAAATGGAATGGGGGCCGGAAAGATGGAATTCGAATTTCGACTTAGTCCGGTACCTGACAAGAATATCGCGATATCAGGCGATAAATGAAAATACCGGATTTTTGCTGACTGCTACATACGGCGGATCCGGCAGAGATTTGCCGTATTTTAAGAAATTTTTTATCGGCGGGCTGGGGACGCTTCACGGATATTATCACAAAGAATATCCGGGCACCGAGTTTTGGCTGGGTGATATTGATTATCGCATTCGATTGCCGCATTCGGAAGTCTCCGGATGGCTATATTATAATGTCGGTCAGGTCGCCGATAATCCCGCAAAACTATCCGACGCCGAAATAAAACAGTCGCTTGGTTTCGGCTTGTCATTCAGCGATGAGTTACGAGTTTCGCTGGCGCGACGGCTCGACCGCTCCGATGGTTCGTGGCGCATCCATGTCGATCTGGGAATGAATTTCTGAGGAGTGCAGATTCAATAAGCGCTTTTGCTATCTGAATGACATCATTTTTTTATTGCCTAAAGCCTGTAAATTATCCCATCTTATTACCATGAATATTGGTGAGAAAACGGTCAGGTGTCCGTATTGCCGAGAGGAAATAATTCCGGGGGCGATAATCTGCAAACATTGCGGCTCGCCGTTGAAAATGCCCAAAAAAAAGAAAAAACGGTCATTCTGGCTGGATACTTATATGCTGGGTGTCTATAGCGGCGTGATTTTGATGATTCTGCTGGTGATTTTGTACAATAAGATATTTTAGTAGCTCAAATCTCCCTGAGATTTGAGACTCAAGCCTCGGAGAGGCTTGAGCTACGATGATCCGTCGGAAGCCCAAGGGGCATTCCGACCTACCTCCCATTCCCCATCGATCTGGCCAATTGTCGGCCTTGTGAAGAAAATCACATTCTTTTGAAAAACTACCTTGACAATTCCGCAAAATATTATAAATTTGCCGCTTAAATTTTACAACCTGACGTAAGTTGGAGCCGGAAAGAAGATATGACAAAGGGCGGGACAATCAAATCAAAAATCAATGATTCTAAATTAATATATTCGGAGTGTTACCAATGGAACAACTAAGTCAATGGCCTTATCTTTACACCGCACAGATTCTCGGGGTGGTCGGTATCCTCTTCGCCCTGTTACTGTATTTTAATGTCAAGAGTAAAGATGCAGGTAATGACCTTATGAAAGAAATCGCCGGGCATATCGCCGAGGGTGCGATGGTTTTTCTGAGACGGGAATATTCGATTCTGGCTATTTTTATTGTCATTGTCTTTCTCCTTCTATCGTGGAAGATTTCGGTGGCAACGGCAATTGCCTTTATATCGGGTGCTTGCTGTTCGATGCTGGCCGGTTTCTTCGGAATGAAAGCGGCCACCAAAGCCAACGTCCGCACGTCGGCGGCGGCCAAAAAGACCGGTCAGGGGGGCGCGCTGGCGATCGCCTTCACCGGCGGCGCCGTTATGGGTATGTCGGTGGCTTCTCTGGGATTGCTGGGCGTCGGAATTTTTACCTATCTGGTTTTCAGACTTGATTTCTTCAGTTGGCCGGATCTGGCCGGATTCGGTATGGGCGCCTCGTCAATCGCGCTCTTTGCCCGTGTCGGCGGCGGTATTTATACTAAATCGGCCGATGTCGGCGCCGATCTGGTCGGCAAGGTTGAGGCCGGGATTCCGGAGGATGATCCGCGCAATCCGGCCGTTATCGCCGACAACGTCGGTGATAATGTCGGTGACACGGCGGGAATGGGCGCCGACCTGTTCGAATCGTACGTCGGCTCCCTTGTCGCCACGATTGCCATTGCAGTGGTGGCGATGGGAAGCAAAATGCCGAGTGACACAATAATATTAGGCAAAATCCTGCTTCCGATTGCCATCGCGAGCGCGGGAATTATTGCCTCGATACTGGGTGTCATTTCGGTTAAAGCTTTTGCCGGGATGAAAAATCCGGCGGCGGTTCTGCGGATTGTCACCTATGTCGCCTCGATTGTTTTGTTTATTGCGGCCTGGTTTATAATCAGCGGATTGGGATTGGATCAGAAACTTTTCTGGGCAATTCTGGGCGGCAATATCGCGGGCATTCTAATCGGGCTACTGACGGAATATTATACGGCGTCGGCGCCGATACGGAAAATCGCCAAGGCCTCCGAAACCGGGGCGGCGACCAACATCATCCAGGGTTTGGCGGTCGGAATGGAATCGGTAGCGCTCCCGGTTTTTATCATTGCCATGGCCATTCTTCTCGGATTTAAACTGGGTGGGCTTTATGGTATCGGTCTGGCGGCGGTCGGGATGCTTTCGACCATCGGCGTAACGATGTCGGTTGACGCTTACGGCCCGATTGCCGACAACGCCGGCGGTATTACCGAAATGGCCGGGCTTGGTTCCGATATTCGTAAGATTACCGATCGGCTCGATTCGCTTGGAAATACGACAGCCGCTATCGGAAAAGGTTTCGCTATCGGTTCGGCGGCGTTGACAGCCCTGGCGCTGTTTTCGGCTTATTCCACAGCGGCTAAAGTCGAAACCATAAGCCTTCTCAATGTTTATGTAGTTGTCGGTTTCTTCATCGGCGGTATTTTACCCTTCCTGATTGCGGCGCTGACCATGACGGCCGTCGGCAAAGCAGCCTTCAAAATGGTCGAAGAGGTTCGTCGTCAGTTCAGGGAAATTGCCGGACTTATGGAAGGCAAAGCCAAACCGGATACGGCTCGCTGCGTCGATATCGCCACCAAGGGCGCTCTGGTTGAGATGATTGTGCCGGGTCTTCTGGCCATTATCGGCCCCATTCTGGTCGGAACATTGCTGGGCAAAGAAGCGCTGGGCGGCTTCCTTGGCGGAGCAACATTGTCGGGCGTTTTGTTGGCCCTTATGATGGCTAATGCCGGTGGTGCGTGGGATAACGCCAAGAAATATATCGAAGCCGGGAATCTCGGCGGCAAGGGTTCCGATACTCATAAGGCAGCGGTTGTCGGCGATACGGTCGGCGATCCTTTCAAGGATACGTCCGGCCCGTCGATGAACATCCTGATTAAATTAATGGCGATGGTTTCACTGGTGCTGGCACCGCTGTTTTTGTAAGAAAGATTTCAGGCGGCAAATGCAAACATCTGCCGCCCACATTAATTTTCAGGGAACGGATTCCCGGAAAGGCCCGGTCGTAAGCCGGGCTTTTTTAAAGCTGGAAATATTATATACTTCTGAATATATCGTTATGACTAAACTCTTGCGATATTCTTATGTATAATAAACAGCTTTGATTGGTCGATGTAATATACAAACGATTTTATTTGGTTATTAACCTTTGTCTATTGAGGTTAAATTTCATGAAAAAACATATCGCCTCACTCGTTTTCATATTTTTTTTCACATCAGTTGCATGGCTTATTCTTGGAGTTGAGACTCGTCTGCGAACTCACGAAAAAGACATTAACCTGAGACATGCAGTGGGTCAACTGTGGGGTACCGAACAAAATCAAAAGGCGCCGGATCTGTATTATATCGAAAAAGAAAAACATTCTACAGCAAAGATAGTCGATAATGATACGACTTTTGAGACGAATTTGATTTCGGTTCAAAAAAGAGCGACCATCAATGGCAGTAATATCACCGCCGGATTCAATCTCGAACATCGTAAAAAAGGACTTCTCTGGTATTCTACTTACCGTGTCGAATTTGCAGCCGAATATCAAATTGATAACAGTACAAATTCAGATAAAGAGTATTATTTTGCCTATACTTTTCCCACGAATTCCGGAATATATGACAATTTCAAACTAATCGTCGATGGGAAGGAAATAAAAGAAATAAAACCAAGCGATGGTAAAATTATCGAGAAAATCAATCTTCGTTCGGGCGAACAGAAGACGGTTAAAATATCATACGGCGCTCAGGGAATGGATGAATGGTGGTACGTTTTCAGCGAATATGTTTCTCAAATTAGAAATTTCGATATGACGATATTTACGAATTTCGAAGGTATCGATTTTCCTGAAAACAGCATCTCGCCGACATCAAAAACCAGGGAGGGTCACGGCTGGAAATTACAATGGCGGTATGACAATCTTATTTCCGGTATTCAAATCGGCTTAATGATGCCGCACAAGCTCAATCCCGGACCGTTTGCCAGTCGGGTAAGTTTCTTCGCACCGGTATCATTGTTCCTGTTTATGTTTCTTTTATTTATCATTACAACCGTAAAAGAAATAAAAATTCATCCGATGAATTACTTCTTTATAGCCGCCGCCTTTTTCAGTTTTCATCTTCTTCTGGCCTATCTGGCCGATCAGGTGGATTTATATGTGGCCTTTGTTATTTCGGCGATAGTATCGATATTTCTGGTGGTGTCATATATGCGATTGGTGGTCGGAATCAAAATGGCTCTTCTTCAGGTCGGGATCAGTCAGTTTGTTTATCTGGTTTTGTTTGCATACGCGTTTTTCCTTGAAGGTATCACCGGATTATCGATTACTATTTTATGCATCGTCACGTTATTTGTGGTAATGCAAATCACCGGTCGAATAAACTGGGAAGAAAAATTCGCGCAGATGAAATAGAAAGGGGGATAACGAGTATGATAGTCTCCGCATGGAAAGGATGGACCTATGGCATACGAATCCGTAGAGCCGATGTATTAAAACACTTTTCCAAAAATAATCAGCCTATTCAAATTAAAATAGATGGCAAATTTTATACTTTCTATCTTTCTCAAGGATTCTGGTCGACATGTCCAGAGATCCGAGGGGGAGCAATTAAAAATTGGCTTCTATTAAACAACCATAAAGAATGGAAGAAGCGTAAGCCACCAAAATTCGATTTGGCTCCAATTGAAAATAATAGATTTAGGCTAACCAAAATTTAATATATATAATGATCCTTTTCAATTTTCGACTTGATTTAATTCGTCGAAAGTGCGAAGTGCATCCCGACTTACGGTTCGGCGAGTCTTCGACTCGCCGCGGTGGGTCTGAGGACCCACCTATCACATACGGAATGATCACGATTCGAATTTTCGGTTAATAGCTTAATAGGCAGAACCACATCGTCACGCCGCTAAAGTGTCGGGACTCGGGTTCTGCCCTACTTTTTCTATCGGATTAATTTACGGCGAGTCGAAGGCTCTCCTCGGTGGGTCTGAGGACCCACCGATCACATTCAATAAATACACGTTTCAAATAATTACAGTTGCTCAAATCTCCCTGAGATTTGAGCTATCAAGCCTCGGAGAGGCTTGAGCTACAATAATTGTCGGAAGCCCAAGGGGCATTCCGACCTACGATTTTTGATTTAATCCGTTACTAATCCAAAAACTCCCAGTTGATGCCGTAGGTCAGATAGCGGCCGGGGAAAACGTAATCTTCGCGCAGTTCATACACATTAGCCTGGATGTTCTGGAAAATATAAAAGAAACGAAATTTCTTGACGCGAAATGACAGCCGGGTATTGAGAGTGATATTATCGCCGATTTCAGTGCCGAGGTAACCATGATACGGCTGCTGATAAATGGCTTCGCCATAACCGTACAGGTGAAGATCGAATTTTTCGATATATATGTGCAGTTCAAGGTTC
>Ga0315537_1002307_pt1 | contig 14608 bp, 15 predicted proteins | sample SalMarSW160270MG_FD_203091 | JGI IMG/M metagenome (GOLD analysis project Ga0315537, IMG submission 203091) | Salt marsh sediment microbial communities from the Plum Island Ecosystem LTER, Massachusetts, United States - Salt Marsh Sediment SW1602-70 ... | reverse complement strand
TCTCTTGTCTGACATCTTTTTATCTCCCTCCACTCGAAAATAGTATGCCGTTATAATCAGATAGTTTTCATATAACGAAAGTTAGGGAAAATCCACTTGAAATTATTATAAAACAGCCTATAAATATACAATGTTAGAAATATATCATAAAAGAAAGGATAGACCATGACCACGATTGTAGAAAAGAATGACCTTCCCTGCGACCACTACGAAGCAACCCTGGAAAATGGCTCGCTGGTAATGAAACCTTATTGCGCCTGTGGTAATTCACTTAATGAAGATTACTTCTGTGACAGATGCAACAAACGGTGTCATTGTCATCAAATCGTCTGTGATAATGAAGCCACCCTTAAACTGGTTAAAAATTATATGAGAAAATCATCCCAGTTTTCAGCATTCAAAGTCAAACTTACAACTGATATCAAATAATGATCAGGTGCCCGTGCGTTAGTCACCAGGCAGGCTCTATTGCACTAAGACTCGGCTTGCAGGTCTTTTAACTTCCGGATCGCCGCATCGATCATTTTCTCGCTACCGATTCTTTGATTTGCGGCAATCATAGCAGGCAACGCCTCTAGTTTATTAAATTTGCATAGGGCATCTCCTGCCCAATTGACGATGTGAGAACTCTCATGCTCAAGAAGGCAAATAAGCAACTCATAAGAGGCTGGAACTCGAATATTTCCGAGCACCGATACGATGCCGGTTTTTATGGGATCAAATGCTTTGTCCCTTGAAAAGGCATCCTCTATATAAGGTATGACTGCTTCTCCCAGTTTCTCCAGATAATGAAGACTGGCCCCGGATGCATAGGCAAAACCGAACATGGATATATCCATAAGGGCCCGGGTTGCCAGGGCTGTTTTATAAGAAGAAATAATTTCAGGCACAAAAATACCTGCCCAGGAATATTTACATGCCAATGGCAGGAGATATGGTATAATCTCCGGTCCTGTTGCCTTAAGCCGGTCCAGTGTTTCCTTGAGTGCATTCTTTCGCAAATCAAGGCCATGGGAATGTTTTTCCGGAAATTGATTAGGGTCATCTGCTGTTTGAAGTTTTTCTATTAGAGCGATAATTTTCTTGTTTACCGTTTCAGGATACAGGGCCTTATAATCTCTGGCCTTCAGTGCGATCCAATATTTCTGCAGCCATGTCAGTGGAGGATAGTAGTAGGATAATGCGGGCTTATCTATTTCTGCATCTCGATAACGGCCGTGCTCGATAAAGTAGGTTTTTTCCGATTCGGCGACTTCCAGCTGGCGCCTGCAAATCTCGATCGCCTCCTCGCACTCACCTGCATATAAATGACTGGTTGCCACAATATCATGAAGTCTGTCCTCATTCGGGTAGCGCTTGATCATCTTGGATGCGAAACCAATTGCCTCGGCATATTGCCGCGAACTTAGCAGGCCAAAGGCCTTTTCAATGCGCTTGATAAGTTGTTCTTGCTCCCTTTCCTTTGCTCGAAGGTTTTCTGTCTGTTCCGGATCTTTAGTCTGCCTAACTGCCTCATGTTTTCCCAAACAGCACTGTTTGTATTTTTTTCCGGAACCACAGGGACAGGGGTCATTCCTGCCAATTTTTTCCGACGGCACATCAACCACTTTAGCCCTTTCATGCTCGGCTTGAGCAAGCAAATCATCCCGCATCCGGAAAAGTTGTTCCTTGGTAATTCCGGCTTTTCGAGCGATAATATCCGGATTACCTCCCTGAAGGAGTTCCAAAATGGGTTCAAACTCTGCTTCCGACATGGCATCAAACTTCAAGATTTTGGATTTACTCATAAAATCATTCTTCCTTTAGAATCGATTTTTCAATGAAGGCTATATTTTTTCGAAAAAATCGATGCACGCACGGGCAAAACCGGCCGCATAGGCCTTAAAATCAAAGCTTTTGTCCCCCAGGTGTTTATTTAAGATTTCAGCACGATATATATCCCAATTTTTTGGAATTCCCCTGGTCCGATATACAGCAGCCAGTTCATCGTAATCCGCCTCGTTTAGAGCAAACCAGTGCCCTTTTTCATAACCCTGGTCATACCATTTCTTATTGTAACTCTCCTTCTTTTGCGACATTATTTCCAGCCCTTTCAAAAGACACATCAAAAAAAAGAAGCCGCACAAGATTACCAACCTCATGCGGCTGTCTCTGGAGAATGTCTGTAAAAAACCAAGGGCGTCACACTTCAGCGCCTCTGGCTAATTAATAATGGTCTTACTGGCCCACTACTTCTTTGATATCCACAAGATGTATTATGGGTTTTGTGAGCATTGTGAACTCATCCTTTTCAGCATCATAAACAGAGTTTACGAATACCTTTCCCCATTTATCCTGATCCATCTTTCTGAAATCCGAACGGTAGTAATACCCGGGCCATCTGGTTTCCTCGCGGAACAGTTTATGCCGGATATGGGCTTCCGCGATCTGCACCCGGTGAACGTTTTCCCAGCACCGCATCAATTCATGGAGATTTCGAGCAGCAAGCTTGGAAAGATCCTCCTTGAGGAATTTCAGCAGATCCAGAGCAATATTCAGCGTAATAGCGCTGCAGGTATACTGAGAACCACAACCGGCAGCGTATTCATCCATGATCTTGTTAAGACGGAATATGGCCATTTTGGGTGTAATGTAATTCGGATTGACCTCTTCCACCGGCAGATCATATCGCTTCGTGGTCGTACCCAGGGTGGTGTAAGCTTTATGCTCTTCATAGTGCTTCAGCGGCAGCACTATTTGTTCCTTGAGCTTCTCCACCTCGGCGGCATCAAATTCAGGCATTTCAGGGTTCTCCACACAGAACTTTACCGCCGCTTTGGCCGCAATCCGACCTTCGGTAAAAGAACCTGAAGAGAACTTATGGCTCGAGATACCCACCGCGTCACCTGCGGCAAACAATCCTTTGACTGTGGTCATGCGGTTGTAGCCCCAGAAATACTCTTTCTTGGATTCTTCGGTCTGGATATCTTCGGGACCACTGCACCATGCTCCGGAAGCCCCGGAGTGGGAACCGATAAAGTAAGGCTCGGACGGCATGATCTCGGAAGGTCCTTCCTCGGGGAATACATCTTTTGAGGCCCAGAGAATTGCCTGGCTGATGGTCATGTCGAGAAAATCCTCCCATGCCTCGGCCTCAAGCTTCTTTAGTTCCTTCTTTTTCGCTTTTGCATCAGGAGCTTGTTCGGCAATTTTGGCAATGGCCTTGTCCGTATGAATAAAGATGGGGCCGTCACCTTTCTGATAACATTCAATCATCATCAAATGGTTCCTGAGGCAGGTGGGAATCGGCTTGACCTCCCCATAGGGCGGCCAGTTGTGAAGTTCGCCCCCTTCAGCCAGACCTTCGGCCATGTAATTGAAACCGGTGGCTGAAGTCGCCGCTGCCTTGAACAGCAAGAACCACGCTCCAACCGGACCGTACGCATCCTTGAATCTGGCCGGAATAAACACAACCTCCTGGGAGGTCATCTCGGCGCCGGCCGTTGTGGTCAGGTAGGAGGAGGATCCCGAGTTCCAGGGCGGATACCAGGCCCTGCCCAGACCTTCTCCGGTTGACCGAGGTCTGAACACGTGAACGGCACCGCCTGCGCACGCGATACAGGCTTTAAATTTAAACACATAAATTTCGGGGTCTCTCACGCTGAACCCGATGGCGCCTGCCACTCTATTTTTGTCGTTCTTGTCAAGCAGAAGGCGAAGTACAAATACGCGTTCGATAACATTGTCCATGCCAACAGCGTTCTTGCCAGCCTCAGCCACGATGGCCTTGTAAGATTCGCCGTTGATCATGAGCTGCCACCGGCCTTCATGGACATAGTTCCCGTCCGCATCCAGCCAGATGGGAAGTCCGAATCCCTCAAACATATGAACCGATCCGTTGACGTGTCTGGAAATATCCATGACCAGATCGTCCCGGCAGAGACCCATGAGGTCCTGGCGGACATAGCTGAGGTAATCGGGAGGGGTATTTTCGCCCTGGTATTGATTGATGGCAGAAAGGCCCATTCCCACAGCACCGCTTCGCTCCATTGCGGCCTTATCTACCACAGTGAATTTTACATTATTTTCCTTGGCCCAATGTGCACCTTCTACGGCTGCACCAGTTCCGGCCATTCCTGCGCCGATACACAAAAGATCGGTGGTAACTTCGACTGTCTTGAATTCTTGCATTATCCATCACCTCCTTTAGTCTCCGAGTGTCCAGAGTTTATCGGCTTTTAATGATGCCGGTTCCGTAAACAAGAGTTGATCATCCAATGTACCCGGTCCAACGCCAAATCCGCCATCAGGTTTGGCCTCTCCTTCCGGAGTAGTCCTGATGGGGAATTTGAACCGCTTGATCGTACCGCCTCTGAACTTTACTGTCCACATGATGTCTTCGGTCCCTCTCATGGGAACAACGCTGGCTCCCAGCGGTGTAAAGTCTGCATAACCGCGAACCTCTACAGCCTGTGTCGGACAGATTTTCACACAATTGTAACACTCCCAGCACATATCCGGCTCACAATTAAAGGCTTTCATCCGTTCCTCATCTAGCACCATCAGATCATTGGGGCAGATGTACATACACGCGGTCTTATCGCCTCCCTTACAACCATCGCATTTTTCATCAATGACAAAGCTTGGCATTTATTATACCTCCTAATTTTGCTTTGTAAGCATTTCTGTTGGTTAACCTCTGTTAATTGTCACAACCTGAAAATGTCTGCACCTCCCTTCATGTTTATGACCAGAAAAACTGCTTCTGGCTGATTACCAGTTTTAATCATTTAAAAATTATTTTTTTCCCTATGTCATCTAACTTACTACTTGATTAAAAAATGTTTTATAAAATCAACAAGATAAATAGACCCTACAAACCGAAAGATTTAAATAACAATTAACATTATCCTTGTCAAGAACTTTTGGAAAAACAAATCTAACAATTTTTTAATATCTCAATTTCATTTTGGTCTGATCATATATATAGATTTAACCACTTAAATATACACTATATACTGTGCTTAATGCCATTCATGTTGCATAAACCATTCAGGATATGAATCCTATCTAGTGTATAGGCATCCGTCGAGATGGGTATGTACCATGGTGACCCATTTTAGTGCACGATGGATCTTCGTCCGGATGTGCATTTTTTGTTGACATATGTGACTCGATTGGTCATTTGTTATTTGGTATTGGGAACTGGTTACTGGTTACTCGTTGCTGGTTGCCGGTAATTTTCTGGTGTAACACAAAATGGAGAAACTTTTATGGAAAATAATATGACGCCTCTTTCATTAAACGATACGTTTAAATTCTCATGTTCAAAAAAGTGCCCTGTTTCAATGAATGCTGCCGGGATCTTAATCAGTTTCTCTTCCCTTACGATATACTGCGCATGAAAAACCGACTCGGTCTGCCATCCAACCTTTTTCTCGAGCGGTATACTTCTCTGCACACAGGCCCCGAAACCGGGCTTCCGATCATCACTTTCAAGACAGATCCGTTTAATGAATTAAAATGCCCGTTTGTGGGCCCGTCCGGATGCAGCATATATGAAGATCGCCCGTCATCGTGCCGGACTTATCCCCTTGTTCGTTTGGTATCACGATCCAGAGACACCGGCACCATAACCGAGCAGTACTTTCTTTTAAAAGAACCCCATTGTCTGGGATTTAAAAACGGACACATCTGGACCGTCCGGGAATGGGTAGAGGATCAGAAAATTTTTGTCTATAATCAGATGAGCGATCTGATGATGGAAATCATCAGCCTCAAAAATCGCCTGATTCCCGGTCCGTTGGATATCAAGTCGAGGCTCATGTTTCACATGGCATGTTATGATCTGGATAATTTCAGATCGCATATATTTGACCGAGGAATCTTAGATGACCGGAACATCGACCCCGGCACTTTAGATGCGGTAAAGAATGACGATGTTGAGCTGTTAAAGCTGGGCTTTCAATGGATAAAGCACACACTTTTTGGAAATGGAACTTAAAAACAAAGGCATCGGAAAAGGCATAGGACTTGCCCTTGCACGGGAAGAAGCAAAAGTCGCCTTAAATTATTTTGACTGGGAAGAAAGTCTGGATGAGCTACAAAAGGACTTTGCCAAAACCGGTCAGGATTATCTGATTCACAAAACCGACCTGCTTAACACCGACAAGATTCAAGGACTTATTAAAAAAGTTGTCGATCATTTCGGCCGCCTGGATATTTTGATAAACAACATCGAGCGCGGCGGATGGCCGGTGGTTCACGGGCCGTATATTCAGGAGCAGTGGGATCTTGAAATGGCCACCACCCTGCGCGCCAAACGATGGATCTTCGATTCGGCCCTTCCGTATCTGAAGGCCTCCGGAGACGGGGTGGTCATAAATTTTTCTTCCATTGCCGGCATCGTCGGACGGTCCGGTCCGGCCAGCTATATATTCAATGAGGGGTATGCCGCTGCAAACCGGGGTATTTCTCTTTTAACCGAGACCTGGGCCCGCATGGGAGCACCTGAGGTTCGCGTAAATGAAATCATGCTCGGTTTTGTTGAAACCCGGCATGGTGCAAAAACCAGGGGCTGGGGTCTGCTCAGCGATGAACAGAAGGCTGCTCTTTATGATCATACATTGCTAAAGCGTACCGGTACCATAGAAGATGTGGCAAAAGCGGTAATTTTTATGATAAAAGATGCACCGTTTATGACCGGCACTGTTCTGCGGCTGGACGGCGGCTATATCTTAGGCGGTGATAAGGTTGCGCCAATGCCGGACCCGGATAATCCATGAAGAAGTTATATAGCAAAAACAGGGTCAACTTGCCACCCACTATGGAGGATGATACATGACTCAGAAAAAAGACTGGAAGAAACCATTTGTGCTTGTCCTCTTGCTTATGCTCCTTGGCGCCTACTATGAGCGATTGAGTGTTGAAACTCAGGCAATGGTATTGCCAATCGCGATATTTATCGCCGCAGCTATTGTTATTGCCCGTTTCAAGCAGCTTGAATATGAAATACGTTCATCCAAAGTCAACGCCCGGGAAGGTGTGTTCCAGACCTTTGTCATTATAGACAGTAATGGAAAGGAACGGATTTCCCTTTCAGCAGCCCCGGATGCCCCGTTAATGACTTTCTTCGATGAGGATCACATGCCCCGAGCGACTTTGGAACTATTGCACAAAGAGCCGGTAATGAAACTGGTGGGAAACAGTGGAAGTGCATGGATTGCATTTGATGAAAAGGGCCTGCCCACTATAACCTTTAAAGATGATACGGACCAAATCGTCTGGTCGGCCCCGCCGTAATAAGATCCGGTTAATTTCTCAACAAATTAATACATCAGAACCAGGGAAAATGCATTTGATTTCGGTGCAGCGTAGCGACGGCGTGTTTCTCTTGGAAACCGACTGACTGTTTGAAGGGCTTTAGCACGCGTTAGCCCGAGCCGAATGAAATTATGACTTAAAAAATCAATGAGATAATTTAGCGACGAATTGTTCTTAATAACTTTGGCGCGGCTCGGGCTTACGGGTGCTTAAGCACAAGTTTCAGTGGGTTGGAAAGAGATACACGCCGTCGTGAAGCGTTCTCCCTGTATGGGATTCAAATGCGTTTGCCCTGACATCAGAACTTATTGAAAAATTACAAATCCGGTTATTAACTGCTCAGTATTATTGTAAATGAGCTTCAGATATGAGTAAAGAATTCCGGCATGGATCACCCCGGATGGGTGGCCGCTACCTTATTTTTACAACACTCCCCCGGCGTGGAGCAAAGCGACTGGCATTTCATATCTTCAGGTCGGCCGTTTCCGTTTTTATACTCATCGATAGCCTTGTGAAGCGCTTTTACTGCCAGTTGAATGCAGTGGTGTTTTTTTGCGGGAACATCTTCAAGCTGGTTGAAAACATCGCCGTCATCAATATTCCGGGCATATTCAAGGTTTTTACCCTTGACCAGATCAACAGACGCCATGGCCGCGGAAATCGCACCCGGACAGCCAAGCACCTGATATCTGACATCTTTTATTGTATTTTGATCTATTTTAAGAAAGATTTTCAAAGTGTCTCCGCAGGTGCCGAGCATCTCGGACACCTGGTCCGCATCCGGCAAACTGCCCATATACGGTTTTTCAAGATAATAATTAATGGCTTTTTCCGAATATCCGAGATCTGCGAGCATTTTTCGTTCGTCGCCATTATCGTTCTCAACCAAAATTTTAGTCTGGTCTTTGTTTCCACTATGTAATGAATGCATTACTTCGCTCCTTGATGTTAATTCCCATTTTGCATCCAATTCGCCTATTAAAAAATAATTATCTGAATGCGTATCGGCCTCGTTGTGTCATAAAAAAAAATGTTACCCAATTTTAAAAATTTTTTGAAGCTATATATAAAAACCCAATATGTCAAGTGAGCGGTGTTTATATTTTATTTAATGTAATAAACTGAGAGGTCGGGGAGTTTTTCTTTTAGAGTCCCAAATAAGCGGAATGAATGATCCGCAACGAAACCGTACACTGTTTGAATGCATTAGGGATCGTTGCGAAAAAACAGCGCTTTAATAAATTTGTAATGAAAAGATGAAAAATGTTATCTACCAAACCTATTTATTTAAACCTAAATTGAGCGATTTTTTACTCGATCTGCACCGATCTCTTGCGCATCAAGGATCCGCGAAAATCCTCGACATATCCACGGGTATGCCTGCGGTTTTCGCGAACCCTTATGCATCAAGATTTCAGCACATCTCTTCGCAAAAAATCGCTCAACTTAGGTTAAATATTGATACACTGTTTTTTCGTTACGAGCCCTTATGCATGAGTTTGTACGGTTTAGTTGCTGATTATTTATGGAGCGGTTAAATTAAAAAAACTCCCCGACCCCTCAATAAACTATCTTGTCATAAAAATAAAAAAATATTATGACAGCATAAAAATTCTCCATTATATGTGCCCTAATTAAACGTCTTTGAAATTTCTATAATTATATGAAATCAATAGTCTTTTAATGGCAACCTCTTTGTGCCATCGAAATGGAATGCTGGAATAATGGAATAACTCAGGAGGAGGGATATGATTAGATTATTACTGGTAACACCGTACAAAAACTCTTTGTTGGAATTGGCTTCAGCCATGGAAAAATATGACGATATTGAATTAACATGGACGGATTCAGGACAAAAAGCACTGGATAAGCTATCGGAGACTTCCGTGGATCTTGTTGTAATCGATAAGGATCTTGGAGACATGCCAGGACTTGAATTTGCAGAAAAATTGCTCAGGGTAAATCCAATGATCAACAGTGCCGTATTAAGTTCGCTGCCATCCGATGAATTTCATGAGGCCAGTGAAGGTCTCGGAGTTTTTGCACAATTACCGCTCCGGCCTGCCAAAAAAGATGCAGAAAAACTGTTAAAACGCCTGAAAAGCCTGATAAACCTTACTGCAGGTATTAACATTGGCAATAAATAGATAGTGCCTGAACGAAAACTGTCTTTTCCGCCAATATCTGCGTCAGACTCAAATTTTAATCCTCGAAATACTACCCGTATTCCTGTGGTTAAAATTTTCGTCTTCCTTGATCTTAACGAAAAATTCTAGTTTTCGTTCGGGCACTATATAAGAAACAAGACCTTTCTATATAAAACTGATATGAGTCTAACGACAACTAAAACTTCTTCTCCCCGGTCTAACGATGTTTTTAATACCGGAAAAGTGCTTACCCTTTCTGTTTGTCATTTTATTCACGATATTTATTCCAGTTTTTTCGCTCCCTTGCTTCCTCTGCTCGTGGAAAAATTTTCCATGACACTTGCTCATGCCGGTTTTCTATCCACAATAATGCAGATCCCCGCTCTTTTTAACCCGTTTATCGGCCTTCTGGCGGACAGGATTTCTGTCCGTTATTTTATCATCCTAGCTCCGGCGACCACCGCCATACCCATGAGCCTGTTGGGTCTTGCACCCAGTTACGGTGTATTAGCGCTCCTTTTTTTTGTTACCGGTGTCAGTGTTGCCGTTTTTCATGTCCCTGCCCCGGTCATGGTATCACAAGTGTCCGGAAATAAGACAGGCAAAGGAATGAGTTTTTATATGACAGGCGGCGAACTGGCCAGAACCATAGGGCCCATGGTCGCGGTAGGTTCCGTCTCGATTTTAAGTTTCGAGGGATACTACCCGATCATGATTTTCGGAATTCTGGCCTCGCTCTGGCTTTATTTCAAATTTCATGGAATTGATGTGCAGGTTAAAAAGTCAGACAGAAGGCCCCTGTTATCCACCTGTCGTGAAATGAAACACATCCTCTTGCCCTTAACCGCAATACTGGTTACCCGGGGATTTATGCACGCATCAACAACCACGTTTCTTCCAACCTTTATCAAGATGGAAACCGGTAATATCTGGCTGGCGGGATTCGGGCTCACCGCATTCGAAGCGTTTGGAGTGGCCGGTGTACTATCATCGGGAACACTCAGCGATTATTTCGGCCGAAGACAAATACTGATCATTTCCCTGATATGTGCTCCTATGGGACTGTTTTTATTTGTGTATACCGCTGGACTGCTGCGCTGCCTCATGCTTCTTGTCACCGGTTTTACACTGTTGTCTACCACGCCGGTTATGCTGGCCATCGTACAGGAACATGCCAAAAGCAGTCCATCAACAGCCAATGGACTGTTTATGATGGTGTCGTTTATTTCACGATCAGCCATTGTGGTCATCGTCGGAATCATCGCAGATCATATCGGTCTTGCCTTAACCTACTGCATGAGTGCGGCAATAGGATTAATCGGCATACCGTTTATTCTGATGCTCCCTAGTGTCCCTCCATAAATGAGGATTTTTGTTCAAGATCAAGGCATGTGAAAAAAATAACCACAGGCATATGTTTAATATTCCGAGGATTGTTTTTTGAACATAACGCAGAGATTGGGCAAAAAGACCATTTATGGATGGACACTCCTAAAAACAAGTCCATTCTTTGACAATAAACATCAAACACGAATTTTTATTCAACCGTATCACGAACTCTTTTTTGGATCAGGATTTTATATTTAGTAGAACTCTATGATATTACAGTATATTTTTCATATATTATATTTTTTGGTATTTATGAAAAATTCTGTTTAAGCGCTTGACAAGAAAACTTGGTGTCATATGTTACGCGCATAAGCTCATAACCGGAAGGAATTTTTAGCGAATGATTATCAGCATTGCAAGCGGAAAAGGCGGTACCGGAAAAACCACTGTGGCCACCAACCTGGCCGTTTCCATTGGTTCGGGTGTACAACTGCTGGACTGTGACGTGGAAGAGCCCAATGCTCACCTATTTCTCAACCCGGTCATTGAAGAGAAAAAATCTGTTTTCACACCGGTCCCAAAAATTGATGAAGAAAAATGCACCTTCTGCAAAAAATGTGCTGAAATATGCAGGTTCAAGGCCATTGCTGTGATCGGAGAAATGGTGTTGACGTTCCCGGAACTTTGTCATAGTTGTGGCGGTTGTGTGGAGGTCTGCCCTGAAAATGCCGTCACCGAAACCGGTCGAAATCTGGGTGTGATTGAAACCGGCCGCAGAAATAATCTCAATTTTGTACACGGCCGGTTGAGGATCGGTGAGGCCATGTCACCTCCTTTAATCAGAGAGGTTCGGTCATATACCCGTCCGGATCAGTTTACCATCATCGACGCACCTCCGGGAACGTCATGCCCGGTAATTGCCGCCATGAAGGGAACTGATTTCGTCTTGATGGTCACCGAACCCACGCCGTTCGGTCTGCACGATTTGAAACTGGCTGTGGAAGCGGTGAAACTTCTTGGAATTCCGACGGGACTGGTCATTAATCGCTCGGATATCGGTGACAATCGGGTAACGGAATACGCTGAAAAAGAGAACCTGCCCATTTTAATGGAGATTCCCTTTGATCGTAAAATAGCGGAAGCGTATTCAAGAGGCAAACTCATTGTTGAAGAACTGCCGGGATGGAAAGAAAAATTCCTGAAATTATACGATAATATTAAAGAAATGGCCGTTTAAGGGAGAAAAGATTTTAATGAAAGAATTGGTTGTCATCAGCGGAAAAGGTGGCACCGGAAAGACGAGTATTATGGCGGCCTTTGCCTCATTGGCTAAAAATAAGGTCCTTTGTGATGCCGATGTAGATGCCGCTGATCTTCATTTGCTTACGGACCCGGAAATAAAAAAACGTTATGATTTTCAGGGAGGCGGCATTGCGGTTATTGATCCCGATAAATGCACCCAATGCGGCCTTTGCAGGGAGTTGTGTCGCTGGGAAGCTATAAGCGAACAGTTTGAAGTGGATTCTATCGAATGCGAGGGGTGTGGGGTTTGTGTGGATTTTTGCCCGGAACAGGCCATCGAATTTCCGCTAAGTACCTGCGGCCAATGGTTTATTTCAGATACCCGTTTCGGTCCCATGGTGCATGCCAGATTGGGCATTGCCGAAGAAAATTCAGGGAAACTGGTTACCCTTATTCGGCAGGAAGCTAAAAAACTTGCAGAAAAAAACAAATTGGATCTGATCATCACGGATGGTCCGCCGGGTGTGGGATGCCCGGTAATTGCTTCCATCGGCGGGGCCACGGCCCTTCTTATCGTAACCGAGCCCACAGTTTCAGGATTGCATGACATGGAGAGGGTCGCACAATTGGCCGCTCATTTTAAGGTCCCGGGCATGGTGTGTGTAAACAAATTTGATCTTAATACTGACCAGACACAGGCCATTGAGAAACTGGCAAAAGAAAAAAACATGACGGTTCTGGAACGGATTCCTTTTGATCCTATTTTTACGAAATCCATGGTGCAGGGGAAAACCATTTTTGAATATAATACGGAATCAACAGTCGGTCAGGCGGTTAAACAGTTATGGAGAAAAATTATTGAATCCCCTGTGATGAACGAAAAAGGAAATGTGTGATTCGAATACCATAAAAAATAAAATATAAGGAGAATTCTGTACAATGCAAAATGGAAGAATAGCTGTTCCGTCTATGGAAAAAGGCGGACTGGACGGTCAAAGGTCGGGACATTTCGGTCACTGTGATGTGTTTACCCTGGTAGATGTTGAAGCAGGAGAGATTAAGGGAGTCACCACGATCTCAAATCAGAGTCATGTCCAGGGAGGATGTATGGTCCCGGTTAATCTCCTGGCGGAACATAATGTAAATGCTTTAATCGTCGGCGGTATCGGCATGCGCCCGCTCATGGGGTTCAGGCAGGTGGGTATCGATGTGTATTACGATGCCGTACGTCCTGAAATAAGACCGGTTGTGGAAGACCTGATCGCAGGGAAATTGTCTGCAATTACGGATGATCAGGTTTGCGGCGGCGGCCAGGGCGGCAATCATGGCGGGGAACACGGCGGCATATAAATAAAGATAAACGGATTCGGAGAATAATATAATGAAAATAGCTGTAACATCGAAGGGACCTGCCCTTGACGATCCGGTTGATCCTCGCTTCGGACGGGCCGCATATATACTTGTTGTGGATTCAGAAACCTTTGATTTTGATGTTCTGGACAACAAGGAAAATGTAAATGCACTTAAAGGGGCCGGCATCCAGGCGGCAGGAATGGTGAGCGATAAGGGAGCAGAGGTTTTAATTACCGGATTTTGCGGACCCAACGCATTTAAAGTCCTAAATGCCGCAAAAATCAAGGTGGCCTCTGATGCCGAAGGTACGGTCAGAGATGCCGTAGAGTCCTTCATTCAAGGAAAATTGACTTTTTCCGATCAGGCAAACGTTGAAGGTCAATGGTAAGAATGTTGGATGGTCCAGTGATTGCGCAGCCGAAAATTAACGTATTTGAGAATATAACCTATTGAACTTAAATGGTTTTTATGAAGCTTTAGTTTTTGCCCTATACATGGAATATTGGAATATTGGAATATTGGAATGATGTTTTTTAAAGGAAATTTTCTGTTTTTTTTTTATGTTTTTGTCAGGCACATAATCCTAATAAACCTTTGCTCCAGCATTTCAAAAGCCAGTTATCCAGTATTCCATTATTCCAACATTCCAAATGTGAGCGAAGCGAACCAAGTTCTTTATAGGAGATTTATGAAATTCCTGGTTATCGGTGGTGATGCGGCCGGAATGAGCGCTGCAAGCAGGGCAAAAAGAAATAATCCGGATCTGGATATTACCGTACTGGAAAAGACCTCGGATGTTTCATACAGTGCCTGTGGAATGCCATATAATATCGCCGATTCCAGCAGGGAAATTGAAGATCTTGTTGTCAGACAGGCAAGTGTATTTCGGGAAAAACAGGGGATCAATGTTTTGACCGGTCATTGTGTTGAATTTATTCACCCGCTGAGCAAAACCGTTACCGGTATATCTTTGCAAGAAAAGAAATTCCAGTTTCCCTATGATAAACTTCTGATTGCCACCGGAGGGTCTCCGATCATACCCGATCTATCCGGTTTTGATCTTCCGGGAGTTTTGGCTTTAAAAAGTCTGGATGACGGAAGAAAAATCAAATCATATCTAACATCAAATACGGTTAAAAAAACCGTTATCATCGGAATGGGATATATCGGTCTTGAAATGTGTGAAGCGCTCAGGGCCAGATCCATAGAAGTAGATATGGTAAAACCCGGCCCCG
>Ga0315537_1002305_pt1 | contig 14610 bp, 9 predicted proteins | sample SalMarSW160270MG_FD_203091 | JGI IMG/M metagenome (GOLD analysis project Ga0315537, IMG submission 203091) | Salt marsh sediment microbial communities from the Plum Island Ecosystem LTER, Massachusetts, United States - Salt Marsh Sediment SW1602-70 ... | reverse complement strand
ATAAGCACCAGTATTTGAATTACCTGCAATGAATATATTACCATTAGAATCACCAGTAATACCGATACCTCTATCATAACCGTCTACTTCCCAGCTTCTTCCCCATTCAAAGGTGCCATCAGGATTCCATTTAGCTAAGAATATATCACCGGTTGAAGGTGATGAGCTAAACGTGAAACCGGTTTGATAAATATCATTCGTTTCTGATATATATATCTCTCTAGCATCTTCGTTGCCAGCTCCGCCGATAGAACGTACCCAATCTAAATTGATCTCAGCAAATGTACTCTGAGAAAAAAAGAGAATTACGAAACCAATAATTAAATATACGTATGCCTTTATTGTTATGGTGTTTTTCATGTCTTTTCAACCTCCAATTCCGCTATTAAAACTATTTAATCTTAGTATGACCCTGCAAATATAATCTGAAGTTTGTTTTCTCCATGAGATTTACTCCTTTCCTAAAATTATTTAAATAAGTTATACATAATTATTTTACTTTATTAAAAGAATAGATGCCAAAGTAAGTATTTGCAAAAACCCCTGCGAGTATGATTGATAGTGTAGTTTTAACATAAAATCTCCTAGGTTTAGATTGCTCTCAATTCGGTTATCTAAAACACAAATAGAGACTAAAAAGCCATTTTGTAGAATTTTTTAATTGGAGATTCGAAGATTATTTTTACAGGATGAGTAGTGATTTTCGAAATTGTCGCCATTAAAATAAAGTAATTCGTTAGTATTTGGTGTTTTAAATAATAGAGTGCTGTCACAATCTTTATGATCGTTCCAGTATTCCGATAACCTGTTAATATGGGCACTGGTGGGAAATATGGAAACACATTTCATTTCATTATTAAAACCATAAAGAAGCCCGGTTTTATCAGCGGTTTCAAGCGTACGAATGACGATAATATTGGAATCAATGGAATAGATATCTGCTTGCTGCAGTTCACACAACTGCCTTTTTGCTATTTCAGTTTTTGGAAATAAAATATAAAATGATTGATTACCACATAATCCATGATCATCTTTGAAAGGCGGCATTACACCGCTAAGGTCACAGTAATCGAAGGCTAACAATACTGGGCATTTATACATCATGGAAATACCGGTAAAGATTATATCATCAATATTGTCACCATATAAATCAAATATGCGCCAATCTGTTATAATACCAAAATGGTAATATTCCTTAATATTTTTGCTCATTGGATCTATAATAAATATTTTGCAAAACGAACCCGCGGAATGCGGTGTTGATGTTATAAATAGAGTTTTTTCTCCTGAACCTGTCCGCACTTTGATAAATTTATTCCATGGCTCCACCGAACGGAAATGGTATTGGTTCACTTGCTGATTAGGTCCAATTGATTTGTTTTCACAAAATAATGTATCCCAAAGAATATCTCCCTCGTTATCTATTAATAATAGTTCACAACAAGTATCTGCTGAAATTCGATAGTCCGGTGATAACAACAGTATACTTTCATTATTCCCATCGTTATTTAAATCATATAATTCAGATCTACTCCTGAGCGTATCAATATTAAGTTTAGTCCACTTGCTTTTATTAAGTTCCCAGTTTAGTTGGCCTTTTGAATTCTCGGCTATTACTCTATCGTGGAAAATAGTTACTATTTTTGGATTCCAATCAAACCACCAGGGCGCGAAAGTTTTGGTATCGATGAGGACCAGTAAAAAATAAATCAACACCAGCAATATCGGAATTTGAATTTTGGCGGCGCGGGAATATTTGTAGACAATTCGGGTGATATAAGGCAGCATACATACTTTATCCGAGCGCACCACACGAGGGTCGTCGATAACTTCACGGAGCGTTTCCACGGAAATGAGTTTAAGTTTTCGTCGGGGGTATCTTCGGCGCATTTGTTCAAGGATTTTCTCAGCCATCAGGCGATTGGTCTCCGGGATAACAAGATATTTCACTGGTGAGAAAAAGGCGTGGCCGATTTTATGCTCTAGCGTCTCCGGATTAATCGGGATTATATTCCCCTCGGAATCGACGCCGCCGGTGAAGGCGACGTCGGATGATATAAATTTCTCATGGCGTCTTATTTCCTTCTGCATCAACTTCATATAGGTCAACAAAGCAAAAGCCAGACCGATCGAATCGCCGGTAAACGTGCGCCTGCCGTTTTGTATCGAAAAATGAGCATGATAATACGCTTGGGATAATTGTGTCATTCGCTCGGCTTTAAATACTTTCCTGACCGCATCGCAGGCATCGTATGCTACCCCCGCAAAGATGTCTTTGGGCGCGACTTTAATATCTTCGAAAGTAATCTCATCATCTACGGCGCTTTTTCCAAATGTCTCGATATTTTTCGCCTCCAGCCGACGCATCCGCCCGCGACCGTCATGATCACCGTCTCCCTTTTCGACGAACAAACAATTGATCGTATCCGGTGTCACCGATTCGATTTCAGATTGCCATTCGATGAGAATCGGTCGAAGAAGTTCGGCCAATCCCGGATTTTCGGATTGAGATTTTTCGTAAATGGATTGAAGAATTTCAAATTCAGTTAGGGGGTCGATATCATCCGGCAATGAGAATCTTAAACCTAAAATAGCGAGGGCTCTTTCGGCTTCACCGATATAAAATAGTTTTTTGGCAAGAGCAGTTGTTACAATCCCGGTGGAACTTCCGGGGTACCCTGACCGCGTAGGCTTCTCCGAAATCGTATCACGCAGTCGCTGTAACTCCTCAATCGATAAATCGGTCAGGTTATTTTCGGTAATCAGTTCGTATACATTTGGGAGATATTCATCGAAATACGATTGATAGGCCGGTTTCTCTCGATATTCTTTAAGCTCCGGCCAGAAATCTATAAGAAGTAATAGCTTTACATCCGGTGCACTCAAAGCTGCGCAATCCGATTTCAGCTTCTGATATCGTCTTTCAAATTTTAACGGTGAGTCTATCATTTTATGCAAAAAGCCGAATATTTATTTCAGCACCCGGGTCGATAATATCGAAATGCAACTCCTTGTCCGGAGCGATCTCTTTTAACTGCTGGCTACTTTTTTGAGTTATCAAAATTCGCACCGAACCAAAATCTTGCCTGCCTTCAAGCTGCAATACCTGAATCGAAATCTGCTTACCCTCGGTTTTACCCTCGAATCGAACCTTAATCTTGTCATCCTTGTCCGTCTCCAGAATAACTTCCTTTTCGTACTCCACTGCCTCGGGATCATAAACCAGCGGCTTTAGCGAAAAAATCGCATTCGGTATTTTGATCTGCCATTTGAGATGCGACAGATCCATCAATAATGATTCTTCAAGTTTAGCTCTACCACGCATATCTGTTAGATATTCTTTTTTCAATTCCGGAATCTGCACCAGCACATTGGAAGCAATCTCCTGATTTTCGCTGATTAGCTGAAGGTAGTCATACCCCTTATTTTTGTCGCGCATCACGCGCAAAACAAGCTCAGGTTCTTCCGAATAAAAAGTCGACAGATTCTCGACATTGACTGCTGTTTCTTTCGTACCGTCAGCCGCCAGGTGAAACATAGCAGGTGTTTTTTCGAACGGTGTCAGATAAATAATTCGCGAACCAAACGATTCCCTATATAAGCGGTTGGCCAGTTTTTTGAATTTCTCGGGAGTTTCTTCTCCCAATGCTTCTTCCAAAGACCCGGCGTATAGGCGATAATTATCGCAAAACTCCCGACAAAACTCACATTCGTCCAGATGAGCCGAAATTTCCGATAATTTCCCCGAATCGTCAAGCCGTCTATCGACGAATAATCTCAGTTCCGTCTTCGAAGGATGCATAATACACCTTCCTTATTATGTTCAGTCATTATAATAGGTACTATAATCATAATTTATAGAATATTTATCAATCGATCTATAAAATCGTCTCGAGATTTATTAATAATCATTTCAAAAATATATTTATATTTTTTTAGATATTTTTCCTGGCTGCATCCGGGAATTATCTCGAAAAAGTATGTGGGAATTTTGTCGGTTTGGCCATCAAAAGCAAAGTCGGTCAAATATTTTTCAGCCGCGATAAGAATCAACTCCGCCTCATGCGGAGTAATTTTACCCTTCCCAACATAATCCTTTGCCATTACTTCAGCATATTCAAGCGAATTGATTTTCTCTTCATCGATTGCCCGCCGATTTATTCCGGAATCAGCGTGGGGAAATGGAAACGGTGAACCACCGTCAAGTTCAATAAAACTCTCATTAATATGTATCATTGCCCGGATAAGATCATTCTTTTTAATAAAATTCTGAAATTCCGTCGCTATTTCAAGTTCGCTGAAAATATTATTCACCCAATCAATCCGATTATTGCATTTTTCTTTCGAGAAAACACTATAAACAATGGTCAGCAAATCGGCTAATAAAAGTGGCTGATATTCGCGGCGCAGTCTATCTTTGTTTTTGGCCAGGCATATATATTCCGCTGAATCGGGATTCTGTTTAAAGATATCATATTTATCGCTTTTTAAAATATCAATAATACGACGTTCCAGATTAGCCGCCTGAGGATTTTGCTCTTTGCGATTTTTGTATAATATCTTGCGTACAAATCCCCTCAACAGAATCGTGAAATGGTCATATAGAATATCAAGATCAGTATTATCAAAATCGGTTATCTTATGTCGACTAAAATAATCGAAAATAACATAGAATGGGCGATTATCCCCGCTATGCAGAAAATCGCCCAGGATATCATAGGCAAGATCCATCAACGATTTGTACTCGTCGGCGTCGTGCAACTCGATAGTCACACCTTTTGCCTTCAAATAACGAAGATAGCCAACCGTGTGATAATAGCAGATATTGAAAAATTCGTTAAAATTGTCTCTGTCATGCGGATATTTGAGAAAATCTCGAATAATTCCGAAAGTTTTCGGATCGGACAGTTTCTTCACAATAATAACCATTTTAACAGATCGAACAATCATAGATATAATAATAATTAATGACAGAAAGTCAACATTCGCTATAACCTTAAATACATTTTTTCATTTCCAGGCAATAAATAACTTGAATCATTGCCTCCATACAATTCCGCCAAAAAAAATCGAAAAAATACTTTGAAATCGATAGTCCTCAAAATAGATTAAATTCAACAATGCACTATTTAAGAGAGAGTAAAATGCATTGATGGGCAAGAGTCATATCCGGCGAATGCATTTCGAAGCCCTTGGGCATGTAAGACTCTGATTTTTGTGTCAAATAAATGTCAAATCGATATAAAAAGAGGGTAAGACTGACCAAAAATCATCAAACAAAATAAAAAAATAATTCTCATGTATTACAAGAGATTGACATCGTAATTCATATGGGGGCAAGGTGTTACGAAACCGTATTAAGACGTCTCCCTGTCTCCCAGCTTTTTTGGGTCGGCATTATCTGTAATAAAAGGGGATATATTCAAATCGGTATTGACGGTCTATTCACACGGCAAACTCGTCTCGTCGGTTCTTTCGATCAATAGTATCGTCGGTACACAATATCAGTATATCGAATTATATGAGGATCCCCTCCATAAAACCAACCTTGATCAGGTCGATTTTATCCAAATCGCCGGTACCGAGCCCGTACTTTTTGTCGGCGAAGACGATGTGATGCGCGACCGGCATGACCGGTCGGTCCTCACCGAAATATTCCTTCCGTTTTAATTGAATTATTCGTAATCCAACGGTATCGACCGCGACCGGATCTGTCCCGACCAGCAGACCCTTATATTTCCAGGTATATGTGGGATCAAAATGATGCGCCCCGACACCGTAAAAAAGCGGTGTCAGCATGACCAGAATATTAAGCCTGGTCTTATCCTTCACAAGCGGAAGATGCCAGATGGAACCCAGAGATTCGCAGGAATTGCCGTGGTAATTATAGGGATCGGGAACAAACATAATGTAGTTTTTAATCAGACTGCCGACTCCGGCCCAAGCGTGTGTCCGCATCGGCCGGGCATTTATAAGAGAGGTTGCTTTTTTGAATATCGGATGATTCAAAACGCCCCGGTCGGCTATAGCGATATTTCGTTCTTCAACCCCGACATCTTTTACTCGTTTCTTGATCGCCTGCTCGACTTCGGAAGTGGTCGGCAGATAATTCCATTCATTTGTCTTTATTCCTACAATGTCATCCGGTTTAATAATCCGCCTCCAGCATTCGACCGGATTCTCGCAATCGAACAGCGCCACCATCGCCCGGTCAAGCATGGATTGTATGACTTCGCCATTTGGTCCGCCGTCAGCACTGATAGCCTCTTTATCACGAATTAGAACAACTTTGGCCAGCGATGTTTTTTCAACATCTTCTTTGGCCATAGCAGACAGACCAACAGCCAGACCAAGAGCGGCGCATCCGGTATCTTTAATGAAGTCACGCCGGGTAATTAGTCTTTTCATATTACTCGTTCGGCGCCTTTCTTTAATTCGAAGAAATTAATTTATTCCTGAAAGCGCTCATCAGATTAACAGCCTGTTCCTTAGTCGGGGCATCAAGGACGATGATTATGTACATATTCTCCTGCTTTATATTAAGCCATTTCCCTTTTTCGATTTCAGCCGTCCCGGTCGGAACGGCGTCAGGAGCGTAGTTTTCCATAAAACTCCTATAGGCAGTATCTGCCGAAATTTTCGAATCATACTTAATTACTAGTAAGTATGTCGGCCCGGGTTGGTACTCGCCCAGAATGACTTCGGTGCCTGAATCCAGTTTTAGAATGTTTTCATTTGCCAGAAAATAATGATAATTCAGGCAGGGAAAAGTATGAAGATAACGTACATTTTGGCTGACAAGTCCCTCAGCCGGGAGAAATCCAATCAGTTTCGGTTTACTTCCCGATGCAGGCAATTTCCGATCTATCGTTTCGGCCAGGGACGGAATAACATTTTCGGTTTCATCGGTTCCTCTATCGGCCAGCACGCAAATATAATAATGCCCCTGCCAGGAACATAGCAGGTTTCCTCGAAATTCATAGCCCTGCCCTATCCCGGTTTCCTCCTCCTCTCGCGAATAACTGAATACACCGAAGGCGTCTTCATCCGAACCCATATCGAATATTTCAACCGTGATTTCCGGTTCATCGGTTTTTGAATAATGATACACGAACACTTTTTGAAAACCGTAAGCGAGATACACCTCACCGGCACCATCGATGTAATTAAAAATAGTTTCACGGTCGTATGTTTCGATTTTTTCCCGCAATATCCATCCCTGAATTTCATCCGGGACCATACTTTTATTGATAACAACCTTATCCATTTTATCGTTATCACAACCTGCAAAAGCAATCATGGCAATGAGGAGTACCCGGTAGATAAATCGCCAGTAATATAGGCCTTTTGTACTGTTTAACATGGCTATCGCGCCGCTTTTGAATCGCCATTGCAAATCGTAATTAATACCCCGATTCCGGCGTATGGCAATCAGTACAATTCATTTCCCGCCAGGCTTCATCGATGTCTTCGGGATGCTTAAATTCCAGACCGTCGATACTATTTTCCAGATCTTCGGTTTTTTCCGACGGTCCCTGGGCGGCAATCAGATGGCAGGTCTGACAGTCATGAGGGATAGTTTTCCCGTCGCTACTCGTTTTCGAACCATCATGGCATCGGAAACAACCATCATTGACAAAATGACTCAAGTTGTTGTCGCGGACCCGATAATCTGTCTTCATCTCCGGGAAAAAACCCTGATCATAAAGTCGGATTAAGGATTCGGTCGCCTGCCTGATTTCGCCAACTTTATTCTCGGCTACGCCGGGATATTTGTTTTGATAATAATTCATCAATCCGAAGGATATCGCCTTATGCGCCTCCTCCCTTGTTTGATAGACTGCATTCAGCAAATCCAGACCGGCCTTTCTGATATACGGCAAATTGGGTGAAATATCTCTTGAAGCCAGGGCTCGATTCAAACCGGTCGCGGGCGCCAGAAAATTATGACTGGGGCGATTATGACAATCCATGCAATCAAAAATCCTTACTTCGGTTTCCGGGTCATTCGGATCAGGGTATTTCGCGCCCGCTTCGGTAAAAATAGTCGTATCACCCTGAGGATTAATGCTTCTCACCCAGGGAATTACCTGCCTTTTTTTATCGGTGGCGATGTATTCCACCTTGTTTTCTATTAACATATGCCAATGAATGCCTTTTTCCCTCAAGGTTCGATAATGTCCCCCGCCGATTTTCATTATCAGGTCGATACTCCAGGGCGAATTCTTCTCATCGGTTCGATAATAAGTACGCGAGATCAACTTATTTCCATAAAATTGCTGCGGCCAGTGGCACGCCTCACATGTCTGCTGAGCCGGGCGGAGACTGTGGATCGGGGTTGGGATCGGACGCGGAAAGTCATTAAGGACCGTTAGAAATAACTGCTTGATACCGTTGTATTTTGACCTGACAAAAAACGACGCACCCGGGCCGATATGACAGTCAACACAGGGCACCCGAGCGTGCGGCGAATTATGATAGGTAACATTTTGAGGTTCCATAACCACATGACATGTCTCCCCGCAAAACGCTACCGAATCGGTGGCGTCGTAAGCTTTGGAGCCGCTGTAAACCATCAGAACAACAATAACCGCCAGAATTCCCAGAAACAGCCAGAGGTTTTTCATGTACGCCTTGTCGGTGGGATCGATTCTAAACCGAAAAGTGACTTTCTCCCCGCGTTTTCGGGCCGCACGAATCTGCATGATAATCGAAATCAAGAATATTATCGCTCCCAGAGTAATTATAAAGGGCAGGATTATGAAAGTGACCAATGACATAAAGGGATTCTTGGTACCGAATGTGATATCGGCCAGAACCAACAAAATAAAAACCGATCCTCCGGCGATTATCAACGCGCCGCCGAGAGCCGCCATTGGATGACGAAACAACGTACGTGTTATGTTTTCTTTTTCCATTTTATCCTCTGTCAACCTAAATCCAGAATCTTGCTACCTATAACCGAATATTTCAGCATAAACGATGAGCAATATCAGCCCGATTCCCATTATCAATGCCATGGCACCGAAAACTCGCATCCCCCGAATTATAGCCGGTGGTAAAGGTAAAACCAACCGCTTGGCCAGTTTTTTATTTCTGACCAGCTGCCTGTACTCGCGCGGGCGCTCTTCCTTCAGTTCTTCAACCGGCATTCGCCCGGTAAATATAACCGTATCCATGGGGAATTTCCCCGGCCTGAGATGCGTATTAAAAAAGTGTATGGTAAAAATAAAGGCCGCCGCCAAAAGCGCTTCATCGGAGTGAATTATGGTCGCCACATTGATAATAAACCCGGGCAGGAATAACGTAAAGAATTCGGGAAACCAGAGCATCAGCCCGGTCGTTCCAATAATGGCCACGCCCCAGAAGACGGCAAAATAATCGAATTTTTCCCAGTATGTCCACCGGCCGTACTCCGGACGCGGACCCCTGCCGAAAAACCATTTAATCGTGGCTTTGGCTTCACGGACATCATTTTTATTGGGCAGCATGGAATCGTCATCGAAAAGGTACTGCCGCCATGTTTTATGAGCGGCTCGTTTCTCCCTGAAAAGAAAAAATATGTGCGTGAAGAAATAGAAAAACGTAATCACGGCGCAGATACGATGGATATATGAGGCGGTTCCGAAGCCTCCCATAATATGCGACAGAAATTGAGCCCAGCCCAGATATGAAAATTTCAGCGTCATACCGGTCAGTACCAGACCGATGAAACTGATTATGACCAGCACATGCAGGCGCCGCTGATACGGTTTAAATCGCTGAAACATCATTTTGCTTCGATATTGCTGCCGGAGGGATTTAAGTCTCTTCATCTCCCTGACCGAACGCGGCAGCCATAATACCGTATGTGTTCCCGCAACAGTCATTGTGCCCACCAGCAAAAATGCCATAAACCAGAACGCATAGAATAAAATCGGATATTTACTGCGGTCGTGATGAGTCGCATGAGTCAGATAGCCGGCGAATTGGCGATGTGAACCCTTATGACATTTGCCGCACGTTTGCACAATATTTTTATGCGATAGATGGGAATCGACATTATCGGGCGGCAAAATATCGTGAGCACCATGACAATCATAACATTTGGCCGCCGCCTCATAGCCCAATTTCGAAACTTTACCGTGAATCGTCTCGAAATAGGCCTCGGATATTTCCTTGTGACAGCGACCGCACTGATCCATAATCTCGAATTTAAAGCCGGCCTCATCGGTTCGTCTGATGACATGCGCCTGGTGACAATCGTCACAATTGGGGAGTTCTTTTTCCGTGCCGCTGTATTCTTTGGAATGAACGCTGCGTACAAACTTCTCGTAAATGCCGCTATGACACCTGGCGCAGGTGCGGGCGATATTTTCTCGATTCACGCTCGACGCCGGATTATCGGCAGGAAGGACATGATGCGCGGTATGGCAATCGGTACACATGGCCGTGACAATCAAACCTGATTCAAGCAATCCTTTGCCGTGGATACTCATAATATAGTTTTTCACGATATTATGCTGGGTGCCGGTATAACGTTGTGCCGCCGGATTGCCCTCACGATGGCATTTCGCGCAAAGCTTCGGCACATTTATGGGGAATGATGGTGAAAGCGGATCTTGCCGATCCCGAATGTTATGCGTTCCATGACAATCCTCGCATACCGGCGCGTTGCGGTCGCCCCGGTCGGCCAGTTGTCCATGCGTGCTTGACGCGTAAGTATCAACGACATCGGAATGACAGATTGAGCAATCGACCTTAATGGTGACCGTCGTGCAGGGGCGTTTCATCTCCGGATTAACACCGGTATGACACTGAGCGCAGGTTATCTTGCGATGGTCGGAATTTTGAATATCAAGCGTGTCGACATATAAGGAAATCTCCTGACCGTCCCGAATCATTTTTATATTCGGATCGCGGTGACAGACCAAACACTCCTCATTGGAAATCTCGCCGTAAAAAACCTTGCGTATTTTATGCGGCTCGTGGCAATCAACACAAACCGGTATTTTATTCGGCTCCTTTTCCCACAATTCGCCATGGATTACTTTTTTATGAACCTGTTCGATCTGCCCGTGGCATTTGCGGCATGTTTCCGAAACATTATCCCGATAAATCGTGGAACGGGGATCGGTATGCGGAAGTACGAAATGCGCCGTGTGGCAATCACTGCATACGGCGGTAACCGTCAAACCCTGTTTAAAAAGCCCTTCACCGTGAATAGAGAGGGAATAGTGGGATAAAATACTGTCCTGCGGTATATCATACGTTTTGGTTACCGGCGATCCCTCCCGGTGGCACCGGCCGCACATAAACGGGATATTAAATTTGGCGACGCGGGACTTATCCGAAGTCTTTTCCATAATATCATGTGAACCGTGACAATCCCAACACCGCGGGGCCAGCTTAACGCCGGCCGCCACCGCCTGACCGTGAAGACTCTGGCTGTAGAGTGAACTGATATCATCGTGGCATTCGCTGCAATCGACCTCCGCCAGTTCTTCATCATGAGGAAAATCCTCGACACCTTCCAAATCTGTATGACAATCGACACATTCAAGGTCGCCATGAACCGATTTCGCAAACGACTCAGGGTTAACATTCATGGATACTTCACGGCCGTCCTTTTCACCGGTCAATTCCGGGTCATCGTGACAGATTAAACAGTCATCCGTAGACTGCGCATGAATTAAACACGCCCCGCTCAGGATTAGAAAAAACAGAAGTAATCTGAAAGTCATCACAAAATTTGCAAAAATTATTCTATGCGGCCATCCATTATCTTTCAGTGGTGATACAAAATAATATGAAAAAGACAAAAAAGGTAATAAATTATCAGATTGGCACCAAAAAAATCGGAATCTTTGCACTTCGAGCGATTAATTTCTACTTGAAATCCATATTGAAATAACCTATATTGTGCGATCATATGGTGAGTGCGGGCAATGGCATCAATAAAGTAAGAGGGTTGTCGTCATTATTTGCGTATGAGCGAGAATAATATTACCAGGCGCAGTTTTCTGGACTGGATTACCGATTTGGGTGTCTTCGCCCTTTTGGGTTCAATATTTTATCCGGTAATCAGATATTTAATTCCACCCAGAACCGGCGAAGCCACCAAAAATCAGATTAAACTTAAAGCTACCCGTGAAGAAATAGCGGCCGAACCTCAAAAGGCGAAATATTTCAAAATGGGACGATTGCTGGGAATAATATTCATTACGGATTCGGGAGAACTGAAAGCGCTTACTGCGACCTGTACGCACCTTGATTGCACCGTCCAGAACCGCCCCGATTGGGGGATAATCTGGTGTGCCTGTCACAATGGAAAGTATGATTACGATGGTAATAATATTTCCGGCCCGCCCCCACGACCATTGGAAAAGCTTATTGTCAATGAAGTCGGCGGCGATATTTTTATCTCCCGGGAGAAGACCTGATGGCAAAGGACCGGAGCGAATCCTCGCTTATTAAAGCCGGTTATCGCTGGATCGATGAACGGCTGAAAATCGATGCTCTCGTTGAGTATATGAGTGGTAAGGTCGTTCCGAGACACGGCCATTCGGCTTTTTACTATCTCGGCGGTATTACATTATTTTTGTTTTGTGTTCAGGTTGTAACAGGGATTTTGCTGTTGATGTATTATCGGCCGGGCGCCGATTCGGCTTATGAATCGGTCAGGTTTCTTATCTCGGAGGTTACCTTCGGGTGGCTGATTCGTTCAATTCATTCGTGGTCGGCCAACCTGATGATATTCGCTGCGTTCTTACACATGTTCACGGTTTTTTTCACCCATGCTTACCGTAAACCACGCGAGTTGACCTGGTATACCGGTATCGGATTGATGGGACTCGCGATGGCCTTCGGTTTTTCGGGTTATCTTCTCCCCTGGAATCAACTCTCCTTTTTTGCCACCCGGGTCGGAACCGGCATGGCCGGTTCGATTCCCGTTATCGGGAAACAACTGATGATTATTATGCGGGGCGGCGAGGAGGTCACCGGAGCTACTATCGGGCGCTTTTTTGGACTGCATGTGGCGATTTTACCGGCTCTGTTCACAGGATTGTTGACTTTGCATTTGATCTTCATCCAGCGTCAGGGTATGAGTGAGCCGATAGCGTGGGCGACGAAAAGACCTGAAGAAAAAAAATACATGAAATTTTTTCCCAATTTCATTTACCGGGATGCTCTGGTCTGGCTGATAGTACTGAATATATTGGCGCTGCTGGCAGTAGTATTTCCCGATGGCATCGGTGTCATCCACTGGGCGCTGGGAATCAAAGCGGACCCATTTGCCCCGCCTCCAGATGTTATCCGGCCGGAATGGTATTTTATGTTCGCTTTCCAGGCTCTTAAGTTTTTGCCGGGACATGTCTTGTATATCGAAGGCGAGCTTTTCGGTATGACGATTTTTGCCGTCGGCGGATTGCTGTGGATCCTGGTTCCATATTTTAATAGACATCCGGCGATGGATAATCGCTCGAAATGGATTGTCGGATTCGGTGTTTTTATTCTGGTTTTTATAATTGCTATGACATTGATCGGATATTTGGTAAAGCAGGTTTAAAGTGATGCTGCGTACTATAATAACACTTTCATTTCTTTCCGTCTTAATCTCACCGGTACATGCCGACGTCAATAATTGTATCACTTGTCATCAGGAATGGGAAGATAATGATGGACCGTCATTCAAATTCAGCAGAGATATTCACAGCCAGAATGGGCTAGGTTGCGCCGATTGTCATGGTGGCGACCCGACACTTGACGATATGGATGAAGTTCGCCAATCCAAGAATTATCGAGGTGTTCCCGATCATCTGCAGGTCCCCGATTTTTGCGCCCGCTGCCACTCCGATGCCTCATACATGCACAACCATAATCCATCGCTCCCGGTTGACCAGTTGGCCAAATACAAAACGTCGGTCCACGGCCAGAGGCTTTTCGGCCTGGGGGACAAGAAGGTAGCCAACTGCATCTCCTGCCATACCGTTCATGAAATCGGCGACGCCAAAATGCCGCACTCCAGTACGCACCCGCAAAACATCCCGAAAACCTGCGCCCATTGCCATGCCGATGCCAAGTATATGGCCGAGTACGACATCCCGACCAATCAATATGATGATTATAAACAATCGGTTCATGGTATTGCCCTGCTGGTAGATAATGATCTCGGCGCCCCGGCCTGCAATGATTGTCACGGCAATCATGGCGCCGCCCCGCCCGGCGTGAATTCGCTGGCCGCAGTCTGCGGTGTTTGTCATGCACTCGAAGCTCAACTTTTTGACGGCTCACCGCATAAGGCCGCCTATGAAGAATACGATATCCCGATGTGTGAAATCTGCCATTCCAATCATAAGATTCTAAAGCCGACCGATGCCATGATCGGCTCTTCCGATACCGCCGTCTGCACCGACTGCCACGCCCCCGATGACGGTACCAAAGGTATCTACACGGCCGACAGTATTAAGACTCTGATACGAGACCTTGTCGAAGCCAGAGACAGCGCTTCGGTTGTTCTTGAGGACGCTAAAGCCAAAGGAATGATGACAGTTAATGAGGAATTCTTGCTGAAGGATGTCAATCAATCGCTGATTCAGACGCGGACAATGGTTCACTCTTTTGATGTCG
>Ga0315537_1002304_pt1 | contig 14615 bp, 12 predicted proteins | sample SalMarSW160270MG_FD_203091 | JGI IMG/M metagenome (GOLD analysis project Ga0315537, IMG submission 203091) | Salt marsh sediment microbial communities from the Plum Island Ecosystem LTER, Massachusetts, United States - Salt Marsh Sediment SW1602-70 ... | reverse complement strand
CGAAGCACATCCTACTATTCTCGTAATCGAATTTCATCCTGCGATAGGTCATTTCTTTGCTTGTGCTGTCTTCACTCAGCCATCCGTAAGAAAATGCATCCTGGTCAATTTCACTATAGAACCTAACGTGCAGCTCAACTAACCAATCGAGCGATGGATTAGAATCCATAAACACAGAAGCATGATACACTGTCCTTCCATTGCGTTCTTCGCTACCTGTTATTCTAAAAACAATTTTCCCGATATTAAATATCGCATAGTGAACGCTGTACTCCAACTCCTCTCCAACTTGAAGCATCCTATTTGTCGGAGATGTAACCGATTGGACGTACATTTCCTGTCTTTGCTTTGAATAGCAAAATAATGTTTGCGTAATTATAAGTGAAGTAATGATACTACTACTTAGGAACCGCATTGATTTCATATAATGGAATATCCGTTATTCTAGTTTTGCAATTTTTTCTGCTTCGGGAAAAAGCGTCAGCGCTTTTTGTATTTGATTGTCTACATTAACGAGGATACCGATAGATCCTTCGAATCCGAATATCATTTGCGCAATTTCCGCCTTAAGCCGTGCTTTCACGTAATTAATATCTTTTAAATATTCTTTTTCGTCGATTTTAATTTCTTTTTCTTCGGCGAATTTTCTAAACTCATTTAAAAAATCTTCCGTTATTACATATCCCGACTTGAAGTCTTCATAACGATTATTATATTTTTCTCGAAGACCAAATCCCTTGCTTTCCATGAATATTTTAATAAAGTCATAAAATAGATTTTTGCGAAACAGTGTCGATACCAATCCGGTAGCTTTTTCAGATTTTACGACATAATCAGGCGTGATACCTCCGCCTCCGAGAACAGTCCGTCCACTATTTGTCTTAAAGACTGGAATAGAGGTATCGGGTTTCGCATCATTTTTATGCTCCAGATTTTCTCCCTCCTGCTCATCCCGTTCGAATGCCTCCATTTGATATTCTTTTTTGTCTTTTCCTTCATATGACCGTTGTATCAATCTTCCACTCGGCGTATAATACCGTGCAATTGTAAGTCGAAACGCCGATCCATCCTGAAGCTGCCACGGGCGCTGTACCAATCCTTTGCCAAACGATGTCTCGCCGACTATCAAACCGCGATCCCAATCCTGAATCGCACCTGCCACTATTTCACTTGCGCTCGCCGAAGCACTGTTTATAAGAACAATCAGCGGAAGTTTTTCGTATTGCTGCCCTGTTTCCGCAATATGTGTCTCTTCAAATTCAGGCCTTCGTGCCTTCGTATAAACTATCCGGTGCGGATTTTCGGGTGTTCCACCTTCAAGAAATAGATCCACCATGTCTACAGCTTCGCCCAGGATCCCACCGCCGTTGAATCGTAAATCCAGGACGAGTTTCTTCATCCCCTGTTCGCGAAGCTTTTGAAGCGCTTTTCGCATCTCGGTATGCGTCGTCTCTTTAAACTGGTTCACTAGTATATAGCCCACCTCTCTATCCAGCATAAATGCGGCATCGACACTCGTTATTGAGATTTCATCACGAATAATTACGAAATCAAGAAGTTCCTTTACACTGGGGCGTACGATGGAAATTTTGACTTTTGTGCCTTTTGACCCGCGTAGACTCTTCATGACCTGTTCATTTGTCCATTTTATAGAAGATGTATCGTTAATCTTAACTATGCGGTCATTTGAAATGACTCCCATACGCGCCGACGGTCCCCCGCCTATTGGCTCAATCACTGTGATCGTATCATTCAATATGCGGAAAGAAATTCCCACTCCTTCAAACTTTCCTCTGAACTGTTCTATAACGCTTTCATTCTGCTTAGGCGGTATGTACACTGAGTGTGGATCGAGAGTGTTCAGCATTCCAACAATTGCGGCATCGGTCAGCTTTTCAGTATCAACATCTTCTATATATGCTTTTTCCGTTATACTAAGAACATCACTGAACTTCTTAATCTGCATATAGATGTTGTCTGCTGAAATCAATTGCTCGATTCCCATGCCCGCAAAAATACTAACAACAACTGCTGCTGCGACTGCAGTCAATGAAAATCTTTTTTTCATTACTTTTTCCTTTAGCATAATCAATTCATTAATATACTTACCCTTTTCCAAGAGTATACTTTCTTGTGCTTTATATTACAAGGTACGTGAAATCGACGGAAAATCAAACAACAGCCGTCACATACTTACTTGAATTACGGATATTCATTGAGAGAGTTGCTGTTTTCTTAGCATTGCTTTCACAACTTATCTTCTTTTAGCGCTCTTCGGATTTCATTTGCGGGAAGAAGATCACATCCCTTATCGAATCTTGATTTGTCAATAACATCACAAGTCTGTCTATACCTATACCTAATCCTGCTGTAGGCGGCATACCATATTCAAGAGCACGAAGAAAATCTTCATCAAGCACCTGTGCTTCTTCATCGCCGCGATCAATAAGTTTCATTTGCTCGTCAAACCTTGCCCGCTGATCAAGCGGATCGTTCAATTCGGAAAACGCATTGCATAATTCCTTACCGTTGATAATTGCCTCAAACCGTTCGACCAATCCTGCATCCGATCGGTGTTTCTTCGCCAGCGGTGACATCTCTATCGGATAGTCTGTGATGAATGTAGGTTGAATTAAATATGGTTCAACTTTTTCACCGAATATTTCATCGATAATCCCGCCGGGGCCTGTCTTCGGATCCGCTTCGATGTGCAATTCTTTTGCGATCTTTCGTAACTCGCCTTCCGATTTACACTTTAGATCTTTGCCTGTCTTTTCCCTTATAGCGTCAAACATCGTTATTCTTTTCCATGGAGGCGTAAAATCAATTTCGTCGTTCCCTATTTTCACAGTCATTGTTCCGTTTATCGTCATTGCTGCCGTAGAAATAAGTTCTTCCACAAGATTCATCATCCATTGATAATCCTTGAATGCAACATAGAGTTCCATCATCGTAAATTCCGGATTGTGTGTCCGATCCATACCCTCATTACGAAAATCTTTTGATATTTCATACACACCGTCATAACCTCCGACAATTAGGCGTTTCAAATACAGCTCATCTGCAATACGCATATAAAGCTTTATATCGAGTGCATTATGGTGGGTAACAAACGGCCGGGCTGATGCACCTCCGTAGATCGGCTGTAAAACAGGTGTCTCAACTTCAATATATCCGCGCTCATCTAAAAATTTACGAAGTATACTGATAATTTTTGCCCTTTTAATAAACACCTGCCGTACTTTCTGATTAACTGCGAGATCGAGATATCGTTGACGGTAACGCAGCTCCTTGTCCGAAAACGGATCATATATAGTCTTATTCCCTTCTTCATCAATTTTTTCTTTCGCGATTGGCAAAGGCCGAAGAGATTTCGATAAAAGTATAAGCTCGGATGCATGAATCGAGACCTCTCCCATTTTCGTGCGGAATACAAATCCCTTAACACCAACAATATCGCCGATGTCCATTAATTTAAAAGCATCATACATTGTCCCGAGATCATCTCGCTTTAAATACGCTTGTATTCTTCCCTGTGAATCTTGAATGTGGCAGAATGATGCTTTTCCCATCCTCCGAATGGACATGATTCTTCCTGCTGCTGAAACTGTACGCTGCGGAGCATCATCACGAAACTGCTCGATAATTTGAACAGAGAATGCATCTCTGGCAAATTCATAGGGGTAAGGATTGATACCCAGTTGAATCAGCTTTTTTAATTCTTCCCTCCGGCGAAGCATCAGCACGTTTAAATCTTCATGCTCGTTTTCGGTCGTTTGAATTTTCTTTTCGTCGATCATTATTTTTCCAAATTTCGGATAACCTAAGATTATTTCTATGTTAAAAGATTTAGTCTATCAGGATTACACCTGCCGTAGAGTGCAGTCAGTTCATAAAGGCGATCCGCTATATATGATCCAACTTGATTCCAGCTGAAACGCCATTCCCAATTACCTTCAATTGTGCCCGGAATATTCATACGCCCTTCACTGCCAAGTCCGATAACATCTTGAAACGGGATTACGGCAATATCCGCTACCGATTCCAATGCATACTTAATAAGATCCCATTGAATTTCATTCCCGTCTGTTTTACAATATCTCCTGACAAAATCTTGTTCATGATTCGATGCCTTTTCATACCATCCGCGTGTTGTATCATTATCATGCGTACCTGTGTAGACAACACAGTTCTGTTCGTATCGATGAGGAAGAAAAGCATTCTCAGGTCCTCCGCCAAATGCAAATTGGAGCACTTTCATCCCGGGGAACTTCAATTTCTCACGAAGTGCATGTACTTCCGTTGTGATAATCCCCAGATCTTCGGCAATAATAGGCAATGTACCAAGTTTTCGTTGAACATACTTAAAGAATTCCTCACCCGGTCCTTTTACCCATCTGCCTTTTACCGCTGTTTCTTCTTCTTCCGGAATCTCCCAATACGATTCAAAACCTCGAAAATGATCAATACGTATTAAATCAAATAGTGAAAATGTTTTTCTGAAACGTTCAATCCACCAGCGGTATTTCGTTTCCTTTATAACATCCCATCGATATAATGGATTTCCCCATCTTTGCCCTGTTTTGCTGAAGTAATCCGGAGGAACACCAGCAACAACTATCGGAACTCCATTTTTATCCAAACGAAACTGATCCGGGTATGCCCAAACATCGGCACTATGATAAGCGACAAAAATTGGGATATCTCCGACAAGCGCTACATTTCTGTCATTTGCATATTTCTTTAATGCATTCCACTGTCTGTTAAAACACCATTGTGTGAATTTGTGAAAGTCAATACAGTCATGAAGTTCTTCAGCAGCTTTCTTTAATGCCTGGGTCTCTCTATGCGCCAGTCCGGTATCCCAGGAAGACCATTCCTTCTCGTTGTATCTATGGTTAAGCGCCTGAAAGAGTGCATAATCTTCCAACCAAGTTTTTTCCGTTGTACAATATTGAACGAATTGCTTTGTATCTTCCGAACTTCTCTTTTTAAAAAAGCACTCTGATGCTTTTAAAAGCATTTTCATCCTAAAGGCTGCAACATCTGGATAATTAACACGATAATCCGGAAAATCTTTAGCAGTATATAGGTCTTCTTTAGTCAGCCAGCCATGCAAAACAAGCTCCTGCAGGTCAATAAGCATCGAACTCCCTGCAAAAGCAGAAAATGACATATATGGTGAATTTGCCAATCCAACAGGACCAATAGGTAGCATTTGCCAGATAGACTGGCCTGATGTTACTAACCAATCAATAAAACGATAAGCAGGTACACCAAGGTCTCCTGAACCAAACTGTCCCGGTAAGGATGTAGGATGAAGGAGAATACCGCTGCTACGAGGAAATCTCATCTATCTCTTTTCTGCTTTTTATACCGGTGAGTTTTTTAAGGCCTTCTATTTCGCTGCGTGTTAAATTCCGCGAACTCCCGCGCGGCAGTCCAAGCGTTGTCAGTCCTGCAAAAGAAACACGGTCAAGCTGGCGGACATCGTGTCCGACGACTTCAAACATCCTCCGCACTTCACGATTTCTACCTTCCCGAAGTGTAAGCAGCACTTTCTTTCGTTTAGAACCCAGAATGATTTCTGCAGTGTTTGCCTTAGCCTGACCGTCTTCAAGGCGAACACCTTTGCGAAGTTTTTTCAAATCCTCATCGGTTACCTGACGGTCAAGCGTTACACGGTACATTTTTTCGATTTCAAACTTAGGATGGATTAATGCATTCGCCAGATCGCCGTCATTTGTAAAAAGCAATACTCCTGTAGTATTTCTGTCTAACCGGCCTACCGGATAAATACGTTCCTTTGCGCGAATGTATTTCATTACAGTCGTCCGGCTTTTCTCATCATTCATCGTTGTAATAGTATCTTTTGGTTTATTCAGGAGTATATATACGAGTTTCTCTTCAAGGTTCACTAATTCCCCATTAACAGATATCCTGTCCTTGCCGACCCGTACCTGAGTGCCTAATTCCCTCACAATATGTCCGTTCACCTTTACTGCACCCGAAAGAATTAAATCGTCGTTCTTTCTTCTCGATCCAACGCCTGCCATTGCCAGGTAACGGTTCAGGCGAACAGTTTCCTTATGAATCCCTGAATTTTTTCTTTCCATATCTTCCAGCGCTTTGGTCGTTGCATATTCTCTTTCTCGGCTGCTCTTACCTTTGCAATCTCTATTTTCTTTGCTGTTTCAACTTCTTTTATTCCATCTCCCATTGTTCGATCGTGAATTACATTTGTTTCTATCTCACTCTTATGAATTTCTACAACCGGTTCAATTTCAATTTTTTCTTGGAGCTGATTCAAGTATTCTTTTTCTTCGACTTCTTCCTGAACATTTTCCGTTAATGATATTAAAGATGGTTCTTTTTTAAATTCTTCATTTATAGAAGGCGCAGCAGGTAATTGCTCTTCCTGCGGCACTTCTTCCGTATTAAATACTATCGATTCCTGCTCAGTTTCTTCCTGACGCTTGCGGTCAGCAGCAGGCATGATTCTTATTTCACGTAATCTTTTATTCTGAACAATTTCCACTTCTTTCTCTTCAAGGTCCGATTTCTTTTTCGGTATATGCGGTAAACGCGACTTAAAGTCTTCCTGCTCCTTCTTCATGAGCTCAGCGCCTTCTTGCGCTTCCAGCATCCTGCGCTCGGTTTCAAACTGGCTTTCTCCAAGAATTTCTTCAATCTCTCTCGGTCTCGGCAGATCGGTAATATCGTTCAGTCCAAAGTGCTTGAGGAATTCTTTTGTCGTACCATAGAGAAGCGGCCGCCCGACACTCTCCGCACGTCCCGTTACGGTAAGAAGTTCTTTTTCTAAAAGCGTTTTAAGCACATAATCGCAATTTACGCCGCGTATTTTTTCTATCTCTGCTTTTGTGACCGGCTGTTTATATGCTACAATTGAAAGTGTTTCAACGCCTGATTGCGAAAGCTTTCGCCTCCCCTGTTCCTTATGTAGTTTCCCAAGCCATTCTGCATAGTCGGATAATGTCGCGAATTGATATCCACCAGCTATCTGCACAATACGATACGGCCGTCCGGCTTTTTCATACTCTAAATTTAGATCTGTAATGCATTGTTTGATAGTCTCCGTTTCAATTTGCGCAGATCCGTTATTCCGCGTATCATTAATCTGGCAAATTGCACGTATCTGATTGATCGAAAGCGGCTCATGAGCTGCAAAGATAAGCGCTTCCACAAGCGCTTTCAGCGTTGTCGGAATTTTAAGTTCTGCTTTTTCTATAATCGTTTGTTCCTGCATCAAATGACAGTCCGCATAATTGATAGTTCACCAAACGGCTGCAGCTGGCGAATAATTAATTTTTTTGAACGGATGACTTCAAGCAAGGCAAGAAATGTTATGATAACGCGGATTCTTTCTTTAAACTCTTTGACCATTTCATAGAAAGTTGCTTCCGAGCGTCTTGAAAAGAAATCCTCAATATATGTAATCTGTTCCTCGACAGTGACGTTGATCTTCTCGATCTCGTGGATAAACTTTTTGGGCATCCTGTCCATAGCAAATTTAAATGATGCAATAAGGTCAAAGAACGTCACATCCCGAATCAAATCATCGCTGGTCTCTTCTTCCACTACATGTTCATCGGCGGAACGATACCCTCGGTAACACACTTTCATTTGTTCGTCTTCATGCTTCTTCATTTCTTCCGACATTTCTTTGAAACGCTTATATTCGACCAAACGCTGCACTAAATGAGTACGCGGATCTGTTTCTTCCTCTTCACCCGGTTCCGGCGGAAGAAGCAATCTGACTTTAATTTGCATGAGTTCAGCCGCCATTACCAAAAATTCACCGGCAATTTCCAAATCGAGATGTTGCATATAATGAATGTATTCTAAAAATTCCTTTGTAATCCGGGCAATAGGGATATCGTAGATATCCAATTCATCCCGCTTGATAAAGAAAAGTAAAAGGTCCAGCGGCCCCTCGAAATTAAGAAGTTTTATTGTATACATGCTCATCCTAGTTTCATTGCTTCATGAACTTCGGCCATTGTCTGTTCTGCTATCGTCCCGGCACGCTTTTCGCCTTCTGCAAGAATATCTTTAACTTTATCCATATGCGATTCATAGTAAGCACGTTTTTCCCGGTTTGGCGCGAGTGAATCTATGATTTTCTTTGCGCAGTTCATTTTGCAATCTACGCAGCCTAGTTTACCGCTTTCACAATTTTCGCGTATCTCCGGAATTTCTGAACGATTAAATTTATTGTGATAGGCAAATACGAGGCATATGTCCGGATGTCCCGGGTCGCCTTTTCTCAGCTTCTGCGGATCAGTAACTGCTGTTCGCAATTTTTTTGTGATTACTTCAGGTGAATCCGACAGTAATATCGTATTACCGATTGATTTACTCATCCGCTTGCCGTCTAATCCCGGTAAACGCGCAAACTTTGTGATCTTTCCTTCCGGTTCCGGAAATACAGGAGCATATTGTGTGTTGAAACGCCTTGCTATTTCGCGAGTTATCTCGATGTGCGGCAATTGATCTTCTCCTACCGGAACTACATCGCCTTTGTAAAGCAGAATATCCGCAGCTTGCAATACAGGATATCCGAGGTGTCCATAGACTACATTATCCATATTGAGGTCACGGATTTGTTCCTTGAGAGTCGGATTTCGTTCAAGACGCGCCGCTGTAATAAGCATTGAAAAAATCAGATGCAACTCGCTATGTTCTTTGATTTTCGATTGTCTGAACATCGGACTCTTCTCGGGATCAAGTCCCGCAGAAAGCCAATCAACAAGCATATCGATGGAATTTTCGTAAATACCTGAAGTGTCCGGATCAGTCGTTAATGCGTGATAATCAGCAATGAGATGATAGTTTTGATATTCACCCTGCATTGCAACCCAGCTTTCGAGAGCACCTGTAAGATGACCGAGATGCAGTTTTCCTGTGGGGCGCATTCCACTAAGAATAATTTTCTTCTTTATATTCAAAAGAACAATAGACTCCTTTCATAAAGCTGCTATTAGCATTTAGCTAATAGCCAAAAACTAATTGCCAAGAGCTAATCGCTGTTTTCATCAATTCATAAACAAATACGGCTTCCAATGGTCATCCACTGTGCCTACAAAATGCCTGATAAACATTACATGGTTGGGGCGAATCGGTTTACGGAGGAGAGACATCTTCGCCTCGGATAAAGTTCTATCTCCTTTTTTATTGTTGCAAGCGACACACGCTGCGACCAGATTTTCCCACGAATCCTGACCGCCCTTCGCTTTTGGGATGACATGATCCACGGTGAGCATAGTGTCGGTTCTTCCGCAATATTGACAACTATGCCCGTCTCGCCGTAAAATATTTTTTCTTGATAGAACAATCTTTTTATAAGGGACACGGACAAAGACACAGAGGCGAACTATGCTTGGATACGGCATTGTCGTGTAAACTGAATGCAATTTCTTTCCATCACATGCTGCAATCAACTCAGCCTTTCCTAAATACAAGAGAATGACCGCTTTCTTGACATTGCATATGCTTAACGGCTCATAATTATTATTAAGCACCAGTACTTTTCGGTTTAATTTTATATTTGTACTGACGGCTTCCGCTAAAATACTGAAGACCTATACACCTCCTTTTAGACGTTCTGGCTGTTAGCTCATAACTTTCTTGAAGTATATCGTTCTTTCCATTGAAAATATAGTATATTCCCCAGCCAGAGTCAAGATTATCGAATTGAGATTTTTTTAATTGTTTTTAATAATTTGAACCGGATTTGGTTCCGCTTTCGGCTGGCAAATTGAAGTTACTCCCATAATAAAAACCTTCCGAAGGTCATAAAAGATTTGCATAGACCTCCGGAAGGTAATTCTGATTACTCAATTGTTGACGGCAGCAATATACAGTCTTTATTTTATCTTTTTAACTGCGTCTTTAACAGGCTCGATAGTCGAGTTGTCGGGACCACCTGTATAAAAAAGGTATGCAAGAAATGCCAGCAGGATAATAAAACCATATATAAAAAATTTTGTCATCTTTTTTATAATAAAGAATATGATGACACCCAGCAGGCTTAATATGAGAATCATATAATATCTATTTGACATCACTAAATTTATAAATTCACCCATACCTCTTCTCCTAAAAGCGATCAGCCGATTGCATAGTAATCTCTTAATGATGATTCCGATAAAAGAAAACCCGCTCGTGTTTTATTCCATCTTAATAACTTCATACAAATTGATGTAAGTTTTTCAATTGAAATAACCTTTTTTAATAGAAATTCACTCCGAAGATCGTCCGTTATTTCAAAAGCCTTCGGATATGAATCCAGTCTCAATTCATAAAGCTTATCTGTAAATCTTCTTTGAAGCTCTTTTTCAAACCTTTCACTTTGAGATTTGATCGTTCGTTGACTCGTATATAACGAGATAAAAACTCCAATTAAAGAAATTAATCCCCCTATCGATGCTGATAATACAACCTGATTTAAATTCATTTTTCCCTCACCATCCTAAAGACCTAGCGCTTCTTCAAATAAATAAACATATGCAAATAGAAGCCATCCTTCTTCTTTATAAGACCGCTATACCCTGATTCCGGAGATAATCCTTAACCTGCTGAATGCTCAACAACCGAAAATGAAAAACCGATGCCGCCAATAATATACTTGCCCCACTTTGTAAAACTGCGTCGGCAAAATGCTTGAGTTCCCCCGCCCCGCCGGATGCTACTACAGGCACAGTAACTACATCCGCTATCGCTTTAGTAAACTCTAAGTCATATCCTGCTTGAGTCCCATCGCCATCCATACTGGTAGGCAGTATCACGCCTGCACCTATACTCTCGCACTGTTTTGCCCATTCCACTGCGTCTTTCCCAACAGGTTTTGTACCTCCCGATACAACAAGTTCAAATCCGGACGACATTGCTTTGTTCCGGCGCGCATCTATCGCCACAGTAATACGCTGCGCACCAAACTTCTTTGCCGACTCATTTATAAGTTCAGGGCTTTTAACAGCCGCGCTGTTCATAGAAACCTTATCAGCTCCTGCATCCATCAGTAAGTCGATATCTTCCAGAGTGGAAATGCCGCCGCCTACAGTCAGCGGTATCTTTATAACTGCTGATACGTTTTTTACCCATTCAAGACGGGTCTTGCGATTTTCAAGAGTAGCGGCAATATCGAGCATGGCTAACTCATCCGCTCCTTCCCGCTGATAGAATGAAGCATTCTCCGCCGGATCACCGGCATCTTTAAGTCCTGTAAAGTGGATTCCTTTTACTACACGGCCGTCCTTCATATCAAGACACGGCATGATCTTTACTGCTTTCATATTTTCTCCTTTTTATTCTACTGCAAACTAAGCTGAGCTCCCGCCTGCATTTCTGCCTATGCTACGCTTCGGCAGACAAATCATTTTGATGGACAAGTTTGCAGACAAGCGCTTCGCATTTATAATACGCTTAGCGTATTGATATTTCTAAGGTTATAATACTTATTTCTGATTAAAACTTAATCCGTACGTACTCTGCCTCCTGCTAATCGGGTAAGAACACAACACGCCGCCATACTGAATATTTTTACGAAGAGAAGTTTTACCGTTCACTATTCAACATAACAGATATCTCTGCCTCTTAATTTTCATTCCAGTACAAGGATATTTTTTCTTTTGCAAATCGATTTAAGAGCATCAGGCCATACGGTTGTACTTACCTCTCCAATATGGGCGGTTCTTAACAGATACATAAATGTACGTGACTGGCCGATGCCGCCGCCGATACTTAAAGGTATCTTATCATTTTGAATCGCCTGATGATATGGCAACTGGAGCATATGTTCCTGTTTAGCTTCTTTGAGCTGCTGCACCATGGTTTCTTTAGTTACACGGATTCCCATGGATGTCAATTCATGACGACGCTTTGTTACCGGATTCCAGACCAGTATATCGCCGTTAAGCCCATGGTACTGCTTTCCGTTCTTTTTAATCGTTGGTGTAATCCAGTCGTCATAATCCGCCGCACGCATTTCATGCGGATAACCATCTTCCAGAACATAGCCGATACCAATGATGAAGATCGCAGGATACACTTCCTGAAGCATTTTTGTCTCACGCTGCTTGCGGGTGAAGTCCGGAAAACGTTCCAGAATTTCCTCTGCATGAAAAAACTTCAACTTCTTTGGTATATCCGGATATTTATCTGTATTAAGTCCGGGGAAGTCTTTCTTGGCCATCTGGCCAGCTTCATAGATAACCGACCAGATTCTCTCGACAACATTCTGTAGAAAATCCAGATTACGCATATCATTTGTGATAACCCGCTCCCAGTCCCATTGATCAACATAAGCGCTGTGGTCATGGTCTAGAAAATAATCCTTTCTAACCGCTCTCATATCGGTACAAATCCCTTCGCCCACTTCACAGCCGAACTGCTTCAATGCCATCCGTTTCCATTTTGTTGCCGCCTGGACTACCTGAGTCTCGATCCTTTTTTCAAGGCCGAGTCCGCAAGGAAATTCAATCGGCGTGCGCGAACCATCCCGATCAAGGTAATCATTTACGCCGCTGTCTTTAGTTACAATGAGCGGAACCTGAACCATAAAAAGGTTTAATTCCTTGCATAGATTTTCTTCAATAAAATTTTTTATTTTATAAAGTGCTTTCATTCTATCCTTGGGGCCCAGTAACGCTTCATAATTATTGGGAAGAATTTTATCCACCTCTTCATAAGTGCTGATACCAGGTCCAGCCAGATCCGCTTTTTTATCTGCCATTATAAATCTCCTTAGTGAATTGATATTATATATTGAATAACTGTATTTTCAAATGAATTTCCGGTTTTTATAGGCATTAATTCTGCATTTTTTAAAATCTGTATTATAATCGGCCGTCTTATCATTTTAAGCAAAGAGAACAATGGAATCAACTAAAAAGAGAGCTGTCAATACAACAATAAGCTTTCATATCTGACTGCTTTTTATGTCAGAGTACTTCTTTCTTTAAATTTTATTATAAAGTTGTTGAGACGAAGTGCACTGTATGGCAAAAACCGTAATGTGATATATATTATATGCCGAAGTTCTGTTTCGTGATATCTGCTTTCTTCAAGCGTTTTAAGTAATGCAGCTGCTTAAAAATTTGCAGTTGTCTTTCAGAAAGTATATTTCTGTATCCGGTTAATCATTATTCCACTTTTTTAAATTCACTCACAAACTTCCTCATGTCTTCCATAAGCACTGCATTCGGGTTGCATCTGAGAACCATGCCGTCAAGAAACATCAGGCTTTTGATTATCGAGAACATGCCTTTTTCGAATCCCATGCCCGAATTCACTCCCAGTTTGATCGTTTCCATCATCTTTTTCGTCAAAGATATTTCTTTTACGCTTTTTCCTTTAAAATCCGAGTACAGGATATTGAAATTCGCTTTAAACTTTTCGTATTTTCGCCCGGAAATTCCTATTTCTGCCATTTCATTAAGCCTCTTTGCACATAGATTATAATCGTACACTGACAGTGCTTCGAAGAAATTTAAAAGCCCGGAACTTAACCTTTTACCGACATGCCCTATTGCCCCGGTGTCGATGAAATAAATTTTATCACCTTCAAGCATAAGGTTCCCCGGGTGAATGTCCCCATGAAATGTTCCAATGTTAAACATGAAAAATCCATGAATTTTAAAAAGCAGCAAAAGCTCGGAGTACTCCATTCCATTATCTAAAATCTCATCGAATGTTTTTCCGGGAATATATTCTGATACCATCACGTTCTCGGATGACAATTCCTTGTATATTTTCGGAAATTTCAGAGAAGAAAGATCGTAAATTCCTTTGTTTTTTTCATATATCTCTTTTAGAATTTTATGCCCTTCTATCTCGTTAAGAAGGTTCAGCTCTCTCAAAGTATAATCTTCAATATGTTCAATAATACCTATCGGATCGAAAACTCGTGCCAGCTTCGGGTAGAAGAAAATCGCAAACCTGAAGAATCTTTTTACAGCTGCTACGTCTTTTTCAAATTTATTTTTAAAATCAGACTTGATGATTTTTATTACGACTTCTTCACCTGTCAGCAGCCTGGCGTTGTAAACCTGGCCGACAGATGCGCTTGCAATAGGTTTTTCGTTGATCCACGGGAACCTTGTCCTATCGATTTTTTTCAGAGCTTCTTCTGATTTTATGGGAATATTTGCCCTGTATAGTTTGGACAATTCAACGCAGGTTTCTTCATTCAGAAAGTCTATTCTCAATGCGTGTACCTGCCCTATTTTAACAGCAAGAAGGCCCATCTTTTGAATTTTTTCGACATCCGGTTTCTTGTTTCCGTATATCATGTATATCAGCTTCAAAAACGAAATCATATTCATAATGGCCTGCTCACAAATAATTTAATCTGATTACCAGATAATTGTTATTCTCGTCCAGATTAACCGCCGATTCTTCAAAGTCCGGCTGGCTGAAACCTACCTCAGGATTGTTAGAAACACCAAAACCTTCTTTTGGTTTCCCGTACCAGGTCTTATCCATTTCTTTATTCGAGTTCTCGTCGTGAAGTATCGAGATTGCATATTTGCCGGGTCTTACCCTGAAGCTAAATTCCACTTTTTTCCCTTGAATATTCCCGCCGAAAGCAAGTT
>Ga0315537_1002302_pt1 | contig 14618 bp, 12 predicted proteins | sample SalMarSW160270MG_FD_203091 | JGI IMG/M metagenome (GOLD analysis project Ga0315537, IMG submission 203091) | Salt marsh sediment microbial communities from the Plum Island Ecosystem LTER, Massachusetts, United States - Salt Marsh Sediment SW1602-70 ... | reverse complement strand
CCATCTCTCTTTTCTATCTCCGTAAACATGACCTCATCCCTCTGCATAGAAATCTTTAAACGATCAACGGTCTTTGTTGAGCTACTCCTGCCTTGGAAAACTCATGGGCTTATCAATGGCCTGGTATCATCTCATCAATGATACCTTCAGGTGAAAGGAAACGCATCAATCGCGGGAAAAACATCCCAGGCCATGGCTCCTCTGAACATTCCACAAGATGTAGTAGTAAGCTATAATCAAGATCCTATATAAAGTCAATATTGAAGAATGCCCAAGAAAAAATCAAATACATTTTTAAGGATTTCTTTGCGAGGAAACATTTTTATTGATTTTCACGTGCCATTTCACTACATATCCAGGTACCCCTTCGGGCGCTCGTGAGGAGCGAAAAAGGCGACCCCTTTTTGATCTATTCGGTTGTACAAGTTAAATCTATCATATCTCTCTCACGCTAACCAAGGAGGAAGGTTTATGGGACTGGCGTCGACACTCAAGAGTAATCTAGCGAGCAAGGCGGTCAGGAATGTCCAGCGGGGGTATACGGATGACGGCAAGTCTCGGGGGCTTTTCCGGCCGGAGATTAGACTGGATTTACAGCGATCGCGGCTCATGACGGAATCCTTCAAACAGACGGACGGGGAAGCCATGGTGCTTCGCCGCGGGAAGGCCTTGGCCCATGTCCTCAATAACATGGATATCTTCATCCGCGATTGGGAACGGATCGTGGGTTGCCAGACATCCACCCCGGAGGGGCTCTATCACCCGATCGACATGAACTGGCGATCGGTCCTGCGGCTGGTGAACAGCGAAGGGGGCAAAAACCTGCTGGATGAGGACGGCCGGAAGGAGCTGGAGGAACTCTGTGCCTACTGGAAGGGCAAGTGCATGAGCGACCGGCACCAAGAACTCTTCGGTGGTGATCTCGCCAAGTATTGGCAGTACGAGGGGACGTTCCTCTGGACTCACCTCTCTGAGCTGGGCATACCGGATTATGAGGCCTTATTCAAGACCGGCCTAAACGGCCGGATCCAGATGGCCCGCGAGCGCCTGGCGGAAATCGAAACCACAATTCCCCCGGACTACGTAGCCCAGAAGGAATTTCTTCAGGCGGTGATCATTGTGCTTGAGGCGGTAATCTGGTTTGCAAGGCGCTATTCGGCCCTAGCTACAGAGATAGCCTCCCAGGAGACAAACCCGGAGCGCAAGGCAAGACTCGAAGAGGTGGCCCGCACCTGCAAGCAGGTCCCGGCTCAGCCTCCCAGGACCTTTCTAGAGGCAGTTCAGTTTTTTTATTTCATCCACCTGGTCAGATACCTGGAGTACTCCACCCTCGGAATCGGCATACGCCTTGATTACCTCTTCGGGCCATACTACGAGAAGGATATAGAAGAGGGGCGAATGACACGTGACGAGGCCCTCGAAATCCTTCAGCTCCTCTGGGCCAAATTCCTGGAACTGGGCCTGGTCTATTCTCCGCTGGTCACTTCCGTTTATGGCGGCGTGGCATCGCTTCAAGCTGTTACTATCGGGGGCACGGACCGTCAAGGCCGCGACGTGACCAATGGCCTCACCTATCTGGTCCTTGAGACGGCTGAGAGCATGCGGACCATCGAGCCGAGCATCGCGCTCAGGGTCCATGACCATACCCCTGATGAACTCCTATCCAAGGCCACGGACGTGATCCGGACCGGTATCGGGTACCCCTCACTATTCAATGACGCGGCCCTAATCCCCCTCCTCGAGAAGTGGGGCGTGCCCTCTGATGATGCAAAAGGTTATGCGGTTTCCGGATGCGTGTACATGGAGATCCCGGGCAAGAATATCACCCGCCGCGTGGAGGGCTACTTTGTGCTTGCCAAGTGCCTCTGGTGGGCCCTTCACCGGGGCGTGAACCCGAAAACCGGCGAACAGTATGGGGCCCCGACCCCGGATCCGGCCGCGTTCCGTTCATGGGAGGAAGTATTTGACGCCTATCTGGAGCAGGTGCGATTCTTCACCAACAAAATGGCACAGCTCGAGAATACCTGTCGCGACCTCTATGCCAAATATTGTCCCCGTCCCTTCTACTCTGCCATCGTGGAGGGGTGCATCGAGAAGGGCAAGGAATGCAAGCAGTGGGTTTACCCATCCATGGTCCATGACATGACCATTGTGATCGGGTCCACCAATGTGGCCGATTCCCTGGCGGCCATCCAGAAGGTGGTCTTTGAGCAAAAGCTTGTCAGCCTGCCGGAACTGATCCAGATCATGGATCGCAACTGGGAAGGACGCGAGGATATCCGGCAGGCCTGCCTGAACGCGCCGAAGTACGGCAACGACGACGATTACGCAGATCTGATTGCGCGGGAGATTCACCACCGGACAGAGGCGGTCATGGAAACGGTTAAGGATAGGTTTGGGCTCTCCAAGCGGGCAGACGGGAGTGCGGTCTCCGCAACATATGGCCTAGCCGCTGACACGCCCGCTACGCCGGACGGCCGGCGCGATGGAGAGGGTTTTGCGGACTCCACGCTGGCCCCTCAGCCTGGCATGGACAAGAAAGGCCCTACCGCTGTTTTGAACTCCTGTGCCAAGATCGATACAATCGAGACGTACAACCACCTCCTGAACCAAAAGTTCCTTCCGCAGTACCTGGAGGGAGATCTAAAGCCGGTCTTCCTGGATTACCTCAAGACGTGGCGGGAAAAGCGGATCCCCCACATCCAGTTCAACGTAGTGGATAAGGAGACCCTGTTGGAGGCACAGCAGCGGCCCGAGGCGTTTCAGGACCTGATTGTGCGCGTAGCCGGGTACAGCGCCTACTTTGTGGAGCTCTCCGAGGGTCTTCAGGATCACATCATCGAAAGGACTGCCCAGAGCCTGGGCTGAACCGGATGTGGTGTTTTGGAACTAGATCTTAGCTGCCCGTTCCCAGGGAGGGGTTCTACTATTCAATGATCACGCCAGATGCCGCATCAAGCCAACCCATGGGGGTTTCGTCCGATCAGAACAGCGAACCAGGCATCATCTTCGATATCCAGCGCTTCTCCATCCATGACGGACCGGGCATTCGGACCACGGTCTTCATGAAGGGTTGCCCCTTGAGGTGCCGCTGGTGTTCCAATCCGGAGTCTCAGGATTTCGGCCCGAACCTCATGGTCAGGGAGAGCCAATGCCGGGTCTGCGGGGCCTGTGCTGCGGTATGCCCTGCGCACGCCATTACGGTTGCCCGTCATGAGGGGAGACGGATTCACTGGGATCGCTGCGCCCAGTGCCTGGCCTGTGTGGATGTCTGCATTTACGGTTCTTTGCAAAGGTGCGGAAGGCAGATGGGTGTGGAAGATGTTTTGGAAGAGGTTGTCAGGGACGAGGCATTTTACCGGAATTCGGGGGGCGGGATGACTGTATCTGGGGGAGAGGCCTTGTCCCAAGGCGCATTCGTGGCCCGGTTGTTTGAAGAGGCGAAGCGGGCCGGGCTACACACAGCCCTCGACACCTCTGGCTATGCCTCGTGGGGAATCTTGGAATACGTCATCAAGAGGGCCGACCTGATCCTTTGGGACATAAAGCACCTTGATGAGGAGGCCCACCGGTGGGGTACAGGCGTGGGGAATGCGCTCATCCTCGAGAACCTCAAGAGGGCGTCTGGTCTGGCGAAGGCAATCTGGCTTCGGATGCCGCTCATAAAGGATTTCAATGATTCTGAGCCCCATATCCGGCGTATCATCGCGCTCGGGAAAGAGATCGGGGCGGAGAAGGTCTCCCTGCTTCCTTACCACGAGGGCGGGAAGTCCAAGTGTGAGCAGATGGGCCGGGTATACCCCTTTCCTGAGGGAAGGAGCCCGGACGAGGAGACCCTTGATCGACTCAAGCGGATGATCGAGGCCGCGGGCCTGAGGGCCAGCGTGGGCAGTTAAGGGGCCGGGGTGATCTCGTCTGCCACTTGCTATGTCGATGAGCAGAAGATTCAGTGCCTATGAAGCTCATTTCGGAAAAGGACTACGAGTACCTCGACCCGGTGAAAGAGTCGGTGGAGGCGGTAAGGCCGACTTCTGAGTTCGAGGAAAATTTTTTATTGACTTTTGCTGGCCATTTCACTAGATATCCAGTGCGCGCTTAGGTGCTCGAGAGGAGCCTAAGAGGGAACTCCGTTTAAATCGGGGACGGGCCCGCCGCTGTAACCCTGCCCTTTTCTTATTGAAAAGGGAACTCTTTTGGCCATTGTGTGCCACTGTTTCGGTGCATCGGGATGGGAAGGCCGCTAAAAGGGCGGGGGAGTCAGAAGACCTGCCTGGGCGCAAGGGCATAACCCTCGCGGACGGGGTGCTGCCTAAAGATCTTGAGGATAAAAAAGGGGAATCCCCGGATCGATTCATTCGGTCCGGGGATTTTTTTATGCACGGGAATAACGCCGAAAAAGGAGGTATGGAACATGAAAAAGATGGTATTTTTTCTTTTCCTTGTATGGTTGCTTGCTTCATCATGGGCCAGGGCAGCAGTTATCGATTTTGAGGATCTTTCCTTAACCGCTGAATCCTACTGGAACGGCTCGGACGGTTCAGGAGCCTTTACGAGTGGCGGTGCCACCTTTAGCAATACTTACACTGCAGAGTGGGGGAGCTGGGATGGGTTCTCCTATTCAAACCTTACAGACACCACAACCGAGGGGTTCGCCGGACAGTACAGTGCTATTGCCGGCGGTGGCGCACTCAATACCGACACCTATGTGATCGGCTACTACAGTGCCTTTGCGGCAAGCCCACCCACCATAACATTCTCCTCCGCACAGACCGTTACCGGAGCATACGTTACCAACAATACTTACGCATACTACTCTATGATCAAGGGCGATCAATTCTCTAAAAAATTCGAAGAAGGTGATTGGCTCAGGCTCACCATTACGGGTAAGGATGCGAATGGGGATGTGACAGGCGCGGTTGATTTCAACCTTGCTACCGGCACAAACATCCTCCATACTTGGGAATGGGTTGGCTTGAGGAGCCTCGGAACGGTCAAGAACCTGGAATTCACCTTGAGTTCATCCGATACCGGGGAATACGGGATGAACACGCCGGCCTACTTCGCCATGGACTTCCTGAATCCGCCGGATGAAGATAGCAGTGGCTGCTTCATTGATGCCATTTCCTCGAGATGGTCCCTGCATCAATGAAATACGGTTTATGAAGATGGTCGTAGGATTAAAGCCTCATGTATGGGGGTGCTGCCTCATCAGCATAGCAATTGTTCTGCTTTTACGCCCATCTTCGCTGTATGCCCAGGATATCGTGCGGGAGGGATCAGAAGCCGCCGATATACCCCGATTCGAGCTTGACGAGATCGTAATCACGGCTACCCGAGTTGAGGAACCAATCGCAGATATACCCAGAAATGTAACGATGATAACCAGCGGTGATATCCGGCAGGCCCCGAGCAACAATATCGTTGATCTTATTGCGAGGGAATCGGGAATAAACCTTCGCAGTTTCTTCGGAAACGACAAACAGGCTGCGATCGACATCCGCGGTATGGGAGATACCGCACCCAGCAATGTGATCGTGATGGTGGATGGAGTGAGGTTTAATTCACCCGATTTAACGGGAGCGGATTTCTCCTCCATCCCCCTTGATCAGGTCGAGCGTATTGAGATCGTTCGCGGGGCCGGATCGGTGATCTACGGAGATGGAGCGGTTGGAGGTGTTATCAATATCATCACCAAAGGAGGACAGAAGGAGCCCGAGATCTCTTTGTACACCTCCTATGGAAGCTACGCAACCTTTGATGGTCGAGCCTGCTATCGCGGGAGCAGTAATGACCTCAACCTGGCCGCTATCGGGGACTATTATGACTCCGATGGTTACCGGGAGAATGGCTATTTCCGGAAGAAGGATGCATCGGTGAAAACCGGTTATGATCTAAACGATTACGTTTCTCTCAGAGTAGCCGGTTCCCTCCATCAGGACGAATACGGACTTCCAGGTCCCGTGAGCAAGGAAAACAAGGACATAAGGGAGAACCGGGTTTTGACGGATCGCCCTCATGATTATGGAGAGACCGCCGATTGGCGAGCAGTGGGTGGGGTTGACATAGAGCTCGGGCGCTGGGGTTCGCTAACGGCCAAGAGGGGATATCGCGTTCGAGACAACTCCTATATCATAGGGTATAGCCCTCTCATCTCAAAAGATGACCAGATCGATACGATCGACGAGGATACGAAATCCCTTATCCTGGGATACAGCAGGGAGTATAACGCCTTCGGCCTCATGCATGGATTCAAGTGCGGGCTAGACTCCTATGTAACGGAATACGTGAGGGAGGAGCGTTCCAGGGATCAGCGTAAAAACAGCGAAACCAAGCCGATTGGGGGGTACCTATCCAATGACTGGCGCATAACAGAAGGTCTCCTTTTTCAATGGGGGTATCGATACAACGAATACAGGGGGAGGTTCAGGGAAGACCTTCGGAGGAGCTTTAATGGGGTTAAGCGTTGGGTAAATGGTGATATCACTGAGAAGAAATTTACCTACAACGTGTATGATGCGGGCTTGGTGTACGCTTTCGGACCTGAGGCCACGCTCTTCGCCAGTTACGCCACCAGTTTCCGCATCCCCAATGTCGATGAATTCGCGCAAGCCGATGAATCTCTTAAGCCCCAGCAAGGGAGACACACGGATATTGGCGGGCGACTCCGGATAGGAGACCTCGCGGAATGTTCGGTTACCCTTTTTCAGGCCGGAATCGAGGAAGAAATCTACTACGGCGAAGACCCCCTCACCGGAGAGAGCTTTAACCGAAACTATGATGAGAAGACCATACGCCGTGGTGTTGAAACGGATGCGAGGCTCTACCCGATCGATTCGATGTACCTCTGGGGAAACTACACTTACACTGAGGCCACGTTCGAGATCACGGAAACCTTTGTTCCCCTTGTACCCAGGCATAAGGCAAGCGTAGGGGTCGAATGGAATATCCTGGAACCACTCCTGCTTTCACTCACCGGAACCTTTGTGGGGTCGAGGTTCGATGGAAATGACGAGAACAACAACCGGTACGAAAAACTCGATGCCTATACGGTGCTCTACGGCAAGCTGACCTTTACCCATCGAGGGTTCAAGCTCTTCGTCGGGATCAACAATATCCTCGATGAATTATACTCGACCACGGCGTATAGCGAGTCCTACTATCCGATGCCCACCAGAAATATATACGGGGGACTCGAATGGAGGTTTTAAGGCCCTTTCCAGCCGGTAACGGAGGTGCATACTTATGAGCAAATATCATCTAGCCTTATTCGTCTTTCTTATCTATCCCGTGGCATCTTCTGTTTCAATGGCCGGACCCTATCCGCCGGCAGCTGACGTGCCGGGCTCTACCGCTATTCATATGGATGATCCTGCGTTCGTAGGTTGGGCAACGGGATACACGGACTACACCATAGGAAGCAATGTCGATTCTACCTGGCAAACCCCTGAGAAGGCCCTCGGAAAGGCTACCGGCAACTCATACGATGTCGTCTCCCTTGGCCGAGGCGGGCGGATCACCCTCACCTTTGCCGCTCCCATTGAGGATGGCGAGGGATGGGATTTCGCCGTCTTTGAAAACTCCTTTAGCGACACCTTCCTCGAGTTCGCCTATGTTGAGGTCTCATCAGATGGAACGAACTTTTTGCGTTTTGACAATGACTCTTTAACTGCCGACCCAGTTGGATCATACGGTTCTATCGATCCCACTGATATTGAAGGCCTCGCAGGTAAATACCGTCAGGGATACGGGACACCATTTGACCTGGCAGATCTTCGGGAGAAGGAAGAGGTCGCTTCTGGCATGCTCGATTTGAGTCATATTACCCATGTCCGGATAATCGACATCATCGGTGACTGCACATCGTTAGATTCGAGCGGAGATATCATCTGGGATCCTTATCCAACGGTCATTAGCGCCGGCTTCGATCTGGAGGCCATTGGGGTTTCAAACGGGGCGGCATATCCTGAGGGGGAATACACACCGCCTGATGCGCCTCCGCATGAGGGAGAGGCGGGGTTTGGAGGCGAAGGCGGATGCTTCATCATGGCTCTGTCGAATGGCTAAGGCCTTGAGATTAAGATTCACTGCCGACTTAGGTAATCCAGGAGAGCGTGAAGATCGCCATATTGCCGAGAACATGGATCGTGAGAGGCGCCATCAGGCTTCCCTCAATCTCATAGGCCATGGCGAAGACGATCCCCCCCACTACTTGGGTAACAGGGATGTGAGGAAACCCGGGGTGGGCCACGACGAATACAAGGGTGCTCATGGTCAGGGCCACAAACACGCCCCACCTCCGAAAGAATCCGTAAAGGGTGCCCCGGAAAAAAATCTCCTCAGCTGCCGGCCCCACCACCCCGCCAACCAGGAACAAGAGGCCGATAGCGCCGGGGTTTCTCGGCAGGTTGGTATGAATAAGCGTCATGCCGTTTATGCCGATCGCATATAAGATGAGATGGGCGACAAGCGCGCTCATGCCGAAGCCGGCCGACCAGAGCACGCCCCGGGCAAATCCCTGAAACGCACTGGATCGAGCCAATCCCACCGAAGACAATCCGTTCCCGTAGATGACGGCTGCCAACACGAGCAGGGCTATCTCGAGCAGACGAATCACGCCCAGCAATATTATAGGGTTTAAGGGGATCCTTGCGGCTACCGCTCCTGCTGCGGCCTCGACGCAAAGGACTGCCCCAGTGGATACGATGAGGCTCGCTACGGTAATACGGTTTGCTTCCATCCCAGCCTTCTCAACGCCCTATAGGCATACCATTGGCTGTACCAGTGATCGGATAGGCCAATATGTGTAAGGATCACGCTGATTGCCCTTGTATCGCCCCTCTTGCCCAATGCGAAAAAGGCCATTGAAACCACGTTTGGGTGAGGGTCATTGAGAAGCCCCAGGAGATCATCATAGGTTTCGGGGTTCCTGCTCACCCCCAGGGATCTCGCCAACCAGTAGCGAACGGCTATATGAGGACTCTTGATCATCCTGCGATAGGCCTGAAAATCGCTTACCTCCGTGCCCTCCTTCTCGATGAGCTTCAATCCCGCCACTCTCTCCTGCCACCGCTCAGATTCCAGGGCAGAAGCCACATCCCCTATCGCGGCGCTCTTTACCCTGCTTTGAACAAAGAAGGCGAACAAGGCTATGCCCATTGCCAAACAAAGCGCCGAGGCGAACATCGAAGAGACTTCCATGCTCAGGAAAAGGCCGGCAAGTGCGCGGAACAAGAGAAGGAAAAACAGATACAGGGTAACCGGAAAGCCTATCAAGAGAGAGTAGAAGGTGAATTGCCGGAAAAAACGGTGCATGTCGCTTCGTGCCGAGAATTCCCTCAGGATCTTGCCCGTCTCTGAGAAAAAAGCCGGGGGGGCTACCTCGAGAATATTTCTGTTCCCATTGCTGAACACGAGGAATGCGCCCTTTTGGGATATCGTCATATCAACCGGAGAATCGCCTTCTACCCGGAGGTAGTCGTAGTTTAGCAGTCGTCTTTCAATGGATCCCGCAACGGACTTATCCTGAATACCCTCCAGGCGGTAGGCCTTTACCATCTTCTGATCCAGAGATTTAAAGGCCTCGGCCGGATAGAGGGTATAGGTATAGTAGAAGTCATTGATCGTGGTGCCCAATCGATTTGATACGAGCAGATGATCTCGTACATCCAGTAATAGATGAGAGTCCATTTGGGTAACCCATAGGGCTGCGAGAATCAAAACAGAGACAACATGCACAACCCCCTCTTTCCATTTCTTCTTTCTTGATCTCGCGGGCATTATTCTCAGCGTGAGGGAAAGGACCGCACAGGGAACAAATATAAAATACAACGATACCATGAGGTCAACACCCCGGATGTTTGCCGTCACGAGACATCCCGCCCATATCGCAATAAGGAAAATCGTAACGTGTCTGTTCCTGCAAAAAAGACGATCCCAGAGCCAGACCGCCCCAAGGCACAGAAGCGCAATGAACGCGCCCACAGATACGGTAAAGAAGAGGCCTCCAAAAAACGCGGGCGCGAGGTCCGGCAAGGTTTGCATGATCCTCTGGTTGGGAATGGTCAGATAGCCGGCATCGCTTACTCCCAGAAGAGTACGGTAGAGTCTCACATTAGAAAGATAAACCTGGACGGTAGCCAGAATCTGGGCGACACCCAAACCCAGAAGGGCAGCGGCAGCATATGAGTATTGTTTCATCGTAATGGTGATGGTGTGGTATCTATGGATCTTCGCAACTCAAACAGAGAATACAAAAGGTATTGACATGCTCCTTTTGTATGATATTGTCTACCTATTGTTCTTTTCAATCTTTACTGCACTGTATTACCAATACATCAAAGGTATTCTGTCAAAAAGTGATAAACACTGAGATTCTATCCAGGCAAGATACAAGGACAAAGCCTTCCCTCGCTCTCGCCGCAACGCTATGTGTGGTGCTTCTTGTTTTTGTGAGAGAAGAGGGGAGAAAGATCTAACGGCATCAGTGCTTCCTCGTCCATACCGTTGTTCTGCCGAACAGACTGAAACCGATATAGCCCCGAACGTTCAGCTTGTCCCCCTCTAAGCGCATCTTGCAGGAATAAGTCTTGCCGTTATCAGGGTCGTAAATCCGTCCATCGACCCAACTTCCGTCACCATCATAACGGAAGCCCCATACCATAACGAGGCCGATAACCGGGCGATCTTTTTTGGACGGTTCGGGATTTTGGGTGTCCAGTTTCTCTGTGCCGTCGGGGTTCCTGGGTTCCTTGAGCCATACTATCTTCCCGCAGTATAGCTCGCCGCGCCGATAGATCTCAACAATGGCTTCATCCTTATCAGTCAACCACTCGCCCAGGATTTCATCCGCCCCCGTGTTCTTGCCCTCTGCGACCGCTCCAAAGGCGGCAACGATGCAGACAATAAGAAGAAACGCTTTCCTCATGGCAAAGCTCCTTATCCTCGAATAGCGCTGGATTGCCTCGATACCATCCCAAAACAATGCTGGTTATTATAGGAGCTTCCGTGACATAGATCTATCATAAATAAGGGCTCATCGTCATATATCTGGAAAGCCCGATTTATTGATACGCAAGGCTTGCTCTTGTAGGAGGAACGTGGTAGGTAACAGTAGCAAAGAGCAGGTTGTGATTCAATCCATCACCAATCACGTTCTCATGTTGGGCAGCAGTCCCGCTGTTGTAAGAAATCAAATCATGAACACACCATAAGGCAGGAGGAACAAACCCATGAAACTCACTGGTGTGATGCCCCCGATCACCACGCCCTTCGAAGACGGGGAAGTGGCGCTCGAGAGGCTTAAGGAGAACTTTCAAAAATGGAATCAGACAGGTCTCTCCGGGTACCTGGTACTCGGCTCAAACGGCGAGTCCGTTTATCTCAACGAGAGGGAAAGGCTCGCCGTGGTGGAGGCATCCAGAGGGGCAATCCCTTCATCAAAGCTCATGCTCGTGGGAACAGGCATGGAATCCACCCGAGAGACCATTCGGTTCTCCAATCAAGTTGCCACAATAGGTGCTGATTATGCGCTCGTGGTTACGCCTTCATACTTCAAGGACTCCATGAAGTCCCAGATCCTCTACGACCACTTTACCTCGATTGCGGATTCCTCCCGGATCGGTATTCTGCTCTATAACGTACCGAAATTCACAGGGATAAACGTGGAGCCGGATCTCGTGGCCAGGCTCTCCGAGCATCCCAACATCGTGGGAGTTAAGGACAGCTCAGGGAACATCGGCCAGCTGAGCGAGATCGTCCATCTGAGTCACAATGGATTCGCGGTATTCACGGGCTCAGCGCCCGTGTTCTTTCCTGCTCTCTGTGTCGGTGCGGCAGGGGGGATCCTGGCTGCGACGAATATAGCTCCCCAGGAGTTCTGTAAGATCCAGTCCCTTTTTTACGAGGGAAAACTTGAAGAGGCACGGCAACTTCAGAACCGTCTGACCCCGCTGGCCAAGGCAGTGACGGTCCGATACGGCATAGGTGGCCTCAAGGTCGCCATGGATCTGGCAGGCTATTACGGAGGAGAGCCTCGTGCCCCCCTGCAAAAACCTGGCAAAGACGCAGAGGAGGAATTGAGGCAGTTATTGGTTGGGGCGAATAACCCGAAAGGTGCCTGATTGCCCAAGGTGCGGGGACATGCCCCGAAAAAACTGGGGGGGGAGTTAAGGGTTTACGGCCACAATAGGGCGCTCAGCATCCCCGAAAACATCAACGCACAACCGATCAAGGCCCTGAGGGAAAGCGTCTCGCCCAGCACGAGCCACCCCGCCAGGGCAGCAAACACGGCCTCCAGGCCTAGAATGATAGCGGCATGGGTCGGGGGTGCGTGTCGCTGCGCCACCACCTGTAAGGTATAGGCAATGCCCACGGACAGCACGCCCCCATAGAGAATGGCGATAAATGCCCCTCCTATGCCATCGAGGCTCATGGTTTCGGTGAGACCTGCACCGATCAGGCTTAAGACCGAGCACACCACGTATTGGGTGCATGCCAGTTTCAGCCTATCCACCCTGGGGGAAAGCCAACTCAGGATCAATACATGGACGGCCCAAAAAAAGGCCCCGAAGAGCTCCCAAAGATCGCCCGGTGCGAATGTCCAGGCCTCCGTCACGCTCAAGAGATAAAGACCAAGGGCGGCCATGCCGGCGCCCGCCCATTCTCCCCAGCCTGGCCAGTGCCCCAGGAACAATCCCATGAGGGGAACGATGATCACATAAAGCCCCGTGATAAACCCGGCCTTTCCTGCCGTGGTGTACACAAGGCCGACCTGTTGAAGGGTAGCGCCCGAGAATAAGATCACCCCGGCAAGGCCTCCTCCCCAAAGAACCGACCAGTGGGTTGTCTTCGGATCATCGCCGCCTTGGCCCGAGGGAGGCCGGTCTCCTCTCCGCGCGAGTGGGAGCAATACCAAGGTGCCCAAGGCAAAACGCAGGCCATTGAAGGTCAGCGGCCCCACATAGCTCATCCCCACCCGCTGCGCCACAAAGGCACTACCCCAAATGACGGCAGCGATCAACAAGAGCAAATCGGATCTATACGCCCCTTCCTTCAATCCTATCCCGCCTCTCATGATCCGAACTGGAACCTGCTCTTCAAGAGCTGCCTCGTGGTCTTGGTGACCGGGAGTTCCTTCAGTTCCCCTGATGAGATCCATCGTGCCTCGCTCGCATCAGTGCCGGGATTCGCTTCACCGCTCAGATACTCCGCGAGGAGATCGATGATTACATAGTGAAAGCGAATACCCCCCTCATCGTCGCGCTCTATCACCTCAAAGACATAGATGGGCTCCTTGGAGCTAATAATCACCCCTGTTTCCTCCCTCACTTCTCGCCTTGCTGCCTCCTTCAGGGTTTCCCCAAGCTCTACCCGACCGCCGGGTATGGCCCATAATCCCTGACCCGGACAATTGGCGCGTTTCACCAGAAGGACCTTGTCATCCCTGAAAACGATGACGCCCACCGCGGTTTGCGGCCCTGCCGGATACTCGCCCCCAGATAGTGCAGTAGATCCACTCATACATGCTCCTTATAGTCCAGGTCATAGACCGCGCCACGATTCAGACCCGGAACGTAGGGTTTACCTTGCCCCCAAACTACCATCTTCCCTTCCGAGTTTGCCCCGACGAAGAGAAGGCCGGCAGATGTACACCTCATAAGATCCCGGATCAAGGGTTAACGGATTCCAGAAAGCCTCTCAATCTCCTCCATGATGGTTGAGAGAAATGGGTTCAGGGAAATCGCCGGAGCCGGGTACCGTGCCTCACCGAAGTTGATCCGAACCAGTGTCCGAACCTTCCTCTGCGAGTAATGAATCCCCACGGGGATAAAGGGGAGGTAAAAACGTGACAAAACGAACCTTGCCATACCCACATGGCCTGGGCCCATTTCATTCATGTAGTAGGTACCCTCGGGAAACACCACAACCCCTTCCCCTTTTCGCAGATATCCCTCCAACGCCCGGAGGGATTCCCTGGTCTCAAGAGGCCGCCGCCTGTTCAATGGAATGCCCCCAATGGATTTCATGAACCAGTTGCTCACGGGCGTATCAAATAGATCATCTCTGGCTACATAGTAAAGCGGCCTTGGCGTGGCCAGGCCTATGAGCGGGATATCCACCCACCGCTGGTGTTTCGGCAATAAAACAAAGGCACCCCTTGGAGGCAAGTGTTCCGTCCCCCCTATCTTCAGGCGAAAGAAGGGTGCCAGCACGATCCTCGCTGTGAACCTCGTAGTCCAGAAAATCCAGTTCCTTCTTGTAACCATCGCAGCCTGAGCAATGAAACACTCGCCCGCAATCCTCTCGCTGCCAAGCCCCGCCTCTTCTCACATATGGGGTCATCTATGCGCGGCAATGAGAATCAAGGAGTATCGAGCAACGTATTATAGCACCTTCCGAGCGTTTGTCATTATGTATGGGTTGAACGCAGGGTAACGTCAACCTTAGGGATATGCCGAGAAACCAATGAGGTATCTTTTTCTAATGCATGGCCCTGGGCGGAATTGATCTATCGGGGCGAGATATGAGCGAGGTTTCGTAACGAATCAAGGAAAGATCGGGGGTCCCGGCAGTACACGTGCTTCCTTATTCGGGAACGCTCATTGAGGAGGTGCCTTTTT
>Ga0315537_1002299_pt1 | contig 14641 bp, 5 predicted proteins | sample SalMarSW160270MG_FD_203091 | JGI IMG/M metagenome (GOLD analysis project Ga0315537, IMG submission 203091) | Salt marsh sediment microbial communities from the Plum Island Ecosystem LTER, Massachusetts, United States - Salt Marsh Sediment SW1602-70 ... | reverse complement strand
TGAAAATTTCGGAGCGATAATGGTTAAATCAACAGAGAGGATGGAGGATTATATTAATACTTTAGATATGAGGATAAGCGCTGTGGAAAGAGCATTAGGAGTAGCAGCTTCACCAAGTGTAGCACCAACTTTATCTGTTCGTTCAGCAGCTCCTGCAGCAACTCCTGCAGCAGCGCCTACAACAGTTTCAGCAGCAGCGCCTAATTTAACAAATTCAGGACCTATCGGTGCACCGAACTTATCAGTTGCACCTAGCGCACCAAATCTTACTGCTGCAGTGAGTGCAAATTCAGGTGCGCCAGATTTGAGTGCAATGCCAGCTCCTTCTGGAGCACAAGGTGCAACTGGTGCTGGTATCAGTAGTGCTGATTTGTTAAAAGCTGCAGCAAATTTACAGAAAGCACCAGAACCAACTTCAGGACCGGATGGATTAGGAGACCCAGCAGGAGGTCCAGCACCAGCTTCTTTCAGTCCATTTGGTGTAAGTGCTGATGATATCCAAGATATTCGAGCAGGACTTACAAAAGTCGATCCAGAGAAGCACAGACAAGAAAGGCAAGCTGCAGTAGGAGGAGGAGGCTCTATGCCTGCATCTATGGCACTCAATATGGAAGTAAAAGATGCTTTAGCTAAAAGAGCTTCTAGACTCACAGAAGACGAAGAAGAAGAAAAAGATTTCACTCCATCGTCTGCACCAGCAGTACCAGCTAAATCAACTAAAGTGATGAAAGAAGCATTACAAGATGAACTAAGAGATGCTTTTAGTAGCTTACTTGAGAGTGATACTAAGGAAGATTAGAAAACTCTTTCTTCTTTGATTTATTAAATTAAAATTAAAACTATAATTATATTTTATTATTTATTATTTAGAAGGACATAAATTATGACAAACGATATGACAAATTACTTAGAATTTCTTATGAAACTAAAACCAGACTTAAAACTTAAGAAGACTTATCATGAAATTTACCAAGATTGTAAAGAATATCTAAAGATTAGTAAGGATCCTTATTTCATTTGTCAAAATTCTAACATTATGAACATTTTTGATATTGCATGGGTAGGATTAACAGAAAATTTCTCAGCTGTATCAGAATATTACTTATTCACTCTATATTGGCTCAATGCAATAAACTTTGAAATCTATAGAGCAGTTATCCAAGAACTTGAAACAAATCTTATTTTAGATGAAGAAATATTAGTATACAGTTTTTGGCTTTATACAAACAAAAAGAAAATTAAATACAATTATTATGCGTTTTTAGAATACATAAGAAAACTAGGAGTTAAACCACAAAAATTTTCTACTTTTTCCAAAATAACTCAAAAAAACATATCGAAAGAAATCTTGAAAGATGAAGATAAAGAAATAGGAAGAGAAGTAGATAGGATTTTATCAAATCTTAAGAATAGATCCCAATATTTAGAAGAGATAGCAAGTTCAATTTCTCCTAAACTTCTGAAATATCTTGATTTTCATGTTGACCAGAGACTATTAAACGATTTAGCATATTATTATTCTAAACATCTCAGTAATGAAATTAAATTAAAAAAGAAAATTTCTATGGCAGAATTTCAAAAAAAGATAGAAAACAAATATAAAGAGAACAAATTTCCAGTAGTTCCTACTGTAGTAGATCCAATTTTACAGAGTCATCTTTCCAATATTAATGCGAAAGCTGCTTCAATGGAAAAGTTAGCTCAATTCCCTAAAGATCTTATCAAAGAATATGCTTCAATTCAAGCTTATTCCAGTCCATCAGTTGCACAAAAAATACGTATTACTTTCCTCGGTGGCGGAAATATTGGTAATATGGGTATTCTGATTCAACATGATAACAATGCGATTTTAATTGATTATGGGATGAGTGTATCAAATAACTCTATTCCAAGGTGGCATCCTTCTCTGAAGTATGTTAAAGCCATCCTAGTTACTCATGCACATCTTGATCATACAGGAGGATTACCTTATTTGATTACTCCTGAAAATGGAAAACAATGGTATTCAACTCAATCAACAAAAATTTTGACTGAGAAACTATTACAATCAACTAGTTCGATAATAAAAATGAATGGAATCACAAAGAAAAAGGCTTCTCCGCTGCAATCTACTTATCTCAAAAAATCTCATTTAATCAATCTTTTTAATGTTCATAATACTCTTACACCTAATGAAACTTTTGAAGTGAGCCCAGGTTTTGAAGTATCACCATATCATGCGTCTCATGTCTTTGGGAGTTGCGGATATAAAATCGATGTTTTTGGTAAGAGTATTTTCTTCACTGGAGATTTCTCTTTAGATTCCAGTGAATTATTTGAAGGAGCTAATTTTCCAACTGATAGTGACGTTACAATCTTTGATGGAACCTATTATAATAGACCTACCCCGAAAACTGATCCAAACACTGTTATTCTTCAAGCTGCAGAAACTTCTAGTAGATTAATTATACCAGCTTTTTCAGTAGGTAGAACACAAGAGATGATTAAACGTTTAGAAAGGTTGAGAATTTCAAAGAACAAAAATATCAAAACAACAGGTCTAGCTGCTGAAGTCTCCAAGGTTATGGGAATTAAAGGCAAATATGATATTGTTAAAGATGTATCTATTGACAATTTCAAAGAAGGTGACATAGTTGTATCAGGTCATGGTATGCTTCAGGGTGGAACAGTAAGGAATTTACTTGATGATACAAAAGACGATGAAAATACTGGAGTTTTATTATGTGGATATCAAGCTCCAGATACTTTAGGATTTGCATTACAAAATTCTTTACCAGTAGCTAAAAACCGCTACCACCAAAAAATCTTTTCTGCACCGATAAGTGGGCATACAAATTCAGATTCATTAAATGGATTTATTTCCCAAATAGAAGGTAAAAAAATAATGGTACATACACCTAATAACACTGTGTTAAGAAAAGAACATAAGGAGATTTTGATCCCAGATTATAATAGAGAGATAGTGTTGAGAAATAAGATATAATTGAACAGTGGGAAGTATTATTTTCCCAAGCCAATTCCATAATAATTTATACCTTTACTTCTCATTTTTTTAGGATTAAACATTCTTCTACCATCAATCACTATAGGTGTTTTCATCTTATTGATAAAGTCTCTAGGGGACAATTTTGAGTAAATCCTCCATTCTGTCACAATTATGCAACCATGAGCTCCAGATAAGGTTTGTTCCGGACCTTCATGTAGATAAAAATTAGAAGAATCGAATATTAGCTTGGCATTTTCAATTGCAACAGGATCATGTGCATGGACTTCCGCTCCTTTATGTAATAATTCATGAATTATTGGTATAGAAACTGCTTCTCTCATATCATCAGTATTAGGCTTAAAAGCTAAACCAAGAATTGCAATTTTCTTTCCTTTAACTGAATGATCAGATAGTGCTCGTTCAAGTAGCTCTATTGAGCGCAAAGGTTGAAGTTTGTTAACCTGAATCGTTGATTCAAGCAACTTTGAGGGAACACTTATTTCTTTCGACAGTTGATAAAGTGCGCTAATATCTTTTAGGAAACAACTTCCACCCCAACCAAGTCCTGCACCTAAGAATTTAGGAGATATACGGCTATCCATTCCTATGCCTTTTGCTACATCTTTTATGTCACAATCTATTTTTTCAGCTATATTAGCCATCTCATTGATGAATGATATCTTCATAGCTAGAAACGAATTTGAAGCAATCTTAATCATCTCAGCAGTTGTTGGGTCAACTTTCAAAATTGGTGCATTAAAATCTGTAAAAACTGCTTCAATCATAGAAATAGATTTCTTATCTATCCCTCCTATTACAATTCTGTCAGGATTCAAGAAATCGTAGACAGCTACACCTTCTCTTAGGAATTCAGGATTAAAACCTAATCCAAAATCCTTTCCACATTTCCTTCCACTTGTTTGTTCGAGTATAGGTTTTAAATGATCATTAGTTGTTCCTGGAGTGCAAGTACTCTTGATTACTACAACCTTATATTTATCAGAATCTTTGAGAACTAAACCAACATCCTTTGTCGCTTGCTCAAGGTAAGTATAATCATATTTCGCTTCTTCTTTTGAAGGTGTTCCTACACAAATGAAGACTAAATCTGATTTTAAAATTGCATGTTCTAAGTTCAAAGTAGCGTAGAGTTTATTTCGAGAAACGAGATCGCTAAGCATATCATCTAAGCCTTCTTCGAAAATAGGGCTTTGACCTCGATTTATTTTTTTGATTTTATCTTCGATAACATCTACACAAATTACTTCATGCCCTTTACTTGCAAAACAAGCCCCTGTAACTAATCCTACATATCCCGTTCCAATAATAGCTATTTTCATTTTCTTCAGAAAAAGGTTGAATTTCTTCTTATAATAACATTTGTCCAGAAACTGTCCAAGTGCTAGTTCATCCAAAAAGTTATGAAGAAGAAAAAAAGGAGTAACTATAATGTCAGTTTATAAGTCGATTGCAGATCAAGTACACAAATATATAGATATTTACGAGAAAAACATTATAGATATTATCGATACCTCAATTTTCCAACGTTTAAGAAGAATTATTCAATTAGGAGGAGTATCCATATCATATCCTTCTGCTACTCACAGTAGATTTATGCACAGCTTAGGTGCTCATCATGTAGCGAACAGAATAGGAATAGCTCTGAATAAAAAACATCCAGAAATTCTCACTAGTGATGATATTAGAAAAGTAAGTTTAACAGCTTTAATACACGACACCGGACATGGGCCATTTAGTCACATGTTTGAAGATACTATACGATTACTATGTAGAAACTCTAACGATGAATCTTGTAAAGAAAAATTTGGATTATTCATTCATCATGAGAATATTTCTGAGCAAATAGTAATGGATTATGAATCTGAAATTGCTCAGATCCTAGAAAAAGGAAATTATAATAGGAAACAGATAGGGAGAATGATCAAAGGATTAAGTGTTGAAGATAAATCTTTCAATAATCAAATCATTAATTCACAGCTCGATGCTGATTCTTTGGATTATCTTATGAGAGATTCTGTTGCTACTGGAGTTTCTTTTGGAATGTATAATCTTGAGAGATTGTTCGATATGATGGATTTAACAGAAGATGGAACTATTGTTATAAAAGAAAAAGGGATACAATCTGTAGAACAAGTTGTCATTGCCTTATACATGCAATTTTCTCGAGTTTATTTCCACAAAACAGTTAGATGTTATGAGTATATGTTGAAACTGTTTATTTCTCAGGTTCTGCAGCAACTAGAAGAAGGTAAACAAATGGAAGTTTTACCTTTTATTCAAGACTTTGCCAATAATCCTTATTGGAAAACTCTCATGCCTTTAACTGATGATATCATTTATACCCAATTACATTATTCTGCTCAAAAAGAAGAAAATAATCTCTTCATTAAAAAATTAGCTAACGAAATTTTAAAACGTAATTTATACAAAAGTATTCCTTTAACCGAAGAGATGGCAGAAAGAGTAATGGAAAATCAAGACAAAATTAATTTTATTGTTGGAAAACACGATTATCCGAAAGTTAGTTGGGATATCGATCAATTCAGTAGTCGTTATTACACTCACTATGATGAATCAAATCGAAATGCTATCATGATCAAGATGAAAGATGGCTCGTTGAAACAACTTTCAGAAGTCTCAGATGTAATCGCTAGTTTAACAAAACCAAAGTACAACAATCTCCTTATATTTCCAGCTCCATGTAGAGAAGAAATTGTAAAATTAGTTAAAGAAATATAAAAATAAAAAAAGAAGAAAAGCTAGAATTGATAATCATCTTTGGAGGAATCTGATTCAAGACTTGAACTATTTTGATTATCTTCAAAACTAGAATTGTCTTGTTTTATATTAGATTCTTTATCATCTTTTCTTCTAAAAAGCATACGTTCGTTAGTTAAAATCCTTGGTTCCTTTTTACTATCATGAACTGCTTTCTTATATTTCTTAGTCATATCTTTCAGACCACAATTCTTACAGTAAGGATACTTTGTCTTTGTTATATCTCCACAATAAGGACAACGTCTAAGTCGTTTTAGTATTTTAAGAGAGAATTGCCTCCACAATAATGCCCAAACAATACCAAGAGAACATAAGACTCTGACTACATTGGAGGAAAATGCAATTTCAAGCCAATAGTAAATACGTTCAAGTGTTTGCAATGGAACAGTGAATACTTCAAAACTGAGTGTATGGACAGACATACCAGGAATGTCCATTGTTACATCTACTCGAATCCAATCATTAGGTTTCAAGTATTCCTTTCCTATGATAATTGTTGAAGGCAATTGAAAGGTTGAATATCCACTTGTATCTGTGAAATCTATTCCATCTATTCTGATAGTAGCTTCTATATTAAATAAAGGAGCTTCTATCCTAGTTTCCACGTCTAAGTATAGAGTTAAATCACTTCCTTCTTTACCTTCAGGAGCGGGACTAATATCTAGAACAAGCTCATTTAATCTAATTATGACTTTTCTATCAATATCCTTCCTGAGAAATCCAGGTTTGTTAACAGAGATATGAATCGAAGCATTATAACTTGAGTAATCACCAAAATCTGGGGGAGGTTTAGCAAAATTAAAAGTCTCAATTGGAATGAAAAAGGTTGCATATCCACCATTATCTGTAATTTCCGTAAATTCATATATATCAACAAAAATAGTCACTTGTGCATCAGCAACAGAACTAGAAATTTCATCTTCACAGAATACTGAAAGCACTAATTCTTTGTCTAAAAGTTGTGTCATTTCTGGATTTGTAGGTTCAGTCGAAATTCGGAATAGTTTTTTGAAAGTAAGAAATAAATCAAAATCAAAGATGTTGAAATTAGAAAAATTCACTTTTAATATTAGAAAATGATCTCCACCTTCAGAGGAAGTAATGTTTAGTGTTACTTTTTGACTACCTTGAAGTATCACCCCGTCAAGAGAAGTAGTGTTTAATCTCTTTTTCTCGGGAAATGTAATACTATCTATAGTATTAGAAGAAATATCAAATACATAATAAAAGGAAAATGTTTTGTTACTTGCCTTGAAAATAGAACTTGTTTCTGGGATATCTATGAACCAATCACAAATCATTGGTAAACTTGGAATCAAATCTGTAGGTCTAACCAACATCGATTTCATTGGATAGAGTTTGAGCAGCATTGTAATAGCTTGATAATTTACAATATGCGGATTACTATGAGGTATATCAGGAACTAAATCAAGTTGAGTACCAGATTTTGTCAAACCTGCAAGAAAGTAGTCTGGGTCATTGAATACACTTGTATAAAGAGCTTCAAATAGATTACTAACTTCAATAAATGAAGGTGCTATTCCTGTATGTTCAAGTTTAAATCTTTTGAATTCAATTGCATGAGAGAGATAGAGACAATTTTCATAAGTTAAAGCTGCATCTTCAAGAATGGTAGTAACCAAGTTGTATTTAGTATGTAGCAAATTAGTAGTTGGACTTTTTAAATACTCTTTTAATGTTACTTCTCCCATATTTGTCCAATTGTAATAATTATCACTAGCTCCTAAATCACCATTTATTTCTTCAAATTTACTTATCTGCATAAGTGCTGTATTTAGGTAGATATTTCCTTGTAAAGCTACTTCATTATATTCAACAGAAGTAATTTCATCTGAAGATCTATAAAGGAATCCTAAATCTCCTGAAGGAAGGTTGACAGTTGCATTTGCTATTGTTCGATAGTTGTCTACAGCTAACTTTGCCTCTGGATAATATGTTGATGTCTGATTGCTCATGAAATTAGCCATAAAATATAATCCTGTTGCTTTAGCTGAGCTTCCTTGAGATACTCCTACAACATCAAAAGTAGATTTACTCAAAAAGAGAGTGGAATTAATTGTATTTGTAGTTGTACTATAGAACAAGCTTGTAAGATCAGCAAACAGTAAATTAGCTTGATTTCTTAATGATTCAGCTGTAAAAGCATCTCCATCTGCGAGAAAACCTTGTGCTAATCTATTATACATGATTACTAACAATAAATTTTCATCTGCATTAAGGTGATAAAAAGCTCCATCATCTTCTCCTAAAATAAAAGTACCATTTATATCAAGATGGAGAGTTTGAACCGCATCTCTACCACTATTTAGGTAATTTGGATCTCTGTTGACAAAAAACATATCTACGCAAGTTAACGCATATTGAACAGTTACAAGATCCCAAATTCTACTTGAAGGAATTTCAGCTAATGGAAATATGTTACTTAAATCACTAAATATAAAATTTGCAGATTCTATTCCTCTACCATCAAAATAATCTGCCGTATAGCTTCCGTTTGATGGAGGTGGTGGTAGGAATTTTGGCGGTGAAAAACTTATTTCATTATCTGGTAAAATAATATCCTTATTTCTGATTATATAATTAGCTCCTACATTTCTGTAAGACACTAATGGCAATAATAGAAGAGAGATAATAAAACTGAAAAATATAATCTTCTTCTTAGAATTCATGATTTTAAAAATGTGAAATATCTACAAAAAACCTTCGCTAAAGGCTATGGTTATAGAACCTCATTAGAAAGGCCCAGATAGGCTTTTAGTGGGAAAATTATTATTTCGTTTTCCTTTTTATCTTCTTTTGATTTTCTTCAATTTGTAAATATTCTACGACAATTTTCTTCAAGTCTTTCTTAGTGACTCTTTTATCTTCTAATACCTGACCATCTAATAATCTAATGTGTCTAAAACCTGGACGGAGCAAAGTTAAATCGTGAGAACAGGTTATAATCGTTGCATTATTAATTCTAACTGTATCCATCAATAAATCCATAATGCTTCTAGCTAATTCAGTATCGAGATTAGCTGTTGGCTCATCAGCAAGTATTAAACTTGTTCTTCTATTTAGTGCAGAAGCTAAAGCTGCACGTTGTTTCTCTCCTTCAGATAATTCACTAGGATAAGCATCTAACTTATGATCAATAAAACATTCTTTAGCGACTGAAAATCCATATTCTTTATCAAACTTCTTTTTAGAGAATAAATAGGGTATTGTAAAATTATCTTTGATTTGTAAAGGAGTAAACAAGTTGTTGTGTTGGGTAATATAAGCAATGTTATTCAATCGAAATAATGAAGTTTCTTTTTCTGACGAATCATTAATTGAAAATCCATCCATATTTATTTGTCCTTTTTCTGGTTTGATTAAACCAGCTATAAGATTGAGTAAAGTAGTTTTTCCAACCCCTGAAGGACCAGAAATGAAAACAAAATCTCCTTTATGAAAATCAATGTTGAGTTTGGAGATAACTTCATGATATCCAGCTCTAGAATGATAACCTTTAGTCAAATCCTTGATTTTTATGACTGGTTTTGATTTTTCTGGAAAAATGAATTCTCTACTTAGAAGTTTTTCTACTTCCTCCATAGAAACTTGTTCTACTTCAGTCTCTGACTTCTCAATTGGATTAGAGATTATATCAAGAATTTTATCTCTATTGATTGCATCAGGATTCCAGAAAATACCTAGTTTTTTAGAAGGATGAAGGTCAAATTCTACGATTTCCCCCAAAGCTGTAATTGCTTTTATTTCATCAGGTATTCTCACAAAATTAGAAGCATCCATATAAGACCTGTTAATATCAGAAGACTGCATTAAAAATTCTAATTCATCTTTGCCAATATCTTTACCAATTCCAACAAGTCTGCCATCCCTTATAACGAAACTTTTCTCGAACACATTTCTGTATCTGATGTCATGAGTCACAACTAAGATTGTTTTTCCCATAGCTAGATTGACTTGTTTAATAGTTTCAATCAAGTCTTGTGTATTCTTGGAATCTAGTTGCCCGGTAGGTTCATCCAACAAGAGTAAATCTGGTTTTTTAGCTAAGGCTACTCCCATAGAAAGTCTCATAGCTTCCCCACCTGAAAGTTTCTCTACTCTGTTGTTTTCAACATGTCTTAAATTCAAAACTCTTAGAAGTTCATTCACATCGTTAACAGATTCTTCTTTGGGAAGAAAGAAGAGTTTCTTTGGTACCATCAAGTTCTGTTTTACAGTTAAATGAGTAAAAAGATTCTGAGTTGTAAATTGATTTATAAGACCAATATGATAAAATCGATATTCTCTTCTTTCAAATTCATCCAATACTGCAAAATCATTACTATTGATAATAACTTTTCCACTAGTTGGAAGCTCAATTCCAGAGAGAATTTTCACTAAAGTAGTTTTTCCAGCTCCCGAAGGACCGATAATCGAGACTAACTCTCCTTCCTTTACTTTGAGATCTAATCCTCTGAGAGCTGCTACTTTATAATCAGTGGTCTCATCGTGGTAGACCTTTATTAAATCGTTACATGTAATTATCATCTTTATCACTCCAAATTTTTAGGCATATATTTTGCAAAATTATATTTCATTGCTACAAAGAATATTGTATAGAATACCACAGGAATCGCTACAAAGACTATCAGAATAACTTGATATGGGAAGTATATTTTGAAAGGTAAACCTCCTCCTTCATATGTACTCATTGAATCTATAAACAGCCAATTGAATAATTTGAGTAATCCATAGCCTGCAGCGCCACCAAGTATTAATCCAGGTATGATACAAGATATGAATAATTCAAGAGCAGAGAGGGAAATAATCCTATTAGTTGGTATTCCTATTTTTTTGAGAACATCATGTTTTACTAGTCTTTTCTGTAAAATCTTTAGTGGATTACTGAGACTTGTAAAAGCTACTGCTGCAAAACAAATCAGTATCCCAAATACAAATTCTGCAACAAGTAACGAGTAGAACGGAAATAGTGTGAACAACAATGTATCCCTAGCACTGTCCATAGTCTTAATTTCCAAACCAAGATCTTGACTTAGCTTATCAGCTACTTTTTCTTGATTTGCATAATCTTTAATATTAATCAATAATCTTTGTAAAACTATTCTATCAATCGATATTAGTGAGGAAATATAATCAAAATTACTCTGTGACATCACAATTCCGAATGTTGCATATGGATTAGGTTCAGGATAATAGTAATCATAAGGTGAATAACCTCCTCTTGGTCCATAATCATAGAATATAGGAAAATAATCGAAACTTGCTTCTATCGAGAATTGAATATACTCAGGTTCTGGTAAGGAATCATTTACGAAATTGAATATTTCCTCTCCTCCTGCTACAAATTCAGAAAATGTATTAGAAGCTAAAAGACTTGTATTTTTATCAAGGTTATTTATAGCTTCATTCCAATTTGAGAACATATAATCTGGAAGTTTGAAAGCTGTTTCTAAAAAATCATCGGTATCATTTAGTATTAGAAACTCAATTTCATATTCTCTATATGAAGCTTCTAAGTGGGTTATGTTTGTAAAACTTATTACTTCATCATATTCTCCTAAATCTGCTAATATTGAATCGTTATAAAATTGCCAATTGTTTACTATTAAATCACTTCCACCATAAAAGTAGGTCTGGGTTTTTACTTTATCCTGAATCAATAATGGAGTCATGGTAAAAGGAATTAATAATCCTATTAGAATAACATAAGTAAGAAATGTGTTATTAAAGAGTTTAATATCTGAACGTACCTGAACTAATGAAAAAGTAAATTGATTTTTGTTGATTAGCCAAGATATCTTACTTATAACTATCATTAAAATTTTATGTAATTCCCTTATAAGAAGCCCTATACCGAGTAAACTCACCATTACTCCCATTCCAATAATATAGATGTATACTGTTAATAAAGCTGAACTAGGATCCATTATTACAACAACTGAACTTGATACTAACAGCCAATATCCCAAAGCTATGAGACCTGCTCCAAAAACAATTAAAAGAAAATAAGGTAATCGAATGTTTTTCATCAATTGGATGAATTTTCTTGGTGGTTTCTCAACTTCCTTCTTTGTTGTTGATAACTTGACTATCCGAGGTAAAGAAATTATGATTAAAATGAGAAGCGTAATAGTCATCGAAGTTGGTGCTGTACCTAATTTGATACTTGTAAGAACTGATTCAAATGTTATGAATTTGTTTAGTTTTAGGAGCGGAGGAAGAAGGATTAGATTCACTCCTAATCCAAGAAAAACAGCTAAAAAGGCTTCGAAAAATTTCATAGTTGAGTAAAGAAAAGCAATCATTCCAGTTGACACCCCTTTTGAGCTCATTATTCGTATCTCTTGCTCAAAGCTACTGCTGAAAAGCTCATTAACTTCGAAAGTAAGGAATAATGCTAAATATAGAATTGGGATCGAGAGAAAGACAACTATAAATTGTGTCATTTGAATTTGACCACTTAAACCGCTGAAAGCCCATCCTATTTCATTAACCATCATCCAGTAATTACTAGGTGCAAAGTTAAAATAATGCGGACTTTCAACTACCAATTCATTTACTTCATCAAGTAGTGTAGAAAGTCTGTCAATATTAATAGAAGTAAAATCATAGACAAATTGAACATTATAATCAACAATTAAATGATAAATTGTCACATTTTCGAAATTAGTATAATAATAATTCTCGAAGGTTAAAATTGCAGGTAAAGCATAGATAGATTCCTTTAATATATTTAAAGGATCTGAAGGAACATTGTATTTTTTTCCTAGACTTACTAATAAATTATTAGAAGGATCTTGATACACACCAACAACAGTAAAGTTTACATTCTGTATTCCGATTGCATCCCCCCCAAGATAAGAACTAACATTAAAACTGAGAATACTATCAAGTTGAATGTTTCTATCATTTTGGAATGATGAAGATATTACAACTTCATTTTTTTGTTCGGGTAATCTTCCATCTATTATTAGTTCTCCCATAAAATCAGAATAATTTTGTTGAATTGCAAAATATTGGGTTTCAAGAGGATCACCTCTAGAGCTAAAATTTCGAGACATAAGTTGTGTTGAGATAGAGAGATAGTATTCACTAATTATATTACGAAGAACGTATGTTCTCGTATTTATAGTATATAGTATCTCAGCTAAAGCGTAATTAGTAACATTAGGATCAACAGGATCTTCTTCAATCCCATAATAATTCCCGAATTCAAAAAAATAATCTAAAGACATTGAACCATCATTATTTAGATCAGCTGTTTCAACATAATTAGAAATTAAAGATTCTCTTTTAGAATCATATAAAGTTGTACTAGTAACTATTATTGTAGATAAAATGGTGAGTCCTATAAGACTTATAACAAGCCTTCTTTTATTTGCTTTCCATAAAATAAATATCAATGAAGACGCATTTTTTATGAATAACCAAAGATTTACAGCTATCAATTCAATTTTTTTTGCTCCAGGGATTATAGGTCGGAGTAAGAACCTTACCATTTTCTTTATTCCCCTGTTAATCCTTTTCCTGAAAATAACATAAATCAACATTAAAACAACCAGTGGTGAAACTACAGCATACCAGTATTTGATCCAGAAATATGCGAATGGAGTAAAACTTCTGATTCCAAATAGAATGGGTACATCACGAAGCTTCAAATCTAAATCTGAAGAAGCTTTCCAAGCAAAGACATACTTAGATATGAACCTCATATCTTCAAAACTACTAGATTCCAAAATAACTGAATATAAGAAAGAATATGAGCCGTTCTCTACAAATTCATAACTGACAGATTCAAATTGATACTCATTAGGAAAGTCATCAAATATTACACTATCTTGTTTTAAAGTCTCGTTATCATCGATAATAACATGTAATTTAAGAGTCTTCGTTTTCTGATAAGGATCATAATAATAGGGTATTGATTCTAACCAATAAACTGGGGAATCTTGGTACACAATATAAGTTTTATTTGTGTATGAAAAGACATCAAACACCCCATTAAAATAATAAGAATCGAAATTAATTTCTCTGAAATTCTCAGGAAGAATTGTTTCATTTATTCCAAATTTGAATGTATAAAGAGTGCCATATAAAATATAAGTTAGATAGAATTTCTTATCAGAACTTACAGATATTTGGGAAAAGAACCAAGTATCATTAATAATAAACACAGTTGAATTATAATATCCATCTGAAGTTAATCCTGTTATTATTATTGTAGTGCTATCATAATATTCTAGAGTTTCATTGTAATTGTAATATTTGAGATAAACAAATAGCTGATTATTTAGTATAAAAGGCTCATTCTCGTCAACTATACCTTCTATGAAATATGTATCTTCTTCTGTTGTACCGTTCTGATATATCCTTATATGGGTAATATCCAGACCTTCAGGGTAACTATATTCATACTTAGTAACTAAAATGTGAAGTATAGTATCTTCGAAAATTACTTTTGGATCAAAGATGACATCATTAGTGGTATATACTGTTGATAATGAAGATCCTGTCACATTATTCCACGAATAAAATTTGAGAGTATGTCGATAAATCTGATTCTCTAATTGGTAAATCAAACTGACGTTGTTTCCAATACAATAAGCTTGGAATAAATATCCTGGAAAAAGTCCTCTTTCTACTTCTATCAGCTTATCCTCTGTGATATGAAGAATAACAAAGGTACTGTTGAAGTACCTGATTTGAAGGAAGAAATGAACACGGTTTGAACTATCTATAATTGTTTGTGAGTTGACAAAATAGACTTCATTTGGATTATATTCCATTATTAAGAAAGGATTGGTTGGAGTTGAATCAGTGAAAGCAACAGCTCTC
>Ga0315537_1002294_pt1 | contig 14652 bp, 9 predicted proteins | sample SalMarSW160270MG_FD_203091 | JGI IMG/M metagenome (GOLD analysis project Ga0315537, IMG submission 203091) | Salt marsh sediment microbial communities from the Plum Island Ecosystem LTER, Massachusetts, United States - Salt Marsh Sediment SW1602-70 ... | reverse complement strand
TATCTACGATAGAAAAAGTCGCAAAGGCACTCGGTAAAAAGATCGTCGTCGAAATCAAATAGCATCTGAAGGCTGGCGTTTCCTCCTCCCATATATCTTACAAGCCAACATTTCGGATCTTATTCTCGCTCAACACGTTCTTAATCACCGGGATCAGCGTCGAAAGCAAAGGACACTGAAAAGAGAAATTTGTATGTATTGACAATATGTACATACATTATTATACTTTTTAAGTGAAGTTTGAGTGGGATGAGCAGAAAAATCGGATCAATATTTAAAAGCATGGCATCAGTTTCGAAGATGCAAAAACCATATTTGATGATGTAAGAATAACAGCCGTTGATACAAGACAATCATACGGTGAAATTAGGAAAATCTCTCTGGGAACGATCCATGGCCGAATTTGTGTTGTCGTATATACGGAGCGCAAAGGTGTAACAAGAATCATCTCGGCCAGAAAAGCAAACCAACGAGAGAGGAGGAGATATAATGAGTTTATCAAGAGAGCAGAGACTTAAAAAACTTGACGATATCAAGGATAAAGAAATCGATTACTCCGATATTCCGGAATTAGACGATACTTTTTGGGCGAATGCTGTGATTGAGTATCCTGAAAAGAAGAAACCGGTGACATTACGACTAGATGCTGATGTCCTGGATTGGTTTCGGTCCTTAGGAAAGGGCTACCAGACCAGAATCAATTCGGTCTTACGATCGTTCTACGAAGCACACAAGAAAAAGATATCTTAAGAATTTTTCTATTATTATTGCCAGGTAGACCCGGGTGGTTGCCCACCCGGGTCTACCTGGCAGAACACGATCCGCACCTGGATCTCGACGCTCTGCTCCCTCTACTACGGCTTTCTGGTGCGTCCCTGGCACCGCAAAGTCGCGAAAGCACTGCGCAAGGAGCCGAAATGATACCTTCGCGATTGGTCGGACATTGAGGATGAAGGCCGGTGCTGTGAAACCATGATCGCATGCCATTTGCTCAAGGCCGTCGAGGCATGGACGGACCTGGGCCTGGGTGATTTCCAGCTGCGCTACCTTAGGGACAAGCAGCAACGAGAATTCGATTTTCTGGTGCTTCGCGCCGAGGAGCCCTGGTTTCTGGTCGAGGCGAGGCATCATGAACAGGGCCTGTCGCCCGCACTCGCCTACTTCCAGCGGCAGATCGGATGCCCACACGCTTTCCAGGCTGTGCTGGACAGCGCTTTCGTGCCCAGCGACTGTTTCACGCGGCACCAGCCCGTGGTCGTTCCTGCGCGCATATTGCTCTCGCAATTGCCATAGCGGCAGGCAGCTCTGGCCGAGGCCGAAGGACGGACCGTCCATCCGATCTCACCGGCGCAGGGTTGTCTTTCACACAAATTTCGCCTGAGACATGATCAGCCGACGGATCCGCTATCCTGAAGCCAGGGCCATGATGTTGCTCACCGTTCGCCAATTCCGGCTGGTCGCAGGAACTCCGAGCAGCTTTTCGATGTTGGCGGCAAGCTTGGATCTGCCGATACCCTCGGGGGCATGCAGGTAAAAGACGCTGCCCTTTAGGGCAAACCGCTCGCTGTCCTTCTTGAGGTTCTCCATAGCTTCCAGGTCAGGTTTCTCCGGCACCGAGGCCAGGAAGCTCAGGTGCAGCGTCTTGGGCTGGGACTGCGCTTCGGGGAACGGATTTGATAGGAGGGCCTCTTCCAGTTCGCCCGACTCCAGCACCAGCACCTGGGGCTCAAAACCGAAACGCTCCCCGATTGCGGCACGGATTCTGATTGAAATCCGGGAAGAATTTTCCTCCACGCTGCGGAACACCGCGTTGCCGCTCTGGATGTAGGTCCTGACCTCCCGCAGGTCGAGGGATTCTAGGATCTCGACAAGATCCTTCATCGGCACGATGCCGGTGCCGCCGACATTGATTCCCCTGAACAAAGCTATGAAGGTCTTCATCACCAGCTGCCTCGTTCAGCCGAGCTCCGACTGAAGTGCTCTCAGCCGCACTTCGATCCAGGGAGACTCTTTCAATTCACAAAGAGGCCGCAACTCGGAATAAATGAGCTTCCACAGGAGATTCGAACCGCAACGGAGGAGGATACCCTCTATATCGGCCCAGTCACGGGTTCGATCTGCGAACGCTTTCAATATGATCAAATCTTCCGCGCTGCAAGTTCGTAGAACGACAGAGGGAAGAAACTCGAAATCGGAAGCCCGGTCAACAACGCCCATTTCGTAGGGCAATCCTCCCAGGGCGATGTCTATCCCGATACCGGGCTTTGATTGGAGTAACAGAACTCGGTGCTCCAAAGCGAAGGCTTCGGCTTCTTCGATTCGGGAGGCGTAATGTTCCGTCAGTTCCGAGATAAAGGATTCTTCGTTGCCGAATCCGGTAAACAACGTGCAATCGACATCTTGGGTGACCCTGGGTTCACCCCAGCGTTGAAGTGCCAGGCCGCCGATTAAACAGAACCTCCACTTCCGGGTAAAGAAAAATTCCTGTAATTCCTGCGCCGTGTCGAACAGGTCGATCATCGCCTGAGCTTTTGAAACCAGCGTTGCTGTTCCACGAGGCCTGAATCGGGTGGAGGTTTGAAGTGGATGCGACAGGATTCGAAGGCTCGCGCCAGGCGCCGGAGGGCAACGGAAGTATCGGTTTGCTGCAACTCGCTTTTTTTCAGCCGTCTCAGCACCTGCGACGTCTCACGCCATCCTAGCGCCCATCTCCTGGCCCTGGTACGGTCTTCGTATTTTGCCGCCATTCTGGATCAATTATACCCGAACCGCGAGGATCACTCTACCTGACAAAAATGCGTTCCGCTTTCTTGAGCTGCTTTGAACTGAAAAACAACCCAACCTACTCGGTGAGGATCCGTCAGTCTTTGTAGGCGATCACGCGGATAATACCGATCGTCGCTCCCGAGTCGTCGGCTGTGCAGGTATCGCTGACAGAAACGACCGAATCGATGTGGTTTTCTGCCAGAAAGGTGTTGACCTGATCGTCCAGTGCTTCCAGCTCCCGCTTCGTATGAAAGGGTTTCAGTTCGGATGCAAAGGTCTTGACTTTCATTCGTGTTTGACTCCTCTTTATTGCCGCCGTGCATTTTCCGCGGCTTTGAAGTAGCGGCCTCCAAGGACGTAATCCCAGCCCGCGTCGTAACGACGGCGGTTCGACTCGGCCTGATCTGATAGCTTGTCCCATCCTCTATGCTGCGGGACAATCCTGGTACCGCTCTCCTCCGCTTCGAACTGGATCTCGACCTCCTGGGCGCTATCGGATTCCCGCCCCGGATGCCAGCTGAATACCAGCCGGCGGTGAGGCTCGTAGACAATGACGGCTCCCCAGAGGATTTCCCGGCCCCCTGGTCCCGTCTCGTATATTCTTCCCCCGGCACGGGGCTCAAAGGTACAGTTCTCCGCCTCGTCTCCCTGTACAGAATGGGTGGCCAGAGGCCACCAGGAATCGATGCCTTCGGTAAACAGTCTGAAGGCTTCGGCCTGAGCCAGAGACACACGGACGGATTTCTGAATTGAGCGCGGGTCCATGGTATATCCCCTTCCCCTGTTGCATTTCTATGCTCAAAACCTACTGCTCAGGTATGACAGCGGTCAAGAAAATAGTTACAGACCGGCTGCCGACGGCAGGCTCTGCTGCTCCCAAGAGGATGATCCGCTAGCCGGCAAATTGAAAAAATCAGCTGATAATCAACAAATTCCCCGCATAAAATTGCATTCTCTCTGAACTGGGCTATAATCATAGGAAACGTGAAAAGACTCACTCTGACCCTTCTCTGCGTCTTTCTGTTTCTCGTTTCTTTTAACGTTTTCGCTCAACTATCGGATCCTGCATGGGTGAATGATGGGCCAAGTACGGACCTCGATACGTGGACGACTTCTCTCACCAGCTTTCAGGCAAATTGGGATGAAATCACTTTTCCCTCCGGTCTATATGACTCTCTTCAACGCTACGAATGGGAAATTCGCAGACAGAGCGACAACGCTCTCCTAACTTCAGGAGTTGTATCGGGTGGTACCAATCCTCCGGAGTCGCTGTCTACTTCTGTTACTCCCTCCTTTTCCGAAGATGTCAATTACTACATCCGTATCCGTGGAGCGTATTACTACGCACCCCTCAGTGGGGGACCTCAGTGGTTCTACAGCAGCTGGGTTTCCTCTGACGGCTTCCTCGTCGATGCAGAGGGCCCGGTGGCGAACATCGATCCACTGCCTGCTATCCAGACCGGCAACAGCTTCATCGTATCCTGGAGCGCCGTCGGAGCTGGTGCAGCGATAGAAAGTTATGACGTCCAAAGCAAGAAAGGATCGGGAACATGGCAGAACTGGCTTACTTCCGTCGCAGTAGAATCAGCAACATTCACAGGCAATAACGGGGCGAGTTACTCATTCAGAGTCCGCGCTAAAGACACTTTGGACAGACTGGGTTCCTATTCCTCGGCTGTAACCACCACGATCAACGCTACCGAAGCAGCTCTGTCCCTTACAGCCAGCCCGAGCACCCTGACCTTCTCGTCCACCGAGACCTCCCAGAGCGTAGACCTGCGGATCACGGCCACGGCCACCGGAAGCGTCGCAATCACTTCGATCCAGGAGGAGCGGGACTATACATCCTGGGGCACGGAGACCAGCCCGGCCGAATCCCTGAGCTTGATCATCCCGGGCGGCACGACCCCTACGGTGAGCCGCACGGTCACATTGAGCTCCCTGCAGCGCAGCAAGGCGCTGGGTACGGGCACTGTCGGCGGCTTTTCCCTGGACTACACGATAAGCGGATTTTCCTCCGGAACCCCCGTGGAAGGCCGGATCAGCATCCCCGTGACCGTGCACGCCGGCCTGCCCTCCTCGCTGTCGGTGAGCAGCGTATCCCTGGCCCTGCCCCCCTCCCCCTACTACGTGGGGGATGTAATCTCCAACCCCACGGTGACAGTTCATGCCACCGGCTCGGGGGTGGTCCAAGGACAGGTGCTGGTGGACGGTTCGTTGGGCTGGAGCTCTACGCCCAGCTTTACCGTCAGCGTGAGCGGCACGACTTCCTTTCCCGTCTCCGGGGCGATGCCGACAACGACCCCGGGAACCCACACGGTCCGGGTCGAGCTGACAACACCGGGGGGCTTCTCCGACGACCAGAGCTACACGGTTTCGGCGGCAACCCCGCCCTTCCCGCCTTCCACCCTGGTCCTGGTGCCCGGCGTGGCGGAACTTGCCGATCTGTCCGGCAGCGCCTTCGTCACCAGCGCTTCGGGCTATGAGGAGTACAATTTCAGCGGCACGGCTACTCTGCGCCTGCCATCACTGGGAGGTACCGAGCTGCCTGGTGCAACCGTTTCCGGTCTGGAGGTGCGCTACGAGGACAGCGCACCCACGGTCGCTCAGATCCGGGGCGGCACGGTGGAGAAGCTGGCCGGCGGCTCCGAAGTGTTGGTGACCTTTGCCGACGATACCCTGCGCATCAAGCGGGTGTTCTTCGAGGGCGCGGCGAGCCCGGCCGCCGACCACGTCCTGGTGGACGCCATGCTCTTCCTGCCCGAACTGGGAAGCACGGAGCTGCTTTCCGTCGAAGACCTGGTCGTGGGCACCGGTGGAGTAGAGGACCAGGAGCTGCGCTGGTCACCGGGGGACGGCACGGCCTTCACCGCCTTCGGCCTGGAGTTCAAGCTCCACGACGTGGGAACCACCCCGGCCTTCCGCTTTGCCGAGGACTCGACCCACGGCCACGCCTATACCCTGGCGGGCAGCCTGTACATGGACGAGAAGGTGACGGTCACCCCGGTTCAGCAGCAGCTGACCGAGTTCACGGGCCTGCGCCTTTTCTCGGACGGGGCCGTGGAGGCGAACCTGGCCTTCGGCAGCAGCTACCAGGTGATCCCCGGCATCCTCGCATTCGAGGAGGCGGAGATCATCGAGGACGGCGGCGTCCTGATCCTGGCTTTAGGCGGCACGATCGGCAATCTTCCCGAGCCGTTTCTGGATCTTCCGGCCACACCCTACTCCCTGATCCTGGACCTGGCCGGGGACAATCAGGGTCCGGCTGAGCCGATCACCGAGCTGGTCGGAGGCCACAGCCTGGACGGCAGCCCGGATGCCAGCGAGTGGGACTACAGCCTCGCCACCCTGGACATTACCTACCTGGGGATCGACCTGGTCTTCAACAACGGCACCTTCCAGAAGAACCAGAGCTCCGTCCTGATCGGTAGTGACTTCTACATCAACTGCCGCAACGTCAGCGGCGGCACGGTGCCGGCGAATGAGGATCGGCGCATCAGCTACGGCGAGTGGTCCGGAGGGGCGCTTACCGGCGGGGTGGAGCTGGCCATGGACGGCTCGAGCTTCTGGAATCCCCCGGATTATCCTCTGGACCTGGAAACCGCCTTTGGGGACAAGAAGCTCCAGGCTTCCTCCCTGACCATCAGCATCGACAATCTGCTTCCCGTGCCGGATCCTTTCCTCTTCCACTGCTCCGGCTCGATCATCCTGGTGGATGTGCCGGGTATCGACGGGGACATCGATTTCGACGAGCTGCACCTGGGCCTGAACGGGTCAACCCACCTGCCTCCGGAGGCGGACACCAGCGGGGCCCTGTCCATCATGTCGGTGATCGACGTGTCGGTGGAAGAGGTCGAGTGGAGCGAGTCCCCGACAACCATCTCCTTCAGCAAGGACACCACCCTGGATGACGGGACCAACCGCAGTTTCCAGGCCGACGAGACCCACACGGTCAGCGTGGACAACTACGTGCGCCTTTCCGGAGCCACGATCAACTTCGATCTGATCTCCAGCCTGTCCGCCGGCACCTTCGAAGAGCTCACAGTCTACGAGCAGTCGGGGGCTCACAACTTCGTGCTCAAGCAGGCCCACATCGCCCTTAGCGAGGTGGATCTGAAGGCGGACGTGGAGTACGTGAGCAGCGTACTGCGCCTGGCCGGGGAGCTGAAGATCCCCGGACCGGACGGGGAGATCAAGGCCATCGCGGTCGGCAAGATCGGGGTGGAGGCGGGACAGCCCACCATGGGACTGTTCGTGGCCGCCTCCAACCTCTCCATCGCCGTGGCACCGGGGATCTTCCTCGACGAGATAGGGGGAGGATTGTTCATCAATCCCGTGACCCGGGACATCGACGACGTGAAGCGGCTGGCCAAATTCGAGCGGCCCGACATGGGCCTGGACGACAAGATCATGGAGAAGAAACCCGGGGGCGCGGGCAACCCGGGGGGATTCGCCCTGATGTTCGTGGGCGGGTTTTACGTCTCCAGCAAAGACGTTTTCAAGGGTCGGGCGTTGTTCGTCATCACCCAGAACTACTTCAGCATCGACGCGGAGGCGGAGTTCGGCAAGGGACTGATAGAGGCCTACGCCTTCATGGAGATCGGCTGGGATCCGGCCTACGCGGAGGGCTACCTCGAGGTGGAGATGGACTTCATCAAGATCCTTCAAGGCGAGGGCAACCTGGGCTTCTACGCCTACGCCTCCGACACCTGGGGGGTGTTCGGGGAGTTCAACATCGAGTTCCTCTCCATGGACATCGCCTCAGGGTCGATGTTCATAGGCCCACCCGGCTTCATGCTGGAGACCGAGGTCTCGGTGGGCGTGGACATCGTGATCGTCTCCGGTTACATCAAGTTCGGCGGCATGTTCTGGTACAACAAGGCGGTGAGCCCCGCCACCTGGGGCGCCTATGCCATGGTTGAGGTCCACGGGGAGCTGCTCAAGGGACTGCTCTCCGCAACGGCCCGGCTTGAAGGAGCCCTGATCGGGGCACCGGAGTTCGTGATCTACGCGGTGGGCAGCGTCAAGTTCAAGGTCTGCTGGATCACCGTATTCGAGGGCAGCCTCTGGGTCTCCGCCGGGGAGAGGGGGCTGGACGGCGGAACCGGACGCAACGCCAAGTACGATCAGCTGATCGAAGACGCCCGCAACATGGCCAACCAGATGAACCAGGCCCGGGAGGACCTGCTCGATGCCCTGGAGCAGGCCCGCCTGGAGCTGGCCGCTATGAGCGACGAGCAGCTGGAGGCGGCGGGGCTGTCTCTGATCGAACGGTCAGGACTGGGAGGAGCCATCGCGGGCATTGGCTTCGGCATCCTGGAAGAGTACCGCTGGCAGCCCGGAGGCCTGCCTACGGAGCTGGCCGCAATACGGGAGATGATGTTCGGCTCCGGCCAGGAGGCGCTGGTGGCCCGGCGTAATGACCTGCAAAGCCGGGCCAATAAGATCGAGGATGATCTGGAAGCCCTGGGCATCCTCCAGGAGGCGGTGGCGGCACGGCTGGAAGACTACCAGGACATCCTGCTGGAAGACCTTCCCAGCGTGGCCGAGCTGGGCAGTGCAAACAATCCTCTGCAGATGGACACCCGGGTTGTGGAAGTCGGCGGAGAAACGGTCACCGAAATCGTAGATTTCAGCGTGAACGAATCCCAGGCTCAGGCCCAGCGGGACGGCCTGGCTTCGATCCGGGAGGAGTTTGCCGCCTATCAGGAATCCTTCATCGAGCAGGCCGGGATGATCGACGCCCGGCTGCAGCAGCTGGACGAGATCCTCTTTCAGGACACGGACAACCTCATTACCCTGAACCAAGCCTATGCTGACAACTTCTTCCAGATGACCCGGTACCTGGACGAGTACCTGGATTTCCAGGATGCCGCCGAGCTTACCGGCAACATCATGGCAGGCCTGATGGATCTGAGCACCTCTGAAAACGAGGTGAACACCCTAATGATGGATAAGGCCGCTTCCTTAAGCACCTCCGAGCTAAACGACTGGGTCGACGACCGCATCGTGCTGCTCAACGCCCTGGTCATCCTGGGCGGCATGGAGGAGGGTTACGAGGCCGAGACGGATCCTACCGATCCGACGTACCAGATCGCCCTGTTTGGAGTCACCGGCGCGCAGCTGTGGTGGCGGATCCCCAAACAGGGCTTCATCTCCATGGCGGCAGGCGCCCCGGCCAAAAAAACTTATGCGCTGCAGACCTTCTCCGACAATGCCCGGGACTTCCGGGTCAAGTGGACCCAGGCCTCCCAGATCACAGACACCTACTTCGAGCGCAAGTCCATGCTCTACGATGTGCTGTTCGAGATCTACGATCAGCTGGCCACCTACGGAAGCGGTTTGATCGGGATCACCGGGGAGGGCAATGCCGCCGGCTTCGAAGGGTTGATCGGATCGGGCCTCAGCTTCCGAACCAGCGGCATCGCCGAGACCCTCACGGGCGAGGGGATCACCATCCCGCCCGGCTCGATCCCGGGGAAGAGCAAGACCCTGGATCCCCTGTTCAGGCCCCCGTCGGGCGGTCCCGGACCCGCGGTGCCGCGGCCGGGATCTCCCGGGACGAAGATGCCCCCCGATCCGCTGGGCATCCCACTGCCGCGCGGCGGCAGCCTGCAGCCGGATGGTTCCACCGTTCCCGTCGAAAGCCTGCCTGGCGACAACCTGCCCGGCAGCCAGCAGGGCGGCGGAAACCTGGCCTTCCTGCTGCGCCAGCTGGAGCTCTCCTTTCTGGCTGCCGGCGGCAAGGGCGGCCTGGGCAGGAGCGGAACCTGGTCCGGGACGATCGTCTCCGGAGGGACCAAGGGCTCCATCTCCCTGGATCTGTCCCTGGATCTGGAAACCGGGGGACTTCCCTCAAAGGGATCCTTCGATCGCGATCTGAGCGGTCTTCTTCCACCTGCAGACCCTGTGTCCTGGGTACCGGTTACCCGCTACTTCGAAGCCAAGCGCGCGGAGATCACCCCCTACACGGAGATCCCGGCCGTGGAAAGCTTCAGCGGCAGCGTGCGCAGCGAAAATGCCAACGCCGCCATCCTCTCCGCGGCCTTCAGCGGCAGCCATCCGGTCGGCGTGGTGGAGTACGCCTACCGGATTGAACCGGCCGGCACTGAGGTGAGCCGGGTCCAAGGTCCGCCACGCCGCACGTTGGACCTGCTGCCCCTGCCCCACCTGGGCCAGGTCTCCGGCATCGGCCCCGGCGTGACCGCCCCGCTGGTCACAAGCGGGGCCTTGAGCCCCAGCCAAGCTCAGGCTGTAACCAACCACCTTCAGGATCTTCAGGCCCTGGTTCCCAGCACAGAGTCTCTGTTTCAAACACAGATACCTTCTGCGGCCATGCTCGTTCCCATCGAGATCGTGGTTCCCTGGTTCTCCCTGGGAGACCGGGAGGAGATCCTGGAGCCCTTCTTTCCCGATCTCCACCAGGAAGGCAGCTACTACCTGTACCTGCGCGTGCGCGGGGCCGGTGGAAAGACCATCGTCCGCCGGGCCACCATGAACCTGGAGTACTTCGATCCGTCAAGCGATTCAGCACCCGTAGTATCGGCCATCGACGCCACCGACGATACGGCTCCCACGACCCCGATCGTCACCACCGGTGGTGTGTACAGCTCCCGGCAGGATCTGCTGTACGCGAGCTGGGCTGCCGACGATCCGGAGTCCGGAATCCAGCGCTTCGACTATGCGGTGGGCACCTATACCGGGGAGCCCAGTGGTGCAGCCCCGGCCGCAGCCAAAGGCACCGGCCTGGGGGAGCCGCTCCTGGGCTCCACCCTGGAGGATGTGGAGGGAAGCTTCGGCAAGACGATCACCCCCGTATCCGTTCCCACGGACATCCTGGACTGGACCTCGGCAGGAGGCCGCACCGAGGCCAATCTCCGCGGGCTCTCTTTGGATCACGGCGTTGAGTACGTGATCAGCGTGCGGGCGGTCAACGGCGTGGGACTGGAGAGCGTGGGCAGCTCCGATCCGATTCTGATCGATACCACGCCCCCCGGGCAACCCACGATCAGCAGCTTCCAGCAGGTCAGCGCCGACGGTTATGCCAACTCGGCAGCCTTCAGCTTCCAGGAATCCCAGGACCCGGAATCGGGGGTGCTGTTCTACCAGGTCGCCCTGGGAAGCTCATCCGAACTGGACAACCTCCTACCCTGGACCGAGGTGACGGGCTTAAGCGGCACGGTGGTGAACCTGCAAGTGCTGGAGGGCGGAACTGTCTACCTGCAGGTGAAAGCGACCAACGGCGCCGGGTTGGAGTCCACCGCGGTTGCTGACATCACGATGCTATATGGCGACGGCACGCCGCCTCCCGAAGCGTCGGTTACCACCGACCCGGCCCTGTATCTCGCCGACGGCTCCAAGCTCACCCTGAACTGGGCAGCCGTTGAGGATGGGGAGTCCGGAGTGATCGGATACGAATACGGTATCGGCACCTCCCCCGCCACGGCGGATGTGCTGTCTTGGGTGCCTGTCGGCTCACCCCGCACCCCGTACCTGCTCGGACAGGGATCCTCTCCCGGGTCTGGGGGAGAAGACAACCTGGAGATCGAGTTGACGGATCTCTCCCTCTCCCCCGGGCCGAGTTATTACGCCGTGGTCAAGAGTATCAACGGCAGCGGGCTGCAGTCGCTGGGAGCTTCGGAAGCCTTCATCGTGGATTCCTCGCCTCCTGTCGATACATCCTTGAGCGCTGCGGAGAGCTCGTCGGAGCGGGATACCCTCCCTGTCCATCTCAGCGCCCGGGACAGCGAATCAGGCATCGCGGCCTACCGATTTGCCCTGTGGGAGGTCAGCTCCCTTTCCCAGGCTGATGGACACGACGACGGGGAGCTCCTGTATCTGCCCGTGGGCGGCTTCATCACCGGCGGCCAGTTCACGGGCACACTGGAAATAACCGGAGAGGTCGTCACCGAAGACAGCTACTCCGGCATGATCACGGGAGATTTCGCAGCCGGAGGAGCCACTGCCGAGGGCATGACTCCCGGATCGGGAAGCGGTCCCGTACTGGGGATGGAGGGGGAATATCTGGAGGCTCCGCCCTGGGTGGGGGATCTGGAGATGAGCGTTCCCCCGTTCTTCGAATCGGAGTGGAGTCTGATCACAACCGGCGCACCCCCGGAGAGCGTGGATCTTGACATCACGATCAGCGGATTCCCACCTTTGAGCTACAACAAGGTCTACCGTGTAAAGATCTGGGTGAAAAACGGCGCAGGCAGAGCGAGTGAGGCGGGCAGCGTGATGATCGAAATCCTGCGCCCCCGGAAGCTGAAGGGCAGGGGGGGAACAAGCCTACCCAAGACCGACCTCCCGGCACCCAAATCCGGCAGCCTGCCGCTGGACCTGTAGAGGGGGATTATGGGACGGACAAGGATCACAGCGCTTTTCCTCCTCACCGTGCTGCTTCTGCTTTGCACCGCCGGGCGGGCTTTCAGTCAACAGGGGCCCCTGGCCTTCATCCTGCCGGCGGGCGACAGTGTGGTCGTGGTACTGGGAGACACCCCGAGGCTCATGCACGGCTTCCGGGTGTACCGGCAGGATCCGGGCAGAAGGGAATTTGAGCTGCTGACCCCGGATCCGCTCCAAGCGATCGCCGACCCCTATCAAGCGGCGCAGATGATGGGACCGGATTTCCGCTGGGTAGCCAAGAAGGTCGGCAGCCTGGATCCCCCGCTTGTCTGGCGGAAATTGATGGCTGACAGGGACCAGACCCTGGCGCTCTGCCTGGTCAGCCACGGCCTGCGCAAAGCCATGGGCAGGACCTTCATCGACGCCACGGTCGCCCAAGGCACGAACTACCTCTATCGGGTAGAGCTGCTGGACATGTACGGCCAGGTCATCGAACGCATCGACAGGCGGATCCAGGCCGGTCCGCCCGAGGTCCCGGAAGCACCCCGGGATGTAAAGGCCGAGGCCGGGGAAGGGCAGGTCTCCCTGAGCTGGAGCTACCGCCCTTACCGCAACCGGGCGGACGATCTGACCGTGGGCTTCCGGATCTACAGGCAGGAGAGCGGGGGCCGGCCGGTGAATCTGACAACCACGCCCGTGCTGAGGATCGAAGGCTGGCTTTCCTACATAGACACCGAAGTGGAAAACGGCAAGACCTACACCTACCAGGTAGAAGCGGTGGACATGATCGGAGCGGCCAGCCCCAGGCGCAACTCCCTGCCGGTGACGCCCACCGACACCCGGGCGCCCCTGGTGCCCTCGGGTCTGCGGGGGGTGGACAGTGAGGAGGGGGTGCTGTTGCTCTGGCGCCTGTCTCCGGACCTGGATTTGGCCTCCTACAACGTGCTGCGCAGCGGGCGGGTGGAGGGGGAGTACCAGCGTATCAATCCCGAACCTGTTCCGGGCGACCAGGCCCGCTACCTGGATCGGGAGGTGATCCGCGGAACCTCCTACTACTACCGGGTGACCGCCGTGGACTCAAGCGGTAATGAGAGCGCCCCCTGCGGCCCCACTTCGGTCCTGCCCGCGGACAGCGAACCGCCTCCGGAACTCAGCGGCCTGCAAGCGGAAGTGGATCCGGACAAGCGTGGGATCATCCTGCATTGGAACCGGCCGGAGATCCCGGACCTGCAGGGCTACTTCGTGTACCGGGAGTCGATCGACTCCCAGGGGCAGGAGGGCAAGGCCATGCGCCTGAATGCCGATCCGCTTCCGGATACCGAGAAGCCCGCTTTCGCCGACAGCGGCTACAAGGAAAGAGGCCTGGCCCCGGGCGGTCGCTTCCGCTACGGGGTTTCGGCGGTGGACAGCTCCTACAACGAGGGACCCATCGTGTTCGTCGAGGCCGCGATACCGGACAAGGAAGCCCCGAAAGCCCCGGTTTCGATATCCGCCCGCTCGACCGAAGCGGGGACCGTCCGGCTTCGGTGGCAGCCGGGCCTGGAGAAGGACCTGTCGAGCCATCGGATCTACAGGAAGGAGGACAGGAGCTTCGCGGTGGTGGCGGAGCTGGAGCGAAACCGGACGGAGTGGATCGACACCGAAGTTCGGGCGGGCAAGGCGTATCGCTACTACATCACCGAGCTGGACAGCTCGGGTAATGAGAGCGAGCCTTCCAGGGAGGTGGAGGTCATTCCCGGCGACATCGTCGCTCCCGATCCGCCGCTATCTCTCGAAATCCGGGCCGAGCGGAGGGGCTTCCGGCTGACCTGGCAGCCCTCCCCGTCCGAAGATGCAGCCGGCTACCTGATCTACCGTTCGGCCTATGCCGGTGCACCCTGGCGGAAGCTCACCCGCAGCCCGATCAAGGAGACTTCGTTCGTCGATCGCCAGGGGCAGGCTGGCAACCTCTACGGCATTGCCGCTGTGGACAGCTCGGGAAACGAGGGCTCTATGGCTGTGATCACGGCGGAGGCCGCGGAGAGCGCATCGGAGGAGAGCCCCCGATGAGGTGCATGAAAACCGCGGTTCCGGGCGCTATCCTGCTTCTCCTGCTCTTCTCTCCGGCCTGGAGTGAGGTTACGCTGATCCGTAAAATCCCCGATTCCGGAGAACACCAGGCCGACGCCCAGTGGAGCAAGCCCAGGCCCCAACCCGAACAGATGGTGGGGCAACGCGATTTTTCCGCCCTCATCATTCTGGGCGGCCAGGGCGGCGGGGGTGCGACGGGGGAACCGGTATACGATCTGTACACCGATTCGACCGTGTCCTTAGCCCAGCCGCTGGGAAGTGCGGCTATATTGAACATCGGAGGAAGCGCCTTTCGCAAGCGCTACCTCGACGGGCGGGAGCAGTCTTACTCCGCGACGGTCGATCTGCGGGCGGAGCGCTGGTCCCTGGATCTAAACGGCTCCTACGGGGACAGCGCCCGGACCTTGACCGAGGCCAGCGGAGTGAGCACTGCGGACGTGGACAAGGAGAACCAGGACCTGCTGGTCGCCT
>Ga0315537_1002293_pt1 | contig 14654 bp, 9 predicted proteins | sample SalMarSW160270MG_FD_203091 | JGI IMG/M metagenome (GOLD analysis project Ga0315537, IMG submission 203091) | Salt marsh sediment microbial communities from the Plum Island Ecosystem LTER, Massachusetts, United States - Salt Marsh Sediment SW1602-70 ... | reverse complement strand
CGGGCCAGCCAGCTATCAAACGCTAATATACTAAATTTAGGTTCACCAGGCGTTTCTTGTTTTTCTTCCAGTTCCCAAGATGCCCAATCAGTCAAGTCATGTATCTTTTTAGTAGGTATGTAAGTACAGTAGACTTCATACAAGATTTCTGCTGATAGAAATTCGGTAACAACAGATGAAAGATGGTCGAGAAGATCGGTAGAGGTCAAATGATCGGTCTCAAACAAGTGAATAAACCAAGCTCCAATACCCATCATCAGAACGCGACGATTATTTTCTATCCTGTTTTTTTGTCTTACAATCTCATATGAATGGCGATACTCTTTCTGGAAGGATTCAGGAGCCGGTTGTCCATGAAATTGCTCCATGCGCATGTCTAAAATTACCAGAAGGTTCTGGTCAAATTTACCATCCACTTCTCTATAAATATGGCGCATCGCTGTTGCAAAAATCCGATATTGGTCCCAGTCTTGTTGATCGATAGACGCTTTGAGCAATCTGTTCAGCACAAGCAGAATTTGGAGTGAATAGTCGGTAACAGCTTCTATATCTTGATTGGATAGCATCGAAATTTCTATTGTTTTGGCGATTTGATATTGGTCAAAATCTACAAGAAGACGCCAGCTGCGTTCTTTCACATATTGCTTTAATTCTTGATTCTCCAAGAAGCGGATCGCCCTCACATAGATTGCGGTGTAAAGATTAGAAAATCGACGAAATAGTAGATGATCCTTTTCTTGGAACGCCAGAGCCATTACTTGAAAGGGAAATCCCGTAAAATGATGAACGATCTGTGAGTCATCGCTTTTTAATGCAAGATCAAGCAGGTGAATATATTGTTCCAATATTGAGGAGACAAAAGGCCAATCTGAAAAAATCGACAATTCTGTTTGTGCCATTTCGAAGCTGTAGCGCACACCTACATCTTCGAACGCCTGTAGAAATGACCGCAAGGTATCCAGATAGTTATCTAAGAGAGCCTCAACCTCATCTGAATTTCCGGTTCGAATTGCTGAAGCCATCATATCTCGATTAAGCACCAACTCATTCCCCAGGCCTGATCGTCGCCGACGATCTGCAACAGGTGCTAATAGGACTGCCTTCTGAAGTGGATAGGTAATATGTCGATATTCATACCCAGGTGAGACATAAGCTAATTGAGGATGTTCAGATGACAATCGTTTTCCTAATTCCCCCAGAAATATAACCGCTTTATTATCTTGTCCGGTTAATATTTGTTTGGCACGACTAGCAGCCATATCTAGTAGATCCAAGTTTACATCTATCACTTCGCTAATGGTTCTGGATAGGCCTGGTACGATCACTTGAGTTTTATTAGGATACTTATCAAAATAAGAGAAGTCAATTCCATCCTGATTACACTGATTCAATACCAGATTTTTTGCTATTCGGTTGCGTAATTCGGTATAAACACCCTCTTTGACAAGTTTCTGGAGGTACTTCCTAAACTCACCCTTGAAATATTCAGGAGATAAGAGCTTATAGGTGACAATGTATAGCCTGATAGTGAGTAATATGTTTCCGGTAAATAAAATCAGATTGTACAAGGCTATGCTTCTAAGGAATTCAGGGATAATGCCTCCTCTAGAATTTACTGGATCGTCAACCAAGTCAAAGAGCAAGATATTGCTTCCCATGCTTAGAAGAGCCAGTAGGCCCATCATCACTGAAAATACCATCCAAGTGCGTGAGGCAAAAAGTGGTAAAGCACGTCTCTCGAACTTGCGATCGACCACATACTGTGTGAGGAATACGATTATGACAAATGCGATACCAATGAGAGACGCTAGAACTTGCCAAGCCGCTACAAGTGTTGATTGAAGTGCTTTTGGTTCTACCCATAACGATATTACTGGCTGAAAAAATCGATAAATACCAGAAGCGAGGATGATTTGCGGCAAGAATGTAATTGCTAACGTAATGAGAAGGTTCGCTCCGCCATGTTCTGGATGCATCCAGTCTTGCCAAAGATTAATAATACTCGTCAAAAAAGATCGAATATTTCTGACCCTAGACTCCCTAATAATTTGCCTCGCCCTTCTAGATGCCCAAGAATCTCTCTTAAAATGGATGATCAACCACACTTGAATCGGCGTGATGTAGTCAAGCCATTTCGTGCGAATCTGGTCATAATAATTCCTTATTCTCATCGTATTCCCTCTATCTTTCCCACGCCTTCAACACCAGCTGCAGCGTCCGGTCCTTTATAACTGCTTGATTTGCTTCACCTTGAATGCACAGAAGATCTCCCACGAAAGTCATGCATGTAGACAGCGGTATTGTTAGGATTAACAAAGTCGTTCATGATATCTCTTCGTTTAGGTCGTATGAAGATGTGCCAGAAGGTCTGGGAGATATTATAGTTTTCTGCGCTGGCTCTCTGTGAACAGGATAGTAACACCCCTGTCCCTTTCCTCAAAAATAATTGCCATTTTCTTATAAGTGTCTGTCTTGGAAATTTCCTCTAAAAGTTCAATAATATGCGTCCACATCACATTAGTCTTGGTTCTCAATTGCAATTGATACTTTGAAATCAGGTCATCAAGATTAACGAAATCGTCATTATTTTTCCTGTCACGAATGGATGACCATGACCTATATTTATGCAATTCACTTTCATTTACATACGCTGCCGATTCAACCAGATGCCAATCATTATCTTTTTGGCCGCGAATTAAGATTTTCATTTTGCCTCCAACAACTCATTCACCATCGTCTCCAACTACTCCATCAATTCCTGTTCGCCCACATCTTCATTACTCCCCGGCTTTTGCCCTCCGCTAAAATACGCTGTCGGCTCACCTGCCCTGATGGCATTTTTTATCCGGGCATGGGATTCCTTCAAGATTTCGACCGCTTGCTCTACTTCATCAGCGGATTTCAAAGGAAATCTTACCCAACGCGGTGAAAACTTCTGACTGACCACCTTTGTACCTGGTATTGGCTCACCCCGGCTAAAACACTCGATCTTCAAAACAGTTGGACGTGCTTCGAGCGAAGCGAAAGCTTTCTCAGGAGAGTACACGCCGATGTACTTAGTTTTGATGTTCATCCAGATTTCGTCATCATGTTCCCGTAAGGCTTTTTCGATCTTTCGATACAAATCCTGCACTTGAGGTTGGACTTTGTGAGTTTTAAACAGTTCCTCTAATGCATCCTCGCCCTTCAAACCTGGTTCCGTCGTGGTTGTGGGATGCTTGATTGGCCGATTCGTCATTGATTCGATTTCCGTCTTTAGCTCAATAATCTCCAAGGGACAATCCTTCCAATTATGTTCCCAGCATACTATGACGTCACAGTCATCCGGATCATGCCCATGCATTTTGAAATTTGAACTCTGGAATTCGAACTCGATCAATATCCGCTCCCAACCTTTCCCTGTATATCGTCGTGCGACACAATCGGGATAGCCCGGTTTTATCTCTTCAATATACATATGAAGATCATCGACCACTCTGCCAAAGAGGAATACAACACCATCCTCGTTGACAGGTGAATAAACCAATCCTCTGAAGTTGATCAAATCACCAACGATAGATTTTTCTTTTGGCATTTCGGTTTCGCCTTCGCCTCGTTTACTCTTATTTCATTCTCCACCCCAATAATTCTCTGTCTTGTTTAAAAACCCTCTACTAAAAAAAAATTAATGATCACTCCAATAACCATATACCCTCTTGGCTTCTTGGACGAAAAAATCCAGATCTTCAAACTCTCCTTTACCCTGATGAAGACCGAGATGACGAGCTAGTTTAAAATACCCCTCTCCAGGATACCCGATACCTGATAAAACAACGAGTGATGATAGCATTGGCCGACCATGCTCGTGTTCAGATGTCGAAATATCACCAAGGATTTCACCCAGCTTGTTTCGATCAGCTTGGCTTTCCATATCGAGTCCCGCTAATGGTGCAATCTCCCCGTAGGTGATCAGGTCACCATGTCTCGCCACTTCTTTCAAGCGTTCGTAGATCTCCTGATGTATTGCCATTCTTGACTCCATAGTAACTTATGAGAAACTGATGTGAGTTTTTATTCTCTGATCATCCCATAATGCCTTAATGCGTCCATGATTGCGTTCACCTTTTCCGGTGGGCAAGGCACTTGGCGTTTATTACTTTCCCGATTCCAAGCGCGTCGCACTTTTAATCCAGCGATTTCTTTGACATGAGCTATCCAACAAGTTTTAGGCTGGAAGCCATATTTTGCCTTTACGAATTGTTGAATTTGCTCATAAGTCGCCATCTTATGGTCCACTAAACCAGCTATTCAATTGTATAAAGGTATTCCTGAGGAGAATCTTGCGGGCATATCATTAAACCTATTCCTTCAAAAACACAATCTCCGTCTCCCTACACTTCTTCTTTGCTTGATCCACCTCGCTTAGCTCATACTTAGAATCGGGTTTCTGAAATAAGTCTAACCCACGATCGATAATAATTCGCCATCCATTATCTAGCTCGATTCCGCGTCGGTGAATCGTGTCACTGAATTCATAAGTGAAGGTAATCCCATGACCCTCCAGGCTGCCAGCGATTTCATCGAACTTTTGGCTATTTATTCGTTTCTGGTATTCATCCTCCGTCCCAGTGATCAGGTGCAGTTCCACCGGTCCATACACCGTATCGATGATACCGATGAATGCTAAGAGATTGCGGATCTGGAACTCAAGCCGTATGTATGGATCTGCAAGGTCAATCTTGCTCACACCTTTTAGATAAGAGCCAAACAAGCTTTTATAGCTATAACCCGTTTCTCCTTCATTTATTCGGATCGTTTTTTCTTGTTGCTCATCTATGGTTTCAGTGACTTGAACTTCAGGCTGGGTTGTTATCAGGATTTGTTCGTTTTGCTCATCTTGTATATCAAGTTTTTTGGGTAATTTCTTCATGTCGATTTCACTGGGATCGACATATTGCGCTTTACGATGGTTTCGTTGGTATTTATCCGGGTACTTTGAGCGCATTGAGATCGATACATATTCACGATCGAGTTTGCACAATTCATCTCGCACTCGGTGGCGCATTTCAAGTGCAGGGTTGACACAGTAATTATAAAAATCTTGCTCGTTTGGCTGCTGGTCGGGGAATAATATTTTCAGCATGCTGGTCACGCCCGATTCAATCGCACGGCTATCTCTCATATCATCGCAATTTTCCAGTTCCATATTAGTTTTGACGAAATCGCGGTAACTGATATCGCCGCGCAACATGTGCAGAATTTCCCCGAAAATATCCCCCTTCAGGCCTAAACAAACTGAAGGTGTATCCTTGCTGACGCGCGGCAAATCCCAACCTGGAAGCAATCCCGAAAAACGATCCAAAAAAGCTGTTTCCCGTAGAAAGTTTGGAAAATCCCGGAAGAGACCAATCATCTCGTGCAGCGGTCGTTTGAATTCATCCAAATCAATGTTAGCCAAGATAACAACCCCCGCCTCGGCAGAAATCGAGCCGGCGCTACCGCGACCGAATCGTCCAGCTTCCAAATAAGATTTCAACAGGGCTGTCAATTCCCCGGAACGATCGCCTTTTACTTTCTGGGCTTCATCAATCACCACACAATCGTAGCGAGTTATCAACCCAGGTGTTTTACGCGCGTCATTGTAAAACAGTACTGGCGCCGTGATTGCACCGGAACGAACTGTCACATAGCGGGACATATTCTCAAAGACGAAGCTCTTCCCTGTTCCCTTGGGTGCTAATTCAATCAGGTTATAGCGCGGTTCCACCATTGGCAAGAGCCGGCTAATCAGTAGAATCTTCTGCCTCTCCGTATAAATGTGATGGTTGAACCCCATTGAATTGATAATGAATTCAATCCATTCTTGCGTGGAAAAATCTTTTCGTCGAGAGACGAAGAAATCCAGGTCCAGACTGGCTAATTGAAAAGGCGTGAAGGAACGCATAAGGACTTGCCCCGGACCGTCATCGCTGGGTGGTGCATAGGATAACGTTCCTACCCCCCAGATACCACTGCTGAGTAGCATCTCATTATCGCGGACGATGTGCGGTGGGATCGAGCCCTTGCTCTCATCCAGGAAAGGGATCAACAGGTAACGATCCCCTTTGGCGAGATTGACCTGAACCGCATAGTCGTCCAGCAATTTCACGTCATTTTGCTCATACAACCTGTTCTTTATCGATTCTCTTTCGCCTTTGTCTGGCACGTACTTACGAACAAAGTCTGCGATCTTTACACGGGCTTCGTTTGAAATATCAGGCGAATCTTCAACATAGTGAGCTACAATCCATTCACGTACGTAAACCGGAATAGCACGGCTGCCGAAGCCTGCTTTCCGAGCGAACGATTTATTAATAATCAGCGAGCCATAATTATCAAGCGCTTTTTGTTCAAAGGATTCCATAGATTGGTTCCTATAAGTTGTCCAGATCGAATTTAGCTTTAGCCGGCTCTATTATCTCAACAGGAAGCTCGATCGAGTGTTCCCAAGGCTGACCCAAGAAGCGATAGGATAACTGTAAATGTAATTTCTTGGCTGAAGGATTGGCTGTTCGAGGGCATCGCGCAGGCAGGTTTATAGTGATGCGTTGTAGTTTTGTAATTTCCTTAATAACTTGCTTTTCTGCTTCGATATTCGAATCTAAAAATTCCAACGACACATGCTCGCATGCGTAGTTGTTATAGTTTGTAATCTCCAAAACCAACTCGAGTTTCGTTCCAACATACAGCTTTCCGCTGCTGATCAATTCGACTGCCATAGGTTTGGGTGATATGGTAACGGGGCTATAAACGGCCACAGGAACAAGCGTTTCTTCGGGCGTCAATCCCCCATGAATATAAGCGCTTTCATCAGTTGGTAGGAAGCGATACAACCTGCGAGCAACCAGGTAATTGGTATTTAACTCGAAAATCTGTCGGTTGAACAGATAACAGTCGTATTGTGAATTATCAGGCAATTTTTCCAGCTCATCATCAGAGATTGCTATATAACGGTGGTGTTCATCTAAAGCGCGTTTTTTATAGAAATCTCCCTTTAGCACATTCAGTGTACCTTTTGGAATTCTTGTGGATCCGTGATCCGATATGATTACAACCAGTAGATCGCGCTCTGCCCCAATCCGGCGAGCAAAAGATCGAATATCCTGGGTAAGTGATTCAAGATAAGAGCGGATTGCTTGGGAATGGGAAATACCGGTCTGGTTTTCGCTTTGGTGCAAAGTAATATCTAAGGGTAAATAATTCAGGAAGTAGACATCAGCCTCGCGTTTGGTGATTAAACGAAATTCGCCGATATTTCCCAGGTATCTGGTTCTCTTACCCAGTCGATTATTCCAAATTGACTCAACCCGTGCTTGGTAGGCGCTCTCTGTGAAAGGGGCGTAATGCCCTGTGATCAGACATTTTTTACTCACTTCAGTGCACGATGGCAACATGGAAAAACAATAAGATAACGAATGCTCAAAATACCCCCGATGTTGCATCTGAGCCTGAAGCTCAGGGTAAAATTTTGCATTCAGATTGTCAACGATTACAACAAGAACTGTGCCGGTGTGGGTTTTAAAACTCTCCTGAAGATTGTGGATCGCCTTCCAGGCCATGTGTTCTGAATGATAGATCAGCTGCCCGTAGTGCTGATACAACCAGTCTGCGTAGTCACTGGCAATTTCACCAATCTGATCATCTAATTGGCCGGTATTTTCCAACCAAAAACGATATGGAAGATAATACTTTGTCGCCCAATCAATCCACTCGTCTGCCTGCCAATTCTTGTCTGGTGTTGATGGTGGTGACACGGAGATGAGCAGATCAAGATCAGCTAATGCCTGGTTCAACCGCGGTATATTGGACAAAGCTTGAAACTTCGCCTTGATTTTAGTAATTAGTTCTGGAGTAATTGCAACATCACCAGCTGTTAAACGTTTATGCAAATTATTAAATTCGATTTCAAGAAAACCAGATATCTGGCTAAGTAGATCATCTAAGGTGACAGCACTATCCGGTTCGATTTTTTCTTCCAGGTAAAGGCGAATCTCATCAATCACCTTTTCATTCCCGGAAATAGTAACTGGGACTTTGTGTAGATCCAGATTCAACTTTCTAAGCGCTACGAAACTCTTCCCAAGCACCCTTTTCCCCAGGCTTTCTGGATACCCTGAAAGTAGTTTGAATGCAGCCAGGTTCCGAATAAGAATTTCCGGAGATGTATCTATCCAATCCAAAATCTGTAATTCTGCAAGTTCTCCTGCAGCTTGCAGCTCTTTGCGAAGTTGCCGGACCCTTTTCCGATAGATTTCCCTAACTACGGGGCGACTTAAGGCGGACTGCCACTGCTCTAGGTCATAACCAACGACGATCTCACCAACCCGGCGTAGACCGCCAGGCAAAGTAAGGAAATTGCCAAAGAAAATTTCCAAGATATAGTCTTCAAAGGATATATTCGGTAATGCTGGGATCTTTAGATCTAATAATCCCGAGTCCAGCAGTTGTTGCTCGTTGAATTCAGCCGGTATGTCGAGCCCTATTTGGTTACGAATTTGTTTATGTAAATTCAGTTCTTCCAGTTGAATATAGATTGGCCCATATCGGCGAGTCATGATTTTTAGCCAACGACCAACCGTCTTGTCTTTCACCAGAACATGGCATTCTTTGTTTGAATGGATCGCCTCGGCGATTTTCTGATATCCGCGTAGATAATCCCCTTGATCTTCAATCACAAGGTTGGCTGGATGCACAGCGGCATCTTCAAGGTGCTCAGAGAGAAGGGTTAGATAGATCACGCTGTTAGTCCTCTTGATCGTTCTGCAATTGACCTTTCACGGCTTCATCAAAAGCAGCCCGAATTTCATCTGGAGCAATTTGCTGATCTCTCTTCAAATGGCTGATGATATCCTTTATGAGCACAACCAATCCAGTTTTATCTACGGGATTGCGGAAACGGTATTCGCGTTCGCCAGGATCTAATTTGGGGGCAGTCTCTGCAATCAGCTTATACCCTTCATCCAGGTTGGTAAAACCGACCCGCAGCACATTGCTGAATTCGCCTAGACTATTTTGGGCGACCATCCAATATGTACAGCTTTCTGTCACGTCCGTTTCCCAGGGAGCATTTTTCTCAACCGCGATAAACTGCTTAGCATTACGGGGATCTTCATTTTTCGTTACTCGAACCTTAATCCCTTGTTTTGGGGCATAAACCGTGAACGCTACTGAGCCGCTATATTTGATTACCGGCTGCCCTTGATAACTTTGGCTGGCTTCAACGGCCGATTTCCAAACAGGTGGTGGAACCTTGGGCAGACTATCTACAATTTTCTTGAGTGCGTCTTTGAAGATGTTCAGGTAGCTGTTGCTCTGATCATAGGACCAGTCGTCAACTTTCCCCAAGTTGAAACCATAAGCAGTTGGGATAACCTCGAGGAAAGTTTTTTCAACATCCTGTAGTTTCTGAACGGCTTCCAAAATTGATCGGCTTGGCGGGGATTGCCAATCTGCGTTCAGTATTTTTTGGTCTGGTTGCAAATTGGTGTACCATGTGCTGATTGCTTCAATGTATGCCAGATAAGTGTCACCCTTAGGTTGAAAGAGGTTTGAAAGTTCCTTGATGAGTGAAGACTTGATTGTGCTGGCCCTGGTTTCTACTGCCGCCTTATCCTTTTTGAGCTGAAGGATGATCTCGCTAGCGGTGGCATCATCCAATTCCGCATCCGAATCGTAGCCATAAATTTGCTTTAGCTCTTCCAGGAACACTTGGCTGCCAACATTGCTATCACTATACTTGGCAAGTAAGTCAACAAAAGCCGAGGCCGTGCTATCATCCGCATATATACCGACAGCACGCTCTAAGCGGGTGCGCGCTTTCCACCAACCCTGCAGAGCTCGCCAGGCTTCAGATAATGTCTGCTGTGTGCCTGCTGGTGCCGGTGTTTCGGCGAACAAGTTGTAAATTTCGTTGATCAACCGGGCAGTGGGTGGGTTTAGGAAGCGGCGTTCCACTGTGGCCGTGAGGAACTTGCCAGTTGCCAAATCAATGATGGTTTCAATATCATTGGTAGGCGCGTATCCCAAGGCTGTCGGATTGACTTTTAACCTGAGTTCATCACCAAAGTGGCGCACAGCACAGGCTGTAAAAAGCGACAGCGCGTAAGGTCCTAAACCGTAAGGGGCTTCGGTCATTTCAGAAAGAATGCCCCAGATATTGAGCGTTTCGCCGCGCTGGATGTTTTTTAATCGATCAATCAATTCGCTCAAAGCCGGGTACTTGTACTGGTATTTGACAGGATTGCTCTCGAGTTCGTAAGAGGCTATGTTGCCGATATAATCCCCTTCTTGCTGCAAAATACCGTGATTGGCGAGTGCTAATTTTAAATAACGGATTTCACCGCGGTTTTCTTTCTCGGAATGGTCAATCTCGACTGGCTTGTCGGTCTCTACCAGTCTGGCTACAGCATCGCGCAACGCGGTATCTTTTGAACCGGAGAAATTCTTGGGGTGAGCCTTACTCAAGTATTCGTGAGAGACCGTATTACGTTTAGCAAACAGGCGATTCATCAGGGCATCAGCCGGTTCGTATTCGTTGATCGGATCAGCCACCAAAGTCTTGCCATCTTCTCTGTACCAATGCAAACCTTTGGCATCCAAATAACGCTCACGGGCACGCAAGAAATCACCTACCCGGCCGGTCTTTTGCAATTCTTTTCCAAGCATTTCCTCGACGAGAGCTTTTTCCTGGAATTCCAGCTTGTTATACGCATCCGAACCCATGAAATTCTGCACTGCCAAGAGGTCGATAACCGCCATCTTCATGGGGATAGCTTCCTTGGGGACGCCGACTGCGATGGTGGCATAAGTGTTCGATTTCACTGCTTGTTGTGCAACCTGGATTTCGATCTCGTTTTCACAGATTACGAAGACCATCACACCATCATAACGATCACTCCATGCTTTTTGGGCCTGCCGCTGTGTCTCCTGGTACACCCAAAAAGATACATCACTACCATCAGCTAGTTTATATTTGACTGTCAATTCTTGAGGTGTTGCAAAAATCCTGCGCAGATGTTTATCTCCCAGGTAATCCTGGTTATGGCCTTTCGCTTCAGTGAAAGGTTCCCATTTTTTGGGAGCCAGCATCATCACCTGGCTTGATAAACTCAATGGCTGGTTGAGTAAATCCTGGCGGATTTCATTAATCAATGCATCCAGATCCGCCATATCGCTGCGACGGAATTCATACTCCCCACTGGGTGACTGGAATAGAATTTTATTGCTCAACAGGCTCTTTAATTCACTGGCGAGAATCTTCTTGTCGTTGGGTTGGATTAAATTGAGCCCATACTCCAACGTGCTTTGAGTGACGTTAACATTACTGACACGATAAACGAATACCAGATCCAACACCCTCTGGGTGAGGGGGTCAATTTCTTTCGTCAGTGTGTTCCTATAAGCGAAGCGTTTGGCTTCATCCACTGCCGCCAGGTAATTGCGAATATGATCGCGAACTTCCGGGCGTACGGTGAGATTCGCTGTAGTAATACTGGGTTTGAAATAGAGTGCCAGTCCTTCAGGCGTATAAACGTTAATCTCACCGCTTGGTTTGGTAACATCCATATTGCGCACAAACCAGGAATACCCACCTTCAGGCGGCGTTTCGCCAAATTTACGGAAGAAGGCAAACACCGATCTGGCATCAGAGCCGAGTTCCTGGGACATGCGCGTTAAGCAGTATGTCGCCATTGGGTGTACCGGATATATATTTTTAACAATCTGGCTGAGCAGCTCCGGCTCGCTGAGGTAATCAAATATTTTAAACTTCTTTGCTCCACTGGCCATCTGCGTGAGCAGCCAGCTGTTTTTCTTCTGAACTTCCTGCTCCCATTCAGGAGCTTCAGTTCGCGGCGACACCAGGGCGGCAATAATCTGTTCCAGTTCTTCGGATTGTAAGCTTACCTCGGTGACGCGATCCTGCACAACACGGAAGTCTACTTGTAAAGGCGTGTTAGCCCCGTAGGCAACAAAGCGGCGGTGACCTGTTCCAATGAAAATTAACTGCATGCCAGCCACGCCGTCTTTGGACATCTCGGCAAAACCCTGAAAGACACTCATACTAACTCGGCCTTCTCCCAGAGCATTACCGAACTCATCTGCTAAAATAGCCAGTCCCTTATAACGCTTCTGGAATTCAGTGCTGGAGAGCAGGTCTTTCAGAATTGCCAGCAGGTTATCCGTGCGAAAAGCCAGCCGCTGCCCGGTGGCCTTCTCGTAAGTAGCCTGGAACAGGTCCATTGCAGTGGATTTGTTCTGCTGCAGGCCCTGCTTCAGTGTCTCTAATTCCTGATGTCGATCATCGCCGCTGAGAAAAGCCAGAAAATCCTCGAAGACGCCGCTCGGTTCACCGGACTGCAGGCGTAATTCCCAGGCGTGAATCTGACGTAGGGCGCCTTTAAAATGGGTGTTCAGGATAATCTCATCGGCGCCTTCGTACTCCAGGGCTTTTTGGATCGCATTTAATAAGATTTCTTCGAAAGACCCCGTTTTTAAAAAATTACATGGCGCGACGAGGTAACGCCCATCCCCGCGCCAGTTGCGCACCTTCTCCGCCCCTGGTTTGTCGCGCTTGGCCCAGTTGTCGAAAAACTCCTGCATTTCTGAGCCAGTTGCCTTGAGCGAAAAATAGTTCGCCAGCATCAGGCACAGGTGCGATTTACCGGTGCCAAAACTGCCGGTGAGCATGAACACTTTTTCTTTGTTCTCGGCGCTGGGAAGCTGCGCCTGCGCCAGTTGCAGGAAGGCTTCGCGATGCGAACGAATGGGTACGTAGCCTCGCATGTGCTCTACATTGTCGTCCGGATTGACCTCATTGTAAAAATAGGCTTCCAATCGCACTTGATCGCCGTAGGCGGTGTGGAAATTGACCAGGTCGAATATCTTTGTCATATTGTCAAGCCCCTTTTAAGTCAAACAGCTTCAAACATATTAAGCGCCAGCACACGTGGCTCGCCATAGGCGTTGTGGAAGTCTGCGGTGGCAAGCACTTCATCATCCTGGATGATAAAGATGAATACTTTTTCGGTATCGGCCGGGGAACGCAATCCAACTCGCGCCCAATCCAGCAGCGCCTGCTTCTCCGTCGCGTTCCAGGTATTCAATAGAAAATCAGGGTTGTCCACCAGGATCACTGCCTGAGGCACATCCAGCGAGAGCAATAAGCTACGTAATGCCTTGAAATCGAATTGGCCGACTGGCGAGAGGGTATGATTTTCCAGAAAATAAGCCAGCAGATCCAGGTAGTAAATATCCGAGCGCGTGGATTGCAGTCTGTGCGCAAAATGAGTCTTACCGCTGTGCGCCGGGTAGTGGATGAAAAATGAGCGGCGGTCCTCACCCTTCTGGTGATTGAGATAATCAGCGAAGTTCATACCAGTTGCTCCCCTCGTAGATAGCGAGCAGCGGCAGAAATCCAGGTGTGTTCCTGCTTGAAACGGACCTGATCCAACCCCGAGCGGGTTTCTACCGTTAGCAGGTTCGCATTGTGCAGCGCGTCTAATGCCCTGCGAACAGACGCCTCGTTTTGGTTGAGGATTCGTCCAGGGCCGTAGTTGCCGCGAACCACCAACGGAGTCTCCAATGTTGAGGAGCTCGGATAGTACCGGTCGCGATAAATCATTATGATACTCATCCAGATCAGTGGGGGGATGGTAACCGTATCCCGGTGACTTTGATATACCCCCAGATCGGATTTTGTCAGAATTTTGATTGGCTCCAGTAAATCTTCGGTATAGGTTTTAAAAATCCCACCCAACTCATGACGGGTTTTTTCATGGATGGTTTTTGAAGACCAGCGACCTTCCAGAACTCGAAATACCTCTGAAACCTCCTGGATTGTGATTTCGTCTTGTTGAGAGAGAATTTGGTTGAAAACATTGCTCCACAGCACCAACAAGGCATTAGAAGCCAGCAAATAGTGCAGCAGCCATAATAAACCCGGATTGTCCAGGTAAGGAGTGTACGAGAGAACTAGATGGCCAAAGGGGGTGATGCGGGTTTGCGAGTCAACCAGCTCTGCCTTACGCATCACGTTAATAGTTCCCTGCATCGAAGCCCACGTCATCGAAAGCTTTTCAGCAATTTCATCCCGTGTGATCGGCTCGTTATTCTTTTTATGCGCCTGTAGAAGTTCGAGGATGCGTCCTACGTGAACGGATCGAATTCCATAGCCGCGGTTGAGCGCCAGCAGCGCGCCCTCTGGGACCAAATCCGGCAGCTTTGCCCCAGGTTGATCCTTATTTAATGTGATCGCATCCAGTTCCTGCATCGTATCTTTTTGGGGTTTGTCCGGATCTGAAGGTTGATCAAACAAACTGAGCTGCCCGGTCATGGCTGGCCCTCTGGTATTGACACTTTGTTATTCTTCATCGTTTACGTCTTCCTCCTCTTCGCCGGCCTCGCCTTTCAATCCCTGTGCAGCCTCATGAACCGCAATCTCCTGGTTCAGTGCCAGCAGGCGGGTAAAAATCTCACGCTGCGCCTCCCGCGACGGCATGTAACGGATTTTCTTCCGGTCGTTGGAGTAAAAGTCGTGCTGTAGATCAATGTTATCCCAGCCGTAGCATGCCAGCACTGCCCAGTCCATCTCGGAATGGAGACGGCGCATTTCTTGAATTTCATCATCCAGACACAGA
>Ga0315537_1002292_pt1 | contig 14655 bp, 10 predicted proteins | sample SalMarSW160270MG_FD_203091 | JGI IMG/M metagenome (GOLD analysis project Ga0315537, IMG submission 203091) | Salt marsh sediment microbial communities from the Plum Island Ecosystem LTER, Massachusetts, United States - Salt Marsh Sediment SW1602-70 ... | reverse complement strand
ATACTCTCGGCGGGATTGATAATTTCAGTTTGCCTTGCAATATTTCTCGACGAGGCTGTCTACGCCGTTTCCGCTTTAGCGGCTGCATTTTTCTTCACGTCGTTCTTGTATGTGCTTAGCGGCGCCATTTTTGTTGCTATTTTTCAATTTGCGGTGGGCGTTGGAACTTTAGCCATTCTCTTTTTGTCTGGAGAAATGCTGAGTGAAAAGCCCGACAAGAAAACTTCACTTGGGAAATCGTTAATGGTCGTCACAGCAGGTGCGCTTTTGTCTTTTCCTGCGGTCTTCCTCTCGCTTTCAAGTCCAGCCACCGTTGGGTCTGACATCCAGTTCGGAGAAGCACTGTGGAACTTAAGAGCTGTAGACGTCGTCTTGCAAGGCTTAGTTATAATGACTGTGGCTTTAGGAACAGCCATAATCTTGTATGAAAAGAAGAAAGGTGAAAAATGATGGATTTCGTCATTTTATCACTAACGATGATTGCTATCGGCATTTATGGTTTGCTGACCAAGCGTCACTTATTGAAAGTGTTTATTTCGGTTGAATTGATTACAATGGGAGCAACACTGAATTTTGTAATGCTTGCATCTTCTCTCGGCAAAAATTTAGGACAGGCATTCCTAATTTTGGCGTTCTCAACCGACACCGCCGTCAGCGGCGTAATCTTGGCATTATTGGTAATCGCCTGCAAGAAGTATGGAACAAGCGACATCGGCGAGATAATGAAGATGGAGCAAGAAAAAGAGGCTGAAATTTAGTGTTGTCTGATGTTTCATCATGGCTCGTTTGGCTACTTCCCCTTATTTCCAGCATATTTGTGCCATTAATTGCACGTTTGGGTGAAAAAGCGCGAAACTACTTCGTGGTTTTAATAAGCTTAGTTACTGCCGCTTTGGCGTTTTCCCTCATTCCTGATGTCTATTTTGGTTCTGCTGAACCTCTTGACTTGTCCACGGCTTGGATTCCGTCTTCAGGCATAACCGCTGGCGTCTTCATTGATCCGCTCAGCGTCTTGTTCGTGGTTCTAGTTGCCTTCTTCGGCTTAATCATATCAATATACTCGCTGGGTTACATGAAAGGCGAAGAAGGCTTGACGCGATACTATTTTTTACTATTGCTTTTCATAGGCTCAATGATAGGTCTCGTCATTTCAGACAATTTCCTTCAAATGTTCATCTTCTGGGAGATGGTGGGGCTCTGCTCATACGCGCTAATCTCATTCTGGTATAAGCGCCCCGAATCTGTCCGTGCAGGCGTCAAGGTTTTCTTGATGACCCGCATAGGCGATGTCTCGTTGCTCGCGGCGATAGGTGTCTTGTACGCGAGTCTGGGCACATTCAGTTTTCGCTCCACAATCGCTGCTATTCAAGATGGGGCTCTGTCCGCGCCAACTCTGGTTGTGGTTGCCTTCTTAGTCTTAGGTGGCGCCATAGCAAAGTCTGCTCAGCTTCCACTGCACACGTGGCTGTACAGCGCAATGGAGGCACCAACATCAGTCAGCGCCCTCTTACACGCGGCAACTATGGTTAAGGCAGGCATCTACCTTGTCGCCAGATTCATTCTAATTGCAGCTCCAATGATTGTTGCACTTCAACCCCTTTGGCTGCCCTCCGTGGCTTGGATTGGCGTGTTGACCGCGATTGTAGGTGCAACAATGGCTTTGTATACACCTGACATTAAGGGAGTGCTTGCCTACTCAACAATCAGCCAATTGGGCTTTATGATGGCGGCGCTGGGCTCGTCTGGTGCTGCAGCAGCTACGTCTTCAGGCTGGTTTGCCAGTCTGTTCCACATGATGAGCCACGCATTCTTCGAAGGTCTCGGCTTCCTCTTGGCTGGTGGCATAATTCACGCGATTGGAACTCGTGACATGCGGTTGATGGGTGGACTGAGAAAAGTGATGCCTATTACTTTTGGATTAAGCATAATAATGATATTGACCACCAGCGGGCTGCCTCCGTTTGCAGCTTTTTTCAGCAAGGGCCTTATTATCACCAGCCTAACGGAAACTGGTAACCTCTGGCAGGTGATTTTGATTTACGCTACGACTGCCCTCACGTTCGCTTATAGTCTACGGTTTGTCACACTCACTTTCATGGGAAAGAAGTCAGAATACTTGGAGAAGCTTCATCCGCATGAAGCGCCAAAAATAATGCTGTACCCCGCTGCGATACTGGCTGTCTTGTGTGTTGTCTGGGGTTTTGTTGAACCTTGGCTGGGTAGTTTCATGCGCGCTGGGGGTGAGATGAGTCTGCTTGGCGCGTTTTTCAGCTTGGAAACCCCGATTTTCTTCGCCATTCTCGTTCCAGCTGGCTTAATTATATATCTAACTTATTACAAACATTCTGAAGTCATGATGAAGATTAGAAGCAGCTCGAATCCTTTAACAACTGTGTTAAAGCACGGTTACTTCTTTGATGACCTTTACGAGAGGGTCACAGGCAGATGGGTAATAACATTCTCGCATGGAGTCCGCCGCGCAAACGAAGCCGTAATGGATAGAGTAGGGAAACCCGCACAGGGAATATTGAACGTGGCGAATCACCTCCGAAATTTTGAGACATATTTCTCTGGAAGTCTGCCTCAAGCTATAGCTAACTCAATTGTCAAAGTGGCACACGCTGTTCAGAAATACCTTGACGTTTTGGCGGATGACCTGTTAAGCATAATAGCGCACCGAACAATGCGAGGCGCATCACATATGAAGAAGATACCTTCATCCTCTCTGCAGCATTACATAGCCGCTGCATTGCTCGGATTTATATTGATTTTGATACTGATAATACTCACGGTAGGGAGGTAGAATAATGTCGTATGCTCTCTTGTTAATTTTCCTCTTGCCCACCTTGGGCATTCCGTTCGTCTACTTAACTGGAAAGAAATCTCCAAAAGCAGCAGCAATTCTAGTCGCTTTAATCGCGTTCGCTAATATGGCGCTGCTTTTCACAACTGTTCCTACAGTCCTCAACAGCCCAAACCACGAGTACATAGAATCCTACTATTGGATTCCAATATTGGAATCGGAATTCACGCTTTTTGTGGACGGCGTTAGCGTATCCATAGCAATCATCACCACGGTTCTCATCATAGTAGCCGCGCTCTTCTCAATAAATTACATGGAAGGAAAGAGCAACCTAGCCGTGTATTACTCTCTTTTGACTCTGCTTTCTATTGGTCTCGTAGGCGTCTTCATAACATCGAACCTTCTGCTCTTCTACTTCTGTTGGGAACTGATGCTTGTCCCCGCCTACTTCATCATCGGCGGATGGGGTTACAGAGACCCATACCGAGCAGCGTTCAAATTCTTCATATTTACACATGCAGGCGCAGTTTTCGTACTTTTGGGCATAGGCGCCATTTACATGGTCACAGGTGTCACAGACATGTTCCAAGCGCAAGCCGCGCTGATGACGGTTAGCCCAGACCTTGTGCGGTGGATACTGCTTTCCTTAACTGCAGGCTTCGCCGTTAAGATGGCTGTGGTTCCAGTTCACATGTGGCTGCCTGACGCTCACTCCGAAGCCCCGTCGCCAATGTCAGCGCTTTTAAGTGGCGTCATAATCAGCGCTGGTGCTTACGCTATTCTGCGTTTGTCGTTGGCAACTGTTTTTCCAGCGGTTATGGGAACTGCGTTTGGAAGCGATTTCATGCATGGCTTGGCGATTTTCGGCGTAATTTCAGCCTTTTTCGGTTCACTTATAGCTTTAGTTGAAACCGACATAAAACGAATAATCGCGTATTCAAGCATTGCCCATATGGGCTACGTCCTGTTTGGGCTCTCGCTCTTTCCTTCCGCCCCCATAGCTGGAACGGTGGTTATCACAGCAGCTATAACGGGAACGGTGCTTCACCTCATAACTCACGCAGTAAGCAAAGGTCTTTTCTTCCTTTCAGCAGGAGCTATCATGCACCAGACTGAAGTCAGAGACATCCGCGAAATGGGCGGGCTCGCTGGAAAGATGCCTTTCACGGCTACTGCCTCGGCTACAGCCGCGTTGAGCATAGCAGGGACTCCTCCATTCGCGTGCTTCATCAGCGAGTTTCTGATATTTGTGGGCGCATTCGAAGTAATTAATACCGACGGATTCTTTCTTCTACCAACCGCCTTTATGCTCGTGGCCACAGTCATTTCGCTTGCTTATTCACTAAGGTATCTGTCTCATGTTTTTCTGGGACAAGCAAAAAGCGAAGGCGAAAAGCCGATTCTGGATGTTCCTAACTGGATGAAGTTAGCGATGGCTATATTGGTGATTCTTGTGATTGTTCTCGGTATTTGGCCTACATTTTTTATACACTTGATTAATACGGTACAGTTCATTTGAGGCATGGCTTGCTTATGGTTGAGATATGGGATGTTGCCTTACCGATAATCAGTTTGGTTACCTTTGCATTCTTGACTATTCCAGTTTTCAAGGTCATCCGCAGAAGCCAACACAAAACCGCTTTGACTCTGGCTTGGTTCTCAACAGTTTTCATAGTCTCGGGCGCTGCTGTGGCTAATTTAACAGCAAAATATTATAGTCTGCCATCACCGCAGCCGTTTCTCAACATTACGTCAACAGACACGTCGTCAGCTACGCTTTCTAGCGCTTTTATGATAGATGCAATTTCGATTTACATGGCGGTAATGTTCATTGCGGTCAGCGCGGTTGTCTTGTTCTACAGCATTTTCTATTTGGGTTCAAAAGAGAGGCCCTCTGAAAGATACTTCGCAATTATGCTTATGCTTACTGCAGCCTTGATGGGCACCGTGTTTTCCGGCGACCTCCTAACGCTTTTCATCTTTTGGGAAGCTGCAGCGGCTGGCTCAAGTTTTCTAATGATTTACAGGAAAACTCCAGAGGCTCTGAATTCCACGCTTAAGTATTTGGTTATGATAATAATTGCTTCAGCGTTTATCGTTTTCGGGCTCTCGCTGATTTACAGTTTAACGGGCAGTTTGAATTTCTGGGCTGTCCGAGAAGCGTTGATGGCTTTAGGCGACAACCATCTGCTCTTGGTAGCATTCATTTTCATAGCCACTGGCTACTCCATCGAAGCTGCAATTGTGCCCTTCCACTTTTGGCTACCCGATGCCTATACTGCAGCTCCGTCTTCCTCGTCTGCCTTTCTTTCAGCTTTGATTGATCAGGGAAGTTACTATGTTCTGATACGAGTTCTCGTGTTCATATTAACGCCGCCGGATGTGCTGAACTGGACGTTTATGCTGGCTGTCCTGGCAGCGTTGACTATGATTGTAGGCAACTTGTTCGCGTTAATTCAGGATAACGTGAAGCGGTTAATTGCGAATATCTGCGTGGCAGATGTCGGCTACAATCTGGTGGGTATAACCAGCGTAACGGCGCTGGGGCTCACTGGCAACCTCTACTTTTTCCTCATGGGTGGCATTACCACAGCGCTTTCTTTCATGGCAATCGGCATCATCAACCACTATGGATTCAAAACGCTAGAAGACTTCTCGGGATTGGGCAAGAAGATGCCTTTTGCAAGTTTAGCTTTGGTGATAGCCGGACTCTCATTTGCGGGAGTCCCGCCCTTTGGCGGCTTCATGGCTAAATACTTGGTTTTTACCGCCGCGATACAAGCGAACCTAAGCTGGTTGGCAGTCATAGGCGTTCTGACAAGCGTCCTTCAAACCGCCTACTTATTTAGGTTGGTAAATTACATGTACGCGAAGAACCCGAGGGATGAAACAAAGATAAAAGAACCCAAAAGACTGCTCATTCCTATCTTTATTCTCGCAGCCGCAATAATCATCCTCGGTTTATATCCACAAATAGTCTTTAACTTAATTGATCCCGTAGTAAAACAACTCCAATTCATCCCTTAACGCTCAATAATACCCTATTTCCTGCTAACAATGAGTAATGGCGCCAGGGGTTAGGTTTACAGCTCGGTTTAAATTCTCGGCGAATTTTGCAAAAACATGAAAGGGCTTTCTATTCGAGCAGGTGTACAACGCTCAAAATTGTTGGTAGAGCCATCAGGATGTAGCGCGCTATAGAAGATTTCTTCACAATTTTTATATATAATGCAGTAGAAGCATTTGGGTCTAGAAGAAGGGAGACTGATGAAAAGAATAGTTTACGGAATTGTTTTGATACTTCTCTTAACTGTTGTGTTGACGTACCCGATTGGGCTAGTGGGTGCGGTTGAACAGATTACTGAAGAGGAATTTGCGGATAGGGTTCAAACGTACGATGAAGCTCAGTTGCAGGAATTTTTCCAGAGCTTGGCAAGTGGGGACATAGAAGTTCTTGTCAGTGATCCAATCGAGACTGAAAGTTGGTATGTTATGCTAATAAAGAACGTTACAGATCCTGAGGGCAACGCGATAGAAGGCGCAACAGTTACGATCACAAACATGGATGAAGGCTGGGAACTAAAAATTAAAGCGGCGGTGCCTGCGGGGAGTTCATGGGAAACCGAGTTTGCTACTTCGGTTACAGACGAGAATGGATACTGTTACTTCTATTTAATGTGGGCTGGAGGTTTGCTATCAACAAGCAGAACAATAAATGTCGACGTCGCTAAAGATGGCTTTCTAGCCTCTTCAGACACGACTTATATAACAGGCATGGGATTCCACTTTTTGTCAGATGAAATTGCTTCTTATTATGGATATAACGCTCTTGACAATGTTCTCACGCCACTACCTTCGCAAGTGATTCCAGAGGTTCCTCTTGGAACGATTTTGGCTTCAGCCGCAATGATAGCAGCTTTGGGACTTTACATCACCATGCCAAGACGGCAAAGAAAACAAAAAGCCCTCATTTCATAATTTTTCGCATTCGCGAACGTCGAATGACGTAGTTTACTCTGTACATCTCAACATTATGTTTCCCTATCTTTAATACAAAGCGCTATCACAAACACTTGACTAACTCTCTTAACATTAAACCTAAAACAAATAATCTACAACATATCGCACAAAACATCAACAACACTTCACTCTAGAAATACCTCGTATTCATCGAAGACTTTGTAAGCGCCAAGAATGGGATTTTAACCCAAATTTACTAGTAAATTTTATTGGGAGCGGTTCGTGAGATGAGGATTAGAATTCAAGAATCCGTGGGAATTTCAAATTAAAGGTTAATATGCAGTTACCTTATAGAATTATCCAGTTTTTAGAAAACATGATATGCAAAAAAGGATTTTTCTAGAACAGACTGTTACTGTGTTCAACTAGTCACAAAAATTTTAAGGGAGTTCGCATATAAAAAGTAAAGAGGCTAAAGAAAATGTCTAATAGACTTTCTGGAATTTCAAAAACAATAGCTGCTATAGTGCTCGTCATCATAATCGTAGTTGCTGGTGTCCTCGTTTATGTCTACTATTCTTCGACATTACCGAAGCCAACTCTCACTGTTTATGCACTTTGGTCTGGAAGCGAGCAATCTAACTTCGAGCAAGCGTTAGGCAACTTTACGGAGAACACTGGAATAAACGTTACATACCAAGGTTTTACGACCCAAGACCTTTTGATAAGCGTACCATTGCAACTGCAGAGTCCGCCATACGACGTAGACGTCATAATAGCACCTTGGCCGAACTGGATTGCAGACAATTCTCCGTACCTAACTCCGGTGAATGATGTAGTCACAGAGTCAGATTTTCCGGCGAACATAATCAATCCAGTGAAAGATGAAAGCGGCAATTTGTGGGCGGCGCCTTTCAAACTGTCTGGCAAGCCAGGCTTTTGGTACCGAACCTCCTTCTTCCAGGACAATGGACTAACCGTGCCAACGACGTACGACGAGTTCGTGAATACGCTTCTTCCGGCAATTGACGCGGTGCCAGGCGTCGAACAAGCCATAGCTAGCGGAGATACCGATGGTTGGCCCCTATCTGATACGACGGAGGGCTTCATAATGGGTCTCGGGGGCTATCAGCTCCAGCTGGACTTGGAAACAGGTCCGAGTGTGCGCAACTGGACAGACCCACAGGTTGTCAATGTTTTCGGAAATCTGACTGAACTGCTTGAAGCTGGTTACTTCACTACACCTGCTGATTGGGAAGCCCAGCTCGCGAAGCTTTGGGACGGAAAATACGGTATCTATTGGCAGGGCAGTTTCATCACAACATTGCCTGAAATTCAAAATGTAAGCGACTTGAATTTCTTCGGATTTCCAGAAACAACTGGAGTGTCAGGGTCCGTTGATTATGCTGTCATAACAAAAGACGCGCCACACTTAAGTGAAGCTAAGCAACTGGTTCAATACTTGGCAGGGGCTGACGCTCAGGAAATCATGGTTGGGCAAGGCGGCTTCTTGGCAACTAACCTTAATGTTCCAGCTTCCACCTACACGCCGATTGATAAAAAAGTCGTTGACTTCATGGGGACACCGGGCATAACAATCGTGGCAGACTTAGATGACACGATAGGTGGTCAATGGCAAACAACATTCTGGGACCAGCTGAAACTTTTGTGGACAAGCCCAAGCACCTCAACGATGAACAGCGTGCTAAATGCGCTTCAAACCGCTGCGATACAGCAACAAGGCACGTAGCAAAAGCCACCCGAAAGGGTTCCGATGATGAAAAATAAAACCAAAAAGCCCTTCTTTTTTTTACGTCGTTTTTTTACTATTTCCCGTATCTTTTTGATTCCCGCGTTCATTTTGCTCATGATATTTGTGTTCTATCCGATATTAGCTACGGTGTACACGAGTTTTTTTTCTGACCGTACAGGAAACTTTGTGGGATTGGGAAATTACGATTTTGTTCTGTTTCACGGAGTTTATCCTCTTATAAATGTGCCTAACCTGCTCCAGGGAACGCCTCCCCTAGGCGGATTAATTGACAATTTCATATGGATTGCTATCCACCTTCCTGTGGTTGTTTTTTCTGGCATGTTCCTCGCCGTTCTGCTAAGGGATGTAAGGGGCGGAACAATCATAAAGTCAATCGTGTTTTTAGGAGTCGTCATTCCTTTGGTGGTTGGTGGTGTGCTTTTCCGTTTCATCTTCGACAAAGATGCTGGGGTAGCGAACGCATTTCTCAGCCTGATAGGCTTGGGCAGTCTTACGAGAACTTGGTACGCGTTCTCAAATACCGCGCTGCTGAGCATCATAATAGGGTCTATTTGGATATGGACGGGCTTCGGAATGATTGTGTATTCAGCGGGTCTCCAAGGAATTCCAGTAGAGTTATACGAAGCAGCCGCAATAGATGGAGCTTCACGATGGAAAACTTTCTGGCGCATAACTGTTCCGATGCTACGGTCTACCTCTATAGTCGTAGTTACCATGACTATTCTATGGGAACTGAAGATTTTCGACATAGTGTATGTTGTGACTAAAGGCGGACCTGGAGGAACAAGCGATGTTTTAGCTTATGAAATGTACAACACAACATTCTATGGCGGAAATTTCGCCGCGGGTTCAGCCATAGCCGTGATCCTGACTCTAATGACCATCGGTTTTGCGGCATATATGGTTAGCAGGATGTCGAAAACTTGAAAGCGCGCACCCTTGGCTTCCTTAAAAAAATAAAGGCACGCCTCTATTCATCTCTAAAAAAAAACAGGCTTCCTGAAAAGAAGCCTAAAATAACCCCGTTCACAGTGCTCGTGCATGTGGTTGCTTGGGTTATAGCCACTATTTGGCTCATACCTTTTTTAGGAGTGTTTCTAGCTTCCATACGGCCCTTTAGTGAAGTGCAATTCGGCTGGTGGAACCTTCAACCCTTTCATCTGGATCTTCATAACTTCGCTGATGCTTGGACGGGTCAATCTTCAGGCTACCCCCTCGGCAATGCCATGTTCCATTCTCTGCTTGTGACTATTCCCGCCACCTTTCTGCCTATACTTGTTTCAGCTCTGGCAGCGTATTCGTTCGCGCGGTTTAGATCTCGAACAAAAGACCTTATGTTTTTTGTTTTGGTTCTTTTACAGACCATCCCGCAGCAAGCAGTAATTATCCCTATCTACACTCTTTTCCACAATCTGAACTTGCTGAACAACTACATAGGGTTGATACTGTTGCACACGGCTTTTGGGCTTCCATGGCAGGTGCTCTTTCTAAGAAATTTCTTTGCAACCCTCCCCATAGAGATTGAAGAGGCTGCCCGAGTGGATGGCGCATCATATTACAAAATCTTCCGCAGTATAGTTCTTCCAATAAGCTTGCCCGCTCTGGCTTCTCTGATTGCACTTCAGTTCGTGTTCGTTTGGAACGACTTCTTCTTCGCCCTCACCATAATCACTAACCCAAGTTTGGCTCTTGCGCCTCAGATAATTCCCCTTCTTATCGGAAGATACCAACTGAATTACAGCCTGTTAACCGCAGGTTCCATCATAGTCATGATACTGCCCATAGCCATCTACGTAGGACTCCAGAGATACTATGTCAGAGGCTTAACCGCGGGGGCAGTAAAAGGCTGAACTCCGCCTAAAGCAGCGCCTGCCCAGTTTTCTTATCAAACACATATATCTTGTCGCCGGGAAAATCTATCCACAGCTCATCGCCTAGCTCAGCCTTGAAATCAGGCAACACCAGCGCCCTAACCAAATAATCTCCAACCCTTAAGTCCAACACTTGACGGTCTCCTAAAGGCTCATCTATCTCCAAGGTGGCATTGATTAGCGGCTGAAGTGGAAAAGAAGATGCACTGAACTCGCCGAGTTTTTCGTCAGATGGAGCCTGACCTTTTCCTGCTGATTGTCTCACTGATGCAGCTTTTGCGTGAACCCTTACATCTTGAGGTCTGACGCCGAGAACCAGAGAAGAAGGCCATTCTTTAGCTTTCTCTCGCATAGGTTCAGGAACTGGATACTTGAATGGACCAGCATCGAAAACGTAAGTCTCCTCTCTGATTAGGTTGCAATCAAAGAAGTTTGTGGGAGGAGTGCCAATGAAACCAGCCACAAAAACGTTTACGGGATGGAAATAGATGTTGCTTGCCTTTCCAAACTGTTGAAGAGCACCTTGATTGAGAATAGCGACTCTGTCGCCCATGGTCATGGCTTCAACTTGGTCATGAGTGACGTAAATAGTGGTTATTCCCAGCTCCTTTTGCAGCTTCTTGAGTTCAGCCCGCATGTAAACTCTTAATTTTGCGTCTAAATTGCTTAGCGGCTCATCCATCAGGAACACCTGAGGCTCCCTAACCATCGCCCTGCCTAAAGCCACTCTCTGCCGTTGTCCTCCACTCAACTGCTTAGGCTTCCTTTCCAACAGAGCGTCTATCTGCAACAACTTTGCAGTTTCCTCAACTTTTTCTTTTATCTGCGCCTTCGGAACGTTGGCGTTTTCCAGTGGAAAAGCGAGGTTTTGAAAGACTGTCATGTGAGGGTAAAGCGCATATGTCTGAAAAACCATGGCTATATCCCTTTCTTTTGGTTCAAGTCCATTGACAAGACGATCTCCAAAGTACATTTCTCCCTCGTCTGGTGTCTCGAGCCCTGCGATACACCTGAGCACTGTTGTCTTTCCGCAGCCTGAAGGACCCAAGAGAACAACGAACTCTTTGTCCTGCACTTCCAAATCGACTTTGTCTACAGCCACTACTTTGCCGAATCGCTTGGTTAGCTGTTTGATTAAAACTTTCGCCAAGAACAGACCCTGCTTACTTTAGGGCTGTGCGTACATAAAGCATTTTTGCATTTACGTTTCGTTGAGATAAAACATATTTCTGTCGTTGTCAAATATACTTTGAGAGATTGAAGGGAAAATTATGAGTGATGTTTTTGTTGAGCCGCTTTCTCTGGATAAATATGCCCCTATAATTGGAGAGACAAAAATTGGCGAAATAAAAGGACTTGCAGACAAATTGGCGGGAAAAAGCATATGTCACGTAAACTCCACGTCTTTCGGAGGTGGTGTGGCTGAGATTCTGCACAGGCTGGTTCCGCTGATGCGTGATGTTGGTTTAAAGTCCGAGTGGAGGCTGGTCAAAGGGTCAGACGAATTTTTCAACGTCACCAAAGCATTCCACAACGGATTGCAAGGAATGAAAATCCCATTAACTAACGAAATGAAAAGAATTTATCTGGAAAACAGCGAGGAAAATGCGCAAAGACTAGATCTGCACCATGAATTTGTCGTGATCCATGATGCACAGCCTGCAGGGTTAATAAGCCATCAAAAGATCAGAGTTGGGAAGTGGATTTGGCGTTGCCACATAGACCTGTCAAATCCAAATCCGGACTTCATACGTTTTCTGATCCCCGTAATATACCAGTATGATGGACTGATTTTCACTATGGAACAGTACGTGCAGGAACCATTAAGACATAGAAAAGTGGCCATAATTCCCCCTTCCATTGACCCGTTGAGCGACAAGAACAAACCTATCTCCGAAGACACCATTTTCTCTATATTGGACAAATACGGCATTGATCCTGAAAGACCTATTATCACGCAGGTCTCCAGATTTGACCTGTGGAAAGACCCTTTGGGCGTGATTGACACTTACAGAACTGTCAAGAAGGAACTGTCTAATGCGCAATTGCTGTTGATTGCTAGTATGGCAAAGGACGACCCAGAAGGCTGGGATTACTATGAAAAAACAGTTCGCCACGCTGCTGACGATGTGGACATACATCTGTTAACAGACTTGAAGGGTGTAGGAGACATTGAAGTAAACGCGTTTCAAAGAGCCTCTGATGTTGTTCTTCAAAAATCCACAAGGGAAGGATTCGGCCTCAGCGTTACTGAGGCCTTATGGAAAGAAGTGCCGGTAGTAGGCGGGAATGTTGGCGGAATTCCTATTCAGATAATAGACGGCGTAAACGGATTCTTGGTTAACAGCATCTCAGAGGCGGCAGAGAAAACTCTGTATCTGCTTAAACATCCGGCAGAAGCAAAAAAGATGGGCGCAAAGGGTAAAGACCACATAATGAAAAACTTTCTAATCACAAGACACTTAGAAGATTACCTCAAGCTTCTTAGCATATTCTAAAACCTGAGCTTGTGTGTTCAACGCCTCTGCAACATGTTGAGCTTCATGGCTATGTGGTAAACGAGCGCCGGGAATGGGATTTTGACCCAAGTCTGCATCGTTTTCACGTTTTCTTTGTGAGCAACATGTTTGCTTTGTCAAGAGAAAACTCGCGGTATCTTTGGCTGTAGAACAGCTTGAGGTACTCTTCTGCGTACTTAGGTCCAAATGGGAGATCTTTGGCTGAGATACTCTTCTTTTCTCTGACTAGATTTTCAACAGTCATTTCTGCTATTGGGTAGTTTAGCAAAAGCTCTTCCATTTCGTTGTACAATGCTATTGTCTCTACACACTCGTCAACGTATGACAAGAATTTGGGAAGGCTTTCCAACACTTCACTAAGCTTAATCTCTGATGAATCTGATACTGCTTCCATTGCAAAATCCATTCGTTTCAGTAAATCATCGTTTTTCTCCCATAAAAAGTCCTCTGAGGGCGCTAGAATTTCGATTGCCTTCTCCTCACTCTTCAATTTTTCGTAAAGAATCGAAAGTACATCTCTGGCAATATCCAACGAGGAGTGGAATACCTCTTTTATTGTCATAATGTCAATTACATTGAACGTCTTTTTTTCGACGGCAATTTTTATGTTCTCAGCCTTTTTCGCGTTTTCCATTATTATTGGAAAATTATCGCCTAAAACTGGTAGTAATCCTTCGTTTTTAGTACTTAAATTAGCAATAGAAGCTAATGAGTTCTGAAGATGATCTACCGACTTGAAAATTTGAACTTTGTATTGCCTGTTCCAATTATTGAGTGAGGCGAAAAGTACATTTAAAGCTGTCCATGGAGTTGCTTTTTCGTCAAGTCTTTTCCGTGCAAATGCTATTGATTGGCTTTCTTTAGGAAGATCCTGGTCGTAAAAAGACCTTATTAATTCATAAATTTGTTCGGCGATTTTGATGATCTCGTTGGCAAGAGACCGACCTCCTTCAAGTACTTCTTTAACTTGATCTATTCTCTCTTCCAGAGGCGCCTCTTCTTGAAAAGCTGTTTTTACAGCAACCTCGGTTTCTAACCCTATATCCTTGAACATTCCAAACCATTTTGAATATTCACAGTTAACAAATATTTGATACTCTTCAGTTACAGGTCCTAGGGTTGGTTCTTCCGCCACCTCAGTTACAGGTTCCTCAGTTATGGGTTCCCTTGGTTCTTCTGGTTCAGGTGTGATTTCTTTCTCTTTCTTTTTTTGTTTTCGTCTTTTAAACCAGCCTCGAATTCCCAATCTACGCGGCTCTGGTGCTGGTTCTTCTGCCTTTTCAGCTGGGGGTTCTGGAGTTAATTCTTCTGTTTCTTCAGGTACAGGTTCTGGTGTTGGTTCTGGCTCTTCCGCTACAGGTTCTGGGGCTAATTCTTCTGTTTCTTCCGCTATAGGCTCTGGAATCGGTTCTTTTGCCTCTTGAGTTGGGGGTTCTGGAGTTAATTCTTCTGCTTCTTCAGGTACAGGCTCCCTTGATTTTTGTGGTTCAGGTGTGATTTCTTTCTCTTTCTTTTTTTGTTTTCGTCTTTTAAACCAGCCTCGAATTCCCAATCTACGCGGCTCTGGTGCTGGTTCTTCTGCCTTTTCAGCTGGGGGTTCTGGAGTTATTTCTTCTGTTTCTTCAGGTACAGGTTCTGGTGTTGGTTCTGTTTCTTCCGCTATAGGCTCTGGAATTGGTTCTTTTGCCTCTTGAGTTGGGGGTTCTGGAGTTATTTCTTCTGTTTCTT
>Ga0315537_1002290_pt1 | contig 14675 bp, 10 predicted proteins | sample SalMarSW160270MG_FD_203091 | JGI IMG/M metagenome (GOLD analysis project Ga0315537, IMG submission 203091) | Salt marsh sediment microbial communities from the Plum Island Ecosystem LTER, Massachusetts, United States - Salt Marsh Sediment SW1602-70 ... | reverse complement strand
CCAGACGGATTTGAAGTTTTGACGATATCGGCCATTGCTATAGTTACCCTCAGAGATTTCTGTGTATTTTTTGAAGTATATATTGCTGAAGCTCCCGGCCAGGGCCAGAAACCGCGAATTTTTCTGGCTAAGACTTCCACCGGCTCCTTGAAATCTAAAAAGCCGTCGGATTTCTTCAGCTTCGGTGCAAGAGTGGCTTTTGAATGGTCCTGTTCAGTATAAGTAATGGTGCCGTCGGCAATATTGTCTATCGTTTTAATCAAAAGTGGTGCTGCTATATGGGCTAATCTGTCATGCAGTTGGCCGGCTGTTTCGTCGCCGAGAATTTCAGTTTGTTCCATCGAAAGGATTTGACCGGCGTCCATTTTTTCAGCTAAGGTTATGATAGTGACGCCTGTTATGGTTTCGCCGTTGATTATAGCCCAGTTTATCGGCGCAGCGCCGCGGTATTTGGGCAGCAACGATGCATGAACGTTTATTGCACCTTTAGGAGGTAGATTTATCAGGTCGTTTCCGATTTTCTGCCCGAATGCAATAACCACAATCAAATCCGGCTTAAAACCAGCTATCTTGCTGACGACCTCTGATGAGTTTATGTTCTCTGTTTCAATGAATGGTATAGAACGAGTGTTAGCCCATTGTGCTACCGGTGTAGGCACAGGCTTTCTGCCGCGGCCTGCTGCTCTGGTAGGCTGCGTCACTATAAATTTTAGCTCATGGTTTGACTCAGCTAAAGCATTTAAGCTCGGAATGCCGAATTCGCCGCTACCGAGATATACTATTTTCATATTAAAAATTCAAAAATCAAAATAACAAAGTAAGGTTCAAAAACCAAATTATCAAATGTTCAAAACACAGTTCGGTAGGTTTTGTATCTTGGTCATTTGTGCTTGTTTCGAATTTCGAGATTGAATTTTGGATTTATTTTTCCTCTTGTTTTTCTCTAAGTTTTTTCAATTGCCTTCGGTGTGCGATCTTAGCTGTTGCCGACATATGGTTGACGATGGTTGTTCCCTCAATATGGTTGTATTCATGCTGCAGGCACCTGGCATAAAGACCTTCAGCTTCTTCGGTGAATTCATTGCCAAGAAGATCAATAGCGGTGACTGTGCATTTTTTATATCGCCGGATTTTCGTATAGATGCCCGGCACCGACAGGCATCCTTCCTCATTTTCCTGAAAAGAAGCACTGCCTTTCTCGACGATCGGTGTAACAGTAGGATTTATATAAACTCTGATGTTTTCTTTACTACCATCCAGCGATATGATAAACAGGCGCAGCGGCACGCCGGCCTGTGGCGCCGCAAAGCCGATGCCTTTGTTGGCTCGCATAATTTCCGTCATCTTTTCGACCAGTTGTCGAATATTATCATCAATTTTTTCAACCGGCCTGGCAGGTTTTGCCAGAACCTCATCCGGGTAATGCGTGATTCGACATTTATCAACATCTATCATTCGTATATATCCCAAAAGGGAACTATTCAAATAGATTCGTGTGTACGTGTATGACGTTTATCTATTATCAAATTCGTTGCCGGCGAAGGTGGTGCCAAGATAAAGCTCTCTGACGGTCTGGTTACGGATTATTTCCGCTGGTGCGCCGGCTCCAATAACTCTTCCGTGGTCGATTATATAGGCTTTGTCAACCACCTCAAGCGTTCTCTCGACGTTATGGTCGGTAATAAGAACGCTGACGTCGGAAGCTACAAGTCGGCGTATCTCCTGCTGTAGGTCTTGAACCGTAATAGGGTCAACGCCACTAAAAGGCTCGTCTAAAAGAATCAATGAAGGATCAGTTACCATGGCACGGGCGATTTCAAGTTTCCTTCGCTCACCGCCGGATAGGAATCTGCCCTGACTGTCAGCTACTTCGGTTAGGCCGAAACGGGTAATAAGCGCATTAGCCTTGTTATAGCGGTCGGCGTTAGTGATAGACATCGTCTCCAGAATGGCATACAGGTTGTCCCGAACGCTGAGTCGCTGAAAGATGCTGGGCTCCTGTGAGAGGTAGCCTATACCCAGGCGGGCCCGTTTGTACATAGGCAGCTTAGTAACATCTCTGCCTTGAAAGATAACCTGCCCGCTATTGGGTGTAATCATGCCCATAATCATCCTGAAGGTAGTGGTTTTGCCGGCTCCGTTTCGGCCTAAAAGGCCGACAATACTGCGCCGACCAATCGTGATGGACACTTCGTTGACCACAACTCGGCCAGAATACTTTTTCAACAGCCCACGTGTTTCAAGTAGAGTTATATCTTCCATTTTGGCATCTCGTATCGCTGTATCGCGTTGCGACATTATAGCAGCATTAATGAATTTAGAAAACCCCGCAATAAGTCGCGGGGCTAAATATTTTTCGTTTTAGCCCCTCAATCCTTCGATTCTGCTCAGAACGGATTTATTAGGGATTCACAATCGCAATTCATTGCGGGATTATTTTTTCTGGCTTTTTTGCGATAATTTTGCTATTAAGTAGTCTCTTACTAATAGTAAGGTACTTGTTTACCCCGTTAGAATGCGCCGTGGCTTGCCACGGGGATGAAAATATTTAATTCCTTTATAATGAACACGGGATTTAATACCCCGTGTGAGTCCATTTAGAAGGGCGAATGGCTTCTAACGGGGTTTACCTGTGGCGAGTTGATTTATTCAGGGTAGCTTATGTTTGCGATTCTGAGCGATATACATTCGAATATTGAAGCTTTATCTGTGGTTCTGGCTGATATAGAAAAACGCGGCATCAAGACGATTTACTGCCTGGGTGATGTGATTGGTTACGGGCCCAACCCCAAAGAATGCCTGGATTTAATTATAGAAAAAACTGAGTGGTGTGTCCTGGGCAATCACGATTATGGGGTTTTTTATGAGCCGACAAATTTCAACTATGGTGCAGAACAGGCAAGTTTCTGGACCCGCGAGGTTCTCGAAACCGAACAAGAGAGACTCAAAAGCGATAAATGCTGGAGCTTTTTAGGCAATCTGCCGATGCGGCAGACGCTTGAAATCGAGATAGGAACAAATAAAGTGAGTATGGATTTCGTTCACGCTTCGCCGAGAAAGCCGGTCAATGAATATATATTTCCTGATGATGTTTATACTAACCCGGCGAAGGTTCGTCTTCTGTTCGAGCGTATTAAGCATATCTGCTTTGTGGGCCATACGCATATGCCCGGCGTATTTCTGGATGAGCCGGATTTCTATCCACCTGACGAGTTGAGCAGTGTTTATCCAATTATTGAAAATGAGAAAGCAATCATCAATATCGGCTCAGTCGGTCAGCCGAGAGACAGGGATAATCGGTCGAGCTATGCGTATGTGGATGGAAACAGAGTGCACTTTGTGCGGTTGGAATACGATTATAAAGCCACCGCAAGAAAGATTCTGGCAGTTGAACAGTTAGATAACTTCAATGCTGAGCGACTATACGAAGGAAGATAGACTCGTCTCTCGATACTCGTTATAGGAGATGAAAGACAAAGGACGATTAATAAGATGCGATACTTAATTTTTATTGTAATTTGCTTTGTTATCTTTTGCGGCGGGTTGATTGTCGAATCCGGTGTTTTTCAAAACCTGTCGCGGGCAGAGCGACGCTGCATAGCTTTGCAACAAACGACCAATACCAAATTGCAGGATACCATTGCGTTACAAAGCCGTGCGGTGGAAAATGAGCCTAACAAATCCATGGACGATTTAGTGGGGTCTGAATCGCGTCTTACGCGTGGTTCGGCTGATTTTGATGCTGTCGGCGGCCCTATAAAGGTCGTCACCATCGGCTCAGTGGATCCTAATTCCGGCTATAAGTTTCAACTGGTTTTGACTTCCCGGGGCGGAGCTGTCGAAAAAGCCACCTTTAGCGAATTCAATGACCGCAATTACGAAAACCCACAGCCTTTGACCTTTCTTTCGCCTGTTTCTTATGGAAACTCCTCTAAGACGGGGCAGTTGCTCTCGATGGCCGTAAAGAAATTTGTCCTCGTCCGGCAACAGCGGCAATTTCCCTTAGATAGATTAAGCTGGATAAGCACTGATATCGAAACAACAAGCAGCAGTCAAACGGCTGGCTTCGAGGCACTTATCATTGATTCGGCTGGTCAGCCGATGCTAAAGATAAAGCGAGCCTATACTGTGGCCGTTGATAGTTATCTTGCCGAGTTCAAAATAAGGGTTGAGAACCTTACGGACAGCGAACAGGAAGTGCAATTCGGCCTGCTGGGACCCCTAGGGCTGGAAAAAGAAGACTTTAGATCTGATTGGAGAAAGGTTGTCGGTGCCTTTCTGACATCAGATGGGCAGATAGTTTCGTCTCGACACAATATTCAAAGCCAATTTCTTAGTAGAAAATCGGGCTTAAAGAATGCCACCATCGCATACGAAAGAGCTGTACGCAGCGGTGACAAGGCTCAAATCGCAGCAGCCAAAGAAAATTTACAAATAGGCAGCAATCTTGCCGACCGCTATCGTCAGTCTAATTTTTTATGGGCGGCGGTCACAAATAAATATTTCGCTGCGATACTGGTGCCGCAGCCGGATGAGGGCAAAGATTATTGCGACTGGATCGCAGAAAGAAACGCCTGGTACTACAATCCGGACGGCGACCAGCGTGGTAACACTGGCGATGAAACAGTGGGACTGGACTTGCAAATCGCGCCTGTTACCTTAGATAAGGCCGGCCAGCCGGACGACTCGAAAACATATAACTTCCAGCTTTATATCGGGCCGAAAGACAGAGACCTCTTCCATAAAAACCAGCAATACAAAAAGCTGGGCTTTATTCAGGCGATAGATTTTATGCCCTGCTGCTGTTGTCCGGACAGCATTATACGTCCGCTGGCGTTTGGGATACTGGCTATAATGAAATGGATGTACGGCTTCATCCACAATTACGGCATAGTGATCATTATCTTGGTGTTTCTGATGCGTTTAATTTTGCATCCGGTCACCAAGAAAAGCCAGGTATCGATGAGCAGGATGAGCAAGCTCGCCCCCAAGACGGAGGAAATAAGGAAAAAATACGCTAACAACAAACAAGAGATGAACAAGCAGATGATGGCTCTCTATAGAGAGCATGGTGCTTCGCCTATTATGGGTATGCTGCCGATGTTTGTGCAGATGCCGATATGGTTTGCTTTGTATAGTGCGGTAAACAGCAGCATCGACCTACGCGGCGCCGCCTTCCTGCCTTTCTGGATTACCGACCTTTCGGTTCCAGATGCCGCATTTAAATTTGCAACAATTACCATACCTTTATTAGGCTGGAAAATAAATTCTCTGAATCTGCTGCCTATATTGATGGGCGTGGCGTTTTATTTACAGCAAAAGCTGACACCTACTCAACCTGCTGCTGCATCGGCTAATCCACAAATGGCTCAGCAGCAAAAAATGATGATGGTTATGATGCCTGTTTTGTTCCCGCTCATGCTCTATAATCTGCCATCAGGAGTGAACCTGTACATTATGACGAGCACCTTTGCCGGCGTGATTGAGCAGCACGTTATTAGAAAGCATATCAAGAAAAAAGATGATGAGGAATCACAGGGACTAGTTGCCACAACGAGCAAGGCTGGCGGAAAAGTCAAAAAGAAAAAACCGAAACCTTTTTTTAGGGTATAGGGAATAGAGTACAGGGTTTAGATGAAGGTAAAAGGCCTGCAAAGCTATAAGGAATTAATCGTTTGGCAAAAGGCCTATAAGCTGGTTTTAGAAATATATAAGATAACGAGAGACTTTCCAAAATCTGAAACCTACGGACTTACACAACAAATAAGAAGAGCCGCTATATCAATACCCTCGAATATAGCTGAAGGTTATAGTAGAGAACACAAAACCGAATACCACCGGTTTTTATCCATAGCGTATAGCTCACTTTCAGAACTGGAGACTCAGTACTTATTATCGTAGATTTGGGCTATACCAATAATAACATATCTATTGAAGGGCTATTGAGAGAAGTGGGTAGTATGCTTTACAGAATGTTACATCCCAAAGGACGAGATATATGATTAATTGCAATCCTATCCTCTGTTTTTTATCCACCTATACCCTATACCCTATAAATGTACAACCTTAACGACACTATCGTAGCTGTTAGCTCTCCTGCCGGAGGAGCAAGGTCGATTGTTCGTATCACAGGTCCTGCAACAATCGAAATATGTGAAAAGATTTTTAGCCCGACTATCTCGTCCCTCGACTCTTGGCTGATAAACGGTTGTATTGCTATTGATAACGAGATGGAAATTGATGCGGTTCTGTATTTATTTTTAACACCGCATTCCTACACCGGCGACGATGTGGCCGAGATTCACCTATATGCGGGCGCCGTTGTCACAGAGACACTGATGGATAACCTGCTGACCACTTACAAAATTCGTATGGCCGGACCCGGCGAATTCACTGCGCGGGCGTACCTTAACGGCAAAATTGATTTGGCTCAGGCCGAGGCTGTAAATGAAATCATAATCAGCTCCAATATATTTCAATTAGCTGCTGCCCAAAAGCTTCTTGAAGGGCGTTTGGGTCAGGTCACGGAAATGTTACACTCGGCGATACTGGACTGTTTGAGCTTGCTGGAAGCAGGTTTGGACTTCAGCGACCAGACAATCGAGTTCTTAGCAACAGATACGGCTATTGAAAAACTGATGAGCATAAAAGAGCAGCTTGAACGGTTGCTCTTGGAAAATAAACGTTTAGCTTCGGTAATTGATTTGCCTGCGGTGGGAATTGCCGGTACTACGAACACCGGTAAAAGCAGTTTGTTAAACAGGCTGCTCGGCACGGAAAGAAGTATCGTCTCGCACGAGCGTAAAACCACCAGAGACGTGCTTGCCGGTGAGTTGACACTGCGGCACTGCAGATGTGTGCTGTTTGATTGTGCCGGATTGCTAACGCAACCTGAAGGTGTCCTTGACCAATTGGCACAGCAGGCCGCATTTGAGGCTTTGCGAAATAGCACCCTGGTTGTATTTTGTGCCGATATATCCAAAGAAGACTGGGCCGAAGATGTCACAGCCTTGCGATTTATTGAGATGGAAAGCATTGTGCCGATTGCAACGAAATGTGACCTGGTTTTGCAAGATGATTTGGTTGATAAACTCCGTAAGTTAAATGAGCTTTTCGGTGTTGAATTCCTGCCGACCTCAGCCAAAACCGGTGCCGGTTTGGAGAGCCTGCGTAACACCATAGATAAAAAACTTATCGAAAGTCACGAAGTTTCACAAGTCAGCGGCGTGGCACTAACGGCTCGGCACAGACAGGCCGTCACCGAGGCAATTGAGAATATGGACTCGGTAGTCAAAGAATTAAAAGCTGGCAATGATGAGGTTGCCGCGATGATGCTGCGAGCCGCATATCAATGTATTGGTAATATCGAGCGGCCCGGATTCTCCGCTGTTGATGAACAGATACTACAGAATATATTCAGCCGATTTTGCATAGGTAAATAAAAACATAAAAACAAAATCTTTTTAACAATTGCCGTGCCAGCAACGTCAATAAGATCGCCTTCGTTTGCCCAGCAGGACGATGTCACGCAAGGCTTCGGTGTTTCTTGCAGTCATCCAGATCTTTTCAAAACCGGAGTCCTGGACTATCTGCGCGATTGCAGCCAGGCAGTATAGATGAAAGTTCCGCTCGTCTCTTGTCCCCAGAATGACGAATATAGCAGCAACATTAGGGCGAGATTGCGAAAATGCAATTCCGCCTTTGCAGCGCGCGATAAGAATGTCAAATGCGTGCTCACCCTCAATAACTACATGCGGGATCGCCAAAGTGGCACTTAATACGGTGCTGCTTTGCTTTTCACGTTCCATCAATTCCGAACAAAGCGATTCTGCTTCCTTATTCACTCTGCCTGACATTTTTTCAGCAACTAATTTGAAGAAATCCTGTGCCGACATAGAATCTTTTATGTCAAGAACTATACTGTTCTCAATTATCTGGTCGAATCTGTCCTTAACAATCTGGTCTCTTTCCCTGATAACCTCACGCAGCTCCGACTCCAACGAGTATGTGGTTAGTTTCCTGTCGGTGATTCTTTCCACTAAATGCAGTAACGCATACTCTCTGGTTGTTCTTACTCGACCGTAGAACCAATACACAAAAAAGCCGATGACAATCAGTAAAAGGCTTATGAAAAGCGCCTCTTTGCCCATTTCAATTAGTATAAAACAAAATCCTACTATCCCTAATATCTGCAGCCACGGATATAGTGGGGCTCGAAAATGTGGCTGGTAGTTTTGTATCCGGCTTTCGCGAAGGATTAAGACCGAGATGCAGGAAAGGATATTAGTCAGAATCAGCACGACCGAAGCTGCCTCTACTAGTATTTGAAGTTTTAAAAACAATGCTATGATTACAAACAAACCTGTAATCAATAAAGAATTGTGGGGAGTCCCGAATCTCGCGTTGATTTTCGCGATAAAACCGGGCAGCAAACCATCGTTGCTGAGCGGTACCAGCGACCTCGCTGCAGTCATAATGCCGGCGTTTGCAGTTGAAAGAAATGCCAAAATGGCTGCTACAGCCAGAGCGATTTTCCCCCAGCTCCCCATAAAAACTGCTGCTCCATCGGAAATAGGTGTAAGTGAGTGACTAAGACTTTCCCCATCAAGCACACCTGTGGTCACAAAAACCATCAGCGAATAAAGGATACTCACTACCAGCAGCGACAAAATCATCCCCAAAGGAATATTGCGGGTGGGGTCTTTTATTTCCTCCGCGACACTGGCAATCTTCAAAAGACCCGTGTATGAGACAAAGACAAATCCTGTAGTAAAAAAGATAGACGCAAGGCCATGCGGCGCAAAGGGCGAAAATTTCTCTACCTTTACAGCAGGCAGACCGACAACTATATAAAGAACCATGAGTACCAGCAATCCGACTACGAGAACGACCTGCGTTTTGCCGGCCTCTTTAATGCCAATCAGATTAATGAAAATAAAAATGAGACAGAATGTCACGGCAACAATGTGTATATTGATATCGATAATCATCACGGTAAAGACAGACATGCCGACCAGCGCAAAAGCACTTTTCATGGCTAAAGAAAACCAGCTTAAAAGTCCGGCAACGGTACCTACCGCCGGGCCCATACTCCTGATGATAGTGAAGCAGTCTCCACCGGCTTTGGGCATTGCCGTAGTCATTTCGGCTATACTTAGCATTCCTGGAAGTGACAGCAACCCCGCCAGAAGGTAGCATATTATAATCGCCGGTCCGGCCCGTGAGAAAGCAAGTCCGGGCAGGATAAACAGCCCCGAGCTTATCATCGCACCGGATGCGATACAGAACACACCGAGCAGATTAAGCTCTCGTCTTAAATTCATGGAATCCCGCTTTGTTTATCTTTTTCAAACAGCTTAGTCAGCCACAAGGGCAGGAAAAGGGTAATATTTTCCCGGCAATTTAGCAAGTGCTGTTTTTACCCCGTTAGAGAAAACCATCAATTTTTAATCGGTAGTCATTACCGGTTTAAACCGACGGTGGTTTAAAACCATCATCGAAACTCGTGTTTAGCAAGACGTTAGAGAACTTCATTCTCTAACGGGGTTTACTTTATTGAATTTGACATAAACAAAAGCTTTTATATAATCGTCGGCAAATCGCAGGCTTGTGAGCTTGTGGCTCCGACAAGCCGTCGGGATAATGAATCTTGCAGATTTTATTGGTGAAACAATTATGGTGACAAATGTTACTTACGCAGGTTTGCTAAGGCCATCCAACAAAGTGTATGCAGGGTTTTATGATATCACTTTGATTATTGGCGGCTCCTTATTCATTGCCGCAAGTGCCCGGCTGAAAATTTTCCTTCCCTTTAGCCCCGTTCCCATTACCGGACAGACCTTTGCAGTGCTGATGACAGGTGCACTTTTAGGTGCCTGGCGAGGAAGCTTATCCGCTCTATTGTACATAATAATGGGAGTATCAGGGCTTGGTGTATTTGCTTTAGGTGGTGGTTTCTCGGTATTGTCAGGACCGACCGGCGGGTATTTGGTTGGTTTTATTGCTGCTGCCTACGTTACGGGACTATTGGCTGAGAGAGGATGGGACCGACGAATTGTGACTACCATCCTGGCGATGGTTTTGGGCAATATTACGCTTTATGCTTTTGGTTTACTCTGGTTGTGTTGCCTGGTGGGTATCAGCAGGACCGTGTTAGTGATGGGACTGTATCCATTCATTATAGGCGATTTGTTGAAAATAGCTTTCGCCGCATTAGTTTTGCCGTCAGGCTGGAAATTGCTAAACCGCCAAAGATTAACCCGGTCTTCTGGGAGGATATGCTAACTAATCGCAATCATAGGGGGATCTTCATTTTCAGACAACAGGTGTTCCTTCTGCGGAAAGGCGATTGAAGACGAAGGCTTTTTTGCACTTGACCGACAAAGATGGTTTTGGTAGTTTGCTCAAGCCCAAATGGATTGTTACGGTGCAGAATAAGAGGAAATTTGAAGCAGTGCGCTATAGATAAGAGAAAGCTACTAAATGAGTAATTTCAGGCGTGTGTTCAAATATGTCTGGCCGCAATGGCCGAGGATTATTGTTGTCCTCGTCAGCGCAATAATAGTCTCGTCTCTTTTGTCGCTGAGTATTGTGACGATAATACCGCTTTTGAAAGTGATGATGGGCGAGGAGGGACTGCACGGCTGGGCGGAAAGAAAAATCAGTGCACATCGATACGGCATTAACTTCTCTGTATCAGAAATGACGGATTTTGCTCAATCTGATGTTTCTTATCATCTGCTGGTAACAGATATTAAAGACAATAGTCCTGCGAAAAAAGCAGGACTGCAAAAAATGGATATAATTATGGGAGTCGGTAATTTTTTAGTTGAGAAAGAGGGACAAAATATTCCTCGTGCCAAGCTGCTCGAAGAGCTCGCAACCGCGCCTGGGGAAAGTCAACTTACCATTCAATTGCTTCGGATTAATAAAGAAGGCGTCGCTGATCCCAAAACGATAACATTTAATACTGGTCCGAAACCGTTCTACGTTAATCATTTGGAAAAATGGTTGAGCTTTTTGCCAAGACAGCAAACTGCGGAAAGTACAACAAAAACGGTAATCTTTATTATCCTGGCGATGGGGGCAGTTACAATTATTAGATGTTTGGCAAAGTTCTATCAGGAATACATGGCTCAGAAAGTAGTGCAAACAGGAATCAATCATTTACGGGAAGACGCCTTCGGCCATGCGATGGATATGCCCATCGGATTCTTCGCCAATGAGCGGCCAAGCGATACCGTCAGCCGAATCATTGGCGATACCAGCGTGATGGGCAAAGCTGTCAAAATAATGCTCGGAAAGGCATTACGGGAGCCGCTAAACGCCTTCTTTATGGTGGCATTAGCAATGTTGTTAAACTGGCAATTAACACTGATTTTTTTATGTGGTGCTCCTTTTGTGCTGGGATTGGTATTTGTTTTCGGCAGAAAAATGAAACGAGCCACGAAGAAATCTCTGATGGCCAGCTCACAAATGCTGGCAAAGCTTCAAGAAGTGATGGCTGGACTTAAAGTGGTAAAGGTCTACAATCGCCAGGAATCAGAGCGAAACAGCTTCATAGGGATAAATAACAAATTGTTAAAACAGTTGCTGAAGATTTCAAAAGTTGACGCCGCTACTATGCCTGTAATGGAAGTCCTCGGAATGGCGGCAGGTTCAGCAGCATTGATATTTGGGGCGTACTGGGTTACTGCCGGCCAGATGGATGGTACTGAATTCTTTGGATTATTGATTCTATTAGGAGTCGCTGCTGAATCGGTGCGAAAGACTTCCGACATCTGGAACAAGATACAGGAGGCAAATGCCGCTGGAGAAAGAGTATTTGCCGTCATAGATGCACCGGTCGAGCGCGAAAGGCCTGGGGCGGTTGAACTGCCGCCATTGAAGCAGGAAATAGAATTTAAAGATGTGGTATTTACTTATCCTGGCGCATATGAACCGGTGTTGAAGGGAATTAATCTGGTGGTGCCGGCAGGACATAATATCGCTATCGTTGGACCTAACGGCTCAGGTAAAACAACGCTGGCAAATTTGATACCGAGGTTTTACGACCCCGATTTCGGCCAGATCCTGATAGATGGAAATGACATTCGTGATGTGACGATGCATAGCCTGCGAAACCAAATCGGAATGGTCACACAAAACGTTGTTACATTTAATACTACTATAGCTGGAAATATCGCGTACGGTAAACCCAACGCTACCAGAGAAGAAATAATCGCCGCAGCCAGGCGTGCGTTTGCCCATGAATTCATTTCACCTATGCCTAAGGGCTATAATACGATTATCGGTGAGCAAGGTGTTGGCCTTAGCGGCGGCCAGTTGCAAAGAATCATTATAGCAAGAGCTATTCTGAAGAATCCCTCTATCCTGATTTTTGATGAGGCAACCAGCCAGGTTGACGCCGACAGCGAGGCTAAGATCCACAAAGCCGTAGAGGAAATTATGCAAGATAGAACCACTTTTTTAATCGCTCACAGATTCAGCACCGTTATTACCGCAGACGTGATAGTAGTAATGGATAACGGGCAAATTATCGCTCAAGGACAGCATGATGAGTTAATCCAGACCTGCCCGTTGTATCAAAGCTTATATGAAACACAGTTGATAAAAGCATAATTGGCGTTAGACAAAATAAACCCTACGTAAAGCGCGAATCCCATGTGAGGGTTCCGCAAGCCGGCGTTTCAAATGTAGATTTGGATAAATATTTAATCTTGCAACTCGGCTTTGTTGCAGCGGATCGGTGTCAATTTATTGCAGGGATTTTACTGACAGAAATGGAATTAGACTATGGCTGAACTTTCACGGTGGAAAAAAGCATATGAACTTTTTCAGAAATTCGATGGTAATCCAATCCTGTCGCCGGATGACTGGCCTTACCCGGCGAATGCGGTCTTTAATCCGGCATCTGCAAAGTTAAATTCCGAGACACTTTTGTTGGTTCGCGTGGAGGACATGCGTGGCTTTTCGCATTTGACCGTTGCACGAAGTACTAATGGGCTCACAGACTGGCATATCGACCCTGAACCAACTTTAGAGGCTGACCAAGGTTCTCGTGAGGAAAAGTGGGGTCTGGAAGACCCTCGTGTTGTCTGGCTCGAAGAGCAAAAACAATTTGCTGTTACTTATGTTTCTTTCAGCGAGGGTGGACCGGTAGTGTCGCTGGCAATTACCAAGAATTTCCGGACTTTTGCCCGACTCGGAGCCCTTTTGCCGCCGGAGGACAAAGATGCGTGCCTCTTTCCTCGCAGATTTAATGGGCGATTTGCTCTCATACACCGTCCTATTGTCAGGGGCGAGGCGCATATCTGGCTTAGTTTTTCACCAGACTTGAAGCATTGGGGCGACCATCAATTGCTGATTAGAACAAGAACGGCTTACTGGGACTGCCACAGAGTGGGGCTGGCTTGTCAGCCAATTGAGACACCACAAGGCTGGCTGGTATTCTATCATGGTGTCCGCAGCACCACAGCAGGGCAGATATACCGTGTCGGCCTGGCACTTTTGGATCTGAATGCTCCCTGGAGACTTCTGCGCCGAAGTGATGAATGGGTCTTAGGACCTGAGGCATATTACGAACGAGTCGGTGATGTTGGTGGAGTTGTATTCCCCACTGGCGCCGTTATTCACAAAGAAAACAATCAGCTTTACCTATATTATGGTGCTGCTGACTGTGTTGTCGCAGTCGCAACATCTAATTTGAATGATTGTATTGACTATATTATGTCTTGTCCGGAAGCAAACGAATAAAGTTCTTGGCATAAGAATACCTCTAATCTTTAAATCATTTGCTAAGTGTCAGATTCTACATAATACCAAACGGCCCTTGCATTTCCCAATTTGACGCAAGTGACATTTTGCGGCTTGTCTGTTTTAACTGAGTTGTGGATAAAAAAGCCAGATTCTCAAAAATCGGAATCTGGCTTCGGAGGAGGGTGATGAAAAGCTATTTGTGCGTTCTTAAAATTCCGGTTTTAATCCTCATTATTCCTCTTAAGTAATAATCGAACCAACTACAAATATTTCTTTAATAAAAAAAGCAGATTTAGAACCTTTACATTATTTTTGTGAAAAATCAAGTCTCTAATTGGGAAAATCCTAATTTTTTTATAACTTTCTCCAAAAAGTGTAAAAATACAATCTTTATCCCTTTTATTTTACGCTTGATAAATGAATCTTGTTCTCATATTTTAACTGAAACCTTGTTACTTTTAGCACACTTTTTCCGGATGGACTGATATGAACACAAAGATTACAATTGCTGACTTACAATCAGCCAAGTGTAAGCGACAAAAAATTGTCGCAGTTAGTTGCTACGATTACACTACAGCCCAACTTGTCTCTCAAACTGATGTCCCAATGATATTAGTTGGTGATTCTGCGGCGCAAGTGATGCTTGGTTTTGGCTCAACCTTGTCGGCTACGATGGATTTTATGATTGCCATAACTTCTGCAGTTCGCCGAGGCGCACCAGATTTATATCTTGTCGCTGATATGCCTTTCCTATCTTATCAGATCAGCAAGGCTGAAGCTATAAAGAATGCAGGTCGATTTATTGTCGAAGCCGGCGCACAAATGATCAAGCTCGAAGTCACCACTGCATACCTTGATATTATTAAAGCTGTCAGTGATGCGGGCATAGCGGTCATGGCACACATAGGCATAAGGCC
>Ga0315537_1002287_pt1 | contig 14683 bp, 10 predicted proteins | sample SalMarSW160270MG_FD_203091 | JGI IMG/M metagenome (GOLD analysis project Ga0315537, IMG submission 203091) | Salt marsh sediment microbial communities from the Plum Island Ecosystem LTER, Massachusetts, United States - Salt Marsh Sediment SW1602-70 ... | reverse complement strand
GCATTGATGGATAAATCCCTTCAGTGTCTTCCCCTTCAAGCCCCAAACGCCAGCTTTTATCCGCACCTATTGCCAGGAAAACAGCCTCGAAGCCGTCCTTGAATAATTCGTCGATGGTTATGTCCCGACCCAGGGCGATCCCGCACCTGAGGGTGATGTTTTCATCAAGCAGCGTTTTTATCTCCTTGCGTGTCACATCCAAAGGGAGGCGATAAGCCGGTATACAACTAATAAGCATTCCACCCGGCTCTTCCCCTGCATCGACAATCGTTACTTTGTAGCCAAGCAGAGAAAGATAATGAGCGGCCGAAAGGCCCGCAGGACCCGCACCGACGACCGCTATCCTATGAATCTTCTTGTCCGGCCGTGCGGTTCTCACAGGTCTATAAACCGAGGGGTCAATACGGTCTGTAATAAATCGCTTCATTGACCGGATAGCGATGGCTTGTCCGCCGCTCGTAGCGATGTTACACCTGTTTTCACACTTGCGACCGCATACCCGGGCGCAAACCGATGGGAACGGATTGGAAGCCCGAATTACTTTGTAGGCCTCTTCGTACTCACCCTTTTCAATCAGGGCAACATAACGCCAGACCTCGGTGTCCAGCGGGCAAGCGGCTTGGCAGGGCGCACCAACCAAATCTCTACATACGAAGGCGTTACACTTTTTATCAATAACGTGCCGAAGATATTCATCGCGGAAGTAACGCAGTGTGCTCAAAACCGGATTCGACGCCGTCTGCCCCAGACCGCACATCGTCGTATCCTTCACCACCTCCGCTAATTCTTTCAGAAGGTCCAAGTGTTCAAGTGTCCCTTTGCCTTTTGAGATATCATCGAGAATCTCGTACATTCGTTGCGTGCCTTTTCGGCAGGTGAAACACTTGCCACAGGATTCGTCCTTCAGGAAATTCATAAAATATTTGGCGACATCCACCATACAGGTATTTTCATCCATAACAATCATGCCGCCTGAACCCATAATCGAGCCGGCGCCGGCCAGACTCTCATAATCAACGGGTAAATTAAACATATCGGATGGAATGCATCCCCCGGAAGGCCCACCCGTCTGGACCGCCTTTATCTTGGCCTTGCCCGGCGAGCCGCCGCCGATATCATAGACAATTTCCTTAATAGTCATTCCCATTGGCACTTCGACAAGGCCGGTATTCTTGATTTTGCCAACCAGACTGAATATCTTCGTGCCGCTATTGCCCTTAGTACCTATATTCGCAAACTTCTTGGCTCCAAGTCTGAAGATAAGCGGAATGTTCGCCCAGGTCTCAACGTTGTTGATTGCTGTAGGTTTGCCGTCGATACCTTTTTGTATTGGGAACGGCGGCCGCTGACGCGGCTCACCCATCTTCCCTTCGATGGAGCGCATCAGCGCCGTCTCTTCACCGCACACAAATGCGCCGGCACCTTTGACAACCTTGATATCAAATGAAAAACCGGTCCCGAGAATATTCTCACCCAAAAGACCAAGTTGTCTTGCTTGTTTTAGAGCGATATTCAAATGCTTAACCGCAAGAGGATATTCATTGCGAACATAGGCTATGCCTTCCGTAGCCCCGGTCCCATAGGCTCCGATAAGCATTCCCTCGATAATGCTGTGGGGATTTCCTTCGAGCACGCTGCGGTCCATATAGGCACCGGGGTCGCCTTCATCGGCATTGCACACAAGGAACTTACCACGGCTGCCCGGCTGTTTTGCCAGCAGCTCCCATTTCAACCCTGTGGGAAAGCCGCCGCCACCCCGGCCGCGCAATCCGGAACGCTTGACCTCTTCCACTACCCAAGCGCCGTTGCCTTTGTCAAATACTTTCACCAGTACCGAATATCCGCCGGCTTTGATGTAATCATAAATGCGGATGGGATCCACCTTCTCATTCCAGGCAAGAAGCCTACGAACCTGTTTATTGAAAAAAGGTATATCATCCTGCTTCTCCAGCGGCTTGCCGGTTTCCGGGTCCACGAAAAGAATATCTGTAAGCACTTCGTCTCTTGCAGCGGCCTCGACAATACGTTCCATCTCTTTGAGGCCGACCCTCGGGTAAAAAACCCGGCGGGGTTCGACAAGCACAGAGGGCTCCATTTGACAGAAACCGTGGCATCCGGTGATACGGAGATGGACCTTTTTGGTCAGGCCCTTCGTCAGAATCTCGCGCTTGGCTACACGGATAAGGTCCCCTGCTCCACTGGCCTGGCCGCATGTCCCTGTGGGAATAACTATACAGGGAATGCTTTCATCAGTGGCATCAAGAAGCGCCTTCTGTAATTTCTTTAGCTCATTTATAGAAGATAATCTTAACACTTTGTCGCCCCTTGGAAGCATCACTGCTTTTTCAGTGATGAGCTTTTACCCACTTAAGCGGGTTTAAAACAACCGGTTTCACCCGGCACTATCTTAGTTAGTTCCTGTTGCGGAAACAGCATTTGTCATTCCCGCGAAAGCGGGAATCCAGCTTTTTCGCTCTGGACCCCTGCTTTCGCAGGGGTGACATTGCCAGTTTCGGCTTTCCGCAACAGATACTAATTAAACTAAATCCAACAGATGGTTCTTACAACCACAACGTGAGCAAATCTGTACTATACCCCCGCCATCTACGAGCATCGGCACCATTGGCGCCGAGCATACCGAACAATCCAATGTGCTGGGAAATTCCACACCACAATGCGGGCAAAGAAAGCTCACCACCGAGCCTGTGGAGACGTCAAGCTCGGAAACAAAATTGTAACTACCATAAAGGCAGGAAAGCCTAAGCCAACCTTGCTTCTGGTCAAAGGATATGGTTACCTTGATTGATGGGTAGCCATCAATGGTAAGGGTCTCGTCTTCCAAGCTATGATTACAATGGGGACAACTTACATTGATTGGAAAGATTCGTTCATCCTCTTCTATCCGGCGTTTGCCGAATCCATTCCGGGTATCAGCTAATAGTTGACTGACCCTTGATTTTCTGACTTGCGAGAAGTAATGGCCGTCGATAACAACAACCGGCCCAAGGGCACAGGCCCCCAGGCAGTTCACCGTTTCCAGTGTAAACTCCTTATCCTCAGTCGTCTGGCCGGCTTTGATTCCCAATTGCCGTTCAAACTCTTCGACAACCCTCGGCGCACCTCGAACGTGACAGGCCGTACCAAGACACGCAAAGATAAGATGCTTACCTCGAGGCTTCAAACAGAACGAACGATAGAACGTAGCAACGCCATATACATCGACCATGGAGCGGCCTGTTTCATCGCTCACTATTCTAAGCGACTTTTCGGGAAGATAGCCATATTCAGCCTGAATCTCTTCGAGAATGGCGATAAGTCTGCCTCTGTCCTCAGTATGATTTTTAAGGATTCTTGAGATGTCGGTCGAATTCACTTATTGGGGTCCCCTTCATTTGCGTAGATATTGGCTTTACTTGAGAGCTTAGTGTTTTATCTCATTCTATTGGTACTCCTCACAATGCCAGACGCCTCCTTCGGATTTTGGAAAGGTGCAGGTTTGGCGGCCCTCACAATCGCTGCACAGTCCAATGAATTCGGTTGAACCTTTGTCCTTAGCGGCAGAAGAGTCTATCGATAACGGTTCCTCTTTTTCGGGAGGTATGATCGAAATAGTGGTTTCAATCTCGAACTCTTCGCAGTAAAAGGCCGGTTTGGCAGGGTCCCGCGGAAACGTGCAGGACGAGGCATGCTTGCAATTCAAACACAGCCCAAAGTATCTTATATTTTCCGGCATATCTTGTTCCTTACTCTACCCCCGTTGTTTTGCTTCGTAAAAACGAAGCCGCGGGGGTGATTACATACATGAAATAATGCAAAAACCATACCGCCTGTTGAACAATGTAAACATAGTGACATTAACGTTTGGCTCGATAGGGGGTGCAACGAGAGAATTTCGCAGCTAATTGAATAGAATAAGGGTATTTGATGAAATAAATTTTATTTATATGACTGGATTTATTACGTCGTACCTATTGACAAACAGCGTACAGGTGGGGAGATTTGAACCACCGGAGAGAAATTACCCGGCAGTGAGAATTCAGAATGCTGAAAGCACGCTTCTTACAAGCGTGGCGACTGTTCGGCCCTTTTGAGCTTTTCACGCAGGGTCTTGCGGTCGATGCCGAGGATTTCTGCTGCACGGGTTTTATTGCCGTCCATGCTTGCCAGAACGTTGGCGATGTATTCGCCCTCCACTTCGGCAAGAGTCCTCGTGAATCCCGTGTTCCGAAGAGCTGAAAAACGCATAAGAGAAGGTAAATCGGGAACCTCTATAAGGTCACCATCGGTCATTACCACAAGGCGCTGGATAACATTCTCTAATTCTCTTACATTTCCCGGCCAATTATAACTCCGGAGACTCTGCAAGGCTTCATCGGAAAATCCGGGAGGCGCCTTACCTGCTTCGGCTGCAAACTGAGTTAGAAAATGATGAGCTAATAATAAAATATCGTCTCCTCTATCTCTTAGAGGTGGGATAACAATCGTAATGACATGAAGGCGATAAAATAAATCTTCGCGGAAGAGCCCTTTCTTTACTAAGCCCTGCAAGTCCTTGTTAGTTGCGGCCAGAATCCTTACGTCGACTTTTCGCGTCCGGTTGGAGCCGACCATACAAACTTCTTTATCCTGGAGCACACGGAGCAGTTTGACCTGCATCGCCAGACTCATATCGCTGATTTCATCAAGGAAAATCGTGCCGCCATCCGCAGCATGAAAGAATCCTGCCCGTGATTCTGTCGCTCCTGTAAAAGCCCCCTTTACATGCCCGAACAATTCGCTTTCAAGCAACCCTTCCGGAATGCCTCCACAATTGACGGGCACAAACGGTGCCGAGGACCGGACGCTGCTGTAGTGAATAGCTCTGGCCGCAAGCTCCTTGCCTGTACCACTTTCCCCGGTAATAAGCACAGTGGCCGAAGCAGACGAAGCTTTACTTATGGCAGTGAAAATATCGCGCATTCCTTCGGATCTCCCGATAAGACCTTTGTGTGCGGGCACTGCCTGTTCCGGTTTGGCACGTCCGGACCTGCGCACCCTTGTTTTGTCCAGCACACGCTCAACGGCAGACAAAAGCTCAACGTCAGTGAAAGGTTTGGCCAAAAACTCCTCGGCCCCGGTTTTAATAGCTTCTACTGCTCCCCCAATCGATGGGTAGCCGGTAATCATCATAACTTCGGTATCTTTGAAATTTTCGCGGATATGCCGCACTAAATCTAAACCGCTGACCTTGGGCATCTTGAGGTCTGTAATAACCAAATCCAATTTGGTTCTGTTAAGGATTTCAATTGCTTCAGCCACACCAGACGCAGTAAAAACGTGGTATCCGGCCGATATCAGATTTCGTTGGAGCACTTCCAATGTGTTTACAGAGTCATCCACAACCAAAATGTGTTCTTTCTTAGGCGTTGATGGCATATTAGGTAGTTTCCTTTATGTCCTGTTCTTCCCTTATGGGCAGCTGAATTTGAAAGCGTGTACCCCCGCCGATTTTGCTTTCAACCTTAATTGAGCCGCCGTGTGCAGTAACAATTCCGTGTACTACCGGCAGCCCCAGACCTGTCCCATGACCGATATCTTTCGTTGTAAAAAATGGAACAAATATTTTATCAAGAACCTCTTTGTTCATACCCGGCCCCGTATCTTCCACAACCAGATAAACATTGTGGTCATGAAACTGTGTTAGGACAGTAATCCTGCCTGCTCCTGAGATTGACTGCAAAGAATTGACAACCAGATTTACTAAAACCTGATTCAGCTGTACCGGATCAGCAACAATTTCCGGCAGGTTTTGGCAAAGATTACAAATAAGCTCAATCCCTTCTTTGGCACATCGAGCGCTGAAAAAATAGAGCCCGTCCTTAATCACTTTATTAAGGTTGACCTGCCTTTTTTCGGGTGGCACCTGTCGGGCAAAAACCAGCAGCTTCTGTATAATCTCCCTGGCGTGTAGAGAAGCCTTCTCAATCTTTTCTATGTCCTGTTTCACCGAGACAGGCACTTCAGAGCATTTCTTTGCCAGCTGGGCAAATCCCAGAATATTACCAAGAGGCTCATTCAATTCATGAGCTACACCTGCAGCAATCATTCCGACGGTTGCCAGTCGGTCAGCATGTCTGAGTTGATCGTGAAGCTTCACTTTATCTTCTTCTGCCTGCTTGCGTTCTATAATAAGAGCCACTTGTCTGGCAATTTCATTTAACAGACTTCGCTCTTCCTTAAGGAATGGGCCTTCATCAAGGTCGGGCTTTTGCTCGGCATATCCAATTTCAATAAAACCTCTTGGTTTGCCATTAACGAAAACATCAGCAGATTGCTTCTGACAGTTCGTTGGGAAGTCACTGGTTGTATAAGAAACCCCGTACAAAACAAGTCGGGCTAAAGTTGTTTCCGGATACTGCCAGGCTGAAGGGAGAACCTTAACAATGCCCTGTAGAATATATTCCAGCGATTTGTTTGACTGACTTGCAATCTGGGCGATATCATAGAGACAGGTCAACTCTTTGATTCGCTCACGCAATGCAACCTTCTCAGATTGTGATGACCGGCTATCTACCATCGTCATCCTAAAATGTTAAGAAAAACTGCAAAGTAAGAAATTTTCTTTGAAACTTTTTATACAGTTATTGTACTTGCACTTCAGGGTATCTGTCAAGATTTGCGGCAGCGCATAAGCGTCAATTTATCATTGTAGACAGCTTTCCTCGTAGATCAAACGCCACGGACCGGCTTGTTTGGATGTATATTTTTTGGGTTTGTGGTCAGGGTTGTTGTGTTCGGCAAAACGACGAGCCACATTAGCAGTATGCCCGACATACCGCCGTCCCGTGGTAGTACTTTCGATTACATCGACATAAAATGCCACACCTCCCCGAGTAGGACTCGAACCTACAACCTAGCGGTTAACAGCCGCTCGCTCTACCAATTGAGCTATCGGGGAATCCCGATAAATCAGGACTAATCGATACGCTTCGTCTTAAAAAGCCATTTTCGTCCAAATCAGTTTAAGGTATTATCCAAATTTTAACAAACTTGTCAAGCCCTACTTTTTTTCGAACTGATATCACGAAAAATCGCCCTAATAGCTGGATAGAGAGCCAATTCTATTGTATACCTCTCACCAATCTATATTTCTCGCTTTCTATGGTTTTTGTCAGAGACCCGAGTACTTTTAGAACTTCCTCTAAAGTTGAACCGACTGTGATACTGTCTCGAAAAACATATCCTGGCTTTTGAAATCGCAATTCCTCGATATGTCCGTCGAGTATGAGAATGCCAAACCCTTCCGGGTAAACCATAGTATAGCTGTCAGGTAGATTGTCTTCTTTAAAAGTCTGCCCTTCTCGCTGGTACGATAGAGGTTTGCCAAATATTCTAATGACATCTTCTGGCGTAGCATTGTTTATATCCAGTTGAGCAACTTTTTTATTAATGCTCTTGCTCTTTTGAAACTCGGAGACAGCTTTGCCTTCTAAGCTCTTTGTATTGGCTGCTTCTGCTAATTTGGCTGCTTCTGCTAATAAAGAGGAGATTTTATTGGGATTCTGAACACATTCAATAAAAACTGTGGGATTGACAATTGTGCCTGCATCTGTCTTCACAGCTGTTTGTAACAACAACTCAACAATCTTCTTAGGTTCAATTTCCGGGTCAACCTGATAAGATAAGGCGGCAAGACCAGCTAAATATGGCGTTGCCCAGCTCATTCCACCCTCCGTCCAATAGGTATAAACTTCTGGGCCTTCGTGGCTGGCAGTCGTCCGGCTCCCCGCTGGAACCAAAAGCCCCGCTAAAAGCCCCGCTCCATATCTCCCGCTGCGGTAGCTATTCGGCTCTTCGGGGTCTTTGCCGGGAATACGAGTGAGCGTTCCATAGTTTATAGCAGACGTGTCACAAGTTACAACCAGAAGCCCTTGCTGTTCGGCTTTTCTTAGAGTTTCTTTCCAACGAGTAAAGTCTTTCCAGTGAGAGAACATACCTGTCGAAATGCTTACTACTCGAATTCTCTCAGAAGGCTTCAATTTTTCATTTGATTGAAGGATCTTATTAATAACGTCGCAATAGGGTTCACAGCTTTCCCATTTCCACATCGGTATCGCGTAATAGTAAAGTTTCGCTGCGGGGGCTACCCCACAATCCTTTCCGACGGCAATGCTGGCCACCGCTGGTCCATGCATCTGGGGCGGAACACCGTACACATCTATTTCTTCAAAATGTACGATACTGTTAACATACTCTTTGTGGTTCTTCACCAAAGGCTGATCAATAATAGCTATGCCTACTCCATTACCATCAATACCTTGTTTGTGTAAACTGCGAATCCCTAAGCCTGGATTCTTTCCCTCATCAAGCACGCGAGCTGGGTCAAATCCTTCGGGCAGTTTATTTGGTTCCGGCCAGACGGTTCGACTGTCAAAAGGCATCGTCTCAAGTAGCTTTAAATGACCCCTCAAGTCAATGCTGGCCAGTGAGACATTCGTAAATCCCCAGAAACGGTCGAATTTCTTAAGGTCATCCTCATTCCTTAGAACAATTTGCCGCTCTTGACCAATATCGACTGCCTTGCCTCGCACAACCACCTCGTAAAGGGCAAATGGGGCAGAAGAATCTCTCATCCTTCCAAATGTTGCCCGAACATCAGTATAGTCAAGAGCAAGTATCTCCATACCACCACTATTCTTTGTTGTTTCCTTGGTGGCAGGACCAATCAGCACCTTTAAGTCCTCCGGTGTTGTCAGCTTAAAAGAAAGCTTGCCTTCATCGACAGCACGATGAATAATATCCGCGTGGCCTGGCTTCGTAGCTGTATCTGGTTCTGCACAAACAGATATCGTAGAAAGTCCGGATATAATCAGTAATATTGGTGCTAAGTGATATGATCTTCGGATAAGGTTACCAACATCAAATATTAACATACAAACGTCTCCTTTCAATCCCCAAAAAAGGCTTCTGCAAAATTGAGGTTAGGCATATATTATTTAAGAAAATCTGTTTTTTTAATTTTCTTAAATAATTAGCTAACTTTTTATTAGATAATAATTTACTGTTCGAAAAGAAAAAATCAAAAAACAATTTTTTCTTTTCAAAGTATGCCTAACCTCAATTTTGCAGAACTCAATCCCCAAAAAAATCCACGTCTTCTAATTACCGTCCTTGACCTACCAAGGACCGTCTCATGCAAACGTAGTGCAAAACCACCAAAAAACCTATCCAACAAAGTGCTACCAGCCCCACAACACCTACAGGCCCAATCACATCTATTAGCGGCTGCTTGAGCACCCCTGCAGAGATTATCCACCCCTGCATAAAAACTACCACGATAATAATCTTGACTATCAGATTACGAGGGAAAGCGACAGCACAGCTAAGTGCTATAGGTATCACTAACAAGAAAATATAAAACAGGCCGATATCCATTCCATGATAACTTAACACTTCTGCTTTAGAGCCAAATTCCGGCAACAACGTTTCCAGAAGAACCGATATGCCGGTTAAAGCCAATGTCAATACTCCTGCCAAAAAAGTTATAATTATCGCCAATACCAATGTGCTATAATACTTCTCAGCGCGTCCCGCCGGAAACAGCATACTGCCGTAAGGCAGCAGATCCAAGCTAAGCACAACCAATGCCAGTATAACAAATAAAAGATTTACCCCCTCTCCCTTGCACACAAATCCAAAAAACAAGACCAAAAAACTTATCAGTGCACAAGAGGCTAAAACATCCTTCATCTGCCAGGTGCCAAAACCTCTGCCAAACACCATATAGAAATTGCCCCAAATATATCGGCCTTTGCCCAAAAACTCATATCGATTCATCCTGCGTAAAAAGAGCTCATGGAGTCTTTCGAAAAATTTGGCCTTCGCTGCGGTTAGTTTTCGGTCTGCTTGAGCTTGTCGATATTTCTGAGCTTTTAATGATGTATCAAATTCACCACACACCAGCCTGCCACAATGCCGTCTTGCCAGGGAATCACGGCCAAGCAGCCTCCAAAACCAAACACATACCAAACCACCCGCCAAAATCGTTGGAATTGGCCAGGAAATAATTATATTTTGTACAACCTTGTCCCATTTGAAAAAAATAGTCACAACAATTAACCCTATATATAGATACATTCCCAATAGCGTTTTTAGCTTTAAGAGTGGGATGCATACTCCATGAAAGTAAAGAATCATACCAACAAAGCCGCCCGCCAGAATAGCCATCAGGACATAAGGAAAACTAAGCCCGGGATACAATAAAAACACGCATCCCAAAATCAGGTTGACGACACCACCAATCCAAAAAATAAATAGCTTTGGAATTCGACGGTGACCTGGAAGACAAAATGAAAATGGCTTTGTCAAAACATCCTTTTGCATATTACCTGCAAATACTCCCGTCCAGAAGCTGATTAGCAAATATCCCAAATACCTGTCGTCGAACTTTGTAAAGAATAAAGCTATCGGTACTCCACACAAAATAATCAAATACCCAAACCATGCCCCACGACACTGATAAAGATGTTTCATATTAGCTGTCAAGATACTCATTGTTATTTTCCTATCCGCGAATAACAACTATTTTGTATATTTCTTCCAACGATAATGGCTTTATATCGACTGTGCAGTTTATCTCTTTGGCTTTAGCTTCTAAATCTGACGAGGCGTAATTCTGCACCGTGAGTATTGCCTGTGAGCTGCTTCTTTCACAGCTAATTGGATTTTCAAACGGCAGTTCCTTTGGCAGCTGTCCATTTAAAGATGTAAGTGTAACCTTGAGAAACTCCTCTCTCAAGCTGTCAAAGCTACTGTCACGCAGTATCCTCCCCTTACGCATAATAATCGTATGATCTATTACTTTTTCAACGTCGCTTAATATATGTGAAGAGATAATAATGGTGCGGTTTTCATCCTGGATTAATTGCAGCAGCAGGTCCAAAAACTGGCTGCGAGCTATAGGATCCAAAGACGATGCAGGTTCGTCTAAAATCAGCAGTTCCGGGTCAAAACCTGTTGCCAAAAGTATTGCCACCTTCTGCCGCTGACCAGGTGACAGAGAACTAACACGATCCCCGGTTGAAATATCAAAATCAGCAATATATTTCTCCTCCAGTTCGTGATTCCAGGTTTCGTAATATGCACTCACGTACCGAACCAGTTGCTTTACTGTCATCCACTCAAGAAGCTCGCCTTCCTGGTGAGCATAACCAATCCGTCCAAGCTCTTTTGGGCCCAGCTTCCCTGCATCTGCTCCGAATGTGATGCACTGGCCCTCGTCGGCAAGATATAAACCAATTATGTGTCTGAGCAATGTGCTCTTGCCGGCTCCGTTGGCTCCTAACAGGCCGATTATTTTCCCTCCTGATATTTCCAGGTTAATCCCGTCTAATGCCTGTATTCTCCCGAATCCCTTGGAGATGTTACGCATTTGTATTATTGGATTTCCATTTATCATTTTTGCCTCCGACTTTTAGAGTTGTATTCTTTGTAGTGTTTCTTAAAAAACTCTATAGCTTCATCTTCCGATATTCCCAGTTGGATAGCGGTGATCGCCGCCTTGTTTACAATGTTGTTCAGCAATTGACCCTTGATCTGGTCTTTTTGGTCTTTTCTTACCTTAGTCACAAAGAGACCAATTCCCCGTTTTCTTTGGACAAGCCCCTCAACTTCCAGAAATGAGTATGCCTTACTAATAGTCATGGGATTGACTTTCAATCGTGCTGCCAGAGCACGAACTGCTTCCAGCTGGTCTCCCTCCTTCAATCCGTCAGTCATTATCTGCTGCCGGATTTGCATGATTACCTGGCGGTAAATAGGCACACCGCTGTGATGGTCAATTTCTAATAGCATTAAATTTCACCTCGATAGCATTGCTGTATTACTTACCTAATACACTATACACAACCTAATAATCTGTTGCAATAAAAAAATCTAATTTTTTTAAAAATTATTTGTACCCCAGTTTTTGGCCCAAAATACACGAAAAAAGACTTTGCAAAGCTATGCAGATCGAACATGTAGAGTTTGCAAAGTGTTAACCGGCCAATACCTATCAACGCATATACGTTGAGTATATGAACCGGGTGTTTTTTACAAAAACCAAAGCCCGCCGGATACTTCAATCTCAAGCCCTACTTTTTTTAGCCTGATATCACGAAAAATCGTCCTAATAGCTGGATAGAGAGCCAATTCTATTGTATACTTCCGCCTTTATGAAACTCAAGTAGGTCGGTTTATAGTTCGATATAGAAATGATTTTGATATGTTTTAGGGAATTTTAGAGGAACCCTCTAAGATTTTAGGCTGTTTTGCGTCCTATAACAGCAGCAGCTAAACAGCGAAATTAACGAAACAGGAGGCCTATTTAGCGCATCTTATTCTCGCGTGCTAAAATATCGGTCGTTCCTTAAATTTTAGGTTGTCGTTGACAATATGGCTAAAGATATACTCGACGTCGGAGGTTTTACTATAATAAAGCGCCTTGGGACCGGCGCGCGCAGTACGATTTATTTGGCAACCGACGAAGAGGAAGGTACAACAGTTGCTCTAAAACGAGTCATATTCGAAAGGCCGGAAGATAAAAGGGTCTTTGAGCAGGTCGAGACCGAATACAAAGTGGCTCAGCTGATAGACCACCTCTACGTCCGAAAGTGCTACGAACTAAGGAAAATGCGCAGTATGTTTAAAGTAAAAGAGATGCTCCTTTCTATGGAATACTTTGAAGGCAAGAACCTCGAAGATTGTTCCACCTTGAGTTTAGGAGACGTACTGCTCGTATTCAGGATGGTCGCAAGCGGCCTTAACGCCATGCATCAGCACGGCTTTGTCCACTGCGATATAAAGCCCAACAATATTCTTATAAACAAGTCCGGCTCTATCAAAATCATAGACCTCGGTCAGAGCTGCAAAATCGGAACCGTAAAGCCGAGAATTCAAGGCACACCGGACTATATTGCGCCTGAGCAGGTTAAGCGTAAGCCGCTCGGCCCAAAAACCGACATCTTTAACCTTGGGGCAACAATGTTCTGGGCGCTCACTGGAAAGCACGCACCGACCATGATACCCAAAAAGAACAAATTCGGCTTACCCATCGTCGAGCCGAGACGAGCACCTCATGAGCTAAAAAAACAATTACCCACCGGAATCTCAAAACTCGTAATGGACTGTATCGAGGACAACCCCGCACGCCGCCCGCGCAATATGATGACGGTTATGTCGAGACTGGACCTGATGGTACACAGTATCTTCGGCGGAAAAATAAAAACGAATAATAAAAATGCCTCAAACAATAATTGACTTGCTGAATAAGGGAATAGAAGCCGGCAATGCAGATAAGTTTCGACGGGGTAATTTGATTCATTTGCCCGCCAACGGCAGTTTGATTCTGACCGGCGATATTCACGGACATCGGCGAAACTTCGAAAGAATAGTCGCTTTTGCCGATTTGGCCAACAATCCTGATAGACATATAGTTCTCCAGGAAATTATACACGGAGGCCCCGAAGATTCGCAGGGTGGTTGTTTGTCGTATCAATTGTTGTTTGACGCTGTCCGCTATAAATTAACCTTTCCCGACCGCGTCCATATTATTATGGGAAACCACGATACCGCTTTCATAAACAACAGCGAAGTGATGAAAGACGGCAAAGAAATGAATCGAGCTATGCGTCTGGCTCTGGACCGGGAATTTCAGCAGGACGGCGCTGATGTCGAGCTGGCGATAAGACAATTTCTATTCTCACAACCCTTAGCTCTCAGATGCGACAACAGAATATGGATATCGCATTCGCTCCCGAGCGACCGCTTCTTCGATAAATTCGACCCGAAAATTCTGAACAGACAACTAAAAATTAACGATGTGGTCAGACCAGGCTCAGCTTACCTTTTAACCTGGGGCAGAAAGCACAGCCAGGCTCTGCTCGATAAAATGGCCGAACAGTTCGATGTTGATCTCTTTGTCCTCGGCCACCAGCCGCAAGAGCAGGGATGGAGTCAAGCCGGCGACAATCTGATAATTATCGCCTCTAATCACAATCACGGCTGCTTGCTTTCAACCGACCTGGCAATATCTTATACTATTGAGAAGCTAATCGACTCCATAGTACTGTTAGCTTCTATATCTTGAATTCTAATAATCCGAAGGGTAGAGTTCCACTGGCTATGCCCGTAGGCATCCACTTGATAATTCAATAATCAATTAACATGGATTGGTACTACTACATAGCACTGGCGGCAATCATCTCACAACTGCTCTTTTTGCTCCAGACATATAGTAATTATCACTATGCACTGGCAAAATACAAAAAAAAGCGTTTATGGCACGAGCTGAAGGCCGTGCTGATTGTGCCGTGTAAAGGTTTGGACCCGGATTTTCAAAGCAACATCACGTCATTTTTCAATCAGGACTACGAAAATCACCTGTTGTGGTTTGTGGTCGCCGATGAGTCGGACCCAGCCTACAGCGAGCTGTGCAAACTGAAAAATCAGCTCAGCCAAACCTCAAAAGCTCAGGATGTGCAAATATTTGTTGCAGGCAGGGGCCAATCCTGTAGCCAAAAAATCCATAATCTGCTGTACTGTTACGAAAGAGTCAGCGATGATATCGACGTCCTCGCTTTTGCTGATTCCGACGTCTGTGTCCGCACCGACTGGCTAAGTCACTTAATTCACCCTCTTCGACAGCCCAAGAACGGCGTCGCTA
>Ga0315537_1002278_pt1 | contig 14705 bp, 13 predicted proteins | sample SalMarSW160270MG_FD_203091 | JGI IMG/M metagenome (GOLD analysis project Ga0315537, IMG submission 203091) | Salt marsh sediment microbial communities from the Plum Island Ecosystem LTER, Massachusetts, United States - Salt Marsh Sediment SW1602-70 ... | reverse complement strand
GCAGCAAGCGCTTCAACCATCACTTTGGATTGAGCGGGCGTAAAAAGCCAGTCGCTTGTGAAGCTGATTATGAGGACTCTTGCAGCGACATTTTCAAAGGCCTTTTTTAATGAGCTGTAATCCTTCTGCAGGTCGAAATAGTCGGCTGCTTTGGTTATGTAGAGATAGCTGTTGGCGTCGAATCTTTCCACGAAGCTCCGGCCCTGATGGTCGAGGTAGGTCTCGACGGCGAATTCGGAGTTAAAGTCGTAGCTGTAGTCGCCGGCGGTTCGCAGTTGTCGGCCGAATTTTTTTCGCATCGTCTGTTCCGACAGGTATGTGATGTGCCCTATCATTCGAGCGATGGCCAAGCCTTTGTCCGGGCCTTTGCCGCCGTGATATTGGCTGTTAGAGAAGTTCGCATCTGCGAGTATTGCATTTCTGCCTACCGCATCGAAAGCGACCGACTGAGCGCCGAGATGAGAAGCGGCAGCGACGGGTATCGCTGCTTTGACGAAGTCGGGATATTCGATCGCCCACTGCAAGACCTGCATCCCGCCAATCGAGCCTCCGATTACCGCCAGAAGCTGCTTTACCCCGAGATTATCGAGCAGCAGCTTCTGGACCTTGACCATATCACTGATGGTAATAATGGGAAATTCCAGGCCGTAGGGTTTTCCGGTTGCCGGGTTAATAGAGGATGGGCCTGTGGTTCCGCTGCAGCCACCGAGGAAATTCTGACAGATGACAAAATACTTGTTCGTATCGATGGCTTTTCCCGGCCCGACCATATTGTCCCACCAGCCGGGTTTTTTGTCATCGGGGCTGTTGTAGCCGGCAACGTGAGCATTGCCACTGAGTGCGTGGCAAATCAGAATGGCATTATCCTGCTGCTCATTAAGCTCGCCGTATGTCTCATAGGCAACATCGATTGGCGCTAATTTCCTGCCGCACTCTAATTCCAACGGCTCACCTGGCTCCACAACTCGCACTATTTGTGTCTGCACGAGGCCAACCGAATTTTTATCTATCTCTGCCATAATTTTAATTAAGTATATCCAAAAGCTCTTTGAAGTAAAGATTAACAATCACTTTGTTTGATTATACTCCTGTTGTTTATGAAGCCAAAACGGATGATATATTCGGGTTTCGTTTGTCTTGACGCAGGGCTCTTTGGCGTTTAAATTGTGAAGGATAATTTTTAATTTAGCTGATTATCCGATAATGACCGCAGAGCAGATAATCGATTTTTTCGGTATGAGGCCTCTGCTGAGAGAGGGCGGTTTTTACGTTGAGAGTTATCGCTGCCGGGAGAAAATCTCGCGATTGGGACTGCCCGCAAGATATGACGGCGACAGGAGCTTTGGCACTGCTATTTTGTATCTTCTTACGCCGGAGGAGTTTTCCGCTTTGCACAGGGTAAAAAGCGACGAGATATTTCATTTTTACCTGGGCGATTCGGTAACGATGCTTCAGCTTCATCCGGACGGCAGCAGTGAGGTTATAACTCTGGGCTCTGATATTTTAAATGGCCAGCGAATCCAGGTAGCCGTTCCGCAGGGAAGCTGGCAGGGCTGTTTCTTAAATGAAGGGGGCAAGTTTGCCCTGATGGGGACGACGGTGGCGCCGGGTTTTGAGCAGGAGGATTTCGAGTTGGCACGAAGAGATGATTTATTGCAGAAGTATCCCGACCGGCTTGATTTGATAACCCGGCTTACCCCGTAGCCGTAATATTTTAAGCTTGTTTTCCGAACTGCCGGATGACATCGATGAGGGCGTGGGTTCCGTCTGTTCCTCTACCCTGGGCCTGCAGGGTTGTAAATAGCTGATGCACCAGGGCCACGCCTGGCAGCGGCTGGTTTAACTGCTCGGCGTATTCCAGGACGAGGCGTAAATCCTTCTGCTGCAAATCGACCATAAAGGCAGGTGCGAGGTCGCCCTCGATTATTTTCGGGCCGAGCGCTTTCGGCGAGTGGCTCGCCGCCGCCCCTGCGGAGGTTGCTTTCAGCGTCGTCTGCAAATCCAGCCCCACCTTTTCGGCAAAGGCAAAACCCTCGGCGATACTCATTATTGTGTGCACGACCATTACCTGGTTGACGAGTTTCGTCATCTGGCCTGAGCCAGAGGGGCCGCAGTAGGTGATTGTCCGTCCCATTACTTCCATAATTGGTCTGACCTTTTCCACGGTTTCTTCCGGGCCGCCTGTCATTATGGAGAGTTTTCCCTGAATAGCCCCGATTTCTCCGCCGCTTATAGGTGCATCGATTAAGATTACGCCTTTGGCGGCGAGGGTCTTGCCCATTTCTTTTGTTGCCGACGGCGAAATAGTGCTCATCCGGCAGGCCTGCCGGAAGTTCCGTCCGGGCCGCTTCAATCACGCCGTTTTTACCTAACAGGACCTGCCTGACGTCTGGTGTATCGGGCAGGCAGGGTTATAACAACATCGCTGTTATTTGCAACCTCAGCCGGGCTGTCGGCCCAAATTGCACCTTCTGAGATAAGCGGCTGGGCCTTTGCTTTTGTGTCCGGCAGGCCTGCCGGATGGATGGTTACCGGATATCCTGCTTTTAGCAGGTTAAAGGCCATCGGCTTACCCATAATGCCTGTGCCTATAAAGCCGATTCGGTCTTTGGCCATCTTTATTATATTACCTCGAGTCGGCGAAGGACGGATTTTGTCCACCGGCCGCTGCGAAGCTGTGCGAAAATAAGAAATAATACAGCCAGCAGCCAATAGCCGGTAAACCGTAAATAGTGAATAGTAATTGCAAATATACTGCTTTGTTCAGCAAAGGGCTGCTTTACCAGTTCGTAGGGGGTGTATATCACTCCCGGAATAATGCCGTCAAATACAATTTGCCAGGGCAGCAGTAAAATGACCATAATCAGCGAGAGGAAAAATGCCCTGCTGATATGGTTTATGCCGCCGAGCCGGCCTATCAACGAGACCTTCAAGCTGAACAGCATACTCAGGCAGTAGAGGATGGCCGATAGTATTAGCAGTCCATTTGCGAGTCGGATGGCCCAGGATAAGTGTTTGAAGGACAGGCCGAAGGGAAAACCAGTTTTCGGCGTGGCCTGCTGCGGTGTTTTGTTTGGCTCGGCGACCGCCTCTTCGGCAGCTTTTTTGATTTCGGCTGCTTCGCCGGTCGGCTGTTCTTTGCTGTCATTTTTCAGGGGCTTGACAAGGTCTTTTGCGGGCGGCGGCCATATGTTCGGCTGTGGCTTAATCATCGGCGGTGCGATAACTTGCAGGGTTTCTGGTTTGCCTTCGCTTTTGATGTAGCCGGTGTCGACGAGCCAGAAGGATGCCTGCAGCAGAAGTAAGCACAGTATTACAATTACAAAAAAGGCATTTTTCCATCCCCTGAAGATTCCAACGGCTTCAAGGCAGTCCGTCGTGTCGAGCAGATTGTTTTGTCGGGTCTGGTTCTCGTCCATTTTTTAATCTCCCTTTCAATTTGGTTAATTTCCACTCAAAATTATAATGAGCACCGGATATTACCTTTGAAATTATTATGTGATACGGACACTATAAGTGCAAGCAATTTATTTATTGTTGAAATTCGATTTACGCAGAAGGGCTTTTGGCCTTACGAAAACTTTTTTGAGCCGCTTTGATGGTCTTTTCAATATCCTGCTTTGTATGGGCCAGTGAAACAAACATCGCTTCATAAGCGCTTGGGGCAAGGTAAATCCCCTGCTTTAACATTTCTGTAAAAAATCTCTTGAACTGTTTTATGTTGCTCGACTGGACGTCGGCGAAGTTTTGCACTTCTGTTTCGGTGAAAAGGCAGCTCAATAGCGAGCCGACTCGATTAATGGTAACAGCGATGCCGGCTTGCCTGGCGGCGTCGGCAAGGCCTGTTTCCAGCAGTGCTGCTGAATGTTCAAGTTTGTTATAGCAGTCTTCTTTTATCAGTATATCGAGTGTTGCATTAGCGGCTGCGGTGGCAATTGGATTGCCGCTGAGTGTTCCTGCCTGATAGACCGGCCCGGTTGGAGCCAGCATATCCATAATCTCGGCTCTTCCGCCGAGCGCCGCTAAGGGTAGTCCTCCACCTATTATTTTACCGAGACAGGTTATATCAGCTTTGATACCATAAAGTTGCTGTGCGCCGCCGAGGGCAACACGAAAGCCGGTTATCACCTCGTCGAATACCAAGAGAGCGTCATTTTGGTTGCATAACTTTCGAAGTGTCGCCAGATAACCATCGGCTGGCGGCACCACTCCCATATTTGCCGCTATGGGCTCAACCAGGATTGCTGCAACTTTCCCTTTGTGTTTTTCAAAGGCGAGTTTTGCCGCATCGGCGTCATTATACGGTATTACGATGGTTAGCTTGGCAATCGAGTCGGGAACACCGGTGCTTGAGGTAACAGCGGTTTCAGCCAGTCCTGAACCTGCGGCGACAAGCAGTGAATCGCTGTGGCCATGATAACAGCCGGCCATTTTAACTATGAAGTCCCTTTTGGTATATGCGCGGGCCAGCCGGATAGCGGTCATTACCGCCTCGGTGCCGCTGCTTACAAGACGAACCTTTTCGATAGAATCGAACGCGCTGATTATCTTCTCGGCAAGGGCAGTTTCAGCCAGTGTTGGTGCACCAAAAGAGGTTCCTCTTTTTGCTGCTGCTTCAACGGCTTTGATTATTCCCGGATGGGCGTGTCCGAGTATCATCGGACCCCACGAACCGACGTAGTCGATGTATTCATTGCCGTCAATATCGTGGATTTTCGAGCCGCAGGCGCTTTCGATGAACACTGGGCCAATACCCACGCCGCCAAAGGCCCTCACCGGTGAATTGACTCCGCCCGGCAGATAACGGCTGGCCCGGGTAAAAGAACGAGCTGATTTGTCATTTCGCATTTCAAATCTCGTATTTCTTGTTCGGCACATTGAAAACCGTATATGCTCAATAGTCAACCGCCAATTGTTAATCAAAATGCTATTTTTCTTGCAATGCAACGATTCTTTCCTATACTTGTGTGCTTTAGGGTTTGAAAAACGGACTTGAGTAGGCATTTTGTGATACGCTGCGAAATGGGCTGCGATAAATTCGGGGCACAATTATGAATTTAATGAAGTGGTTACGCAAAAATAATACGAAGGTAATGGCCGTTGTGGTCGTTGTTTTAATGCTTGGCTTTGTGGCAGGCCCGACTCTACAGTACTTCGGGAGGATGAGAACGGGTTGGCACGGTGCGGTGGCATACTTCGCAGATAACAGGAAAATCACGAGCAATGACGTGATGACGGCCAATCAAGAACTCAACATTCTAAGGTCTCTGCGGGCGGATATTTTGCTAAAGATGCAGGGTTTACGGGGGATTCTACTCAGCGAACTGTTGTTCACGGAGCAGAGGATTTCGCCGGCATTAATTGATAATGTCCGGCGAATGATAAGGACAAACCAATACAGGGTCAGTGATAAACAAGTCGGCGATATATACAGACGTTCGGTGCCGGTGGATTACTATTGGCTGCTGCTGAAAAATGAGGCACAGCTCGCAGGGATAAAGGTGGCGAACGAGCAGGCGGGCAAGTTGCTTGCAAGTGTGGTGCCCCGGCTCTTCGACGGTTCGACGTATTCACAATTAATCCAGTCTCTGATGAATCAGGAGGGTATCCCGGAGGAACAGATACTGGAGACGTTCAGCAAGTTACTGGCGGTATTGCAGTATTCTCATATAATCTGCTCGAACGAGGATATCACCAGCTCCCAGATAATGCATATGGCAAGCTGGGAAAATGAAACAATCGATGTTGAGCTTGTAAGGTTTGACTCGGCTGTGTTTGCCGAGACTCTTTCTGAACCCAACGAAGATAAAATGGTCGAGCATTTTAACAAATACAAAAAGTTTCCTGCTGGTTCTGTAAGTGAGCAGAACCCTTATGGTTTTGGATACAAATTGCCTGACAGAGTTCAGCTTGAATACATAGTTGTCCGGCTCGATGATATTTCATCGATTATTACTCCGCCGACGCACCAGGAGAGAGAAGAATATTACCGGAAGAACATAGATTACTTTAAGGTATCGGTTCCATCGGACCCGAACGACCCGAATTCGCCGCAAACCGAGCAAACTAGAAGTTATGCTGAGGTTGAGAGTATCATCGCGGAGGCTCTGCTGCAGAATAAGGTAAATTCCAGGGCGGAGATGATACTACAGCAGGCCAGGTCAATCACCGAGGCGGATTTGGAAAATGCGGATATAGAGCCGGAAAAACTTACTTCCGAACAGTTCCATCAATTGGTTGGTGATTATAAAACCGCCTCTGAGCAGTTAAGCGACGAGCATAAGGTCAGGGTATATGCAGGTAAGACGGGATTGCTGAGCGCCACTGATTTTCAGAACGATAAAAACCTCGGGGTGTTGTTTTTGAAAAGCTATGGATATAGTCCTGTGGGACTGACAAGGATTGTTTTTGCCGTTGACGAGCTTAAAGCCAGTGAGCTTGAACCATTTGATGCACCGAAGCCGAGGATGTACGAAAATATCGGGCCTCTGAGAGATATATTTGGGCAAATGACGGCTCTTGTTCGTGTGATTAAAGCCGAACCTGCGTCTGAGCCGGAGAGCATAAATCAGACATACAGTAAAAGCACGCTCATAATTGACCCGAACCGGCAGGAACAAAACGAAGATGTTTATTCGGCAAAAGAAGAAGTGACTGAAGACTTAAAGAAACTTGCAGCAATGGATATCACTAAAAGTAAAGCTGAAGAGTTTATTGAATTAGCGGCTAAAGATGGCTGGGACAGCGCAGTTGATAAGTTTAATGAGCGTTATGGGCGGCAGGCAGAGCAGGACCCGAATGACTCGAATGTGTTTGGTCTGCAGGAGCTTACTGACATCCGACGGCTCTCGAGTGCGACATTGGCGGCATTGGAAATTCAAAATGCCGGTGCCCCCACCTCGCCTGTCCTGAAAAATGAACGTAGAAAGCAGGCACGATTTGTAGAGCAGCTTTATTCGCTCGTGCCGCCGGATAGTAACACCCCTGGCAATGTTCCTTTGATTATGGAATTTAAGCCGGATATGAGCTATTTTGTTATAAAAGATATTTCTGTTGAACGCCTTAATGAAATGGAATACGAGTACTATAAGACGCCGAGATTATACAAAGAGGACCACATTCAGGTCCAAAGTCTGTCGGCGGTTCACTTCAATCCTGAAAACATATTAAAACGTATGAAATTTCGATGGGCCAAGGCGGTTGAAAAACCGGCTGATGCCAATGCTTCGGGGCAGCCGGAGGACGAATCTTAATGTCACGGAATACGAAAGAAAACCATATAATGTTTTTGCTGATTGTGGGTTTCTTGGCTTGGCTTATCCCCGGCGCCGGACATTTCGTAATCAATGAGAAAAAACGCGCAGCAATTATTTTCATAGCGATTGTCCTGACTTTATGTGCAGGTCTTTATGTTGGTTCGATAGGTGTGATTGAGATATATGGCAAGGCGGCACTTTATGTCAAGGGTGCGCAAATTATGAATCCGCCGGTTGTCCTGGTGCTTGGGCGTCATACTGCCGGGGGGGCATATCCTGTTTATGGCTGGCCAAGTGAAATCGGACAGGTATATACGATGACCTCAGGTTTGCTCAACCTTTTGTGCATTGTAAATGCTGTTTACTTGGCTCATCGGCAAAAGGCAGGGATAGTCGGAGGATAAAATGTCGATAATAGCTGCCTTTGTAATAGCCACCTTTACCGTGCCTGAGAATATCGGCGCAAATCCGCAGGTGTTGCTCTGGCTGCTGCCTTTAACGGCGGCGATTGTCATCGTATATAAGGCAACGAAGCTGCCGACAATTACCGCCGGCACTTTTTTAAAGGAAACAGCGGTTTTGTTTGGTTCAATCGTCATTTTCATAATTTTAATTGCGCTTGTCTTATACGCTTTGGCGTGGCTGTTTACAGGATAGTAGGGTTTTGTGATAGCAGCCGTTGGTTAATACGGCTCACCACTTGGTGACTTGGACTGCCCTTCTGGATTTCCCGGTTTTTAATCATCTTCTTGCGACAGTGATTTTTCAAGCACACCTAATTCAATAAGGGCATTAAGTGCGGCTTTTTGCTCCGCTTCTTTTTTATTTGTGCCCCAGGCACTGGGAAAATGACGTTCGGCAATAATGACTTCCAGTTCAAAGCATTTGTTGTGGTCGGGCCCTTTTTCGTCGAGCAGCACATAAACAGGCGTCATATTGAAATGCTCCTGGGTGTATTGCTGCAACAGAGATTTGTAGTTGCCCTGGATTTGTTCTGCGTCAGCTTGCTCAATAGTTGGGCCGAAAGCCTTTATGATAAAACTTTGGGCAGCGTCAAATCCGCCGTCGATGTAGATTGCTGCGATAGTGGCTTCCAGCACGCCGGCGGCAAGAGAGCCCGACAAAGCAGGCGACAGGGCCATACCTTTGCCCACCCTTAGGAACTTTTGCAGCTCCAGCCGCCTGGTGACCCGGGCGCATGTCCTGCGTGAGACAAGCATGCTCTTGATTTTTGTCAGGTTGCCTTCGAGATATCTTGAGAATCGCTCGTACAAGCTCTGGCAAATCACCATTGCCAAAATGGCGTCGCCGAGAAACTCTAATCGCTCGTTGCTTAAAAGGCGGTTATCAACCGAAGATGTGTGAGTGAATGCCTGGGCTAAAAGATTACGGTCGGAAAATTTATAACCTGTTATCTGCTCGATTTGCTCCAGAGCTTCTTTTTCCATCTCATCATTTCCTATTTTGCCCCCCCAACCGGGAAAAATCCGCCGTAATTCGTTGTTACTGCGGTATTAAAAAGCCCTGCGAGCAGAGTACGAACACCGCTGTTTTTAAGCGGTCTTCGTAGCCGGCTCGACAAGGGTCAACTTATATTATATCAATAGAAAAGTTTTTGTCAACCCTGTTAATGTGGCTTGCTGACTACCTGACCATCTGAAGGCCGGCCAGGGCGACGAACTTATCGTCTGCAATTTCAAAAATTCCATCAAGGCCGGTTACTGTAAAGATACCTTTGGTTGCAGCGGCAACGCTGCAAAAGACAAGCCTGTGTCCGCAGTCGGCCAGCAGCTTGCGCAGCTTCAGCAGTTTTGACAAGCTCGAAGATGTTACAATATCGACCTTCGAAAAATCAATTACCACATCGCAATCGCCTCTATCGCGCACCATTTCAGTAGCAGTTTTCAGCTCATCGCCTATTTCCGGCTCCTGAGGAAGGTCAACGAGAATGATATCTTCAGACCAATTCTGAATCCCCATTTTAAATTCTCCTTTTTTAACTCAAAAAAGCTTTTGCAAGTTATAAATATTATATCGGCACAAGTTTTGGCCGGGTTAATCGTGAAAATTACGCTTTTTTCAGATTTTTCCTATTATTCCTATTCGACAGAAATCTCTGGAAATAATTGAAGGTTTTTCCGATATTTTGGCTTTCAAATTCAAAATTAAACGATTCCCGGACCTAAATGAACGGTAAGGAAGAAAATCAACCCATAATCCCTGCCGAAACCAACAGAGACAACTTTTTTATTGATGTAAGTATTTCTGCGTAGAATCCCGCAATCATTGAATCGCCTGTTGCGAGGATTGCGGGGAGAGCTTTTATGTGAAAGGCGGGGAGGATTCAGCAGGTTTTATGCTTGACAGTATTTTATAAGACGCTAATTTTAGTGTTCAGGGCAAGAGAATGGAATTGGTGAAACTATGACTCGATTAGTCAATAAACAGGATATTATCCATATTATAATTTTATTAGTAGTTGCTCTTGGAATAGGTATATATCTAATCGCCACAACTGTTCTGATTGCAAAAGATGGCACATTGTACGTCGAATGTGCGAGGCAGATTGCGGATAATCCTGTTGGAGCTATGCGTAATATGCACTCTTGGGGATATCCATTTCTCATTTATCTCATGCATAAAATAATAGGATTATTTTACATTACAACATCACTCCAGGGGTGGATTATTTCCGCCCAAGTCATTTCGCTTATAAGCAAAGTAATTGCCTCTATAGCATTGTATTTTGTGGGGAGTTATTTTGTTGGACCACGATTAAGTTTTTGGGGGGTTCTGATTTTGAGTATTTTATCAGATTCTGCTGAATTTGGTAGCGATGCTATAAGTGATTGGCCGCATCTTATGTTTTTAGCAGTTGGCTTTTTGCTTTTGTTATTAGGTGCGCAATACCGCAAGAGCTGGATGTTTGGCTGGGCGGGAGTAATCGCAGGATTAGGATATCTAGTTCGATCTGAGTGTTGTCAGCTGGTTCTATATGGTAGCGCATGGCTGCTATTTAGCCTTATCCGGCCACAAGGCAAAATGAAGAGAGCAAAGGCGATAGGGGCTTTAATTTTGTTTTTAGCAGGTTTTGCCATTATTGCTATTCCCTATATGTGGTCTAAAGGATACATTTTTCCCAGGCAGGGTTTATGGAAACTCCCAGCATTTTTGAGCTTTAGCAACGATAATTACAGCCCTATTATAGATGTAAATATGTGTTTAGCTGGTTTATCAATAAAGGGAGTAATAGGAAATGAGACGCTGATAACTAATATTTGCGAGACACTGGTGTATTATTTTGCTCCGTTTTTGCTGATAGGCTGCTATTATTATTTCCGAAAGCAATCAAAGACACTGGAACAGACATTTTTTGCTGCAGCATTTATTATTGTTAATGTTGGCATGTTGTTATGGCAATCTTTATGCCGGGGCTTTCTCAGCAGGAGACACACATTGGTTCTGGTTGCATTTACCGTTTTTTATATACCGGTTGGCTTACATGTAATCGCCAGATGGCTAAGTAGCCGTCAGGCCACGGCGTGCCTGCCGAGCCATGGGAGAACTTCCAAAAGTGATGCGGCAGTAGAAGAAAATATACGACGTTGGTTTTTTATACTTATGGTGGTTGGATATTGTATTTGTGCGGCGAAGTTCGTTAGAAGAACCCCCCTGCGATGGGAAAAACAAGGTTATCGAGACACTGCAGAATGGTTAAACAAAAATACTGCTCCTACGGATATTATAGCTGTCCCAGACAAGCGTATAGCTTTTTATGCGGAGCGGAAATGGGTAAAGTATGACGAGAAGAAGATTCCCAAGAAAGCTGATTACGTAGTAAGATTTGTCAGGAGTGAGGATGAAAAAATGGAGTTTGGCAAAAATGCCAAAGAAGAATATTCAACGTGGGTGAACAGCAAGAAGAACAAAAAACTGGTGATTTGTAAGGTGATTCGCTGAGAGCCAGACCGTAAAGGGGGTCACTGGCCTTTTTTCAACAACACGACAGGAATAGTCTTTGCGAGGATATAAAGATTCAATATCAAAGAGCGTCTCTGGATATACAAATAATCGTATTTGATTTTGTGCTTGGGGCTCAGGTCATAAAAACTTCTTATCTGTGCTAAGCCCGTCAGCCCAGGTTTTACCGCCAGTCTGAGGCTCTGTAGTGCTTTATGATTACCCACTCGGTATAGATTCTCCGGCCTTGGGCCAACCAGACTCATTTCTCCTTTCATCACGTTTAGTAATTGGGGCAGTTCATCTAATCGGGTTCGCCTCAGCCAGTTCCCTATTTTTGTTATGCGTGGGTCATTTTCAATTGCTGGCGAAAGACCTGACATTTTTTCTGCATCTTTTACCATCGTCCTGAATTTGTACAATGTGAATGTTTTGCCATCTTTACCCACCCTTTGCTGCTTGTAAAGAACAGGACCCGGCGAGGTTAACTTAATCAGCAAAGAAATCAGAAATATTACAGGCGAAATAGCAAGCAAGACGCCTATACCGGCCACAAGGTCAAGTATCCTCATTGAGAATTCATCAAGGTCTGATTGCCTGCCCACGAAAGTGTTCAGCAACTCAACTGAGGAGTTTCCGTTTATTCTTTCAGACAAAAGCTCCATGTAAACTGGAGGACTGAGTAGAATTTCAGCCTTTAACTTTCGCTGCAGATAGAGTAATAGATTCAGGTCTTTCGCACTGGTGATTTTTTCACTCACCACTATTTCGTCAACATTCGTGTATGTAAGCAATTCTCGAATCTGGTCAATTTGTTTTTTTTCTACATTTGCCTTTTTGCCGACAATATCATCCACCTTACCCTCGCCCAGTATTACTACCTCTCTCTTTATCTTTTTTGTTGCCTTCAAAATAAACTGATTGGCCTTAAAAATCAGAAAAAGATTGATAAAAAAGGAGAGAACAAAGACACTTGTCGGGAAAGCACCCCAATTAATTCTGAAGACATAAACGAAAGCAACACTCAACAATGTCCCGAAAAACAGTCCCTCAAAAACCCTCTTGAACAGCTCCCACGACGACCTGAATCTGCTCTTATATACTCTAAAAACAACTAACGCCGACATATATATCAGCGTTAGAAACACAAAGCTGCTTTTATACGGCAGAAAACTGCTCTCAGGAACTGACAAGCCATATCTGATTAAAAAAGAAATAAGAAATCCAATATTTACAAGAACGGTATTTGTTATAAACAGTATAATTTGTGTTGCCATAACTATGACAAGGCCTCCCAGTTTCACCGAATAATTCCTTTTAGATGTCCGATTTTACCTCCGGTACATATTTTCACAAGCACTCTTACAATCCTTTCGGCAGCCTTTCCATCACCGTATGGATTAATTGCTTTTGACATCTTTTTATACAATCTTTTATTATCCAGCAATTCCAATGTAGCATTTACAATTCTTTTTTTATCAGTACCAACAAGCTTTACCACTCCTGCCGTTATTCCCTCTGGCCTTTCAGTAGTATCGCGCATTACCAAAACCGGTTTACCTAAAGAGGGCGCCTCTTCTTGTATGCCTCCTGAATCCGTAAGAATTAAATACGCGTGGTCCATTAAATAGATAAACGGTTGATATTCTAATGGCCTAATAAGGTAAATGTTAGAGACTCCGCCTAGTATCGTCTTAACGGGTAGCTGAACATTAGGATTAAGGTGCACAGGATACACAATAACAACATCTTTCCGTGCTATAGCTATTTTCTTTAACGCAAAACATATGCTTCTAAAACTTTCCCCAAAATTTTCCCGTCTATGGCCTGTAACGAGAATAAGCTTTTTACCTATCGATTTCTCAGGGATCACCAAATTCCATGATTTTTTAAAATATTCTTTCAATGTTTTTCCTACCTTCTCAGTTTGTTGCCTACGCTTAATGGCTATAAGCGCATCCACAACAGTATTACCGGTAACAACTATTTTTGAAGCCGGCACATCTTCTTTCAAAAGATTTAATTTCGCCAAATCCGTAGGAACAAAATGGATATCAACGAATGCGCTTAACAATCGCCTATTTACTTCCTCTGGAAATGGACTATATTTATTATAAGTCCTAAGCCCTGCTTCAACATGTCCAACGGGAATTTGTAAATAGTACGCAGCAAGTCCTGCAATAAAAGCAGTTGTTGTATCTCCTTGGACTAAAACCATATCAGGCTGTTCTTTCATTAAAATACTCTTTAGACCCATTAAAATATTCGCCGTAATAGAAAACAAATCCTGAGATGGGCGCATAATATTCAAGTCATAATCGGGTATTATATTGAAAATATTAAGAACTTGATCAAGCATCTCTCTGTGCTGAGCAGTAACACAAATAATAGGTTTTAAACTTTTGGTACTAATTTTCAGGAGACAAATAATTGGCGCCATCTTAATCGCTTCTGGCCGAGTTCCAAAAACGAACATAATTTTCATTTAATCAACCTTTCTCTAACCCACTTCACAAATTGCGACAATAAAATATCTCGCGTGAAATGCTTCTCAAAATATGTTCTTCCTCGTAGGCCCATTTCTTTCCGTTCTGCATCAGTAAGATTATTCATCTTTAAAACACTCTCCGCCAGTAACTCATAATCATCTGCAGGGCAAGAAATTCCTGCTCCTGACTCCTGAACTAACCTTGCCCCTTCCCCATCAAGACACGCCAAGACTGGACGGCCACATGCCATGTACGACTGAATCTTCGCAGGAAGCGTAAGGGTAAATATAGGATCTTTTTTTAGGCTAACCAACAACACGTCAGCTAAGGCGAAATAGCTCGACATTGTCTCAATAGGACGTTTCCCTAAGAGGTGCACAGTATTCTCTAATTTACGCAACCGAACTTGATCTTCTACCCAAGGCTTCATCCGGCCATCTCCGATAATAATCCAATGGATGTTGAGATGATTTTTTAATTTCTCTGCCGCTTCGATAATTGTTTTAAAGCCTTGTGCGGCGCCAATATTTCCCGCAAACATAATACAAAAACCTGAGGGCATTTCTCGACTTTCCGTTGAGTTTTCTTTAACAGCAACAATTTTATAATTATCCTCAGCCCATTGCGGCCAGTAATTAATTTTCGATTCATTAATGCCCATTTCCTTAATCTGCCCTACAAAACTAGTTGAGGGAACAAGAATCTGATCACAATGTTTATAGATAAATTGCACAATTTTTCTTACTACGGTCAAAAAGAAAGGAGACTTAACAGCATCTACGGCAGAAATACTCTCTGGCCATAAGTCTAGAACGTATAAAATTAATGGAATTTTTTTGATTTTTTTTAAAAAAATGGCGGGAATAGCCATAAGTATTGGTGAGCCACCAAATACAAAAACAACATCATATTTCTCGCGACAAACAAATGGGGCAAGCAATGTTCCAAATATAACAAAAGATAAATAATTAAGAACTAAATTTAAATTTCCACCTTTTCC
>Ga0315537_1002277_pt1 | contig 14715 bp, 16 predicted proteins | sample SalMarSW160270MG_FD_203091 | JGI IMG/M metagenome (GOLD analysis project Ga0315537, IMG submission 203091) | Salt marsh sediment microbial communities from the Plum Island Ecosystem LTER, Massachusetts, United States - Salt Marsh Sediment SW1602-70 ... | reverse complement strand
TATTGAGAATGAAGCAAAAGTGGGATCCATTGGAAAAGCTGGCTTCAACTGGGAGACTCGTATTGCAGATGACAATGGCAAGGACGTAGCCCGGGGACAGGTCGGTGAACTCATCGTGAAGGGCTGTGGTGTAATGAAGGGATACTACAAGAACCCGGAGAAGACTGCGGAAGCGATACGAGACGGCTGGCTCTACACTGGCGACATGGCCAGGATGGATAGCGAGGGTTTCATTTACCTCGTTGATAGGAAGAAGGATGTGGTTATCACCGGTGGTGAGAACATCTACCCGGTGGAAGTGGAGAATGTCCTGCACAGGCATCCCAAGATCTATGACGCGGCCGTCATTGGTGCTCCAGATGAACGGTTGGGTGAAATAGCTATCGCCATAGTTGATCCCAAACCTGACGAGAGCCTTACTGAGGCGGAGGTACACAGGTTCTGCGAAGAGAACATGCCCCGATTCAAGAGGCCCAGGCGTGTCATATTTGATAAGGTGCCGCGAAGTCCCACTGGCAAGATAGAGAAACCGAAACTGAGACGAAAGCACGTGGTTGATGGCTAGGGCGGGCGGCGGAGCGGACATATCGCATGGCATCGGCTCCCCTCCCGTTTTTGTTCAGAGACTGAGCGTATTGGTGGCCAGATGCATTTCCTGCTCCCTGAGGCTTTTGAGTCATATCGGGGGGTTTGTGAGTGCAAATCGTGTGTGTCATAATACAACCGGGGTCTACGTACCGGAGGGATCGCATAGTGGTCTAGTGCGGGCGCCTGCTAAGCGCTTACCCTGAGAAATCGGGGTCGTGGGTTCAAATCCCACTCCCTCCGCTTGAGTCAGGCCTGGGACGTGAAGTGGTAGCCTCGCAGCTATCAGAACCCCGGGCTAGCGTCCAAGTGGATGTCATGGTCGGGCCTGGGCCTGCCAGGGAGGTAGCTTGATAGTTCTCTACGTCGCTATAAGCCTCTTGCCTTCGTTCAGCAGCTCTCCTAGTCTCTCGGTGCTTTCGGCCTCGGCATAGAGGCGGACGAGGGGCTCTGTGCCCGAGAAGCGGACGAGCAGCCAGGACTCGTCTGCGAGCAAGAAACGAAAACCATCGGTGGTATCCAGCCTCACTACCTTGGTCCCGGCCAGGATGTCCGGAGAACTGTGGCTTAGCTTGTCCAGAATTGCCTGGCGCTTGCCTTCGGAGACATGAGAGTCAACACGGTCGTAGTAGTGAGGGCCAACCCTGCTATAGAGGTCGCTCAAGAGTTGAGAAGGCGTCTTGTGGGTTCTGGCCATGAAATCGAGGAAATAGAGTCCAGAGAGAATGCCGTCTCTCTCCGGGATGTGGCCGCGGAAACCGTAGCCACCACTCTCTTCTCCGCCAATTAGGGCGTGCTCTCGTATCATCAACGGGGCGATATACTTGAAGCCCACGGGTGTCTCATAGACGGGGACGCCGTATATCTTTCCCAGTTTGGATATCATCTCAGTGGACGTCAAGGTCTTCACTAGGGCTCCGCGCTCGCCGCGAACTTCCAGCAAGTAGAGGCACAACAGGGCAAACACTTGGTGCTGGTTGAGGAACCCGCCTTTCTCATCTATGACGCCGATGCGGTCAGCATCGCCGTCGGTAGCCAAGCCGACGTTGGCTCTCTCCTGGACGACCAGTCTGGAGAGGTCCGAGAGGTTCCTGGCAATCGGCTCTGGTTGTTGGATTCCTGGGAACGAAGGATTCCTCTCAGCGTTGATTTCGGTTACCTTCATGTTTCCGCCTTCAAGAAGCTCTCTGAAGTATCCGGCACCGGCCCCATACATGGAATCGATGAGTACGCTCAGTCTTTGGCGGCGCAACTCCTCCAGGCTGACAAGGCGGTTCAAGTGGCTGAAATAGGTGGGGGAGGGGTCCAGGTAGCACAGCAACCCTTTCTTCATGGATCTGTCCAGAGCCAGCCTTCTTACCTGCCTGTCCCGTGCTATGCGGGCAACGTTCTGTTCTATCTGGGAGATGATTTCGCTTGCAGCACTGGCGCCGTCCGGCGATTTGTACTTGAAGCCGTTCCAGGAAGCTGGATTATGGCTGGCGGTGATCACGATGGCCCCAGCGGCCTTGGTGATCGGGACCATGTAGCTTATGACGGGTGTTGGAGATGGCTTGGAGCAGAGATGGACTTCGATGTCGTTGCCAGCGATGACCTCAGCGGCGGCAGCGGCAAAGTCCTCGGAGGCGAAGCGCGTATCGTAGCCGATTACCATGCTCCGCTGACTCAGCCCGGACGTCTTGACATAATCCGCCACGCCCTGAGCACAGATGCGCACGTTGTCGAAAGTGAAATCATCGGCGATGATTCCTCTCCAGCCGTCTGTGCCGAACTTGATCGGGGCTATCCTAGATGCCGGCATCAGCTCTCAGTAGCTCTGCTTTATCTGTCTTCTCCCAAGGGAGGTCGAGGTCGCGTCTGCCAAAGTGACCGTAGGCGGCTGTTTGGCGATAGATGGGACGGCGCAGGTCTAGGCTCCTGATAATAGCTTCGGGGCGGAAGTCGAAACGCTTCTCTATGATGCCCAGTATGGCTTCATCGGAGATTCTTCCTGTGCCAAGTGTCTCAATAGACAAAGACAAGGGGCGAGCCTTGCCGATGGTGTAGGCTATCTGGAGTTGGAGGTAGTCAGCAAGGCCGGCGGCAACGACGTTTTTGGCGGCGTACCTTGCCATATACGCGCCGGAGCGGTCTACCTTGGTTGGGTCTTTACCGGAGAAGCAGCCTCCACCGTGTGGGCAAATGGTGCCATAGGTATCCACTATAATCTTGCGCCCGGTGAATCCGGTATCACTTACCGGCCCACCGATGACAAACTGGCCGGCACTGTTGACGTAGACTTTGGTTTTGCTGTCCAGTAGATCGAGGGGAATGACGCGCTCAACCACATGTTCTTTGAGGTCATGTTCAATGACTTCGCGGTCTACTCCAGGATCGTGCTGGGCACCGAGGACGATGGAAACAACCCTCTTTGGCAAGCCATGACTATATTCAACGGTGACTTGAGACTTGCCATCAGGACGAAGGTAGGGGAGCGTCCCGCCTTTCCTTACTTCCGCCAAGCGTTGGCACAGCTTGTGTGCCAGCGTGATAGGCAGGGGCATGAACTCGGGAGTCTCCCTGCACGCAAAGCCTACCATCATTCCCTGGTCGCCGGCGCCGGTTCTGTCCAGGGTTTCATCGGTCGCCTCTCCTGTTCTTATTTCTAAGGACTTACCGACACCGGCAGCGATGTCGCCTGATTGCTGTTTCAGCGAGACAAGGACACCACAGGTTCGGCAGTCAAAACCGTATTCGGGTTTGGTGTAGCCGGCGTCCCTGATGACTTGACGCACAATATCGGGAATTTCCACATAGCAGTCGCAGGTGACTTCACCCAGAACTATCACCATGCCCATAGCAGCGGAGACCTCACAGGCAACGTGGGCGAAGGGGTCCTTTTCCAGCATGGCATCGAGGACAGCGTCGGATATCTGGTCACAAAGCTTGTCTGGATGACCTTCGGTGACCGACTCCGCAGTGGCCAGGTATGAATCCAACTGAGTAAAGCTGTTTGCCACTTCTGCTCCTCCTTTGTTACGTGCCCGATTCCCAGCTTTCCAGGTAGGCCTCTTGTCTCTCGGTTAGGGAGTCTATGGGGATATTCATGGAAGCCAGCTTCAGTCTGCCTACCTCTTCGTCAATCTCCTGGGGCACAGGATACACGTCCGGCTTGAGGGTTCCTTTCACTTTGATTAGATGCTCGACACACAGGGCTTGATTGGCGAAGCTCATGTCCATAACGCTGGCAGGGTGGCCTTCGGCTGCGGCCAGGTTGATGAGCCTGCCTTCGCCCAAGAGGCAAATGCGTCGCCTATCGGCCAAGGTGTATTCATCTATAAAGGGCCGTATTCGCCTTTTCGATTTGGCTATTTCTTCCAAAGCTGGAATGTTTATCTCCACATTGAAGTGACCGCTGTTGGCGACGATGGCTCCGTCTTTCATCTGTGCGAAGTGAGGTTTGTCGATGACGTCTGTGTCTCCGGTAGCGGTGATGAAGACCTCTCCTATCTTGCAGGCTTCGGTTAGGGGCATGACCTGGTAGCCGTCCATAGCTGCTTCTAGAGCGGCGATGGGGTTGACCTCAGTAACCACAACGTGGGCTCCTAGCCCCTGGGCCCGCATGGCTATCCCTTTGCCGCACCAGCCGTAGCCACAAACGACCACCTTTCTTCCTGCCCAGAGTACGTTGGTAGCTCTGGTGATGCCGTCTATGGTGCTTTGCCCGGTGCCGTAGCGATTGTCGAAGAGATGCTTGGTCTGAGCATCGTTTACCGCGACGATGGGATAAGCCAGCTTGCCTTTGCTGGCCATGTTCCTCAGCCTGATGACTCCGGTAGTCGTCTCCTCTGTGCCTCCAATTACATTGGCAGTACGTTCAGGATAGTCTTTGTGCAGGGTAGACACCAGGTCAGCACCATCGTCCATGGTGATATGAGGTCTGTGCTCTATGGCAGCATTGACATGCCGGTAGTAGGTTTCGTTGTCTTCTCCTCTTACCGCGTTGACCGGGATGTGGTAGTCCACCAGTGCTGCGGCCACGTCGTCTTGGGTGCTCAAAGGATTGGAAGCACAGAGCACCAGTTCGGCACCACCTTCCCTCAGGGTCAAGGCGAGATTGGCTGTTTCTGTGGTGATGTGGAGGCAAGCGGAAATGCGGAGTCCTTTAAGGGGCTTCTCCCGTGTGAACCTCTGCTTTATGAGGCCTACTACTGGCATTTGCCTGTCGGCCCATTCTATGCGGAGCTTGCCCTCACCGGCGAGGGAGGGATCCTTGATGTGGTAGCTGTTCATTTCCAAAGCTGACTCCAGATTACTTCAATAGTCTCATCTATTGGCTGGGAACTGTCAAGGGTGAAATGCTGCAGGGCAGGGAACTCGGCCACTGGATCGAAGCTTTCTTTCTGTAGCTGAAAGATCTCCCAGCGGCCATCCGACGTCGTCTTCTTTTTGAGCCTTTGCTCCAGCCTCCTCCTTGCCTCTTCTTCGCCTAGTTTACACTCCAGGACAACAAGGTCCGCCCCTTCCTCCTCTGCCATTCTTCTGACTCTTGCCCTTTCCTCTCTCCTCCTGAAGGAGGCATCCAGTATGATGGATTCCCCGCGTGATAGGACCTCTCCTGCCTCGGCGAGTATTGCATCGTAGGTTCTGCGGGAGAAGTCATCAGAGTATATCCCGCTATGGAATTCCTCAAAGCGGTGTTCAGTGGGCGGGATATTGGCTAGCTTCTTCCTGGTGACATCGGAAGAGATAACGGCACAGCCAAGCCTCTGCCCCAGAGCGTTTGCGATGGTTGTCTTGCCCGTCCCCATCAGGCCCATAGTAATGATGAGAAACGGTTCTGCTTTGGTGTATAGACAAGCCAGGTCAAAGTAGCGCTGAGCCGTGGCCAGGATTGCCCTCTTCTCTTGGTTGGGTATGAAGGGGTCATCAAGCTTGAAGCTTTCCACTTTACCCCTGACGTAGGCCCGATAACATTTGTAGAAGTTGAGCAATGTCAGTATCTCGGTGTCTCCACTTCGCTCTATGTATGTGTCTACGAAACGCCTTGAAAGATGATCCTGCTGGTAACGGTCCAGGTCCATAGCCAGAAAGGCGATCTCGGAGGAGACATCGGAGTACCTGAATCTATCGTTGAATTCGATGCAGTCGTATATGCAAATGCCCTTGGCGAAGCAGACATGAGCAGCATGGAGGTCGCCGTGACAGTCCCTGATCCTGCCTTCCTTTGCTCGTTTGTCGAATATACTGGCATTGTGAGCCACAAAATCAGCAGTATAGCCCTTTATGCGCTCATACGTAGTTGAGGAGAGACAAAGGCCAACGTATTTCCCGGTTTGGCTGAAGTTCTCGCTGGCATTCTGGCGAACGATGGCCAGGTCACCGAAGGCAGCGATCTCCGGGCTCTTTCTTGCCTTGCGGTGAAAAGCTGCCAGTTTCTCGGCGACTCCAGCTACCATCTTCTCGGTGACTTTGCCTTGGGTCAAGAGTACGTCCATCATGCGATTCTGGGGCAGTTGTATCATTTTCACCGCATATTCGACAGGTTTGCCCTGTCCTTCAACGCGAAGTCCGTCCTTGTCCTCAGCAATAGGCACTACTGCCAGGTACACATCCGGGCAGAGACGTCTGTTCAGCTCCAACTCCTGCTGACAGAAGAAGCGACGTTTCTGTAGCGTGGTGTAGTCCAAGTACCCGAGGTTCACCGGCTTCTTCACTTTGTACGCGTAGTCGCCAGTGAGGAAAACGAAGGACATCTGAGTCTGAACTAGTTGTATCGGTTGTGTTTCGTGTGGGTAAGCTTGAGGCTGAAGCAATGAGTCAAGCTTGCCCGACAACTTGCACCCCTGCTTGAGCCGGGAGGTCGAAGATTCAGGCGAAAATGAAAGTTGGCCTGGCAAACCCGCCCTCAGCCTCCTTGCCGCCAATGGAATATGCGTCCCCAGGCAGTACTTTGCTGCGAGATCCTAGCTGAACTCTCCTCCCGACTATGTCCATGGTTACCCTGTTTGGATCCATATCCGTCAGGTTACCCATTAGCCACGGGCCCTCATCCAGCTCGACCATCACTATGGTATAAGGAACCTCGGCGTCACGGCCCTCGGAAGGCACGTAGGAGACAGTGAAGGTCACGATCTTGCCGCTGCCACCCAGTGCGGCCGTGTCCAGGTTGGTGCTGCCACATTCCTGGCAGGCCATCTTAGGAGGGCAAGTGAATTTGTCGCAATCGCGGCACTTCAATCCCAGCAGTCTGCCCTTCTTGAGAGCCTTGTTGAATTCCTTGAAGGTGAGCTTGTACTCCATTTTGTGTCTCCTTCTGTTCGGTTACCACCCCTTCTGCAACACTATGTTGCAGAGCACCCCGTCTCCGCCCAGCGTGTCCGTCAGTCCTATCTTGACCCCTTCTACCTGTCTCTCCGGCTCCACCTGTCCTCTGATCTGATGTACTACTTCATATACCTGGGAAGCGCCGGTGGCTCCTATAGGGTGCCCCTTGGACTTCAAACCGCCCGAGACGTTTATCGGTATTCTACCTCCAACCTTTGCCTCTCCCTTTTCCCAGAGCTCGCCACCTTTGCCGTATTCTGCGAAGCCGAGGCTTTCTGCAGCAATGATGCTGGCGATGCTGAAGCAGTCGTGAAGCTCGCAGATATCCACATCCTCGGGCTTGATTCCAGCCATGTCATAGGCCTGCTTGACCGATACCTCCCTGGCTCTGATGCGCGGGGCATAGTCCTTCTGAGAGCTCAGCTTGCCAGATGAACTCTGGCCAACGCCGGTGATGAAAACGGGCTTATCGGTAAGCTGCCTGGCCTTTTCCTCCGACGCCAGGACCACGGCTGCGGCCCCGTCAGAGAAAGGACAGCAATCGTATAGTTGCAGGGGGGAGCACACCATGAAGCTTGTGAGCGCATCCTCCACAGTGATCTCTTTATGGAACTGGGCCACCCTATTATGGACTCCGTATCTATGCGATTGGACGGAGACCAGCGCCATTTGCTCCTTGAGTCTCTGCAGCGGGACACCGTACTTGGAAGAGTAGAGGTGGGCCAGCATGGCGAAGAAACCGGGGAAAGTCAGGCCGATGGGATATTCATAGTGGCTGTCATGGGCCATGGCGAAGGTGCGCGTGGCTAGGGGTGTTCCCATCTTGGCTGCTGTCTCCACTCCGCCAGCTAGAACCACATCGTAGAAGCCCGAGGCGACCCAGATGAAAGCGTCCCTTATTGCCAGAGTGGACGAAGCGCAGGCGCCTTCGAATCTAGTGGCTGGGATGTTGAAGGCTCCGATGTCGTCAGCGCAGTAGGACTGTACCATAGCCTGCCCCTCGGAGAAGTCTCCCAGGACATTGCCCACGTACAAGGCCTGCATATCTTTGGGCTTCAGATTCGACTCATTGATGGCATCCATAGCTGCCTCAGAGAATAGCTCCACGGATGATTTATCCGAGGCAAAGGTGAATGGGGTATGGCCGGTGCCGACAACCGCTACTTTTCTCATTATGTACCTCCTAGTTGACCAGCCGCTCATTATAGCAGTGACCACCTGGTGAGTAAAGCAGCAACTGACTCCGAAGGCCTCGTTGCCTCTTCTTTACTTAGTGCCCAATGTATGGCGGGCAATAGCCCACCTCTGCATCTCCGAAGTCCCCTCGTAGATTTCGGTTACCCTCTGGTCGCGGGCATAGCGTTCCACTGCGAAATCCCTGCTGTAGCCATAGCCACCGAAAATCTGAACGGCCTTGTGGCATACTCTGGAGGACGCTTCGGTGGCGAAGAGTTTTGCCATGGCGGCCTCTTTGACAAAAGGTTTCCCTTGCTCTTGTAACCATGCTGCCTTGTAGATCAGCAATCGGGAGGCATCTATGTCCGTTGCCATATCAGAGATCATCCATTGGATTGCCTGCATTTGGGCCAGCGACTTGCCGAATGCCTTTCTCTCTTTGGCATAAGCAACGGCTGCATCATAAGCAGCCTCGGCAATGCCCAACGCCTGGGCGCCAATCGAGATTCGGCTGGCGTCTATGGCTTCTAAGGCCATCCGGAACCCTCTTCTCTCTTCCCCTACCCGATTGGCAACCGGTATTCTACAATTGTCGAAGACGAGTTCGGTCGTTGAACTACAGTGTTGCCCTGTCTTTTTCTCCTTCTTGCCTACTGAGAAGCAGGGACTGCTCTTCTCTACGATGAAGCAACTGATTCCTCGGTAGCCCAGCGATGTATTCTTAGTAGCATAGACAACACCGAAGCTGGATTCCTCGCCGTTGGTTATGAAGAGCTTGGTGCCGTTGAGCAGGTAGTAGTCACCCTCCTTTGTGTATCTGGTTTGCATAAGGGCGACGTCGCTACCGCCGACCGCTTCAGTGAGGGCGAAGTAAGCTATTTCCCCGTTGCAGCAGCGTGGAACATAGTTGCTCTTCTGCTCTTCTGTGCCATATCTGACGATATTCTCCATCGCCACGCCGCAGCCAACCAGGTACGCAACAGCCAGGCCGGCCGAGCCTCGCGCAATCTCCTCGGTGGCTATGCAAAAGAGTGTCTTCCCACCTCCGTTGCCGCCGTATTCCCTGGGCAATGCCACTCCGCATATTCCCAGGGCGGCCATTTCCTTCCACACGTCATACGGGAATCGCTCTTCTTCTTCCCACCGCGCAGCCATGGGCGCAATTTCCTGATCGACAAAGTCGCGCACCATCGCTTGGAACATCTTTTGTTCTTCGGTGAACTCGAAATCCACGTTTCACCTCCTTGGCGTTTTTCCCCTCGGCTGCAAGGCTATGTGGATGCGAACATCCGAGGATGACAATTGTTGCAGAACTTCAACTCCTTGTGGTCAGTGTCAGCCAGACAGTTGGAGAAATGCATGACGCATCTCGCGTCGGGACAGTGTTCCAGCCCAAACGTATGTCCGAGCTCGTGAGCTATTTCCTTGGTTGCTCTGTCTATGAGTAGGGCCCTATCCGGTGCCAAGCCGTAGTATTCTTGTCTTAGCCGGTATAGCGACACGATGGCTGTCCCGGAGGCAACGTCGGCTTGGCCAAAGACGAAACTGAGCCTCGGAATATAGAGGTCAACGTCGACTATGCCTACTGTCTTTTCATGCTTCTCCCGGGGCGGCCCATTCAGGGAGGCCAGCAGACCTGAGGAAAGATATTGTCTCCTCCTGGGGTTGTAGGTACGGGTCAGGCAACTCAAGTCCGACTTCATGTCGACCGGACAATGAAAAACACGATTGACTCTTTCCCTGAGTTCCTGCATCACATCGCTATTGATTTCGCCCAGTGGCCTGAGGGTGATTCTCATGTTCTCTTTGAGCTTCTATCCAGACGCCAGGGGCGCTTTGCGACAAGGCGATTCCCGGAGTCTGGAGGCATTGCGGCAGTTCATTCGCTGGCCAGAGCATGGATCTCTAGGGCAATCCAGACAACAAGGCATAGCACTCCAGCCAACAGGACGGGTGTGGAATAGTACCAGTATAGAGAAACTAGCCATGCTATCCCCAGCCCGGCGAAGACATGGGCAAAGGCATTGAGGCAAACGTGTTCGGAGAAGTAGATAGAGCCTCTAGTCCAGAGTTCTCTCATTTCCTCACCTCCTTACTATCCACCTAGATATCTCCCCACGATCAGATCTAAGTCTCTCCTTGTCTCTTGTGGGATATACTTCGGCGAGGTGACAATAGCAGCTTCAAGTGCGGTGGCACAAATGCAGTCCCGTTGTTGTGGTATGTCGGGAATCGCTAGCCTCAGGATTTTCCTGGCCGTGCCAACGCCTTTCGCAAGGTTGGCTAGGATCATCTCCGTCGTCACCGACTCATAGCTTGGATGCCAGCAATCGTAATCAGTGACGAAGGCAAGTGAGGTGTAACATATCTCAGCCTCTCTGGCCAGCTTTGCTTCGGGCAACACTGTCATCCCGATGACGTCGGCACCCCAGTTGCGGTAGAGCTGTGACTCAGCCTTGGTAGAGAATTGTGGCCCTTCGATAGCTAGATAGGTACCCCCTTTGTGTATCCTGGATCCTGCCTTCGTGGCTGCCTCGGATAGGACCTGACTCAGGGTAGGGCAAAACGGCTCGGCAAAGGCTATGTGTGCGACCATCCCGTTGGTGAAGAAAGTGCTATCTCTACCTTTGGTGCGGTCGATGAGCTGGTCAGGGACAACAAGGTCCATAGGTCGAATTTCCTCCTTCAGGCTCCCTACCGCGTTCACAGAGATAATCCTCTCCACTCCGAGAGATTTCAGGGCGTAGATGTTGGCCTTGACCGGCAACTCCGTGGGGTTGATGTGGTGTCCCCGGCCATGCCTGGGCAGGAAGGCAACCCTTACGTCTTCGAGGTTGCCCAGTATCATGGTATCGCTTGGCTTGCCGAAGGGTGTACTCACGTTCACCTCCTCCACCTCGCTCATGCCCTCTATTCTGTAAAGGCCGCTGCCACCGATGATTCCGATTCTCGCTGTAGACATTGGCTACTCCTCTATACCTTTGATAGCACAGATGATTATACTAGAAAGGAAAGGCCTATATGAGCTTGATTTGACGTTTCCTGTCCATTCTCTGAATGCTATAATCTGGGCAAAGGAGGCGAATCAGATGGAAAAGAAGGAGCCTTATGCCAGCCAGGAGGAATTCAACAGGCGAGTTATCCATTACCCCGATGTTCCTTCTGTAGAGCTGGTTCCCGGTTCAAACAGCCACATCGTGTCTTCCGAGAATATCACGGTCAGTTTTCTCACCCAGAAGCCCAATGCATATTTCCCTCCACACCGTCACGAATCAGAGCAGATGATGATAGTCATAGATGGTGAGCAGGACGAAATAGTTGAGGGGAAGCTATATCACCTCAAGAAAGGTGACGTTATCATCCTGCCCTCTAACATAGAACACGGCGGCTATATTCCCGAGGCAGGCTGCAAGGCTATCGACATCTTTTCTCCTCCTCGAGAGGACCTTGTGGCCAAGCTACGGAAGGCTCTGTCTTCCTAGGAGGCTGAGCATTATTGCTGCACTCAGATCGGTCGTGCAAGTCGAGTGTGACCAGCACACTAGTATAGTAAAGGAGGGCTAACTCATTTGGAAAAGAAAGAGCCGTATGCCAGTCAGGAGGAATTCAGCAAGCGAGTCACCCATTACGCCGATGTTCCTGTTGTGGAACTGGGTCCTGGCGTGAAGGCTCACATTGTGTCTGCTGAGAGGATCACGGTTACGTTTGTTACCCTGGCCCCAAGCATCTGCGCTGCGGTTCACCACCACGAAAATGAACAGATCATGATAGTCGTGAATGGTGAGTGCGATTTCATACTTGAAGGGAAGCTGTATCCTATGAAGAAGGGCGATGTCATCATCGTACCTTCAAACACAGAACATGGAGCCTATAGCTCTGACAAGGGCTGCCAGATCATGGACATCTTCTCTCCGCCAAGACAGGATTTCGTGGAGAAGCTGAGGAGAGTCTTGTCTGCCCAATAGCACGCCTATGTAGTTGAACGAGAATGGACCCAATGCCACTGGCTACGTTCTTCTGTGGAGTATTTGCAGGAATGTAGCCAGAATATGAATTGGGAGGCTAGACATGGACGATAAGGAAAGAAACCTGCAGGACATCATCGAGGGTGGTGTTGTGGCGATAGTGAGAGTTGGCACTGCACGGGAGGCCATAGAGGTATGTGGCGCTATAGCCAAGGGTGGTGTCAAGCCTATTGAGGTAACGATGACTGTCCCCGGCGCCATTGACGTTATCAGGGAGTTTAGGGAAGCTGTGGGCGATGAAGTGCTTGTGGGTGCTGGGACGGTGCTAGATCCGGAAACGGCGCGGGCTGTGATACTTGCCGGCGCGGAGTTCATTGTCACGCCAACTCTGAATCTGAGGGTAATAGAGGTCTGCCACCGGTATGGTAAGGTGGTCATACCGGGCACCTTCACCCCTACTGAGATACTGACTGCGTGGGAAGCGGGGGCTGACATAGTCAAGGTGTTTCCCGCTGGAGCGGTCGGCCCAAAGTACTTGAGAGACATTAGAGGTCCTCTGCCACAGATAAGGCTGACCCCCACTGGCGGTGTGACTCTGGAGAACACGCCAGATTTCATCAGGGCGGGTGCTGTGGCAGTGTCGGTTGCTACAGCGCTGGTGGACAAAAAGGCACTCAGCGAGAAGAGGTATGAGGTGATCACGGAGAACGCCAGGAGATTCATTGAAGCGGTGAAAGTGGGAAGGGCTGGGTAAGGTTAGGAGACTGAGGAGGGCAACGAGATGTATGACCTTGTGGCGTTCGGCGAGACAATGGTGAGACTATCGCCACCCAACTACCGCAGACTGGAGCAGGCGAACATCCTGGAGGTGAATGCCGGTGGTGCGGAGATGAGTGTGGCGTGCAACCTCAGCAGGTTGGGATTGAAAGTAGCCTGGGTCTCACGGCTTACGGACAATGCACTGGGGGCGTTGATTAGGAACAAAGCGAGGGAACAAGGAGTAGATACCTCCCATATCATATGGACAAGCGGCGACCGAGTTGGGCTTTATTTCCTTGAGTTTGGGGCGTCGCCAAGGGCGAGCAAGGTTACCTATGACAGAGCACACTCCGCCATAAGCCAGATACAGACTGGAGAGGTGAACTGGGACGAGCTCTTGCGCCAGGCCAAGTGGTTCTACATCAGTGGTATTACGCCGGCGTTGAGTGCCAGTGCAGCCCAGGTCACGGCTGATGCGCTGAAGACAGCGAAAAAAGTTGGCTGCAAGGTTGCCTGTGACCTCAACTACCGATCAAGGCTCTGGACAGGGGTGGAGGCCGGGAAATGCATGAAGCCGCTGATGGAGTACGTGGATATCCTCATCTCCACCGAGGAAGACACGGCGAAAGTGCTGGGTATCAGGGCTGACAGCTACCAGGAAGTTGCGAAGAGGCTGGCGGAGCAGTTCAATTTCGAGGTGGTGTGTATCACAATACGAGAAGACCTGTCTGTTTTGAGGAACCGCTGGACGGCCATAGTCTACTCTGGGGGCAGGATATATGAAGACAAAACGTATGACGTGGAGATAATCGATCGGCTTGGAGCGGGTGATTCCTTTTCGGGCGGGTTTATGTATGGCTATATCACTGAAGGTGTGGAGAAGGGGTTGAAGTACGGAAATGCCTACGCGGCATTGCAGCACTCGACTCCTGGAGACATCAACTGGACAACTTTGGAAGAACTTGAAGCTCAGGTCAAAGGTGCTGGCACGCGCATAAGCAGATAGACCACGGTCATCACTCATTCTCAAACAGCTCTGCCAGCTGGTCAGGAGTGGTGATTTGAGTTCCTTCATACTCCCGCAGTTGCAGCAGGGAGCTGTCTGCGGAGACGATGAAGTCTGCGCGCCCACTGGCAGCACAGGATAAGTATTTGTCGTGCCACCCATGTGCTTTCATCACCTCGAGCGTCTTCTTCTCCTCGATCAGTGAAGTGATGACCGGCAGATCGGCAATGAACTCGCCCAACTCCTCTCCCTTCAGTCCATGCCTTTTCGCCAGCTTCGGATGGCGTATGACCCGCTCTCGCTCTTCGACCATGGCTGGTGAACTGAAAAGGCGAACCCCGTTCTTGAGAATGTGGTCGAAGATTTGAGCCGACTTGCCGTGAGGATTTATCAGAGCGCTGACGAATACGTGGGTGTCAAGGACGACTTTGAGCATGAGAGAATATCCATGGTGAAGACTATCTTGTTGCCTCTACCGCCTCCCGGATCTCACTTTCCAGTCTCTCTGACTTGATGCCTTGGTTTTTTTTCCTCATCTGCACGATTTTCTCGTAGAGCCTCTCCCTGGCTTTCTCCCAGGCGACATACTCTTCTACAGGTATCACAGCCACCACTGGTCGGTTTCCTCTTTGAACGATGTACCTGTCTCCCCTGAGACGCACCTCGTCCATTAACTCACCGAAGCTCTGTCTTGCCTTCTGTGCCGATATCCTCTTAAGCATGTTACCTCCATGACCGAGATGATCGTGACGGTCGATTGTGTCAGTACAACCATTATACATACATTGGTCATTATGGTCAATAGGGTCAGGCAGGAACGCTGAAGTACACGTCTTGGGGGGTTATGGCTACACTCGTCTCGTCTCGCCGAGAATAGCTGGTTTACGGCCAAGGACTATCTTGTCAAGGATGCGGCAG
>Ga0315537_1002276_pt1 | contig 14719 bp, 15 predicted proteins | sample SalMarSW160270MG_FD_203091 | JGI IMG/M metagenome (GOLD analysis project Ga0315537, IMG submission 203091) | Salt marsh sediment microbial communities from the Plum Island Ecosystem LTER, Massachusetts, United States - Salt Marsh Sediment SW1602-70 ... | reverse complement strand
GTCCCGGCCGTTCTTCAGGTCGGGAAAGGGCGCCCCCTTCTCGTCGCCCATAATTCCCGCTTGCACGAACCGTATGGCGGACTCATTGGATGCCCCCGATGCGGGAGGACTTTGATTGATCTCCTGCATCGCGGAGAGGGGCGCATTCGCGAAGCTGCTCGGCAGGTATAAAGGGGGCGGTATTCCCGCCTGGTCGCTTTCGAGGGTACGCGGGCTGAACGTGCCTGCGACACCCGTCGGCACGACGTTCATTCTTGCGAGACCTGGATGGGGAACTGTCGAGAGGAAGTCGTCCGCGAGGCGCGAAAGCCCGGACTCTCCCTGGTGAAGATCGAACGGATCGGAGCGAATCTCACCTCCAATAGGGAGGTTGAAGATCCACGCGAGCAATCCCCAGAGGCCAATGAGAGCAAAGAATGCCGAGGCCGTGAACCAGCGACGGTAAGCTGGGCCGCGTTGTGAGTCGCCCGGCCCATCAGTGTGAGCTGCGGTCTTGGTCGACCGCTTCTCCTCCGCCGCGCTTTCCATCATGGCCGTACGCTCCACAACGGGTTGCAGATGCGTAGGACGCTATCTTAGCGCGCCACGGTTTCTTTGAATAGCTTCGCCAACCAAAATGGCGGCCCCGCTATTCGCTAGGGCCGCCATCTGGATGAGTCGCTAGATCAGCACTGATTAAGCGCGGTCGAGCTCAGCCGGAAGATAGGAGGTAACCTCCATCCCAGCCTCGGACTCGGTGATCTCGGGTTTCAGCCACTCTTTCATGATGGATCTCCTTAAGTGATCTAACGGATCCAATGTGGGGTCTTGGGCATGAGAACCGCATGAAGCGGTCATGAAAACTGCCTGAAAGCCGGATTAGGCCAATCTGACGGCGCTCGCAAATTCCAGCGCCACAAACGAAAATGGCGGCCCCGCTATCGCTGGGACCGCCATTTTTGAAAACTTGCTAGATCAGCGCGAATTAAGCGCGGTCGAGCTCAGCCGGAAGATAGGAGGTAACCTCCATGCCAGCCTCGGACTCGGTAATCTCAGGTTTCAGCCACTCTTTCATGGTCGTCTCCTTCGGTGAACTTCAAGGCTAGATAATGGGGGCCAGGGATGAGAGCCGCATGAAGGGTCCATGAACGCATTCTGAAAGACACATTAACGGATTCTGACAAGGAAAATCGTTGTAGAGCAAAGAGATAGGCAGAATCAGGCATCGTCCCGTGGATCTTCCGATCGGCCGGGGCGGGCCATTTTTCATGGAATCTGACGCTCCGTTCCTGGCTTGGAGTTCTTGCCGGAATTTAAGAGGCGGGCCCGACGCATTTCGTCGCGCCCGCCTTTCGTTTCCGTCTCAGAACAGCGCGGCGCCCTTCTGAATGGCGATGGCCACGCCGATCAGGAACGGGATGCCGATGCCTGCCCAGGCCAGCACCCCGCCGATACCGAAGCTGCCGCGCGCAGCTTTCTCTGCGCCACCCTCGACAGGCTTCTCGCGCTGCAGAGACCGCTCATGCGCCAACTCCTCGTCGCTCATATAGTGGCGCTCGGCCACCGGGCGGACCAGCGCGTTGCAGATCAGTCCGATGAACAACAGGCCTGCCATGATGTACAGCGTGCGGTCATAGACCAGGTTGTGCGCCACTCCATGATCGAGCTGGTATTGCCGCAGGCTTGCGATCAACGCCGGCCCGGCGACGCCCGCCACCGACCAGGCGGTGATGAGTCGGCCATGAATGGCTCCCACCATCTGGGTGCCGAAGATGTCGGCGAGATAGGCCGGCACCGTGGAGAACCCGCCGCCATACATCGTCAGGATGACGCAGATCGACAGCACGAACAGGGCCGGGATCACGAGATGGCCCCAGGTCGGCAACAGGACGTACAAGACAATCCCGAGGATGAAGAACGTATAGTAGGTGTTCTTGCGGCCGATATAGTCCGACGCCCAGGCCCAGAAGATGCGGCCGAGGCTGTTGAACAGGCTGATGAGACCCACCAGCCCCGCTGCCGCGGCGACGATGGCCGCCTTCTGTGCTACCGCCGTCATGCCCGCGCCGTTGTTGGCAAGCAGATGGGTCCCAAACACGTCCTGCAGCATCGGGCTTGCCATGGAGATCACCGCAATGCCGGCGGTGACGTTAAGGCAGAGCACCATCCAGATCAGCCAAAACTGCGGCGTCTTCGGAGCCTCGTTAACGTGGACGTGGCGGTGGGTCATCATGGCGCGCTGGGCATTCGCCGGCGGGGTCCAGCCCGTCGGGTGCCAGCCGGTGGGTGGCACGCGGAATCCGAAGGCGCCGATCGACATCACGACGAAGTAGATGGCGCCGAGGATGATGAGCGCCGCGGAGGGGTTGGGCTGGCCGTTGGTGGCGAAGTGGGCCATCAGCCACACCGCCAGCGGCGCCCCGATCATGGCGCCGCCGCCATAGCCCATGATGGCGAAGCCGGTGGCAAGCCCGCGCCGGTCGGGGAACCATTTGATCAAGGTCGAGACCGGGGTGATGTAACCCAGGCCCTGCCCGACGCCACCGATTACACCGCAACCGAGATAGAACAGCCAGAGTTGGTGTATCTGCACACCGATGCCGCCGAGGACGAGCCCGCCGCCCCAGCACAGCGCGGCGATGAAGCCGGCCTTGCGTGGGCCGGCATGCTCCAGCCAGCCGCCCCAAATCGCCGCAGAGATGCCGAGCAGGGCGATGAAGGTCTCGAAGACATGGGTCTCGGCAGGGACGCTCCAGTTGCACGTGGTGGTGGTCAGGGCGGCGATGAAGTCCTGGGCTTGGCAGGCCGCGCTGTCGCCGCCCGGCACCAGGTGTGACATCGGCAGCCAGAACACGGAGAATCCGTACGCCATGCCGATACACAGGTGGATGCACAATGCCGCGGGCGGGACGAGCCAGCGGTTAAAGCTAGGCTTTGCTATGATTCTGTCGCGGCTGAATAAGCCACCCGGGCTTACCCAGTCATCCGCATCCAAGGCGTCTGCTGATTCTGTCATCTGTTTCCCCCTAGACTTGCTCAATTTTTTCGAGCTTGTGCGACAGTCTGACCGGCTAGGGCCCGAACCGCAAGTGCCCGCACCGTCGCATTTCAGGCCGACAGCCGAATGACGCAACAGACGCACTTCGTGTTTGCCGCATCCGGGGAGAACGCGACGTCGTTTTTAGCGTAAAAAGCCCGATATTCCGCGTCCCTGGCTGCAGTTTCACGTTCTTGCGGCACTGCAGCAGAGGGGCGCGGGACTGGCTCAGATTCAGCTCGCCTTCTTGAACTTCGCGGCTTCCTCGGAGCCCTTGGTGGTGTCGCCGGCCGTGTAGGCATGCGCACCGGCGCCGGCGAGCTTGCCCTTGTCCACGATGAGATACTCGGTGCGGATGGGCTTGCCGGCGAAGTAGTCCTCGAGGATCTCGCGGGTGCCTGCGGCATAGCGCGCCTGGGCCGACAAGGTCGTGCCCGAGACGTGGGGCGTCATGCCGTGATGGGGCATGGTGCGCCACGGATGATTGCGCGGCGCCGGCTGCGGGAACCACACATCGCCCGCATAACCTGCGAGCTGGCCGCTCTCCAAGGCACGCACGACGGCGTCGCGGTCGGCGATCTTGCCGCGGGCCGTGTTCACGAGATAGGAGCCACGCTTCATCATGCCGATGAGCTTGTCGTTGAACATATGCTCGGTTCCGGGATGAAGCGGTGCGTTGACCGTCACCACGTCGCACACCTTGACCAGGGACTCGGCATTCGGGTGATAGGTCAGTCCAAGCTCCTTCTCGACCTCCTTAGGCAGCCGGTGCTTGTCGGTGTAGTGCAGGTGCACGTCGAAGGGCTTCAGCCGCTTCAGCACGGCAAGGCCGATACGGCCGGCGCCGACCGTGCCGACATTCATGCCTTCGAGGTCATAGGCGCGCTCCACGCAATCGGCGATGTTCCAGCCGCCTTTGATCACCCACTGGTATGACGGGATGTAGTTACGCACCAGCGACAGGATCATCATCACGACGTGCTCGGCGACGCTGATCGAGTTGGAGAAGGTCACCTCGGTCACGGTGATGCCCTTGTCCATCGCCGCTTGCAGATCGACATGGTCGGAGCCGATACCGGCGGTGATGGCGAGCTTCAGCTTCTTGGCCTTCTTGATGCGATCCTCGGTCAGATACGCAGGCCAGAACGGCTGCGAGATGACGACTTCGGCGTCGGGCAGCTCCTTCTCGAAGACCGAGTTGGGGCCGTCCTTGTCGGAGGTCACCACCAGCTCATGGCCGGCGTTCTCGAGGAACTTGCGCAGTCCAAGCTCGCCCGAGACGCTGCCAAGCAGCACCCCCGGCTTGAAGTCGATCTTGCTCGGGGTCGGCGTCGTCATGCCGTCCGGGTAGTGATCGATCTTAGGGATATCGTCCCGCGCATAGTCCGGCGGATAGCCGGTCACGGGATCGTCGTAGAGAACACAGAGAACTTTTGCCATGTCGGCACTCCTTTCTGAGGCGACATGAGCGCAAGCAATTGCGCGCCTAGCGCGCGCCCACACGCAGACGACAACGACCTGCTCTCACATGCCGCTGTTTGACAGGATGACGGCTTCGCGTTGGGGACGCGGCTCGCTTCATCCTTGCGTTTCCTCGCGGCACCGGACGCAATCTCGCGTTGCGTTTCTGGGTGGCGCCGAGGATCTCATTACGCGCTGTGCATGCCATCTGATCAAGCTGGTGGACCGAAACGCGTGATCGGGTTTGCCTATCGAAAGGGGCAAACTCTCGTCTGGACAAACGCGCGAGGGGCTGGAATTGTGCCGCGCAATTTCCTGGAGGAGTTCACATTGCGGTTACCGAAAAACCTGATCGACGGATATTGGCGGTTTCGCCGCGAGCGGCACGCGCCGGAAAAAGGCCGCTATCGCCAGCTTGCCGAGCTTGGCCAGTCGCCGACCGCCATGGTTATCGCCTGCTGTGATGCACGGGTTGACGTGTCGGCGATTTTCGATGCCGGGCCTGGCGATCTGTTCATCATGCGCAACGTTGCCAATCTGGTGCCGCCGTTCGAGCCCGAAGGCAAGTTTCACGGTACCAGTGCCGCGGTCGAGTATGCGGCACTCGTGCTCAAGGTGCCCAACATCATCGTGCTGGGCCACTCCCATTGCGGCGGCGTAGCGGCCTATCGAGAGAAGCTCAAAGGAAACGTCGACGAGACGAGCTTCATCGCACGGTGGCTGACACTGCTTGACGGGCTCGAGGTGAAAGAGAGCGATATCGCCGCGCATGATCGTGAAACCGCGTTCGAGCTCGCCGGCGTCCGCCAGTCGCTCGCCAATTTGCGTACGTTCGACGCGCTGAAGGAGCGGGAGGCGGAAGGCCTGCTCACGCTGCACGGTCTTCACTTCGACATCGCCAGCGGCACGGTCATCGAGTTCGACCAGGACGCCGGTAGCTTTGCGCCGTTGCCCGAGGAAGCGAAGGCTTAGGCGGCCTTCTTGAGTAGGTTGCGGTTGATGATGGTTTCCGCAATCTGGATCGTGTTGAGCGCCGCGCCTTTGCGTAAGTTGTCCGACACGCACCACAGCGACAGGCCGTTATCGACCGTCTGGTCGTCACGAATGCGTGAGACGAAGGTCGCGTAGTCTCCGACGCACTCGACCGGAGTCACGTAGCCGCCAGGCTCGCGCTTATCGACTACGAGCACGCCAGGGGCCTCGCGCAGAACCTCGCGCGCCTCCTCGGCCGACAGCGGATTCTCGAACTCGATATTGACGGCCTCGGAATGGCCGACGAACACTGGCACGCGCACGCACGTTGCGGTGAGCTTGATCTTGGGATCGAGGATTTTCTTGGTCTCGGCCACCATCTTCCACTCCTCCTTGGTCGAGCCGTCGTCGAGGAAGACGTCGATGTGAGGAATGACGTTGAAGGCGATCTGCTTGGTGAACTTGTGAGGCTCGGGCGGCTCGGTGACGAAGATGCCCTTGGTCTGGTTCCATAACTCGTCCATGGCCTCCTTGCCGGCGCCCGAGACGGACTGGTAGGTGGCGACCACCACGCGCTTGATCTTGGCCGCATCATGGAGCGGCTTCAGCACGACGACGAGTTGCGCCGTCGAGCAGTTCGGGTTGGCGATGATGTTCTTCTTGGTGAAGCCTGCCACGGCGTCGGCATTCACCTCAGGCACGATGAGGGGCACATCGGCGTCATAGCGCCAACACGAGGAGTTATCGATGACGACGCAGCCTTGCGCGCCGATCCGCGGCGCCCATTCCTTGGCTATGGCAGAGCCAGCGGACATCAGCGCGAAATCGACGCCGTGGAAGTCGAAATTCTCGAGGTCGCGGCATTTCAGGCGGTTGTCGCCGAAAGAGACCTCGACGCCCATGGAGCGGCGCGAAGCGAGCGGAATCACCTCGTCGGCGGGAAAGGCGCGCTCCGCCAGGATATTGAGCATCTCGCGCCCGACATTGCCAGTCGCGCCGATGACGGCGACTTTGTAGCCCATGGTTCAACTCCTGCTGCCGGCGGCTTTCCACCGGCCTCGCGGCGGATTTATGGGAACGCCCGCCCAATGTAAAGGCGTGGGCAATCTGTGCGCTTTAACGGCACCAATTGTCGAGGGCGAACGCGCCGGGGCCAGCGCCGGCGAGGACAGGGCGAACGAGCCCTTATCCCTCCTATTGGACGCGCCTCCCGGGAAGCTCGTCCTTGACCGCGCTGCAGTCCTTGCGGATGAACTTGTTGATCTGCTGCACAACCTCGTTGCCCAGAACGTTGGTCGAGTTGTCCAGGCTGGTCGCGGTGTAAAGCAAAGGATAGATCGCCGCCGGTGCGGAAACGTTTCCCCAGTTCACAGATCCTTTGGTCGCTTCGCCGTTCTTGAATGTGACCTTCGGCGACAGAGCCAGCTCGATCACGACGGGTTTGCCCTTCTTCTGGTAGAGGGTGCAGCGGACCGTCTGGGTGTCCATGGTGAGATTGTAGCTCGGTTCGCTCATGGCCTTGGCGAGAGGCGCGCGCTCTAGCCGAATCTTAGACTGGCAGACGACCTTGCCCCAGGGCCAGTCGAGGTGATCGCCCACGGCGTTGCTGATTTCATCGGCGCGCCAGGTCCAGCCAATATCGCAAGCGACGTCCGGGCCTTGCGGCTCCTTGGTGGAGAGGATGTCGCAAATCTCGATCTGGCAGGCTTTGCGCGCTTCCTTCTCGGCCTTCTCCTCTGGCGTGAGCACGCGCTTTGAGGTGACTTGCGGGCCGAGACCGGGCTTGGGTGCCTGCTCGGCGGCCAGAGAAGGATTCATGCCAAGGCAGATCGCCACGGCGAGCAGGCTGACGATGTGTCGCATGATTTCCCTCGAGGACGTGAGTGGCGCAGGCGGCGGAGTATGCTTGGTGACCGGCCGACAAGTCCAGCAGGGGCCGCCGACGGCGCCCGACTCTTGTCCCAGGGTTAATACAGGCGGCTGATCAGTTGGGTTCATCTAGTGGCTTGAAGACTTTTCATTCCACTCATATGCCAAATGTTCCTAGGCTCTCGGGAAAGGATAGCAATAAGCGGGGAAGGCATGAGCGGGGGAGTTAGCGGCTTTGGGCGTTGGTGCCTTGCCGTTTGGGCGGGCTTTGTTTTTTTCTTCTCGCGCTATCTGCCCAACCTGCGCAGGCACAGTTCTATGTGCGATCGCCTGAGGTTGAGAAGGCGTGCTCAAGTTCGAGGAACACGGCGCGGTCTATTCAGGCCCAGGTCAGGACGAGCGGCTTCGGCAATCTCACGAGGTTGAGGGGACGTACGGCCTCACCGACCGCTTTGAGGGAATCGTCGAGGGCTTCTTCAAGCAAGATATGGGCGGGGGCTTGACCGCCAGGCAGTTGGAGCTTGGTGGACAGTACGAACTCGTCGAGCGTGAGGGCGATGGACTCGGCGTGGCGTTCCGCGGCATCTACGAGTTCGGGCTCCAGGACCAGTCCCCGGACGAGATCTTGTTCGGCCCGCTTGCCAAATATGTGTGGGGACGCGAATCAGCCACCATCAACACGTTCTTTATCGGGCAAGTCGGCAACTACGTCGGGATCGACAGCCTCGAGATGATGATCAATTGGCGGCTGAAGCACGAGTTCAGCGAGACCTTCGCGCTTGGTGTCGAGGGCTATAGCCAGATCGAGGACTTCTCCCACGCGGGTACGTTCGATGAGCAGCTGCATCGCCTCGGCCGGTCGCCTATTTCGAACTCAGAGACCTCCTGCCGAACTGGGAGTTCGCCGGCGGTGCGCTGTTTGGCGTGTCAGACGCCACATCCGACGCCACCTTCAAGTTCGACGCCGAACTGAAGTTCTAGGCTTTCAGCGAAGAAAGGATGGCATCGCCCATCTCTCGAGTGCCGACGGTCTTGCAGCCTTCCTGCTTGATGTCGGCGGTGCGCAAGCCCTGATCGAGCACGTCGGCGATGGCCTTCTCGATCCGGTCCGCCGCGTCGCCGAGATCGAAGGAATAGCGCAAGCACATGGCGAAGCTGGCGACGGTGGCAATGGGGTTGGCCACGCCATTGCCGGCGATGTCTGGAGCCGAGCCGTGCACCGGCTCGTACATGGCGCGGCGCATGCCTTTGTCATCGGCGGCGCCGAGGGAGGCGGATGGCAGCATACCGAGCGAGCCGGTGGCCATGGCCGCCTCGTCGGAGAGCACGTCGCCGAACAGATTGTCGGTGACGATGACGTCGAACTGCTTCGGTGCCCGCACCAGCTGCATCGCACAATTGTCGGCGAGGATGTGCTCGAGCGTCACGTCCGGATAGCGCTCCTTATGGACGCGGGTGACTACCTCGTTCCACAACACGCCGGTCTTCATGACGTTCCGCTTCTCGGCGGAGTGCACCAGGTTGCGGCGCTTCCGCGCCAGCTCGAAGGCGACGGCGGCGATGCGCTCGATCTCGTAGGTCTCGTAGACTTGCGTATCGACGGCGCGTTTCTGGCCGCCGCCGAGATCGGTGATCTCCTTGGGCTCGCCGAAATAGACGCCGCCGGTCAGCTCGCGCACGAACATCAGGTCGAGGCCTTCGACCAGCTCGCGCTTCAAGGACGAGGCGTCGGCGAGCGCCGGGTAGCAGATGGCGGGGCGCAGATTGGCGAACAGCTCAAGGTCCTTGCGCAAACGCAGGAGGCCTGCCTCGGGGCGCTTGTCGTAAGGCACGCCGTCCCATTTGGGACCGCCCACCGCGCCGAGGATTACGGCATCGGCGGCAAGCGCCGTCTTCATCGTGGCGTCGGAGACGGCCTCGCCATGGGCGTCATAGGCCGCGCCACCGACCAGGTCGGTCTCGATCTCGATCGAAGCGATGCCGGAGGCGTTCACCCAGCCGATGAGGCGCTCCACCTCGTCCATCACCTCGGGTCCGATGCCGTCGCCCGGAAGCAGCAAGAGTTTGTAAGAAGCCATGAATCGATATCCGCCCTGTGCTAAAGCATCGCCGTGCGCCGGAACCAACCGGCGGCGCTTTGGGTAGCGGGAGAGAGGAATGCTGACAAGGGTGCTGTTTGCCGTCGTGCTGCTCTTAGGCCTGACGTCGGCCGCGTCGGCTCAGGACGCCAAGGTCGCGGCGCTCGGTCTCACCGACCACGTCGTCACCCAAGAAGAACTCGCCAAAGGCGGGGCGCTGCCACCGCCTCACTTCAACACGCCGGGCGTGGCCTATGCCCTGGTCAAGAACCTCAAGAAGGGCGACGAGGTGGAGATCGCGCTCACCAACGACGGTGCGTCCCTGATGCACAATCTCCGCCAGGCCGACGCGGATGGGCAGAGTGTCCTCCTGCTCGCGGGCAAGTCCGGCGTGCCCGCCGGCGGCTGGCCCAAAGGCAGCTACACCGCGCAGGTTAAGGTCACGCGCGACGGCAAGACGATCACCGAGCAGGAAACCGACGCGATCCCGTTCGACTGACGCTTACGCCCAGGGACGGCTTGCGGTGGACTGCTTCTCGAAGGCGTCGATCGCGTCGGCCTTCTCCATGGTGAGCCCGATATCGTCGAGCCCCTCCATCAGGCAGCGCTTGCGGTGGGGGTCGATGTCGAAATGGATGACACCGCCGTCGGGACCGCGAATTTCCTGTGCTTCGAGATCGACGGTGATGGTCGCGTTGGCGCCGCGCGCGGCGGCGTCGATCAGCTTGTCGATCTCCTCCTGCGGCAAGACGATCGGCAGAATGCCATTCTTGAAGCAATTGTTGTAGAAGATGTCGGCGAAGGACGGCGCGATGATGCAGCGGAAGCCGAAATCGAGCAGCGCCCACGGTGCGTGCTCGCGCGAGGAGCCGCAGCCGAAATTCTCGCCGGCGATGAGGATCTTCGCGCCTATGTAGGGTTCCTTGTGCAGCACGAAATCCGCCAACGGCTCGCCCTTCTCGTCATAGCGCAGCTCGGCGAAAAGCCCTGAGCCGAGGCCGGTGCGTTTGATGGTCTTCAGATACTGCTTGGGGATGATCATGTCGGTATCGACATTGATCATGGGCAGATGCGCGGCGATGCCCGTGAGCGTGGTGAATTTTTCCATCGGAGTCCTCTTGATCCGCCAGCATATAGCGGTTCGCGCGCCCGCTTTCCACCGTCACATATCCGCGCTTTTCTCACGCCAAGCTGGGATGATGAATCCGGGTGAAACGTGAAGATGCGGACGATGGCTAGTTCGAAGGCCCGAGCGTCTGGGCTTTCGTGCTGGAGCTGGAGCTGGCCTGCTGGGTCCCGCCGCCGACCAGTCGGCGATAATAGTTCCGCATGGTCTCGCAGCGCTTCGGCCCGGGCGGGTGCACGGCATCGCCCTTGAGCTGCGAGATGAAGGCGCAGATCTCCTCCATCCCTTCCGCGTCGAGCCAGCCCCATCTAACCCCGCGCCTGATGGCGAACAGGTCGGCCTTGGTCTCGTCGGCGCCGATGAATTGATGCCCGCATTCGTGGGAATAGATGTAGAGCTTCACCTGGGTGGAGAGGCCCTTGATCTTCTTGGTGTTGAGGATGAGAAAGCCTGGAAACGCACCGCCCCAACTGTCGAAGCCAGGGTTCAGTACGGTCGGCCGCGTGCCACAATTGACCCGGATGCCGTCGATCTTGAGGTCGCCTTGGGCGACCAGCGTCGCAGTGGGGCCGACCTCCTTGATGTACTGGTTGACGGTCGGGCCGTCGTCGGCATTGTCGTGATAGACGAATTCCTGGGCGCGGCCGGCACTGCTCGCGCCCGCCATGATTGCGAGCCCAAGCGCAAAGACTGCCGAAAACCGGTAGACTGCCCGTCTGTCAAGCATATCGACTCATACTTTAAGGGGCGAAAAGTGTCGGTGCAATGACCGCAATCCCTAACGCTCCAACTCTAGGGACGCCGTTTTGCTAAAGCCTTGCTGAAGCGGACGCAGTGGGCCTACTGCGCGTTCTCGGCGCTGCTGAGCTGGGCTTTCTTCTTGAGCGCCGCGGCGTAACACGCGCGCATCAGTTCACACCGCCTGGGACCGGGGGGGTGCACGGCGTCGCCCTTGAGCGTCGAGATGAAGGCGCAGACCTGGTCCATGCCCTTGGCGTCGAGCCAGCCATAGCGGACGCCGCGCTGCACGGAGTAGCAGTCGGCGCCTGTCTCGCTCCTGCCGACGAACTGGTGACCGCACTCGTGGTAGTAGACGTAGAACTTGACGGGCGTCGCCAGCCCCTTGAGACGGGTTGGATTGAGGATCAGGTATCCGGGAAAGGACCCGCCCCAGCTGTCCAGCTTGGCGTCCATCACCGTCGGTCGCGTGCCGCAAAGCACGTGGTGACCGTCGAGGGTCATCTTGCCTTCAGGAATCGTTCGGGTCTCGCGACCCTCTTGAGAGACATATTGCTCCAGGCTCGGACCGGTGATCGGCGGCGGGCCCATCTTGCTCGGCTCGAGAGTGCCGAAGGACGTTTGCTCCCCATGGTCGAGGTTGCAGCCGCCGAGAAGGAGGCCGCACAGACCGGCGAGCGCCACGGGCAGGAGCGTCTTCATAGTCCTTTAACCATACCGGCTTTTCCGGACCGGGCAATGGCACAATGGTCGCCCCAGGCGGTGTGCGCACCGCGCTTACGCCCTAGCCGGCGGCGTCGGCCTCGATGCGCGCCATATCGTCGTCGGACAGACCGAAATGGTGGCCGATCTCATGTACCAACACGTGGATGATGATCTCACCGAGAGAGTCTTGGTGCTCGGCCCAATAGTCGAGGATCGGCCGGCGATAGAGGAAGATCATCTCGGGCATTGTGGTGACGTCGAAGAAGCTCTGACGGGCAAGATTGACGCCGTGATAAAGGCCGAGCAGGCCGAAGGGTGACTTGATGCCGAGGGAGTCGAGCACCTCGTTGGTGGGGAACTCGTCGACGCGGATGACGACGTCCTTGGTCATCTCGCGGAAGGGTGCGGGGAGCTTGTCGTACGCGCCCTGCGCGATGGCCTCTAACTGAGAGAGGCTCGGCGCGCGGTGCTCGTGCCAATCATCCAAGCTCTTCATCCTTGCCGCTCCTTTCGCGCGACGATGATGGCCTCGCGGAGCGTGAAAGTGAGTCCGTCTTCCGTCTCGCGGGGACGCAGGTAGCCGTGCAACGGCTCTTCTTGAAGCATCTCCTTCAGCCGCGCCAAGGTCCGGCCTGAGCAGCCCATGCGTTTCACCCAAGGATCGAAGGCGATATCTTGATCCATCACCTCGACAGAGACTGTCTTCAGTCCCGCGTCGCGAATGATTCGGATCCACTCATCGACGCTGAGGGCGCGCCCATGGCTCGGGTCGCGCAGCTTCTCGAACGTGTTGTAGGCGGCAGCCAACCCCTCGTCCTCCGGCGAGACATTGTCTACCAGCGCGAAGGTACCGCCGGGGATGAGCACGCGGGCGGCCTCGCGTACGAAAGTCTTCGGCTTGGGGAAGTGATGGGCGGCGAGTCGGCAGGTGACGAGGTGATAGCTCGTGTCGGGGAAGGGGAGGTCGTCAGCCGGGGCCTGCACTGTGACCACGTTGCCGAGCTTGTGCTCTTTTGCCAGCTTACGCGCCTCCTGCAGCATTTCCGGCGTGATGTCGCTCGCGGTGACCTTGGCGACCTTCGGTGCGAAGGCGAGGGCGGTATGGCCGGCGCCCGTCGCGATATCGAGGTGACGCCAGGTGGGCTTGGCGTCGATGAGCTCCAGAAGACGCGCCAGACTCGGGCCCGTAGCGTGCACGGCAGAAGCCGCATAATCGGCGGCGGCACCGAATTTCTGCTGGACCAGGGATGCCACGTTGTCCTCCCCGGCGCCGCTGCTTAGTGGAACTCGCGGATGTCGACGAAGCGCCCGGCGATGGCCGCGGCGGCCGCCATTTGCGGCGACACCAGATGGGTGCGGCCCAACCTCCCTTGCCGGCCCTCGAAATTGCGGTTCGAGGTCGAGGCGCAGCGCTCGCCGGGGCTGAGCTTGTCGGGGTTCATGGCAAGGCACATGGAGCAGCCCGGCTCGCGCCATTCGAAGCCCGCGGCCTTAAAGATCTTGTCGAGACCTTCCTCTTCCGCTTGTAGCTTCACCAAGCCCGACCCCGGCACGATCATGGCGTTCAGGTTCTCGTTGACGTGCTTGCCTTCGACGATTCTCGCCACGGCGCGCAGATCCTCTATACGGCCATTGGTGCAGGAGCCGATGAAGATGCGGTCGAGCGTGATGTCGGTGACCTTCTCGCCACCCTTCAAGCCCATATACTCGAGCGCGCGGATCGCGGCTTTCCGCTTGGTCTCGTCGGCAATGTCCTCCGGCTTCGGCACGTAGCCGGCGACGGAGATCACCTGCTCGGGGCTCGTGCCCCAGGAGACGATGGGCGGCAGGTCTTCCGCGTGCAGTACGACCTCGGCGTCGAATTCGGCGCCCTCGTCGGAGTGGAGCGTCTCCCAATGCGCTTTCGCCAGCTCGAACGCGCCACCCTTGGGCGCGCGCGGGCGCCCCTTGATGTACTCGAAAGTCCTCTCGTCGGGCGCGATCAGGCCGGCGCGGGCGCCGCCCTCGATCGACATGTTGCAGATGGTCATGCGCCCTTCCATGGAAAGGTCGCGGATCGCATCGCCCGCATACTCGATGACATGGCCGGTGCCGCCGGCGGTGCCGATCTCGCCGATGATGGCAAGGATGACGTCCTTGGCGGTGACGCCTTCGGGCAGCTTGCCGTCGACGCGCACCAGCATGTTCTTGGCCTTCTTCTGGATCAGCGTCTGGGTGGCGAGCACGTGCTCCACCTCGGAGGTACCGATGCCGTGGGCCAGGGCGCCGAAGGCGCCATGGGTGGAGGTGTGGCTGTCGCCGCAGACGATAGTGGTGCCGGGGAGCGTGAAGCCCTGCTCGGGCCCGACCACGTGGACGATGCCCTGACGCTTGTCGAGTTCGTGGTAGTACTCGATGCCGAAGTCGCGCGCGTTCTTGGCCAGCGCTTCGACCTGAATCTTCGATTCCGGATCGTCGATGCCCTTGGAGCGGTCGGTGGTCGGCACGTTGTGATCAACCACGGCGAGGGTCTTCTCGGGGCTACGGACCTTGCGGCCGGCCATGCGCAGGCCCTCGAAGGCCTGCGGGCTCGTCACCTCGTGCACGAGATGGCGGTCGATATAGATCAGAGAGGTGCCGTCAGGCGCCTCGTGAACCAGGTGCTCGTCCCAGATCTTGTCGTAAAGGGTGCGGGGCTTCGCCATTTTTCGTTGGTTTTCTGTCTTTCGGAAGTCGTCTAGGCGTCAGATAGCGATTGGAAGGCCGCTTGCCAAC
>Ga0315537_1002275_pt1 | contig 14733 bp, 12 predicted proteins | sample SalMarSW160270MG_FD_203091 | JGI IMG/M metagenome (GOLD analysis project Ga0315537, IMG submission 203091) | Salt marsh sediment microbial communities from the Plum Island Ecosystem LTER, Massachusetts, United States - Salt Marsh Sediment SW1602-70 ... | reverse complement strand
GAAATTTATCTACCTTGCAGTATCGCTACTCTGTCTGGTCGCAGTGGCGGTTTTGGTTGCCCGTGTAGTGCCAGAAGCACGTGTTCCCCAACTCCAGACGATGATAGCAACCAAGATGCTCTGGAAACAAGACCTTGAGAAGTCGTCGTTTAACTTTTTCACAGCCGTACCGGCGAAGCAACCTGTGAGTACCAGCAGTATACGCCGCGATTTGCTGTTTGATAAGGACTGGCATGATGAAGACCATGTTGATTTCGTGGTCAGTTCTCCACAACCCTCTTACTGGCGCGTAAACGTTTATGACACTTACACCTCTCAGGGGTGGGTAAACCGACCGACCAGTGATTACATGCTGGAAGGGGAGCCCTGGGGTGATACAGGTACTCTTGACAACCGCAACACGATAACCTACACAGTAACCACCCATATGAAGACGGATGTCCTGCTGACAGCTGGCGACTTCGTATCCTCGGATACGACTGTCCTGGTACTTGCCAGCGGTGGAGATGTTGTATCGGTGACGACCCCTCGCGTGCTCAGCCCCGGGGAACACTATACCGTTACCACCAGCATCTCGTCGCCTTCACCGGATGATTTAGCTGCAGTCGGTGAAGGTCATCCGCCGTCTATCTCGTACCAATACCTCCGGCTACCTTTAGATTTTCCCGATAAAATCAGGCTCCTGGCCGAGAATATTACCAGCAACGCGAGAACTCCCTATCAAAAAGTAACGGCTATAGACGACTACCTCTCCCAAATTCCTTACGAAGAAGAAATTGAAGCTCCACCAGAGAATATGGATGGTGTGGAGTATTTCCTGTTCACCCAGAAGTCGGGCTTTTGCCTCTACTATGCCTCGGCAATGGTGGTGATGCTCCGTTCCGTCGACGTGCCGTCGAGACTCGCCGTCGGTTATCTTCCCGGCGACCCCGGTAACGATGATGGAGAGTATATACTACGCGATAAACATTATCATGCTTGGCCACAGGCCTATTTCACGGGCTATGGCTGGGTAGACTTAGAAGCGACGCCAAGCAGCGCTGATAGCCAAGTATCCATCGAGATACCATGGGTATCGTCCGTCACGGCAAATGAATATCCTCATCAGGAAGCATTGCAATCATGGCAGACATCATGGCCATGGGGTTATCCCTACTGGATTCCTCCGAACGAATCAGCGGCAGAACCTGCAAGTGCAAGAGGCCCTCTTTCTTTTGCCGATGAACTGGGATGGTTCGTGCTTATTCTTTTAGGCGTTATGGCTATTATCCTGGTGCTGGCAACTCCACTTCTGGTATTCCGGTCGGCCTTTTATCGCTGGCTCTGGTGGGTGGACAGGACGCGCCTGGCATCTACAGTGTATTCCAGAATGTGCAACCTTGCCTCGATGGTCGGACTTAGGCCGCGTCCACAGCAGACGCCGCGAGAATTCGCCATCGAGCTCGCGACGGAGTTTCCCGCGCAGACCGAAGCCATTGATGATATTGTGAGGGCTTACGTAGAGAACCGATTCGGTCGTAGAGAAGGAAAACTGGGACTTTATGAAGAGGCAGATATTTTAAAGGCGCGACGCAGCGTTTTTGAGAGTCTTCTTAAGCGGCTGGGGCTGGTCAGAAAACTGTTCAGCAGATCGTAACAGGCGAAATTCAAAATGTGCCGAATTAACTACATATTTGAATTTTATCTTGCATAGAAGTTACCATATGCACCCGGAGCTACTATGCCGATAAAACCCAAGTGTTAAAGAGCAGAACCGCATTGGGGTCGTACTCTCTTCTAAATGCCTCAGGATACTCAGCCCTCAATTCCTCCAGGTCGACCTTCTCTACTTCAACCAAGAAACCGCTGGTGACAACGCCTAAGCAGTTTTTAGAAACCAGCCCGCGGGGAGACAATAAATTGTTAGAGCCTCCCCTATCAAGCCTGGGGCCTATCGGGTCATGCCTTGCTCCATGGTCTTGAGACACGGCACCTGCTATTATCCTCTCAGTCACGCGTGCACCACCGAGGATAGTGCCCCTCTCGTTGTATATTTTTACGATGTCACCGTCTTTGATACCTCTTGCGGCCGCATCCTGTGGATTAATCCAGACAGGCTCATACATATATCCATCTGGACCCTTTACTTTGCACATGGGTATTTCCCGTAACCATGATATATCATCATGTTCGGCATGCACCCTCCACTTCCCGTGATTTGAAACCAAGAGTAAGGGATATTTTTGTGCTTTTTGATGCAGACGACTTTCCTGTTGAGACTCGCCGTAGGGTATCCAGTGTGGCACTGGCGGTCTCTCATTATCACCAGGAAAGTGTGCGGCTAACTGCGTTGCATGGAACTCTATCTTGCCGGTTGGCGTTTCGAGAGGATTAGCCTCAGGGTCGTCTGCAAATTTTATCATACCAACCGGGTCTTGCTCCCAGTCTGAGGCTGTGGGGACTACAAAATAACCTTTTTCTTCAAACTCCTCCCAGCTGATCATATCCTGCACACCCGACTCTTCGAAGCCGGCTCTTATCCATTCTCCGTCGGTTTTACCTTCCGTAAACTCTTGATATACACCCAGTTTCCTGGCTACCTCACCGACCGCCTCGAAATCGCTTTTAGATTCCCCTACAGGTTCGATGCACCTGGGTTCAGGAAAGATAAGGCAAAATTGTCCATTCATAATATCAGTGCCGATGTCCTCTTCCTCAAGTTTGGTATTTATCGGCAGTATTATATCTGAATACAGGCAGCCGTTCTCCATCCAGGGATGCTGAGTCAACACAAATTCTATTTTAGGATTCCTGATGGCCTCAATATTTTCCTGTCCATCTCCCCAGCATCCTATCCAGCAGGGTGAATCTGCCCATATCATGCGTATTTCCGGGCAGCCTTCGGCAGGATATGTGTATTTAACAAATTGTTCTGCTGTCGGCGCCCAGGGATGGGAAGCAAAGTACCAGCTAACCGGACCACCCGTCTCAACGCACTCAAAAAAGCGGTCACGGGGAAGCCTTTGCGATACCGGCCCCAAATGAGCTCCACGAACGGCCTTCCCAACGTTAGGTGATAATTCTGGTCTGGGCAAGGGATTGGTCATCGCTGAATCACCTTTATGGTTCCATTCAATCATCTTTACCTGGTGTCTGCCTGCTTTACCTACTCCCTGCATTGCCAGATTCAACACTTCCAGCCTGGCGGGTTCATGCGCATACGGGCCCCGGATGTAAGAGCCCCCGTTGCCGTGAGCTATGGAAGTGGTTCTGGATGCCCACTCACGGGCCAGGGCTTTAATCGTCCACTCGGGGACGCCGCATAATGGCGAGGCCCATCCCGGTGTCTTGGGAATGCCGTCTTCCCCTCCGAGGACGTATTTCTTATACTCTTCAAATCCGTCCGTGTGGGTAGCCACATAGTCTTTATCATATAGCCCCTCGGTTATCCAGACGTAAGATATAGCGAGATGGAGCGCCGCGTCAGTATTCGGGAGCACGGGAATCCATTTATCGGCATGAACCGCCGCCCCATAATTAAGGTCCGGGCAGACGTAGACAGATTTTATCCCTAGCTCTGTCCACCAATAGCAGATACGGCTCGCCTGCTGGCCGTCCCACGCCAGGGGTGTCGTTTCCGGGTCACATCCCCAAAATAGTATCATATCCGTATTTTCGGCAATATCTTTAAAGCAATTAGCGAGAGGGGCCATCTCGCCTACATTAGCGGTCATCCCCCATACATGTTCGGCTCCCCAGAACCACCCCTCCCAGCTATCCGGGCCACCCCCCTCCACTCTGCTGTAATCACCTAGATAATGATGAAGAAGTCGGGTCTGGACTCCGTGAGCACAATGCAAGACCTTGGTCTCCCCATGCGGCGCTGTAAGCGAGATTACGGCACACGGTCCATATTCTGCCTGCACCCTTTTTATCTCGCTGGCTATGGTTTCAGTCGCCTCATCCCAGGATATCCTCTTATATTTACTTTTACCCCGGTTTTGTGGATTCCTCTCACCACCGGGGTTCCAGTCAATCCTCTTCAGCGGGTATCTAATCCTGTTGGGAGAGTGGACACGTTTTTTATAGGCCAGAGTGAAGGGAGGCAACAAGGTCTTGATACCCGGTTCGAAGACTTTCCCTCGCGCCTTGATTTTCCAGGGATTCATGTCTCCGGGTTGGTACTTCCAATCAAAGTGTAACGGCCTGATTCTGATTATTTTGCCGTCTTTAACATCCACGGCGGCAGCATTAGAGCCGGCCAGCGGTTCATTACCACAAAAACCGAGCCCTTTTATAATTGTCTTCTGCTCCGACATCACTGGATTCTCTTTTCATATATTTGCTATTCTAATAGTATAATTTTCGTCCTGATAAATAACAACTTGAGGCCTTTGCCAATTATCAGGGTGAGCGACGCTTTCTTTTAAATAAAATCCTAATATTCAGATATCCAAAGTGACAGCGAGATGACAGGAATATACGTCATGCTAATTGAACTCGACAGGCCGGAATCGATTCTTGCAGGCAAGAAGCACCGGTTTGATTTTCAAAAGGGATTCTACGGATACGTGGGTTCGGCACTGTCTGGTCTGGAGAAGAGACTGGAAAGACATCTCAGTTCCCAGAAAAGGCTCCACTGGCACGTAGACTACTTGTTAAGGGCCGCTAAAATACGAAATATTATTTGCGCCGAAACTGGTATGAGAAAAGAATGCATGCTGGCGCAGACTCTGTCCCAGAGTTTGCCGCTGATAGCCGGCTTTGGATGTAGCGACTGTAACTGCCAATCACACCTGTTCTTCTGTCAGGATATCGAGGTTCTGAAAGCATCCGTCTTTGACGCTTTCAAGAGTCTTGAGCTTAATCCCTTCGTGTATATGTAACCAGATTTGTCAATTACCACCAGGATGAAAAAACATAGGTATCGGCAACAAAAACTGGCTTATTGTATGGCGGAGCAGCGACATGACCGTAGTTATATTTCGGTTGCACTATAAAGCGATAAGGTATATAAATAATACGATAACCGTTTATGTATAAGACCATAACAAAGTAATCAATCAGTCTGCCAATAAATAAAAATCAAATAAATTGTGTGAGGGAGTAAAGATGAGAATTAAAGCCGCCGTTCTGCGAGAATATGGCGTACCGATGGAAATCGAGGAGTTAGAGCTTGCTGAGCCTCGTGAAAAAGAGGTGCAGGTAAAGATGCTGACCTGCGGATTTTGTCACTCCGACGCGTCTTTATGGCTGGGCTACATACCGCAGGACATACCAATGGTTCCCGGTCATGAAGCCTGCGCCATAGTGGAGAAAGTGGGGCCGGGTGTTACGAAGCTGACACCGGGCGACCGTGTCATCGGTTGCTGGATGGTGCCCTGCGGGCACTGCTTCCAGTGCCGGCGAGGCCGTCCTAACCTGTGCCAGACAAGCGCCAAATTCTTCCAGGAAGGGAATCTCCTTGATGGAACTTCGCGATTAACGGATAAGAACGGCAAGAGAGTCGGAATGGGCAGTTTTGTTACCGGCTTTGCCACCCACAGCGTCATGCCTGAGATCGGCGCCATTAAAGTGCCTGACCACATCAAGCTGCCCCCCGAGCAACTTTGCCAGCTCGGTTGTTCGGTGGCCACGGGTTGGGGAAGCGTCGTTAATGTGGCACAGGCCCGTGAAGGCAACTCGATAGGTATATGGGGGTGCGGCGGCATCGGACTGAACGCCATCCGTTTCGCGGCGCTGCGCAACTGTTACCCCGTAGTCGCTGTCGACCTCGAAGAATCTAAAATAGATATCGCCATGGAGTTCGGGGCTACTCACTTCATTGACTCAAGTAAAGAAGACCCGATTCCCATCATCAAAAACCTCACGGACGGAGAAGGCCTGGAGTTCGCCATCGAGGCCACTGGCGACCCTGGAGCCCAGGTACAGGCATGGTATGCATTGCGCGCCGCCGGGATGGTTGTGGCTATCGGCATTACCTCTATCGATTCCACTACCAGTATTCCCATGTTTTACGCGCCGCTGCATGCGAAGTCCATAAGAGGCACGCTATACGGTGAGACACACCCTACAGAAGACCTACCAATTCTCATGGAGGTTATGAACACCGGTCTCCTGAAGACCGATAAACTGGTTACCAGGTTGATTACGCTGGATGACCTTGATGAGGCAAGGGAGGCGATACTTGCCAGGAAAGTAATAGGGCGCTGGGTAATTAAGTATAATTGATACAGTCAGTATGCCCTGTAGCGTATAAAGCGGATAAGCTATCATTGCTTTAGGTAGATATATATCCTGCCGGATTTGACTCTTTAAGGGTACCGGCTCCGGGCATAACTACCATTTCAATATGGGGTTTATTCACCTTCTTCCAGGTTAATGGTCCGTGTTTAACCCCCTTAGGTATAAAAAGTGCCGAAGTTTTATCAATAATTATTTTATCATCACCAACAACAAACTCAATCTCAGCGCCTAATTCCTCTGGATTTTCAGGATCGGCACCAATGTGTATTACCAGTTCGTCATAATTGTGAACATGTCTGTCTATATGAGGGTTCGGTTCCGGCATCTCGTATATCCATCCTATTTCAATGTATGTATTGCTCCCAGGCACAAGGTCATTACTCATGTAAGTCATGGTAGGGTTTTGCCGGCCCTTAATCTCTTTAGTCTCACCTACTTCGTATTTGGGGACGTTTACAAGGTTCTTCTGATAATTTGTTTTTGCCATTGAAATGCTCACCTCCTAAAAATGAGTATACTAAACTCATATAATGACTGTCTGGAGATATTATGGTCATATTACCCGGTAATTGTCCATTTGCCTGACCCGATATTTCTCAATATGCTAGAATATGGATGAATATGAAGGACAGTATCTTAAATGCGCTGGCTAGTATTGTGGGCGAAGACTATGTTTCAAATCGTCCGGAGGAGCTTTATCTCTATTCTCGTGATTCAGGGGTGCGGGAATCTCGAAGAGCCGACTACGTTGTCATGCCGATAACCGTTGACGAAGTGCAAAAGATAGTCCGGCTAGCGAATGAAGAAAAGATATCCATTACCCCAATGGGGGCGGGGCTTACCTTGTCCGCCCTGACTGTCCCCGTAAGGGGTGGCATTGTATTGGATACAAAAAGGATGGATAAAATCATCGAGGTAAATGAAACCAGCCGTTACGCCGTGGTCGAGGCAGGTGTCTCTCAGGCTGCTTTGGCCGCATATCTTAATAATAATTATCCTCATCTACAGCACTCAACACCTGAAGCGCCGCCCACAGCCACTATTGTCGGGAATATTCTTATTCAGGGGCATGGTCACCTCACTCCGAGGTACGGGGTTAATTCGCAAATGGTCAATGGCATGGAAGTGGTGCTGCCCACTGGGGAAATATGCAAGCTAGGCTCCGGCGCCGTCAGCCCGTACTGGTTCAGCAGAGACCCACTCCCTGACCTTATGGGCTTATTCCTCGGCTGGCTGGGCACTACCGGTATTGTCACCAAGCTCTCAATGCAGCTTTTCCCCAAGATGAATTTTAAAGATTTACTGATATTCGTCACCGATAATATCGACCTCATACCTGAGATCTTATCAGGAATGGCTCAGATTAGCCTGATGGAAAACTGTTTCGTCATCTCCCAGGAGAAACCGGAGTGGGCACAGCACGTATTTTTTGTGATTCCCGTCTCCGGGCACTCTGAGGAGGAGCTTGAATTTAAGCTAGAACTGCATAAGCAATACCTCCTAAAGCATGAGGGTGAGGTTGAACTCATCGAGGAAGAACCGGCGCTGACACCATTAAGGGACAGGTTTCTGGATGTCCCACCGTTCGCAGCCACGGCGGCCGATTTCAGAAAGGGGGGTGGCTTCGGGTATAGCGGTATCATATTACCCGTAGAGAAAGTACCGGAGGCCTGGCGAAAGGCGCTGGAGATTGCCCGAAAGCACGAAATGCCTTATTCATTCGGCCACCAGCTACTTAGTAATGGTCATAGTGTAATGTTCGGCCCGGTTTATTCCTTCAATCGGGCCGATGCGGAAGATATGGAAAGAGCGAGGAAAGCCTTGGATGACACAAACAGGTTGGGATTGGAGCTGGGCGGTATAGTCTGGAAACCGGAGCTCCAGGCACAGAAATTGATACTGGAAAATATGGACCCCAATACTCGTGATTTGATGAAAAGAATTAAGAAGGCTCTGGACCCAAACGGCATTATGAACCCCGGAAACTGGGAGGTGATTTAAATTACACTGGCAGATTACAAAGATATCATTCACCGTTGTTTTAATTGTGGGTACTGCCAGCTTACTCCTGATTATTCCGCATTTAATTGTCCCATCTATAAGAGATTCAGCCTGAAGAGCTACACTCCGGGCGGGTTGTTGTGGCTGATAAGAGCCTGGGTGAGTGGAGAGCTTGAATGGAGTGAGTCTCTGGCTAAAAAAATATACTCGTGCTCGACTTGCTATAACTGCGTTCAGAGCTGTAAATTCCCTTTCAATAAAGATATTGTCAATATAATCCTGGGGGCACGTGAAGAGATGGTGGGGAATGGCTTGGTCTTGCCGAATGTCGCCCGGTTTTTCAGGGCGATTGAAGCTTACGGCAACCCGTATAGAGAATTGAGGGAGAACAGGGGTAGGTGGGCGGAAGGTATCGGGATACAAAGCTATCGCGGTCAAGAATTCCTCCTGTACGTTGGCTGTGTCGGCTCGTTTGATGAGATTGGACAGAAATCTGCCAGAGCACTGGGAGAAGTATTACTTAAGGCAGGTGTCTCCTTTGGTATTCTCGGTTCTGAGGAAGAATGCGATGGCAATGAAGCCTGTTTTCTCGGTGAAAGGCGCATCTTCGAGATTTTAAGGGATAAAAATATTAGTATATTTAACAATCTCGGCGTGCAGAAGATAATCACCCTCTCCCCGCACTCCTATAATGCCTTTAAGAATTACTATCCGGACAAATTCGAAGTATTCCACTACACACAAATCCTCGGCGACCTCATCAGCAAAGGTAAGCTAAATCCCTCCAGCAAACTTGGTGTTAAAGTTACCTACCATGACCCTTGCTTTCTGGGGAGGCACAACTCTGAGTACGAAGCCCCACGCCTGGTGCTTAATGCAATGCCTGGAGTTGAGCTTGTAGAAATGGAAAGGAACAGGGAGAACTCTTTTTGCTGTGGTGGTGGTAGTGGCAATTTCTACACAGATTTCTTCGGCAGCGTCGAAAACAGCCCGGCAAGAATCAGGGTGAGGGAAGCGGTTGAGACCGGTGCGGAGATTATAGCAGTAGCCTGTCCTGTTTGCGCTATTATGCTCAATGAGGCGGTAAGAGGAGAAGGCCTGGAAGAGAAGTTCGCTGTAAAGGATATCTCTGAGCTTATTAGTCCAAATATTTAACCAGAAGATGATGTTTATCCTTAGCTAACCGGTTAGCGGTAAGACTGAGATAATTTGAGATTAAAATAATGATAAATTAAACAGAATACCCCGTGGAAAATCTTTGGGAAAAGGTATGTTTTAAGGTATAATAGAGACGATAGAAAATGGCTTCTCAGGTCTTTTATCGCAAGTGGCGCCCCCAGCTTCTCTCTGAAGTAGTTGGGCAGGAACATGTCACCCAAACACTGCTCAACGCCCTGGCCAACGAGCGTATTTCGCACGCTTACCTCTTCTGTGGACCCCGCGGCACCGGCAAGACCAGCACCGCCCGCAGCCTGGCCAAGGCAGTCAACTGCCTTAACAACGGCAGGGGTGAGCCCTGTAATAACTGCGACATGTGCCAGGCCATAACCGAAGGCAGGGCGCTTGACGTTATTGAAGTTGATGCCGCCAGCAATCGCGGCATTGACGAAATAAGAGACCTCCGCGAGAAGGTCAACTACGCCCCCAACCAGGCACGCTACAAAGTCTACATTATAGATGAAGTCCACATGCTCACCAAGGAAGCCTCCAACGCCCTCCTCAAGACGTTGGAGGAACCGCCGCCGCATATCATCTTTGTCCTGGCAACCACAGAATCGCACAAACTGCTGCCGACCATCCTCTCGCGGTGCCAGCGCTTCGATTTCCACCGCCTCTCCCAGGCGGATGTGGTCAACAAACTGTCCCGCATATGCGAAAGCGAGGGGATTAACATCGCGGCGGAGGCATTAAGGCTCATCGCCCGGGCTGCTACCGGCAGTATGCGAGACGCCGAAAATCTGCTACAACAGATGACAACGTATTACGGCAATGAAATCAATTTGCCTCAAGTGCAAGCTGTCCTGGGTATATCCAGTGATGCACGCTCCAAAGAGTTGATGAGGCACATTATCAACAATGACATTTCAGCTGGAGTAGCCACCATAACTAATGTAAATAGCGATGGCCTTGACCTGCGCCAGTTCAATCGTGAACTGGTAGAGTACCTGAGAGTCCTGCTTCTGACAAAGACAGGCTCTAATGATTCAGTGGAAATGACAAATGAGGACCTGAAAGAGCTGAAGGACCTAGCAGATAGGGCTTCCCTGCATCAGATACTCAAGGCAGTCAAGCTTTTCGGTCAGCTTGAGCTCAACATAGACAACTACTCTACCTTACCCTTGGAGTTAGCCCTGATTGACTGCTCCCTGCCCGAGACGGAAGAAAAAGAAGAAACCCCTCAGGTTAAACCAGAGCCTGCGGCCAATAAGGCAACTCCAAAGGTTATAAAACATGCCCCCGAGCAACCTACCCAGCCGGAAGAGACTAAAACGCCAGAACCGGTGCCACCAGTATCTGAGCCTGCGGGCGCCGAGAAACCCGCCATGCCAACCGCAGAAAGCACTAAAGTCAGCCCATTGGAAGTGGGCAGCGAAATTGAACAGATAAGGCTGAACTGGAGCAAAATTATAAATGATGCGCCAAATGGCATGGGTAAAACACCAGCCGCTGCCCTGCTCCGAAGCGCCAAACCGCTATCCCTTGAGGACGATACTATAGTAATATCATTTAAATATTCCTACCATAAAGAAAAAATGGATAACCTTGATAATCAGAAGACCGCTGAAAAAATCGTAAGCGGTTTCCTGGGACGCTCCTGCCGGGTGCAATGTGTTTACGAACATGAGAATAACCACCTGGTGAAAGCCGCTCTGAGGATGGGCGCCCAGGTTATCGATCCGGAGGAAAAATGAATAAGCATATGATACAGCAAGCGCAGAGACTCCAGGCCCAGCTGGCTAAAGCCCAAGAAGAACTGGGCAACCTTATGATAGAGGCCAGCTCAGGCGGTGGCGCCGTGACTGTTGTGATGAACGGCCAGCAGCAAATACAGTCCGTTAAAATATCGCCGGAGGTGGTCAACCCGGAAGACGTGGAAATGCTCGAAGACATGGTACTGACTGCCGTGAGAGAGGCCAGTGCCAAGGCTCAAGAAGCCGCGGCCAAGCAGCTTAGCGGACTGACCGGAGGCTTAAAAATTCCGGAGCTTATATAGTATAGACAAGGAGAGCCAGCTTTGAACAATGACTCCGGTCCGCCCACCGACGCTATCAGCAAGCTCGTGCAGGAGTTCAGCAAACTGCCGGGCATCGGGCCCAAGAGTGCCCAGCGTATCACCTTCTATTTACTCCGTGCTGCTGAAGAAGAGGGTAAAAACCTCGCCGAAGCCCTGCTGGCACTGAAACAGAGAATCACCCTCTGCTCCACCTGCTGCAACGTCACCGAGTCCGACCCCTGCCCCATCTGCCGCAACCACCAGCGCGATAATGGCCAGGTCTGCATTGTGGAGCAGCCCCAGGATATCCTGGCCTTGGAGCATACCGGCGTTTATAAAGGACTCTACCACGTGCTCCATGGTGCCATTTCGCCCACCGAGGGCATTGGCGCCGACGACATCAGAATCCGGGAACTACTCAACCGACTTCAAAACAGTCAGGTGAATGAGGTTATCCTGGCTACCAACACCAACCTCGAAGGTGAGCAGACTGCCATGTACCTCAGTCAGCTCATCTCCCCTCTGGGCATTAAAGTCACCCGCCTCGCCCGCGGCCTCCCCTTCGGGACTGAGCTGGAATACGCCGACGACGTCACCCTCACCCGCGCCTTAGAGGGAAGGCAGGAGTTTTAGGAATCTTTTTGAATCTAAATACTGTTATCCAGCGAAACAATTCAAAGCTAGCCAGACGTGAATTGTATTTGTGTTATGTAAAGTTTAATTTTAGTGACTTATCCCTCTGACCCCCTCCCCTTAGGTATTTTTTAAGGGAAGGCGGATTGTTTACGGAGAGGGGTTGCACCCCTCTCATGCTCTCCACTATACTTTGAGAAAACGGGGCGTCCAAGAGAGGCGAAGCCTCTGTTCCCCTATACTTCCTCATCTCCTGCGGAACGCTTTGCCAGAGGAGGGGGACAGAGTGGGTGCGATGTAATAGTATTATGCCCGAACCGCGTAATTACCAGACCGAAGCCATCGTTATCGGGAGGTAAAATATGTCGCTGATACCAGCTTTTGGAATAGGTGTCTGGAATGCCTGGATACTTCAAGTTTTCGGCTTTCTAATACTTTATGCTACAGAGCTCTTTATGAGTAAGGAAGAAAAAGAGAGAGTGAATAGAGGAAAGGAATACTACCCGCTAAGTAAAACTAAGAAGTGGCTATCTCTTTCCACCCATGTTGTAATCATGCCTCTTGCCTTTATATACTCTATCTTCCTGCCACTAAAGCTAGGCACAGCATGGCTATACGCAGGTCTGCCTATTTTTGCCCTGGCTGTTGTGATGTCGCTGATGGTTACTTATAACTTTGCGGCTACACCGCCCGGAGAACCTGTTACCAGAGGTATCTTCCGAATTTTAAGACATCCCGCATATTTAAGCGGTTTCTTACTGTATGCTGGCATAGGTATAGCTTGCGCCTCCTGGGTTCTGCTACTATTGGCAGTGCTGTGGATAGTCTTTTTGCAAATTGCGGTACCCGCCGAGGAACGCTTCTTGTTGGAGAAGTACGGCGACGCCTACCGCGAATATATGGACAGAACCCCCAGATGGATAGGAATGCCAAAATTAACGGACAAAGCGAACTAAGAGGGGGTGAACTATGTCGTTGATACCGGCTTTTGACATCGGAGTGTGGAATGCCTGGATTCCAACAATCTTACTTTTACTTTTTGTTATGCTATCAGGACTGTTGCCCAAAGATATAGGCAAGAGAATAACTCCTAATAAAGAAGAGGGTAAAACCCGCCGGATAATGCTGATAGTATTTTTTACCATGATAATTTACTCCATTTTCTTGCCACTTAAACTGGGTACAGTATGGTTCTATACGGGGCTTGTTGTTTATATTTTAGGATTCATCATCTCTATTGCAGCGCTGTTTAGCATCGCCGCTACAAAGCCAGATGAACCGTTTACCAAGGGCATGTATCGTTTCTCAAGGCACCCAATAGCTCTAGGCACCTTATTACCTATGATAGGCGCCGGTATAGCTTCGGCTTCATGGCTTTTCTTGCTACTTTCAGTAATCCTGATGGTCATATCTCACTCCTTAGCCATTAACGAAGAAAGTTCAACAACTAAGAAATTTGGTAATGTCTACCGCGAATATATGGCCAGAACTCCAAGATGGATTGGATTACCGAAAACCGCAGCGAATTGAAATAAAGGGGAGGTGAAACATGTCGCTGGTACCGGCTTTTGATATCGGAGTGTGGAATGCCTGGATTTTCATGGCCTGCAGTCTAATACCTGTTATTTTTCTCTTTATGCCTCTAGTTACTAGAGGCCAAAAGGATGGAACCGCTTTTACCGCTTATTTTAGCAAGCTGCAGAAAAACGCTTTTTCTACCAGCCAACTAATCTATTTTATACTCGTTATATACTCTATTTTCGTACCTTTAAAATTAGGTACGGTATGGTTCTACGTTGGCCTTCCTGTTTTTCTGGTAGGATTAATCCCGTATGCAATTTTGGCTGCAAATTTTCTAACAACACCACTTGACAAGCCCGTTACCAAGGGAATCTACCGTTATTCAAGGCATCCTATGTACGTCATTACGTTTCCAATATATTTAGGAGCGGGCATAGCTTCAGCCTCATGGATTTTTCTATTGCTTTCCGTTGTAGATATAATTTTGCCGCATTTATTTGTAGCGGCCGAAGAACGCTACTGCCTTGAGAAGTATGGTAACGCCTACCGTGAATATATGGACATGACACCAAGATGGATAGGACTGTCGAAAGCCGCGGCGAAGTGAACTAAAAGGAGGTAAAACATGTCGCTGGTACCGGCTTTTGAAATTGGCGTCTGGAATGCCTGGATACTTCAAGTTATCTTTTTTCTAGTACTCAGTCTTCCCAGTGTCTTTATGAGCAAGGAAGTAAAAGAGAGAGTGAACCGTGGAACCGAATCCATGCCGCTAAGCAAAACCCAGAAGCGGCTAGCCCTTTCCACCCATGCCGTCATCATGCCTGTTACCTTTATATACTCCATCTTCCTGCCACTAAAGCTAGGCACAGCTTGGCTATACGCAGGGCTTATTATTTTTGTCCTGGCTCTGGTCATGACACTGATGACTACCTATAACTTTGCGGCGACACCGCTTGGAGAACCTGTTACCAGAGGTATCTACCGAATTTCAAGACACCCCATATATTTAAGCGGTTTCGTGCTGTGTGCTGGCATAGGTATAGCCTGTGCTTCCTGGGTTCTTCTGCTATTCGCCGTGCTATGGATAGCCTTTTTCCAAGTTGTGGTACCTGCCGAGGAACGCTTCTTGCTGGAGAAGT
>Ga0315537_1002273_pt1 | contig 14761 bp, 10 predicted proteins | sample SalMarSW160270MG_FD_203091 | JGI IMG/M metagenome (GOLD analysis project Ga0315537, IMG submission 203091) | Salt marsh sediment microbial communities from the Plum Island Ecosystem LTER, Massachusetts, United States - Salt Marsh Sediment SW1602-70 ... | reverse complement strand
GTTTTCTCATTTTCCGAAAAGGCACTGATAATACCTATCAGAGTCCCCTCCCGTGAAAACCGGGTGTCGATATACGCCATACCGACCTGCAGCTCATCGGTTCCCTGTGCGCAGCTCGTCACCCTGCCGATAATACGCTGGCTTCTGATTTCAACCACGCAGTCACCCGTTTTCGCCATTCGCACACCGCGTGCCCGTACCTTGAAGCGGACGACCTCCATTAAAGATTTCTGCATATGCTGCAAAAGGGCGTCTCTCCCGATGAAAAAAGCCTTGTGAAACTTTACATAGGGGCCGAATCCTGCCTCCAGGGGAGTTATGTCCCAGGGCCCTGCAAGCTCATGACCATGCAGGGGGAGGCCCGCTTCGATCCTGAGAGAATCGCGTGCCCCGAGGCCCGCAGGCTTTACTCCGTACGGTCTACCCGCATCGAGTACGCTGTTCCAAAGAAGAGACGCCCTGTCAGGATGAACCATGATCTCATACCCTATCTCCTCCCCCGTATAGCCTGTCCTCGATACCAGAACATCGCAACCGCCGATCTCACACTGAACAAAGGTCGATTTCTCAAGGCGGGCAATTTGTGTCCTGACCGCGTCTGATCCGGTGAGAGCGCACAGAGTTTTCAAAGAGGCCGGTCCCTGAAGGGCCATGCCGACACGCGCATCAGATCCGACAGCCTGAATATCCTTGAGGTCCCGAATAACTGCATCGCCGATTATTTCCCGAACCGGCATATCAGCATCGATACAAACTGCTTTTGCATTTACCGCAGTGAGCCACCTGATATCGGTGCCACTGTTTGCCGCATTAACGACCACAATGTATCTTTCATCGCCTAGTTTGTAAATCATGATATCGTCAATCGTATTACCATTCTGGTCAAGCAGGTACCCGTACATCGATTCCCCCGTTTTTATCCAGAGGACATAGTTACTGCATACCGCATCTAGAAACTGCATCGAAAACCTGCCGCTTACTTCAAGAATACCCATATGGCTGATGTCGAACAGTCCGGCGTTCTGCCGCACAGCCCTGTGCTCATCGATTATCCGCTCGTACCGCACAGGCATTTCCCATCCTGCAAAGGCAACCATGTGCGCCCCGCGCTTCAGGTGTTCCTCGTGGAGACAGCTCGGCATTGCACCTTGTTTCTCATGAAGCTCTTCTACCGGGTGGAAAATTTTCTTATCCGTCTTTTTCGCCGCACGGTCCAGAGCATGGATGCCGATGAAATAGGGCTTTGAAATATCAAAGCAATCCGGCCGTTGTTTGAGTAGCTCCTGGGCCTCTGTCCCCGGTTTGAAAGATGCGGAAATTTTCCCCTGTATTTTCTGTTCTATTTTCAGATGTGGCGAAATCGTTTCAAGCATACTTACGATCTCACGTTTCTCGCCTTTACTGCATTCCTCATGCTCCCTTATCACAACCGGGCCGTCAATTTTTTTGAAAATATCTTGGGGATCAAAAGCAATGTATCCGTCGGACAGCCCCCTGAGCCAGGTCAGGACCTTTTTACAGGTTTCACCCGGACACACGAGGAGAAATCGGTCTTTCCCCCTGTTATCGGGAGAGAGTCTGACCACAGCCGCCTGTGAAATGAGCGTTCCGTTACCCCCGAGTAAAAAAGTTTCGATTTCATTGCCCTGTATCGATGTAGCGATCGTACGTGTGGAAACACCTTCTAAAAACAGAGGAGAACGTTCCCCCTTAATCAGGATTGAGCAAGGGTGCTGTATGCCGGTTTCTTTTGCGGACAACAAACCGTACTGGGGGTAACCCATTACCGCTACATCTTTCGGTTTTTCGAGGCTCCCGGCAAGAGACGCCACGCGGTTTTGTATATGGATAAGCTGATCGAGGTCGATCTTGCCCCTCGGCAGGTCGCCGGTGATCCCTCTATAGGTGAAAGGCTGTATGTTTTTGATTGTCTTTGCTATGAGAATGCCTAACTCCTCGATCCCCTCCTTCGTTATTCCTCTTTGCGTGATCCACGGTGTACCGATACGCACACCGCTCGCTTCGGCTGTTGCTGTGTCGCCTGGTATGGTGTTCTTGTTGGCGACGATCCCGCAGAGGTCCAGGATTCGAACAGCTATCTCACCTTTGAGCGAAAACCCGCTCTTCGTTTCAACCGCATTGAGGTCGAGAAGAAGAAGATGGGTATCCGTTCCGCCGTAGGCGAGTTTCAGCCCGTTTCGCTCGAGCACCTGGCCGAGAAAACGCGCGTTTTCAACAATATCCTTCTGCACTTTTTTAAACGCACTACTTCCCGCGATTCCGAATGCCACCGCCATTGCTGCGAACTTGTTCACGTGGGGCCCCCCCTGCTCGCCGGGGAACACCGCCTGATCAATACGTTCAGCATACTCCCTGTTTGTGGTCATGATGACCGCGCCACGGGGACCGAACAGTGTCTTGTGTGTGGTGAATACAACAACATCCGCATAATCGATTGGATTTGGGTATACACCGGCTGTAACCATTCCCGCAGGGTGAGAAATATCGGCCAGCAGTATTGCCCCGGCATTATCAGCCGCCTTCCTGAATTTTTTCCAGTCTGGGGTCCAGGGATACGAGGTATAGCCTGCAATGATCATCCGTGGCTTATGGGTAGCGGCGAGATCGATGATACGGGAGTAGTCGAGCTTCCCTGACACGGGATCGACCTCGTAGGAGACGATGCGGTGTTGTTTTCCAGACCTGTTGAACTCGCTCCCGTGGGTGAGATGTCCGCCGTGCATCAGCGACATTCCCATCACGGTTTCACCGGGCTGTACAAATGCATCGTACACGGCGTTCATCGCAATCGAACCAGAGAGCGGCTGAACGTTGATAAAAATATTCTCAGGTGGATTTTTTCTGGTCCGAAACAGCTGAGCCGCCCTGCGCGCAGCGATCTTCTCGACGAGATCCGCATACTCACACCCCTTGTAGAACCGCCTGTCCGCGTACCGCCTGTACCGGGTAAGCTGGAAATCAATGTCGGACAGGGTCGGCTCATCTTCACCGTCCATGAAACCGGAGGAATATCCTTCCGCATATACGTTATTGAAGGAAGAGCCAAGGGCTCTGAGCACAGGCGCCGGGCATATGCTTTCGGATGGAATGAGAATAATTTTTTTTGCCTGCCGCGCTTCCTCGAATTCTACGATGCCTGCAATGGTCGGATCGATATCCCCGAGCGTCTTACCGAATACATAACCAGCATAATGCATAGTACTCTCCTGCAGCCAGTATACTCCGTACTACCTTTTCTGTCAAGCGATAACTACAGATAACACAATTATTTTACAATAAATTACATATTATATGTTAAATGTACTTCGTTTATACGAATGCAATCAATAACAACATCTTTATTTACTCTATTTGATAACAGGGCAGCCGCACGTTTGATCGAGCTCACATAGACGAAGAAGAGCTGGAAAAGCTGTGTTTTTTATGCAATAATTAATGATGCAAAAACAGGGAGTCACCTGATTTATCATGGATTGAAGGTCTTTGTACCCGTAATCAACCCGTGATACTAAATAGGAGTGAAACGCATGGAAAGACACTACGTACTAACTGCATTCGGAAAAGACCGGCCTGGCGTCGTTGCGGATGTTGCCGGGCTCATATTCGAAATCGGGGGAAATCTCGAAGATTCCACCATGACCCGGCTTGCCGATGAATTCGCAATCATCCTCCTCTTTTCGATCAGTGAGAAAATCGAGGATGACCTTGCCAGGGCGTGCAGACGGCTCGAGAAACAGCGTGGTGTTTCGGCCTTTTTCCGTCCGGCAGACAGCTCAGGCGGATGGATGCAGGAGTCGTTTACCCTCCGGCGTGTGCATGCCGAAGGGGTCGACCATACCGGTATCGTGTACAGGATAAGCGATTACCTTGCATCTATGAAAGTGAATATCGCCAACCTGACATCCCGGCGCATCACCTCACCCGAGAGTGGAACGGTGCGTTACTCCCTGGAGATCGAGATCCAGGTCCCCGTGGATGTCTCTATTGAAAGGATAAAAAAAGACCTCGACCGTATCAGCCGTGAGATAGATGTGGATATCGATGTATAAACTGTTTAGCGTTTTCCCAGGACCTGTCATCTGTATAAACCGTATCTGCATTCGGCACGTTATCAGGACGCTTTGCATCCGGATACTATACCGTAATTTCAGCGTATCTGCCGACGGGTACTGACAATGCTGGCATAATTGTTGTCATACCGAACTAAGTTGTTCGAGATCGATTTGGCTCAGGTATGCTTGGCCCTCAAGGAGCCTTCTTCCTCCCTGATCCTCTTCAGAGACTCGGTATACTCCCTGTCGTAGGTTGCGCACCCGACATTCTTCTGCCGGATCAAGAACTCTATGCAGTTATCGCACGCAGTGCACCACTTGATCTCATCTTCCCGCCCCTCTTTCAGCTTCAGAGGAATAAGGCTGTCCGCAAGCGACTGGCGTCCGAAGGCTATCATATCGCATACCCCGTCCTTGATATTCTTTCGTGCCCAATACAGTGCGGACGCCTCCTCTTCCTTTACCGCAAGGAGCTTGTTCTTTCCGTTCCGCAGCACCGAGTAGGCGGAGCCGATAACGACGGTCTCCGGTTTGACCACGTCGCTGACCGCCTTCTGGAAGGTATGGTGAAGATATACGTCGTCCGGTATGCTTTTATCGGGCTGTGAAAGTGCGAGGGTTATCGAAGGGGAGCCTGCAGAAACGAGGATGAATCGGGCGCCACGTTCCTCGATACCCTTCACGAGATCTAAAGATTCTGTAAGGTCAATTATCGCTGTATCCGGACCGGCACTGCCCTGGCCGCCTGGAAAACCCTCCCATATCGAAACCTTGGATCCGACGATGAAATCCGGGTCGCTCACCTCTTTTATGATTCTCTCGTATGTTTCATAGGCAAATCGCGTTCGGTTTTCCCATGAACCGCCGTACTTCCATTTTCTGTCATTGTAGGGCCTGAGGAGCTGTGAACCCAGGTACCCGTGGCAGAGCTTGAAATCTATGCCGTCCGCGCCGCAGTCGTGGGCGATTTTAGCAGAGAGCACGAACTGGTCCATGATCTTCTCAATATCTTCCTCGGTGAGCAGGTCTCCCCCGAACCCGGGAAGGGGTTTAACACACACCCGATGGGAAAAATCCGGGTGACTCAACTCGCCTGAGTGAGTAAGTTGCCAGAAGAAGAGAGGTTTGTCGTTCACCTTTTTCATTTCCGATACGAATTTAGTCAGCGCTTTCTGGTTCCGCGGCATAGCACTGAGCTCCATGAGTCGTCCCCTGCTTTCGTAGGTAACGGTGATTGCTTCGAGCACGATAACCCCGGATCCGCCCCTGAAATGACGCTCGTACCGCCGGTACGTTTTGTCCGTTGGATTTCCCTCCTCGTCCGAGTCGCAGCATTCCATCGCATTGATTGCAAAACGATTTTCCACCTGCCTGCTTCCGATTTTGATCGGTGTAAAGAGAATAGCGTTTTCTTCCATAATAAAGCCTCCTGTCTTAAAACATCCTGTTGGAATTCTCCCCGCTCTGATTGAACCCGGATTGTCCGTAATTCCTCTTGAACATACTATTCTTCAACCAACTTGCACAATATATTTTTATTGAGCCGAAAATCACTGCGGCACTGGATTGACAACAGCAGCAATAAATGATACAGTATGGAATGATCAAAATTGATTCCATAGATCTGAAAATTGTTGATATACTCTCCCAGAACGGGCGTATACCCAACAACGAGATAGCGTCCCGGCTTTCCATTTCGGAAGGCACGGTTCGAAACCGTATAAAAAAACTCACAGAGAACAATCTTCTGAAAGTGAAGGGGCTCGTCAATCCGGACCAGGGCACGGAAAAACAACTCATCTACATTTTGATCACGCTGCAGATGAACAAGAGGTGGAAGGAAACCGCGCAGAGAGTATCAGAGCTGCACAATGTACGGTCCGTTTCTATGATCACAGGAAGATTCGACCTGATAGTGGAGCTTTTCATTGAGCCGCACAACCTCATAAACTTTCTCACCAATGAATTATCCACAATCGGAACGGTTGCATCAACCGAAAGCCTCGTAACCATTAAAAACTTCAACAAGTGGGTGTAATCATCGGTAATCAAGGGCAACCGCATCGAGCTGCACCTGCTGCGTCCCGTCGGAAACAAGAAATGCCCTGAAGAAAAAGGTGCCGGTTCCAACATCGGTCGCGAACCTTGAAATCTGGGCATTGACTTCAGGCGCTATATTTGCCTCTACAGCAGAGGAAGCATTAGCCCATGTGCTCCCGTTCCACCAGTACCAGGTTGTCCCGTCGTTACTTATCTGATACTGCACTGACCCTGCACTCGAGGAAGCGGCGGTCTCGCTGAAAGAGATGAGCTCGGTGTACGCCTGTCCGGTTTTCGGCGTGACAGAGGGCTTGTCTGTAGGATAGGTTGTTTCAAGCTGATCGAGGCTTGCGGACGGGTCGGGAGAGGTATACTGTCGGATACGGATATCATCCGTATAAAACTCGTATCCGCCGTGCACTACAAACCGGTCGAAGCTCGTAACCGTGCTGTTGGTTGCAGAAACCGAATCGACAATAGCACCCGAAGCATCGTATAGAACAAGGTCTATAACAAAACCAGGGGATATGAAACCGAACACTGTCGTCAAGCGGCATATTCTCTGCGAAATGCAGGCTGTTGTTATGTCCGGAATGCAGAATTCCCTGGGAACCCAATTCGGGAAAAGACGGAAAACACCATTTCCATCGGAATCAGAACATTCAGATAGATAAAGGGCTTACTATTGAAGTAAAATAGATTGTAACTGAATAGAATATTGCGTATACTGTGTAACACTATAACCTTGCCGGGAACTTCGATAATTGATATGACAGATACAGGAAGAGTATATTACAAAAGGAACTTCTTTGCATTTTTATGGCATGCACTTTTTCTCGCACTTGCACAAAACTTCACCGATACAAACACTATAATCCCCTCTATGATTTTAAATGCAGGCGGCACAACAGTTCATATTGGCATTCAGACAGCGATTATGATTGGTGGTTCAAACTTCATGCAAATATTATTTGCAGGTTTTTTATCGAGGAAGGAAAAGAAGAAAGGGTATTTGATACTTGGAATATCTTTAAGAATCAGTGCGCTGTTCAGCCTGAGTGTGCTGTTGTATAAATCAAATGCGATCGAAAAAGGTCTTATTATATGGCTTATCTTTATTATAATATCGGTTTTTTCTTTCAGCGGGGCCTTCGCAAACATTTCATACGTAGATATTCTTGGCAAATCCATTAAAAAGAGCAGGAGAAAACAGTTTTTTACCCTGAGACAAACTATTATAAGCAGCGGAATTCTGATTTCAGCTCTCATTGTTAGAAAGCTTGTGCGGCTTCATCCTTATCCGTTCAATTACAGCTTGTTATTTTCCATTGCCAGTGCCCTGCTGCTTACCGCATCGATAGGTTTCTGGATCATACGTGAGAGGCCCACAGATTTAAGCAACTCTTCGCTATGGAAAAGATCAATCGTCAGTGCCTATGTGCATATATTCAAAAGTGATAAAAACATACGGATGTATCTTTTACTCATCAACTGTGCAGGCCTTGGATTGACATTGGTACCCTTTTATGTAGGACTTGCAAAACAAAACCTTGGTCTTGATTCTAAAATAATAGGGAATTTCCTCCTGGTTCAAATTGTAGGAATGATTATCTCAAATTATGTATGGCATCGGTTACTCAAGAGCAGCAGTTACAAGGGAGTCGTCAGGATATATGCTATATTAGGAAGCATTATACCCATACTGGCTCTCTTCCTTTCAGGGGAGCTTGGGCCCAGTTCATATAAAAGACTTTATCCACTGGTATTCTTTCTTGCAGGTTTTAACTTTTCCGCATACCAAATATTTATTTCAGGTATCCTGCTCGAGATTTCACATGAGTATAATCGGGCTCTCTATACCGCACTTTCTGGTGCTGGAAGTATAACAACGATAGTTTTTCCCCTTATAGGAGGACTCTTAATTTCCTTGCTCGGATATACCATTGTCTTTTTATTTGATATAGTGTTCATAGGATTAAGTATAATTATCGTTAATAAACTGGTATGCCCGCCACCTTCATTCGAAAATTATTAAAGAGCGGCAGGGACGAGGAGATCGTGCTCAGAAGACCCGTGAGAAAGGGGCTGATGATAGTGCCGATGCTCCATGAAAAGTTGTAGTTTGATAAAACCTTCCCCAGTTTTACTCCCTCTATACCGTGTGAAAGCCATCCCATAATAAAGGGTCAGAAAAGTTACATCGCAACTCCTATTTCAAGGCTGACGTTTTGCAGTTGTTTAAAATGCTTTGTTGCGTATTTGCACTTTTGTCCTGCACCATACGGACTGTAAACGTGGAAAAGTACCAGAGGCTCAGCACTCTATCGGGAACAGTCATCGATAAGGCTGTTCAATTTATTTCTATAATACTGAAAATTCTCCCAGTCGACATCCGGTGGTATGAAGTGATCACCAAACGGAATATACCCGCCTGTTTTCAGCACAGCGTCAACAGGCTCCAGAATCTCGTCAATTCTCTTATTTCCCAGACAGATTTCTGATTTCGGAATGCCACCTAACATCTTCAACTGGGGGAAGGCCTTCCTGACCTTCACTATGTCCATCCCGCAGTGCCATTCAAATGGATACAGACCGTTAATACCGCTTTCAATGAACAGCGGAATAATACTCATGCAGTCACCATCCGTATCTAGCAGGATAATATCTATACCCTCGCTGCGAAGAAAATCCGTGAACCTCTTATAGTACGGCACCATGAACTCCTCTATTACTTTCGGCGAAACCATCGAGCCACTTCCAAAGGAGATATCCTCCCATATCTGCACATGGTCGACCCTCACAAATGAAAAAACCTCCGAATAAACGGCAATCCATAAATCGGTGAATGTGCCAATTATATCATGCACCATACCCGGGTCATCATAATAGGCCAGAAATAGTTTGTCATACCCCATCAGATTGGCAAGGGTACCGAAAAAGCCATGGGGATATCCTCCGAGCGCGAGCGGAAAATCTCTGTTTTGATAGATGTCGACCAGCCGATCCCAGTTCGGCGGGAATCTTCCCACGATATCGTTCAGGTTCAACCGCTCATCCTTCAGCTTCTCCCAGCTCTTCCGGTCACTAATCGGCCACTCGATGCCGGAGGGAATGGTCTGACCCGTTTTCGAATCTTTGAGAAAACGTCTCTTTCCTCCATCGAGATCCATATAATCGAAGTAGTCATCATCTTCGTAGATTACCTCCTGCTCGAACATCGGATGAAAGAGGAGGTTGACATTAACGAGAACCTGCGTCTTATCCATCCCGAAGAAATCTTTCACGTCATTATCGAGAGGAAAACCCTGGGTCGGCCAGTACAGGCCGCCAGCCATTACTGCGACACCCGTGGGAAGCCTTCCCCCGTTTGCCCTCCTGCCAGCGAGCCATGCCGGCGTATAGAGATGAGACGTGGGTGTAGTTACGTTTTCAGGAAGTTTCGGGTACTGTCTTTTGGGTAAACCTGAATCATACCAGTTTTCAACGGTAGCTCCCCAATATCCGAATTCCCATTTCGGCGGCGGAGCTTTCTTGTTGAACCGCATTATTTCCAGAAACTTTTCCCGTACATTCATTATCCATCCCCTGCAAAGCGGGTATAACCGCTTTTTACAAACCTTTGGCTTGATGCGAAGAACATACTATTAGTGCCCTTGGTACCGAAGGTGCTGGTGAGTACCGTTTACCGGCGGCATTATGATGGTTGCATTTACGCGGCATATTAAGCGGTTATTATTTCACACCTGAAAAATCCGATCTTTTCGCACATTGCTTTCTAACATCACGTGCTATTGTCATGTCGATAATCGATATACCGAAAGCCCTTAATAGCCTCAGTCTCTCGTCATGCCGCTGGGCCGAAATGCTTGAGAATGACGAGCTCGTCGGTGCTGCTTTCATTCTTAATAGCTATGCCCTCTCGGGCGGCATTCACGCTGACGAAAAGCTCATCGCTCGTCATCTGGCCGAATCTAACCAATGCAGGCGCTTCTACATCAAGCACACCGAACTTTCCGTGCCCCTGAACGACAATCAATCCGTACGCAGCATCATCCTTTATTATGACTGAACGTCCAGGCAGAACCGTCAGTTCCTTGGCATTGAAATACTCAGAGTTATACACAATATGGTATTCCTCATTTCCCTCACCCCGCATCTCTTCATCAGGCCTGACAGGTTTCGGCGCTAAAAACCGGTTTTTATAAAAATCCGGGTCGAGATTCAAGTCCCAGTCGATCATATTGATGATGTAATCGAGATCATGCTTGTACTCCTCCGGCACATCCTTTACGAGAAGCTCCCACGGAGTATACTGCTCCCACACAAGGGACTGAAACATGGCAAACACATCGGAAGCTCTCTGCGGCTCATAGGTCAAAAACGACCCGGGCGCGTGAAGAATACCGGCCGGAACATCCCATCCTGTGCCTGGTTTCAGCTTATATGCGCGGGAGAGGTACAGAATTCCGTTGTCTCCCCTGTCCCAGTTCTCCAGGCACTTTCTCACCTGATCCTTTGTGGTGCCGGGGTTGAGACCAAAAAATGTGTAGGGGAACCAGGCAGGATGATTGTTGAGCTGTTTGGGAAAATAGTAGCCTTCGGGTTTCCCCTTCTGCCCCACCTTCGCCGCGCTCTCATCATCTTGATGGAGATGATGGGGAAGAGGCTGCATATTGTCAAAGAACTTCGAGTACATCGTCCAGCCGCCGTGCTTTTCCATCACCTCTTTTCCGAGGATCTCATCCCCCATCAGCCCGACAGCATCTTTGAGAAGCACTTTTTCAGGTTTGGTTCCGTCTTCTATATAGATATAGCTCAAGCCCTCATCCTCCAGGGTTTCAGGCCCGTTATCAGCCTTTGTGGTCGATGCAAACCACCGCTCGCTGATTCCGCCCCTGTGCGCTCCGAACGAGAAATAATCATCCGGATGCAGCTTCAGCCGCCTTCCGGGAATACAGAATTCTCTGGGAACCCAGTTCGGAAAAAGCCGGAAAACACCGTTCCCCCTGTCAAGGGCATTTTTCAGTAGTTCAATTGTATTTTTCATTACAACCCTCCCGTATAATTGGATTTAAATACTGATGTCAAACAGCCTCTTATGATCAGCTATTCAGGAATCACCGGTTCTATACCAAGCACCTCACACGTTGTTTCAAGTTCCTTTTTGTAATCACCATACACAACGTGTACGTGATTCGCCCGTAGAGCATTTATAAAACCATCCTGGCTGCAGTCAAGCCGTGCAAATACATGAGGCTGCTGTGAGTTCGTCTCGTTTATCTTTTCAAGAGGCATATCCAGGGCCTCTCCGCCGGTAATAAGCATAACATATTCCCCGTTGATCCTGCTGAGCCGTGCGATAGTCACCTTCCCCGGCTTTCCCACATATCGGGGGCAGGCACCACCGATCACCCAGTCGAATTCCCTCAAACCCTCGGTAACCCAGGTAACATCCTTCCTCGATCGTGCAAAATCTGTAGGTTGTGACCCGCAGTTGCACATCCTCACCATGTTCTCATCGTAATCATAGTACAGAACGTCTGTAAACATCGTGGTATTGTTCGTAATGTTGTTCAGTATCTGCATGGTAAGAGCGCCATTGGCATCTGCCTCGCAGGCACAGACAAACGAGCTTTTTTCACCGAATCCGTCATCTGATGAATCGTTGAGGAGAGCATGCGCAACGCAAAATGTAGTATAGCAGGACGGGAGCTCAGGAAGGCATTTTACCGAAATAAAGTCATACCCCTTTTCACGTATCACTTCGCGCAGAGCCAGGTACATCCTGATCTGTGAGGCCATAACCTCATCCTTCACCTCCACTCCGCCAAAATCCTTTTTAATCCAATCGAGAAGGGTGACCACCTCCTTTGCGTCGTATTTCTCCGCCCTTCTGATTACATCGATCTGTTCAAAGCCGTCTACATCAATACCGAATCTGCTCATCCACTCCGATGGATCAATCCTGGCCGTATACATACCCATACATCTACTGCCGCCCTCACCGTACAACATACCCCGCAGCTTCGTCGCTCCGGCAATGCCGCTGCAGAGTATTTTCAGCCTGTCGAGAACCCTCTGTTCTTCGAAGTCGCCATACACCAGATAGTTCTTTATGCCGACTTCATCCAGCGCCCCGCGGACGATCGAACCGCCGACGATCCCGAAGGTTTCAATGTGCGGATCCGCCCATACGATAACCGGTACATCGGTTTTAAACGCAGCCATAACAGCCGTACTCGAATACGTCCAGGTCCCGACATAAATAACAAGGAGATGCACTCCATTTTGCCTCAGTGTCTCACCCTGTTTGGCCATCTGACGGTTTGTCCGGGCAATTTTGCCGCAGTCAAACACCTGCATGCCGATTTTTTCTAGGGATTTTCGCGCCTTCGGCAGGTAGCTCTTTACCCGCTCAACAAAACTGTCCGGCCATGTCTCATCCGGCGACATTGTTACTATGAGGCCTGCTTTTGTTGTTTTGTCTTTGTAAAACATCTTCAAAACCTCGCTTCAATAAAATTAAAATGGCCCAATACCCTCCTGGATATCGGGCCATTCACTTGAGTGACGGTTCATACAAATCAAAGAAAAACGACACTACTTCCAGAGTTCTTCTACAATTGGCAGATACTTGTCAGCATTGTCACTGTTGATAATGGGGGTATCCATATAGGTATAGTAATCAACCTTCTCACCGTTCAAAATCTTCTCCATCACCTGCATACTCGTTGCTGCATCAACAGCCGGGGACTGAAAAACAGTAAACAACTGCCATCCGTCTTTTATCTGTTTGACCGCTGCAGTCTGACCATCGCATCCGTTGAAAATAACCTGACCCGGTTTCAGACCGGCATTCTGAAGTGCTTTGCAGATGCCGATCGCCATTCCGTCATTATGCGAGTAGATCATCTGGAGCTTATCACCATAGGTCGTAAGCCAATTCTCTGTCATTGTCTGGGCCTTATCCGGAGACCAGTCACCAGGTTGCCGATCGAGCAGGATAAAACGATCCTCTGCGCCCATCTCCTTAACCTGGTCCGCAAACCCCTTCTGCCTGTCTATTGCCGCGGAGTATCCTGCAGTTCCGGTTATTTCACAGAAGTTGATTTTATCGATACCCTTTGAGTCGAGGTATTCGACATAGGTCTTGCCCATCAGCCTTCCCTCGAGATAGCTGTTCGGTCCTGCAAAACCGATTAACGAGTCAAGCTTCGGCGGATCTGTCATAACATTTGAGGTAATAACAGGGAGCTTCCCGTTCGTTTCTTCGTATACCTTGTTGATCACAGACACAATACCGTTTGCGTCAACAGGCATTATCATCAGCCCGTCCACTCCCTTTGCGACAAGGTCTTCTACCTGATTCACCTGCTTGTTAAGATCACCGCTGGCATCTGTCATTATAAGCTTCCAGCCACGTTTTGCCGCCTCTTTTTTCAACGCCTCTGCATAGGGAAAAACGTAGGGGCTGTCTTCTATAAATGGCAGTGAAAAACCCACTGTAATCTGCTCCTTACCCCCTTTTTTTTCACCCCCTCCTGCATACACCATGAAGGCACCAAACGCAAATGTGATGAGTACTACAGCAAACAGCAAAACCTTTACCTGCTTTTTCATAATTAACCCTCCTATTTGAATTGTAATAAAACAAAATCTTCTGATTATCTGTTCCGGCAAACATCACCCCTTTCATGAATAGACTTGGTTTCGGGCTCCAGTTCCAGGTATGTGCTGATGGTGACAATTCTAGGTTTCACCTGCCCGAAAAGCAACTTTCTCCTTTGATACAGTGAGTGCATCAGTAACGACAACAGCAAGTATTATCAACCCGCGTAAAAGTAGCTGATAGTTGGTCGAAACATTAAAAATAACCATCGCCCTTTCCACAAGCCCCAGAATCAATACACCCTGGAGAGTACCGATTACTTTACCCTTTCCACCAAAAAGGCTTGTACCGCCAAGCACTGCAGCAGCGATCACGATAAGAGGTGTATTATCACCGAACACGGCCGATCCGGTATTGACTCTGGAAGAGAGAATTACTCCCGATACTGCAGCAGTAAAGGAACACAGAACAAAATAAAAAAAGGTATAAAGATTTACGTTGATACCTGCTAGCCTTGACGAAAGTGGATTTCCTCCAATCGCATAATCGTTTCTTCCAAATTTCGTATATTTTAAGATGTACCATACGATTACATAAGAAATTATCAAGTAGAAAACGGGTGCTGGTATACCAATGACTTTTTCCTGACCGATGAATTGAAATACATCAATACTGCCTTTCACCGGGTGGCTTCCTGTTACGGCAAGCCCCAGACCCTTGAAAATAATCATTGTGCCAAGTGTAACGATAAACGCATTGATCCTTCCCTTTACTACAAGAAGGCCGTTTAATGCTCCCACGCATGTACCAACGATTAGCCCACTGAGAATCGATAGGAACATACCGTGAGGCTGCAACATTATTGTGACTATGCCAGTAAACGACATGACAGAACCGACGGAGAGGTCAAACGACCCGCTGATCAGAAGAACGGTCATTCCAGCCGCCATGATTCCGTTTATCGTGATGTGGTCAAGAATACTGTACAGGCTTCTTATTGTAAAAAATCTGGGATCAGCTGCTGTTAGGATTATGAGCA
>Ga0315537_1002272_pt1 | contig 14764 bp, 11 predicted proteins | sample SalMarSW160270MG_FD_203091 | JGI IMG/M metagenome (GOLD analysis project Ga0315537, IMG submission 203091) | Salt marsh sediment microbial communities from the Plum Island Ecosystem LTER, Massachusetts, United States - Salt Marsh Sediment SW1602-70 ... | reverse complement strand
CAAGGAAGCCCTATATCGCTTAAAACTTGCGCAATTTGCTCTGCGGGAAGTCCGATTTCAATATAATCATTCAGCCAGCTTAGCAAAATTTTCATAATTAAAGCACCGTTAAAAATAATAACCCAAAACCAACGATACCTTAACTGCCAGCTGTATTACTGTCAATGATTTTGAAATACCTAAAAACATCTTTTAAGCAAATTTTGGATTTCTATATTCCCGTCGTTTCTCTATAATATGGCGGTTGAATCAATATAAATAGTTTGAGGGAACAAAGTATGAGAATAAACAATTCATACAAGCTGATGGTTTTGGTTCTGTTTGCAAGCTCCCTACTTACCGGCTGTGTGGAACGCAGGCTAACAATCAACACGGAACCTCAGGGAGCACTCGTCGTGCTGAACGATGAGGAAATAGGCATCTCGCCGGTCACGACCTCGTTCGAATGGTATGGCGACTATTGGGTCAGGATAAGCAAAGAAGGTTATGAAACTTTGGACACTCACCGCAAGTTGAAAGGACCGTGGTACGACCAATTCCCATTTGACTTCTTCGCTCAGATACTTTACTCCAAGAGAATCATCGATTCATACGAATGGACGTTTGAACTTGCTCTGCAAAAGCAACCAACAACAGAAGAACTACTCCGGAACGCTGAAAAACTTAAAGAACAGCTTTCGACCACGGATTCCACGAATTGAGGGGAGTTGGCGCTTTCGAAATTGCAAAGTGTCCAGAAAGCCTATTAAGCTGAGGTAATTGCATTTGAAACTGAAGGTTCATACACAAATTCTTGTCGCTATTGTTTTGGGGGTGCTGACCGGACTGCTTTTCGGGGAGAAAACAGTCCATCTTACAATTATCGGTGATATGTTCATTCGCCTGTTAAGGATGATCATAATACCATTGATCCTGGCATCGATGGTAACGGGCATTGTCAGTCTTGGTGACATTCGCAGATTAGGAAAACTTGGCCTGAAAACATTTATTTACTACATGGTCACGACAATCTTAGCTGTGGGTGTAGGCCTCGTATTGGTCAACTTGACCAAACCTGGTTCCAGGGTAGAGATGGGGGCCGAATCGGCTGTGCATTTATCAGGCCGTGAAGCAGTCTCTGTGGTTTCGATAATCGAGGATATCGTTCCAGAAAATCTGCTCGGAGCTATGGCAGAGGACAAGGTGTTGTCTATCATATTTTTTTCTCTGCTTCTTGGTGTTGCCATTAGCAGTATCGGTGAAAAAGGCAGGCTATTGGTTTCTCTATTCGAGAACTTCAACGCAGTTATGATGAAGATAACCGGCTGGATTATGCACTTGGCACCGTTAGGGGTGTTTGCATTAATGGCTCATACTATCGGCACAATGGGTCTGTCGGTGGTCAGGCCTTTGGCAGTATACATGGCAACAGTTATTCTGGGCTTGAGTATCCACGGGCTTATAACGCTACCGGTTCTGGTTTTTATTTTCGGCAAATATTCACCCATCAAGCTGATGAAGGATGTATTTAGTGCTGTGGCGACAGCTTTCAGCACAGCCAGTAGTGCCGCGACACTGCCGATTACTATGGATTGCCTGCAGGAAAACACAGGTGTATCCAATAAGGTAACAAGTTTTGTGCTGCCGTTAGGTGCGACGGTAAATATGGATGGCACCGCTTTATACGAGGCCGTAGCTGCTATGTTCATCGCTCAGGCTTACGGCATAACTTTAACCATTGGGCAGCAATTTGTTATTATGGCAACGGCTACTCTTGCTTCGATAGGGGCAGCTGCGATTCCAGGGGCAGGGCTTGTCACGATGGTTATTGTGTTGAAGGCGGTGAATCTGCCGTTGGAAGGGATTGGGATGATCTTAGCTGTTGACAGACTTTTGGACATGCTGCGAACGGCTGTTAATGTATGGGGTGACTCCTGCGGAGCAGCCGTCGTCGCACGATTAGAAGGCGAAAAATTAAGCCAGCCGGTTCCCACTAACAACCGAGCATAGAGTGACTAATCCAAAAAGCCAAGGAAGTTAGAGAACTAATCTGGCAGCAGTAAATGTAAATTCAGGGTGGGCAATATCCACCATTTCTTTGACTTCTCAGACCTCGTGATAATATCACAGAAGATTCTCACGATACCAATCTATTGCTTTTTGTAAACCTTCGCGGAAGGTGACTTTCGGCTTGAAGTCGAGCAATCTCTCGGCTGCGGTGATGTCGGCGAGGGAGTATTTTACATCGCCGGGGCGAGGGTCGGTGTAGATTGGCTTAATATTCTTGCCGAGGATTTCGTTTATCATATCAATAATTGCGTTTACAGTAACGGCTTCGCCGCAGGCGATATTGATAACTTCGCCCTTTGTTTGTTTTGTTCGCGCAGCGAGTAAATTGGCCTCAACGACGTTGTCCACATAAGTAAAATCCCGGCTCTGCTCGCCATCACCGTAGATGGTCGGCGGCTGGTCTTTTAATATGGCTTTGACAAAGGCAGGAATAGCAGCGGCATATTGGCTGGCAGGGTCCTGATATGGGCCGAAGACGTTAAAATACCGCAGTGAAATAGTCTCAAGGCCATATACTTCGTGAAACACAGAGCAATAATATTCGCCTACAAGCTTTCCCACCGCATAGGGAGAAAGCGGTGCAGGTGACATCGTCTCTACCTTCGGCAAAGTTGGTGTATTCCATTTGAATATGTGGATTCATACGATGATTGAACTGTGGGCATGGGAAAAGAGAGCATCGGTTATATGTGACTGTAGCAGCAGTCCCTGGGATGACCCCAGCCAGCGTCCATCCCACACAGACCGCTGCATTGGCCTTCGCCGTGAGATTTTGCGGGAAACATTTTTTGAAACTTTTGGCCATAGACGTAAAACTCGAAAAATTGCACGCCAGTTTTATAAGCTAATGAAACTGGCCGTTTAACAATCTGTTTTTTGGAAAGTGCAGTATTAAATTCAAGTAAAAATAAAAAACCGCTTTGAGGAAGTAAATCCCCAAATCGGCTTAAGCTCTAGTCTTGTTGTCAGGATATTTTTTGTGGTTTATTTAGTCTTGCGTGCTTCTTCGACCGGTTTATAATTGTGTACAGTTATCCAAGTCTGGTTGTCTTTCTGTGCAACAACTCCTTGCACCTCAACCTTTTTGTTTTCCATTGTTTTGCCGAGTTCCAGACCCTTTGCATCCAGTACCACATTATAATCCTTTTTGTCTGTTGCCAAAATCACACCAGTAATCACATTATTTGCATCCCTGGTAACATGCACAACACCCTGCACTGTGACTACATTTGGCTGCCGTTGCTTCGCCACTTGGGTTTCACCGGCGGCAAAGCATATTGAGCTTAAAAGTGCAGCCCCTGCGATTGATAGAATCGCAATCTTGACCGAATCCTTCTTCACAAACATGTTTTTTGACCTCCAAAAATATATTTTTATATTCTTGCAGCTACTTCATGAAGAACACATATCTTCTATGGAGAACCACTGCGATTTCGTAATGTTTGGAAATACCACGAGAGATGGTATTGGGGACAACAGGAAGGCACAACTCTGTGCTTGTGTCCCTTTTCATGTGATCTTTATAATATTATACATATAAAAATTTTTTTTGTTCAGGAAAAGAGGAAATATTTTAAGCCTTTTTTCGAACATCATAAGACAAGGATAGGTTTGCCAGCGGTTGTGAAGATATGTTGTTGACACCGAAAGGTGTAAATCCTATTATATTTTAACGAAAACTTCGAAGGATAACATAGCCTATGTCAAATAAAGAATTTACGCATCTTCATTTGCATAGCCAATATTCGCTACTCGATGGTGCCGTAACCTTCGATAGACTTCTCAAGCTCTGCAAGAAACTCGGCATGGAGTCGGTCGCTGTTACCGACCATGGCAATCTCTTTGGTGCGATCGAATTCTATACGAAAGCGACTGCTGCGCATGTCAAGCCGATCATTGGAATTGAGGCATACGTTGCACCCCGAAGAGCCAGAAGTTTCTCAGGACGAAGCTGGACAAGGAGAAACACCCAGCGAGTCTGATTCAGACAAAGAAACAAATTAGTTGGCTAAGAAAGGTCTTCGCGATACTATTCTATTGCTTTACGCAGACTAGTATTAGCATGTAGCGGATAGGGCATAGGTTATAAAAGATTTTCTCGATACCAGTTTATCGCTAACTCAAGGCCCTGCTTAAATGACACTGCTGGTTTAAAGCCGATTAGGTTTTTGGCTGCGGTGATGTCGGCGAGGGAGTATTTTACATCGCCGGGGCGAGGGTCGGTATAAATCGGCTTTATATTCTTGCCAAGGATTTCATTTATCATATCAATAATTGCGTTTACAGTAACGGCTTCGCCGCAGGCGATATTTATAACTTCGCCTTTTGTTTGCTTGACTCGCGCGGCGAGTAAATTGGCCTCAACGACATTATCCACATAAGTAAAATCCCGGCTCTGCTCGCCATCACCGTAGATGGTCGGCGGCTGGTCTTTTAATATGGCTTTGACAAAGGCAGGAATAGCAGCGGCATATTGGCTGGCAGGATCCTGATATGGGCCGAAGACGTTAAAATACCGCAGCGAAATTGTCTCAAGACCATACACTTCGTAAAAAACTGAGCAATAGTATTCCCCCGTGAGTTTTCCCACTGCATAAGGTGAAAGCGGAGCAGGCGGCATAGTTTCCACCTTCGGCAAAGTCGGCGTATCGCCGTAAGCTGAAGAGCTTGAGGCATAGACGAAGCGTTTTATGCCGGCATCGCGAGCAGCTAAGAGAAGCGTAAAAGTCGCATCGACACAATGCTTATGCGTGGTGTTGGGGTCATCAACACTGCGCGGCACTGAGGGCAAAGCACCTTGGTGCAAAACAACGTCAATATCTTTCATAGCAGAGCGAGCGATAGTATCGTCGCCCATATCAGCTTTGATGAACTCAATCTTATCAATAATATCAGCGAGGTTACTTTTTTTGCCGGTGAGAAGGTTGTCAACAACCCTCACAAAGCAGCCATCTGCGATAAGCCTTCTGCAGATATTCGAGCCGATAAACCCGGCCCCGCCGGTCACTAAGAATTTCTTCATTTAGCAGTCTCCTGCAAAAACATTGGCATAATATAAAAACGTTCCCATTTTACGCTCCTCTTCGCAAAATGGGAACTTTTTTTCGACTTGTTTATTATCTGCATGTAAGCTCTAAACTGTGGAGGCACCGGCAAGCTTTCGTAGCTTCTTCTGGTAGCGCCGATAGGACTTGAACTGCTCGTGGAAATAACCGCCCTTCATAGCTCTGACTGCAAAAAGTACACATCCAGCAAGATTGGCACCCACTGATCTTAGCTCAAAAATCGCTCTTTGCGCAGCCCCCCTGCTTGTAGATGCGGCATTAAGCACCAAGATTGTTGCGTCTGCAATCTTTGATAATACTTTTGCATCGCTTACCAACAATAGCGGCGGGCTGTCAATTATAACATAATCATAGATTTTACGTTGTTCCTGCACCAGTTCCCGCATTCTTGGCCTAGCAAGCAGCTCCACAGGATTAGAAGGCATTGATCCTGTATCAATTATGTCCAGTCCTTCGATGCTGCTGGGTCTTATGACCTCATAACCACATTGGTCCATAAGAAAACTGCTTAATCCAATATTAGATTGCTGTGTTTCCGAACTATCAGACGGTGAAACAGGAAAGAGTTTCTGCAAACTTGGTTTTCTGAAATTGGCATCGATGAGCAGTACCTTTTCATTCTTGACAACAAACGCTGTTGCCAGATTGACAGCTACAGAAGTTTTGCCATCGCCTGCATCACCACTTGTGACAAGCACAGCCTTCCAGGCCTTATCAGAGTCGAACAGCTCGAAATTCGCTCGAAGCTGTCTGTAACATTCACTTGTAATAGAATAAGGCGCTTGATGAACAGTCAAAGCAAGATTCATCTTTCGGCCTAAGTCATCTTCAGACGCATCTGGAATCATGCTTAAAAGCGGAATATCCAGAAATCTAACCACATCTCTCGGTGTCCGCACCAAGTCATTAGCTACTTCAATTAAAAAGGCTAAACCTATGCCAAGCATTAAGCCAACTATGGTCCCGCTGGGAAACCAGAGCCACCACTGACGAGAGACTACCATTTCCAGCGGCGCAGGAGCCAGACCAACAAGCTGTACTTTGGGTGTTGCCGGGTCATTAAGCATTATCCTCATTTTCTCGACCTGCTGTTTGATATCGTTAAGCATCCCGATTCTCTCGTCTCTTATCTTCAGCCGCTGTTCATACTGAACGCGGGCGATATCAAGCTCTTTCTTTTTTGCAGCCGCTTCCTCTCGCAGATTTTGCAATTCTTCGAACCTTTTGTACAATACAATGAGTCTGTCTCGTGCATTTTCAAGTCCTGCCCGCCTGGTCTGCTCAGCTATTATTTCCTGTCTTTGTTGTCTTCTTTCTTTGATTTTGTCTATCAATTGTCTGGTTTCACGCACGACCTTATGATTCTCGCCAAACCTTGTAAGTTTTCCTGCAAGCTGGGCTTCCTGAAAGGCGAGCTGTTCGGCAAGCATAACCATAACAGGATCGCTCTCAACAACCTTTTCAATCTGAACCGAAACAGGGCCTTCAGCCAACTTCTCGAGATTTTCATAATCAGCCTCTGTCTGTTTTATCGCCAGAAGAAGCTCACTATGTTGCAGCTCCAAATCTTCCAGATTTACTTCGTATGTATGGCGCCAATAACGTCCCGTAGGCTGATCCAGGTCGGTTATCCCCGATGCTTTGCGCACCTCCTCAAGTGCCGCTTCAGCATTGTTGATCTCTCCCTGAATCCATGATTGTCTCTGTTCAAGCTTTGTGAGCCTCTCGCCAAGCTCAGTTCTTTTTGTACTTCCGTGCGAATTAACAAACAACTGAGCCATCTCATTAACTATTTCTGCAGCTTCCCCGGCGTCACCACAGGTCATAGACAGCTCAACGAACTCAGCATCTCTGTGAGCGTAGGCACTAAGATGTTTCTTCAAATACTTGAAGGCTTTCGTTATGCTTACAACTTTTCCATCTTCATCAAATTTCGTATAACGTCTAAACCATTTCGTTGCCCTGACTTTGTCATTCTTTTGAAGCAAATCTTGTAACATCCTCTGTTGCTTTATAAGGTTGGCTATTGATAAACGATGCTGATAATGGATGTCCTTATTTACTTGAGTAGCCACGATACTCATCGGGTCAGTTTCAACGGGGGGCAAAACTTCAATAAGGGTCTGAGCGGTATATTTCGGCACATATTCGCGTAAAAGATACCAGGTTCCTCCGCCGGCACCTAATCCCAGCACTGTCAGAAAAACTATCAGCACTATGTGCCGACGCAGGATTCCAAGAACCTCCTTCGGCGTAAGCGCAGCGGCTGCCGGCAGCATCTGGCCGGCAGGCCTTGCTATTCTATGACCGACGGTTGGTCTTCTTTCCGGCATCTCAATCTCCGATTACCATCCATCAAAAAAGAACAAGCCGAACGTCCGGTAATTTATCACTTTGAAAGACGCTCAATAGCCGCTTTTATACGTTCTTTAACCACCGGCGATAATTTGTCGGCTCCTGCCTGCAGCGCCCGGCTGTAAGCATCAACGGCCTTAGCTTTCTCTACAAGTTTCTCCATCACAATACCTAAATGCTCCCATACCTCTACTGGTGCGTCTGTAGCATCCTGTCGATACTGCTGTAGAGCAGCCGTTAGCAACTCGGCTGCCTTAGAGGTCTGGCCGTTTTTATACAGGACATAAGCATAAGTATCCATGAAGTTAGGATTATCGGGCATCTGCTCCAGTGCCCTTCTGGCGTATTCCAGAGCCTCAGGCAGCCTTTGTTGATTCTCAGCAAGCATATACGCCAAGTTATTCAGGACATGTGTATTATTCGGCTTTTTATCAAGCAGACTTTCATAATCAGAAATGGCCTTTTTAATATAGCTATTATCGGAAGTCCTTTCGTAGGCAAGTGTTAAAAGTTCTGCTCTGTACGTAATATAATCAAGCACCCGTTGTTTATCCGGCCCAGTTAGCTCAATACATTTGCTGATATAATCAAAAGCTTTATTATATTCGCCTTTGATCCTTGCCAGATTGAACATGGTGAAATTAGCTGCCAAAGCATTCGGGTTAGTCTTAAGCTTTTGCTCACAGTACTTCGAGACCTCATCATCTCCAAAAGTTACAAACATTCTCTGTAAAATTTCAGCGTTAAGCTCCTCATTTGTTCCGACTTCATCAATCGCCCTTCGGCAATATTCTATGGCGGAATTTCTATCGCCAAGCTTTAGCTCGGCTTCGCCGATTCTGCAAAAAGCTAAGGGAGCAAGAGATGTATGCTCATGTTTGAGGCCTTCTTCAATGACCTGTTGTAACTTCTCTGGTCGCAACGTACGATTCGTAGCATTTGAACCCCCAGACGCCACTAAAAGTGCCTGTAAATACCCATCGAATGCTGCTACATATTCTACATCCTGTATTACGTTTTCTGTGTTTTGTCCAACATACTCCTGCTGTTTGAGCACATAAGCCTTCTTGTACAACTGCTCTGCTCTGTCAAATTCGTCGTTGGCTAAAGCGAACTCACCTGCTCGAACATACCACAATACACTGGCTGGAAATTTTACCAGAGTCTCATCATAGAACCTTTTCAGTGATTCCTTTCTGCCAAGCCCTTTATAAATTTGCTCAAGCAAAATTCTGGTTTCCACCTGGGCATCCGCCTCATCAATTGTATTCCTAAGCTCGGTTATCGCGTTATCCGGCTGCTCAGCCTGAAGATAAGCCTTCGCCAGGGCAATTCTGGTAGTCGGTACAGCCGATAAAGATTTGCTCTTTTTAAGGTCAATGATTGCCTGATTGTAATTAGTCATTAAAAGGTTTATTTCTCCCCTTAATCGCCACGCTCCCGCATTTCCTTCGTTGACAGCAAGATTTTGATTTATTAACTCCAATGCTTTTTTCAGTTGTCCCTGTCTCATCGCCAGCCATCCCTCAAGTAGCAGCACATCGGGATTGTCTGGATGTCTTTCTTTAAAGCTCTGCAATTTGTTCTTCGCTTCCTCGATAAGACCAACGCTAAGATATGCTCTGATTTGCCCAATACGATTTTCAGCCGTTTCCTCAACGGCTAAAAGTTCTCCAGAATATTTTTTTATAGCCTCTCTATCGCCGGTTCTTTCAGCAACAAGTAAAAGGCCTTTAACTACGTCGATGTTCGTTGACTGTTGTTTATACAAATTCAACAACACAGTTTTAGCGTCTTCAAATTGACCAAGCTGAAAATAATGACGCCAGAGCAAATCTTGGTTTTGTGATTCCACCAGCAGTTGCTTAGCCTTTTCTTCCTGACCTGTGGCTCTATAGTATTCCGCATAACTATCAAGCACTAATCTATCGCGTGGATCAATCTTGTTAGCCTGTTCAAGAGAAGAAGCTGCGATTTCAAGCAATTTCTCTTTGTTCTTCGAATCCTGTTCCTTCAACGCCATTTTGACTGCCAATCTGGAAAGCAATACAGCGTTTTGCAAAGTCGGGCTATTTTGTTGCAGCTTCAACCGAATTGCCAATGCTCTTGCAGGTTCTGTAGAGCTTATATATTCTGCATAGTCACTCAGTAACATCACGTCACCAGGATTTAGATAAATGGCTTGTTCCAAGGCACGCTTGACCTCAGTTATCTGCTCAGATGAAACCTTGTCACCGAGCTTTTGGTTGCGAAGGTATAATGTAACCGCCATAGTTTTTGCTATTGTACTGTCGAGAGGATTTAGAGATTGAGCTTTGCTGATATCTTCAATAGAAGCACGTTCGTTGCCAAGATTAGCATTAATATTACTTCTAAGCAAATAAGCGTATGAAAATATTGGTTTTTGTTTTAAACACTCATCGATTTTGGCCAGTGCATTATTATACTCGTGTTTAGCCATATCGAAACGGGCTGCAAAAAGCTGGCCCTGACAATCATCGAGATTCTCGCGCTTCACAGTCTCTACAACTGTTTCTGCCAGTTTCCAGTTTTCCATCTGGCAGGCTATTTCAAAAAGATAATTAGCAGCAATGCGCTTTAGATTCGTCTCTAAGGTCGGTTTAGATAGTGGTTTGTCTACATTCTTCTCCCGGTGTTGTTTTATTTCAAGAGCTTCTCTTAGCAACTCAACCGCTTTGTCCAAATCATTTTCCCTTCGGTAAAAAATCCCAAGATTCACAGCCCTACTGACAGGGTCGGCAATATTCACCAAAACCTGCTTCTCTATCTCCTTTTGCCTCTGTTGCGAGACATTATTGGGATCAGGCTCAGACAGCAACCGTTTGTAGAACAGAAGTGCTGTACTGTCCGGGAAGTGCATCAAGAAACGATTGACTAAATCGCGTGCCTTATCCATCTGGCCCTGGGCTACATAATTTCCAAAAATGGCACTGACAGAAGTTTCTTCAATGGAATTTGGGTCTACCGACAACATTTTTTGCACAAGCTCAGCCTGAAGCTGCACATATTTATCTAATTCGACTTTCATTAGCTTTACAGCAGGATCTGTCACAACATTCTGTTGTTTTTCGTTCTCGGTTTGTTCAAAAATAATAGTGGTATCTTCTGCTGCCAGATTTTTTGCTATAGCAGTCTTGATTTGCCTGATCTTTGCCTGCACCAGCACTAAGTTAAGCTCAATTGCATCAGGGCTGTTTTGGTCGAGCTTGTCTAATTCATCTTCAGCCTCGGATATCCGATTTGTACCAATTAGGGCTTTTATGCGAAGCGTCCGGCTCCTTTGACTTTGTCCAAACCTCTGCTCGTATGCATCTATACCATAAGGATTAGCAGGAGACAGAACATGGGGCCACCTATCAATCTTGCCAAGAACCTCAAGATAATCCAGAATTGCTTCCGGCTTAACCAGCACAACTCCCGCATCGAGGGCACCGGTCAGAAATTCTGATGCCGCGCCAATTTCAGGAGTATCCAAAAAAATCTTCGCAAGGGTATATGAAAGTTGCGCATCTCTTCGCTCAGGGATATTAGATGCCCTGATTTGCTCGTAAGCAGCATACAGCTTCCGAACGGCTTGGTCCGCATTTCCTTTTGCGAGTTCCAGCATACCCTGCCACTTAACAACCTGCGGCTCCTCGCTACTACCAAAAATCTGCTCGATTTCGTGCACTACCTGTTCAGCGTTTTTCAGCCAGACTTCGTTTTGTGAATCGGTTGTTCCCTCAGATGGTTCGAGTACCTGCTCGATGTAGCAATTGGCCAGAAACAAACACAATAAGAATCTGTTCATTCTGTTAGCGAAACTTCGCGGCCCAAGTGTGTCTTGGGCATCCGGAAATTCAACCGCGCTCTTAGCTATTTCTATTGCCTTTTGAATTTCTGATTTCTGTCCGTAAACAGATGACTTACGATAGTACAGATTTGCAGCATTTATAGCGTACTCCACATTGACTTTGTCCAATCCAATAGCTTTCTCCAGCGCATCAATGGCTTTATCAAGATTTGCAAGACCTAACTGACGGTCCGAATAGACCGAATAAAATGAATAGAATCCGGAAAGTGTCGCAAATGCCTCCGCACTGGAAGGGAATCTGCTCACAAGTGACAAATACTCAGGCTCCAATAATCTAATCTGCTGTTTCATCAACTTGGGATCGCTTTTACGGGCAAGCATGAGCTTATGTGTTAGAACATTAATGTGTGCTTTGGGAATATCATTCGCAACCTGAACAGCCTGCTGTAAAAGTTCATTAGCCTGCTTGGCAGCCTTGCCTCTTTCTTCGAGATTACCTCTTGATGCAAGAATCTCGCCTTTTTCGATAGCTGCTTGTGCCATATACCAATAAGCGTCAACATTATTCGGATCAAATGTCCGCACCTTTTCCAAATCACCGATCGCGCCGGTGAGTAATTCGTCCGGGGTGGTTACCGCCCCCATTTTAGCCAACTCAAAAGAAGCTCTACCTCTGAGCAGATACAAGTACGCACCGATGCACCGGCTTGTGGCATGATGGGATTGATTATCTTCTACACCAAATGATGACTCCCACTTGGCTTTGTCTTCCATAAGCAAACCGGCACTATCCACAACACCAATGAGCTCCGATGTTTGTGACTTAACCTCCTCCCAGATACTGCTAACATTTCGACCAACATTTGCATAATTGTCAGCAACTATATAAATGTACTTCAACCGTCCAAGTCGAGCTTCTATATTTTCCGGGTCTATGTTTATTATCTGCTCCCAGCAGCCCCGTACCTTTGGCCATTGCCCGGTTTGCATATATACATCCGCCAGTTTAAAAAGAATCTCTTTTCGGAGTGACCCAGTCTTTGCGAATTTGTGTGCCTTAAGATAATTGCGTTGGGCTTTCTCGTAATCTTTTGCCAGCCATGCTGCGTCACCATCCTTGATAAATTTATCCGGCTCCTGGTTTAATTTTGGAATAACCACAATAGCTACCACCACCAATATCAGAAAAACCAATGAGCCAATAAGCGCCACTTTCTTATTCAATCTTTTCCTTGCCATTGATCCTCCCTTACCAGTCGGTCCAGTGCTCACGCTCCAAAATTGGTAAGATAACAGACAAAAGTTTTTCGCTTGCTTCAACTGCCTGTTCTTTATTTGGAGCTAAAAATGTCTGGTTAAAAACCAATTCAATTTTGCTAAAATACGAATATTTGTGGAAAAGGTTCTTATTTAGCATTATCCGGGCCTCATCTCTGCTGCCGGCAAACTCGCCGTTGACCTTAAAGAGATATATAACCGGAAAGCTCCTGCTGCTATGCAGGGAATTTGATTTCGCACTTTCGAAGACAAGATATTTGCCCTGGATTATTTTAAAGAGGCCATTTTTCTTTATTTCAAATGTCACGCTATCGGTCGATAATCTTTGATAACCACCACCTGCATAACACTCCTCCGGTACATGAGGAACTCTATCCGGAAGCTGGTAATAAGTGATAAACAATAAGCATTTGCGCACAGGGCTGTCAGCCGCCTCATTTGAATCTTCAAGAACCCATTGAATATAATCTTTTGTGCCTAATTCCTTGACGATTTCTTCGTCTAAGATTTTACGTTTTTCTACTACGCTGTAGGGAGCTAATTGTTTTTCGTCCAGAAGGTCTAAGGATTTCTTCAGTGGCAAAGGCTCCTTTTTTAGGTATACGCCGAATCTTTTAACGGCAATTGACATGCCTCCACCAGATATTGCAAGCACAGCGGCACAAATCAAAAATGCCGGCTGCAAATAAACCCGTATATCAAACTTTAAATCTCTCATTACAAACTACGCTTGCGAACAACAATATCTTCAGTAACTGTTCCTGTTTCTTCAATAAACAAACTCGACATAAACCATGCCAGAAGTCCGTATAAACCAAAAGCCAACGGCAGCATTGCAATACCAAGCATATCGTGGTAAACGCCCTGTGTATATTTGGGGTGGATAAGCACATAAATAAAGCCGGTAATTGCAACCCGAACGACATTACAGAAAATGGCAATTGGTACAGTACTAACCAACAAAATGATTCGCTGCCAAAAAGGACGATAATGCAGATAAGCCATAGCGACACCCAGAGCTAAAAATGCTGTCAACAGCCGCATCCCGCTGCATGCCTCAGCCACATTTAATCCAGGCTCCAAGTGCTTGCCTTTATAAATCACATCTATTACCACTCCGCTTGCTGTCGCTTCCAGGCCTTCAACCAGATTCAACAACGCAGCCGCCACGTGTGCCGCCCACCGTCGCATCGGCATAGTCAGACCGACATAGTATCTCCGCGGCAACGGCACAGCAAAAACCAAAAACACAATAGGCAGCCATGTATGTTTAACCAAACTCCAACCACCTAAAAATAGAACCACTGCTCCGAGCGCTGCTAACATGGAAATACTGCGAAAATAAGCGTACCCAGATGGGCTGACTACATTAAAAAAATAAAGTAAAATGCAGCAAAGTAAAAAAAATAATCCCAGGTAATCTGGTCTTGTTTGAAGATTTAAAATCTTGCTTTTGTGCTTATTAATAAAGTATAAACTAAACAATGGGATTAAAAAACCATGAGACCAGCTCGCGTCGGTTTGCCATCCGTAAACGATACTACCGATCTCATTGCGAAAAAGAAAACAAAATAGCCCCCCTATTACTATAATCTTAATGTAACTATGCAATTCGAGCTCGCGCCACTGCCGTTTCGGCATAGGTGTACTTTTTCGGCATGATTCTGCAGGAAAAAAAACAATACTATCCGCCATAACTAAGAGATTCTACTAAAACCAGTGGGGTCTGGGGTAACTTTTACCAAAATCTACATCCGCAAAATTACGGTCGTAAACAAATCCATATCCGTAAGTAGCTCTGAACGCATTCCGCAGGATGGCACGCCATCTGGCAGTCACATGTGTGCCGACATTTATCAAATCATTGGGCTTAATAAAGAAGTCGGGCTGTTCGCCGCTGGCAATCTTATCCAAGTCCACCATTACTATTTCTTCCTTGTTTTCGCCGATCCTTCTTATCACTTCGCAGCGTTTCGGCCATGACAAAGGTCCGAGGCCGCCTGCTGCAGCTATAGCCATTTTGAGAGTCATCGGTCGGCCTGTGATATTAATATATCCATTTTGGTTAACGTTTCCCATTATAGCGAACTCACCAATGATATCAACTGGCACATGGATGGTATCGCCCGGCTTTATCACGATATTATACCGAGGGTCCCCTGCGAGCAACTTGGCAACGTGAATTTTTATAACTCGTGTTTGC